>Ga0308163_10001306_pt1 | contig 28271 bp, 26 predicted proteins | sample PhyTR1_FD_201037 | JGI IMG/M metagenome (GOLD analysis project Ga0308163, IMG submission 201037) | Phyllosphere microbial communities from UC Gill Tract Community Farm, Albany, California, United States - DLSLT.R1 | ecosystem: Host-associated > Plants > Phyllosphere > Unclassified | place: USA... | reverse complement strand
AAGCTTGGACTCATCATGGGAGACCCGACGCCGTTCCACGGCCTGGTCCCCGTCGAGGAGGTGCACCAGGGGCTGCGAGACACACTCGTCCCTGTCGGCACGACAGCCTACGAGCGCTTCTTCAACGAGCACACGATCGGCCACGCAAGCCGATGGGTCTACTGCCACCCCAGCGATGAGCACCGCATCCCGGACGACCTACCCGATCCCCATCTCGTGAACATGCGCATCCAAAACGACCCTTGGGAGTTCAACGGTGAACCGAACGGTGTTGTCTAACCGCTCGCCGACGTCGAGCACGCCACGACTCCGTCCGAAGCAGACGGTCTCGATAGCCGATCGGCTACCGGACACCTCTTCGCTCTCGGTCTTGAACGGCCCGCCCGCTGTCAGGTCATCCAGAAGGATGACGCGGCGCAACGTCGAATCGGGGTAGACAGATCGTGCGCGTTGATGGCTGCGAGGGGTAGCCACGCGCTTACGAAAGGAACGCCATATGCGACGTTCTCAACAGTCCTTCGCGGCGGCCGCCTTGACGGTCGCAGCACTCGGGTCTGTCCTCATCGCAACTCCGGCGAACGCGGAAGCTGACAGTGCTGCCGTGGTAGCCGACCAGGTGGCACCGCAGCTGCTCGCGAACGCATCGGAGTTGAGCAAGGCAGGTGACGGCTTTGATACCAGCGCTGCCGGTACGGACGTCACCTACCCGACGACGACCAGCGATGCGATCGCGGTCCGAACGCAGGTCGGCGACACGGAGCGGGAATACTCGATCGGAATCCCGACCGCTGGTGCGCCGGCGCAGCAGCACGCCGGGTTGAACGCTGTCTCCTACGACAACGAGAACGGCTCCGCCACCGTCTCCTCGACCCGCGACGACGGTTCGGTCGTCATCGGTACGACGATCGACGGTACTTCCGCACCCACCAAGTATTCGTACCCGGTCGCTGTCGACGGCGCTCCTGCAGTGCTGACGGTGGAAGATGACGGGTCAGTGACGGTCGCGGACACCGCGGGCGACGTGATCACGCACTTCCTCACCCCGTGGGCCGTCGATGCTTCCGGCACTAAGGTCCCGACTCGCTACGAGGTTCACGGCAACGTGCTGACGCAGGTCGTTGAACACGCCAACGCGACGTACCCGGTCGTTGCCGATCCGACGTCCTCGAAGTACTTCAAGAAGGTCGTCATCGACAAGAAGGCCAGCAGCAAGGGCACCATCGTCCGGGTGTACCCCGGGCCGGGCATGCCGCCGGTGGGTCGCGGTTCCGGTGACTCGATCTACAACGACTACAAGACGCTCGTCTCAGCGACGTACGAGGGCCGCAAGTACCGTGATCAACTCGTGTGCCACTGGGCCAACGCGGGTAAGTTCAAGGTGCCGTGGAACCTCGACTCGTGGCGTCCTGACGTCGGCTACACGAAGACCGTGGCAGCGCTTTGCAACCCATAAAGGAGGCCCCTATGAAGAAGAACGCCACCGTCGCACTGGTGCTACTCGCCGTCTCGATTCCGGTCCTGATCGGCTGTGCAATCCAAGCGAACGCTCTGTTCGACCTGGCTGACCGTACGGGGACTGACGCCGGCGCGGGAGCCTTTACGGTCATCCTCGCGATTGCCGCGTTCGGCGCCCTCGCAACGGGGATCGGCTTCGGCCTCACCGCACTCGTGCAGCGAGCCGAACGTCGACACGTCACCTCAGCACACTAACCAAGCACACCAGCGGAACGGCCCCACGTCACGTACGTGGGGCCGTTCTGCTGTACCGGTGAACGATCACTCAACGAGACGCGTCAGCTGGTGGCGATTGCGGCTGCCTGCCGATACACCAAAGGGCAACACATCCCACCCGGGTAACTGCCAACCAGCGGATCGCGTCGAAGCTGGCACCAGGGTGCAGAGGGTTTCGTGGTCGACGGTTCTCGGTGCGACGAGCCGTCCTCTCGCTGGCCTGTCATCGCCCCCGGTTAGCCTCGACGAATGACCTCGTCGCGCGACAGCATCGCCTTGACGACCGACCGCCTGACCATCGAGCCGCTGACGGCACACGACGTCGGCCTTCACCGACTACCGGCGGGACCCTGACGTGGCCCGGTACCAGTCGTGGGGACCCGACTTCGGCCGAGGGGCCGCCGAGCGCCTAATCAGCGCTCAGCGCGAGGGCCGGCTTCCGTCACCCGGCGCCTGGTTGCAGCTCGCCGTGCGCGAGACCGACTCGGGAGCGCCCCTCGGGGATCTCGCGCTGCACCGCCTCGACGAGCAGCCCGCGAAGTCCGGCAACTCAATGGTCTGACGCAACGGAACTCCGGCGAGGGAACGGTCGCGCTTCACTGGATCAGGGACTCGCTTCGCACCAGCGATGCTGTCGGATCACGCCGCTTCGGTACTAGTTATCGGCAGTGTCCCATTCGATCTGATTGTGCCAGGGATGAGCGCTACGCGTCACGCGGCCGGCGGTCATCTCAGTCACCAACCGCACGTCAGGTCCTGGTGACTTCGGGAGCTGCCCAACATATTCACGGCGAACAATCAAAGACCATGCAGGGGGCTGTGACTCCTTCTGGTTCCAGTAGTAGGCAGCGACCGCATCGCTTTCCAGTAGTCGTTTCTCGAATGCAAGCATCTGGCCATTCGAGCCGTTTTCCTCGTAGATTTCATCGAGTACCGGCATCGCTGAGGTGAAGGAGACCTCAAAGAGCCCCGTGGGAGGCCGGTTCCAGCCGATGTTCATCCGAGCTCGCCAGTCTGCGGCTACTCGATTCCCGAAGTGCGTCACTGGGACGCTCGCATCGTCGTCGAACTGTTCCGCAGTCGACGTCCACCATGTGTTGCGCGACGGATGGACGGGCAGCGTGAGAGCGCTTTGCGCAACGGTGAACGTCCTAGCTTGAAAATCCCATTCAATGAAGCGATGCACGCAGGTGCCCCTCGGTGCAATTTGCAGCGCGTGAACGCCGAGTTGAAACGATCTTCGCAACCGTATCAGCATTGGGCCCGAAAGGCCTTCGGTTGTGATCAACGCGCAACTACCCCGCCTCCTTGCCTGGGGAGCGCACTCACTCGTCCGACAAACCCGCACCCGCTCCCACAAGCTTGGTCGCTTGAAAGCTACACAGGCCATACGGACGCCTCGCGACACACGAAGGCTTAGCCGCCCCTAGTCAACGTGGCCCGTCCGTACTGCTGTAGGTTCCGCCCGCCGATGGCACTCGGTGAAGTGGTTTCCGCCGTAGATGGCACTCTCCTATCGGGCTAGCGGAACGGATCACCACTCGTCCACGACGGGTCCTGGACTGGGACACTGCAGCGTCTCGCTTCCGAGCCAGTCTGAGCGCCGCGTCAAGAACGTAGACGGATCGTCGTGCGTACCCTGCCGACAGGGTCGATCTGTCTGGGTTGAGACCCGAAGGCAATCTCTGCCGCGCTGCTGCTGTGTGACGTGCGAGCGGGACGCGACCGTGCCGCCCGGCACGAGCTCGCCGCCCTGGTCGACCTCGTCGACCTCGTCGACCTCGTCGACCTCGTCGAGGAGCACCTTGGCGTGGCGAAGATGAGCGCGAAGGTCGAGTTCGCCCAGCACACCGGCGACGACATGCACCACCCGTTCATGGGGGCTTCAACCGTGACTAGGACACGACCGACGCCCTGTCGCCGACCGAACACCCGTGAGGGCCCCATGGCGGGGTCGTGATGCCGACCCGGCCATCCGATACTGTGGCCCGTCTCACGGGGGCCGGGCGCGCTGCGCTAGTCCGCTTCCCCGGCAACGAAGGATGCTCCCGGACTGCGGCTCGTGACGGCCCTCACGGCCGGTGGCCAGCGTGGAAGAGCCCCCGTCGGAATGTCGGTGCCCACGGCTAGCATCCATGCAGGCCCTGTGTCGCGCCCGACGACCGGCGCCTAGAGAGGCGATCGCATGGTCCAGTCTGAGGGGCTCCCAGCCCGCGGTGTGGTCTTCTGGCCGGTCGGCACCGGCGACAGCACAACGGTGGTCGTTGACGACCTCGTGGTGCTGCAGATCGATCTGCACGACATGGCGAAGGCCGATGACGAGGCCACGCCTGAGGTCGCGGTGGTCGACCGGCTGGTCGAGGCGCTGCCTCTGGTGGACGGCGTGCCCTACTTGGCGACCTTCGCGCTGACGCACGCCGACAAGGACCACTGTCTGGGGTTCGCGGACCTACTGGACCGGGTCAGGATCGGTGAGCTGTGGTCCACGCCCCGGTTGTGGCGCGAGTACAACGACCCTGACGCTCCGCCGCTGTGCGCCGACGCGATTGCGTTCCGGGAGGAGTCCGAGCGGCGCATCGCTGCAACGATGGAGGCGGTGAACGCCGCAGAGGCCCCAGCCAGCGGGGATCGGATCCGGATCATCGGATACGACGACGACCACGACTCCCACGCCTACGACGAGCTGCCGGATGAGTACCTGGCGTGGCCGGGACAGTCGCTGACGGTGCTGGACGGTCACGAGCGGGCGGGGGTGTTCGAGGCGTTCATCCACGCCCCGTTCAAGGATGACGCCGCATCGGCGCGAAACGAGACTTCGCTGTCGATGCAGGTCACCCTGACCGACGAGACCGGTGTTGACGGCAAGGTCCTGCTGTTCGGTGACCTGGCCCACGACACGATCATGAAAATCTTCGACTACAGCGAGTACTACGACCGTGAGCAGTATCTGGCGTGGGACCTGCTGCTTGCCCCGCACCACTGCTCCAAGCGCGTGATGTATCAGAAGGACAGCGACGACAACGAACAGCTCCAACTGGATGTCCTCAACGCGTTCGAGCGCAACGCCCGCCCAAACGGAATTATCGTGTCCAGCAGCGGAGTGTTCCCCGACGCGGACGTCGATGGGCACAACCCTCCCCACCGGATGGCGGCAGACCGGTACGCGGAGATCGCGGACGAGGTCATCTGCACCATGTCCTGGGTCGATGAAGCAGCACCGTCCCCGGTCGTGTTCGGCGTTGACGCGACAGGCGCGCGCGTCATCCGTGGCGACCTCGTGCACAGCGCCGCGACCGAAGCTAAGAGTGAAATGGCTGCCGCAGCGACGGGTCGCCGGTTCGCTGCCATCACGGCAGCCGCCGTCGCAGTCGGTAACGCGATCCCCTCCGCTGCTGTTGCGGCACCGTCGGGAGCGGGTTCGGAGCGTGTCGATGCGGCGGTGGCGGCCGACCGGGGCGGCAGCAGTGCCCCAGAGACGCCGGTCGGGTTCGGTCGTTGAGCACCCTGGCCCACCGGCAGCTCTCCGACCTCGCCGACGTCAGCGGCGGCGCGATCCAGCTCCTGGGAGTGGAGCAGGACGACAAGGGCCAGACCACGTTCACCGTTTCCCTTGACACCTCGGGGATCATCACGAGCGGGCCAGGCATCCGGGTGCGCGCACGGGAACGATTCGAGATCCTCGTCGGGTCCTCCTTCCCGTTGGCGCACCCGGATGTCTACGTCATGCACCGCCGATGGGCGGGGACGCCCCACGTACAGTGGGGACGCGTGCTGTGCCTGTACGCGGCTCCCTCGGTGGAGTGGAACCCGGCGGACGGGATGCGCGGCCTGATCGGTCGGCTCAACCTCTGGTTGCAACGTGCTGCGGTTGGAGAACTTGACCCGGCCGGTCAACCGCTGCACCCGCCGGTCGCGTACAGCTCCTACAAGAACGGCTGGGTCGTGGTCCGACCAGACGTGGGCGAGCTGGCCCCCTGGAGGGATGCCGAACCCAACTCAGCGCCGGTACGCCTGCTGTATGCCTGGTGTGCTCAGCGAGGCGAACGGATCGACGTGTTGGAGTGGCTGACCGGACAGCAGGTCGACCAGCGGCTGGTGGCTGACGACCTGCCGGCCCGCGACGAGGCCGGCACGGCGCTGTTCGCCGCCCCGCTCATACTCATCAGCGACACCCTCGATATGGAGTACCCCAGCACTGCCGACGCCCTCGCGGGCTCGCTCGAGACCTACGGCTACAGCCGCGACGAGCTGCTGCGGGCCTTCGTAACCACCCGCACTATCAACAAGGCAGTCGGTGGTGCGCTCGAAGGGGACGGCGCCGTCCCTGCCATGATGCTGCTTGGGACGCCCGCTCGCCGCCTTGACCCCGGACAGGCGCTGGCTCACATCACGGCATGGCATCTGGATGACCTAGGGGCACAGATCTCCGATCTACTGGAGGACGTCAGCCCTGAACACGTCGAACTCACCGAGCGCGTGCGTGATCTCGCGGAGAGATGGTTGGGCTTCGCCAAGATCCAGTGGATGGTCATTCATGAAGCGCGCCCGGAGGTGACCCGACGCCGCGACTCTGGGTCATCCGCCCAGTGGCTCACGGGCCGTAAGGTACTGATCCTGGGCTGTGGCGCTCTCGGCGCACCGATCGCGGAACATTGCGTCCGCGCTGGGGTCGCACAGCTGCACGTGGTCGACAAGGGCGTCGTCACGCCCGGAATCCTGGTTCGGCAACCCTATGAGGACGCCGACATCGGCTACAACAAAGCCGAACGACTCGCGCAGCGGATCTCTCGCATCCGAAGAGACCTCACCGTCACCAGCGCCCGAAGTGACATCGTGACCGGCACGCTCGCCGATCCGGAGCGGTTGCTGGAGTACGACCTCATCATCGACGCGACAGCGGACATTGGAGTGCGAGTCGGGATCGAACGCCAACGCGCCGCTGCGTGCGAGAACTGGCCACCGATCATCAGCGCGCTGTTTGGTCACACCGCGCAGCGAGGCATCGCCACGGTCTCGATGACCGGGGCCACCGGCAGCGGCCACGACATCCTGCGTCGCCTTGCCATCGACACTGTCATCAACCCGCCCCCTGGGTGGAGAACGATCACGGAAGACCTGTTCCCGAACCCGCCGCGTACGGACCGGTTCTTCCCCGAACCAGGCTGCTCAGCCCCCACGTTCACCGGCGCCGCAGCCGAGGTCACGGCACTGGCATCCACCCTGTTCTCCAACGCCCTGGCCATTCTGGTCGACGCGGAGGCCGCGCCGATGTCCGCGATCGGCTGCGACCTGGCGCCGACAGCATCAGCTGCCCGCCCCGTGCCGTTGACCTGGACGAACGATCACACCCTTACGGACCACACTGGTGAGTACGAGGTGCGCATCAGCGGACGGGCGCTGGCCGAGATGCGGACTGAGACACGCCGAGGACAACGAGTGCGCGGGGCCCGTGTCGAGACCGGAGGGATGCTCCTGGGCAGCTTCGATGAGTCCACCCAGACCGTCTACATCGACGGCGCGAGCGGGCCCTCGCCGGACAGTCACCTGTCGGCGGAGTACTTCGATCACGGCGTCGAAGGCACCCAGGAGATCGTCACGAGCATCCGCACCGCCACCGTCGACCGGGTCGGATTTGTTGGCATGTGGCACACCCACCCGCACGGGATGGCGTCACCAAGCCGCACCGACGAGGCCGGTATGGCTGACATCGTCGCGCCAGACGGCACGGGGCGCAGGGCCGTCATGCTGATCCTCGGCGGACACGGAACCTCCTGGCAGGCATGGCTTGGGACAGGCACACCGCCCGATCTTTACGTGCGTGTGGTCAACCGCACGACCCAGTCCCGACCGGAGGATTCCGTCGCGCTTCACCTCATCTCGGCGAGCGCATGGTTCCCGGGCGGCTACGCCTACCCGAGCCACCGAGCCTCCGAGGACGATCACGAGCGCTCGGGTGAGCACTAATGACCGCAAGAATCGGCCTCGCCCTGTCCGGCGGCGGGTTCCGCGCCACAGCCTTCGGCCTTGGGGCGCTGCGAGCCCTCCATGACCGCGACGTCCTGGACAAGGTCAGCGTCGTCTCCGGCATCAGCGGTGGCAGTCTCTTGACCGCCCTGTGGGCCTACGGGCCCCGACGATTCCAGGAATTCGACGACACCGTCACCGCCCTGCTCCGGGGCGGCCTGCAAAACGAACTCGTGCGCCGCGCCTTCGCACCACACGCCGCCTTGCGCTCATCGTTCAGCGCGATGCATGCCCTCAGTACACGGCATCGGCGCTCCTACTCCCGCACTGACGCGCTGGTTGAGGCACTGGCGGCACGCCCCTTCGGCGCCATGTCGATGGCCGAGGTCACGCACGCTGGCCTGGACACGATCATCTCCGCCACCGACATGCGCACCGGCAACGCCGTCAGGTTCGGTAGCGCCCTGAGCGCGTCCTCGCCCTACGGACGCATCGTCGATGAAGTGCGCGTCGCGGAGGCCGTCGCCGCGTCAGCAGCGTTCCCCGTTTTGCTCCCCGCCCTCCACCGGCACTACGCATTCGAACGGACCGACGGCACCCGCCACAACGACACGCTCGTCATGACTGACGGCGGCGTCTACGACAACCTGGGCCTCGCGCCACTTCTACCCGGCAGATCCCCCCAGCACAGCGCACACGTCTACGACTTGGACTACATCATCGCGGTCGACGCTGGTCGAGGACGCGGAGCACGAACGGCATCGCGCTTCTTCACCGGGCGACTGGCGCAAAGCTTCGACATCACGCACACCAAGTCCCAAGACGCGGCCCGCAACCGCATCCATCTCGCCGGCGAGCGAGCCGAGATCTCAGGATTCATTCACGTCTACCTCGGCATGCAGGAACAGCGGCTCCCAACCCCCGTGGCCGACCTGGTCCCGCGCAGCGCCGTGCACGCCTACCCCACCAACTTCGCGGCCATGACCCAAGAAGACCTTCAGGCGCTCGCCCTGAGGGGCGAACAGCTCACCCGCACACTTATCACCGCGTACACACCGGACCTTGGGTGGTAGGTAATCCCGCTGACGCCCCCGCGAACACGCCCAGGCCCGAGCACGCCGAGTTTCGGAACGAGTGTCGCCGGCCTTATTTGGCAGCCCAGCCGGCATCGCCGGCGCAGCGGTCATGTCGGCATCGGGAGTCGTAGTCGCGGCGGCACTGACTGTTCCGCGCACCCAACGCCGACCAACGTCTCACTGAAGGATTGGCTCCCGGGTGACCATGGAGCAAGCTCGAGCCGGCGTCCGTGCTACTTGTCGCAAGCGACAAGTAGGTGACAACTCGCTCCGGAAAGTGACAAGTTCCCGCGGACCCTACAACTGCCAAATAACGTGTACACGTCCGTATTTCAGACACGTTGAGTGGCAGTCGGACAAGTTAGCTGGCGGACGACATCGGTTCGCGGTTCGCGGTTCGCGGTTCGCGGTTCGCGGTTCGCGAGAACATCCCCCAAATCGTCACCGTGATGGTGCTGCGGGGGCGTGCGACGACGGACTGTTCGGGGGTGGTTACAAAGAGGAGACGATGTCAGCCATCAGTAGCTCATCACGAAGACCGTCTAACTCGCCCCGGCTCTGACCGGCACTTTGCAGCACCTCGTCGAGGATCGACGTAACATCCCGAACCATGAGAGCCTCCACGTGTCTCGTCCCTAACCGACGGAACAAGGGGGACTTCTCTAGCCCAGCCGGCGACGAGATGGCGGCAACTAAGCAGACATGACCGAACTGCCCGGCACCCGCCACCAACTCTTTCCGAGGCGCAATGTGGGCGCACCACCTGACGAAAGCACATGCGGGGCACAATTCGGCCTGCCGGATCACCGGGATCCAAATGGTGTCAGCGGAGGAAGTCGAAACTCGAAGGCCGTCCCCGGGGTCCGCAAGCACATCGCCGACTCGTAGGGCCTCAAGGCTCGCGTACGTCAATCCTCCGACTGCTCCGATCAGAAGCAACGCCCGGGCGCGGTCCTTCTCTGCTCCCTTGAGAGAGAACTCGATAGCCTCGAGCACAGCTTCAAGCGCGCGCACCGCCCGGAAGGACTGACACTCCGCCTTGCGGTCTCGGTACCGGATGAGGGTGGAGAGAACGGCCGGCACCGGCGGAGCAAGTCTTACTCGCGGAAGGTCTGCTTCCACGTGTTTTGCATCGATGACACCGATCCAACTTTGAAGTCGACCAGGCGAATGAGCGAGTGCGCCTGAGTCATCGATTTCCCGGGACCGATCGAGTAGATAACTTGCAACAACCGGGCCCGAGGCGGGCAACGAGCTGATCCCGCGCCGTGCACACCACGCTTCGAAATCCGCCCAGGGGTTCGGGGTACGTCGACGTCGAGGCTCGGGGCCGAGGGCGAAGGTCCTGGGTGCTCCAGTGAACGGCCCAGACGCCGGCGCGGGTAGGTAGGGCGGGAACCTCATGATGTCGATCCGATCATCGGGTCATCGTCCGCCTTGCAGATGGTCAGTCTCACTGGAAGGGACCATCTCCGAGGCGGAGAGACCATCTAGCTGGGACACCGACTAGCGATTTCCGCGACAGGCTGACTGACCGACCGTTATCTTGACGGAATCCAGGCGCTGCCGCTTCACGTGCGGGGCTTCTTACGATGAGGCTCGGGGCAGAGGGTCCCGGCTGGACCGCCGCCAGTGCGAGATTGTCATCAGGGCGGCGAGGCTTCGACCGATTGCTCTCCACCCTCCGTGACCTCCAGGTTGATGATGAGACCGTGCCCACGTCGTCCGCGTAGGGGACGTGGGCCCCGGGGCCCGACGCCTCCATTGCACCGCTGGATATATATTCTCTATTATTGGTGTCCGCCGTCGAGGTGTCACTTTGTGACTACGCCTTCGGACCCCTGAGTCGCCGATGCATGCTGTGCCACCAAGGCTTGAATCGGCAACCTGCGAGGCTAACCACGTGGTCCGGGGACAGCATGACCATCGGTGTTCACTGGATGCGATGCTCGCGCCGAGGCGATCCAGTTATGCACTGTGCCGGTGCTGACTCCGCATGCTTCTGCGATGGCGCGGATTGTGATGCCGTCGATAGATGCCCTGAGCATCAAGCTCCGACGCATCGCATCCAGCTCGTTGATCTGTTGAGACTGTTCCCTCAGCTGATCGACGACGTTGCGCTCCACATCGCCGCCTTCTGTTCCGCGCCTCATCATTGTTTGACCACCATTCGCGATGTGCTTTGACAGCATTGCTACTGTAAGGAAGGACCTGATGAGCACGGATTCGCGCCTGGTGTTGACAACGACGAGTAGCCGTGTAATCTCATGGCCAGACGTCAGAATCTGAACACGGACCCACGGCTTCTCCGAGTGGTTCGAGCGGCACGACGGCAGGAATCAGGTAGGACTGTTTCCTTGCGCCGTGCACAGGCGGGATGCGCCCCCTGTTCGCGACGCAGTCGTGCGTCAGTGCTTTGTACTTTTCCGCCTTAGCGTACGGATTGCGCCTGCCAGTGGCAACCGTCGCGGTGTCGCCGCGCTTCAGCGTCCCCAGGAGTGATGATGCCTGCTCTAGGTATGAGTTCGAACATCGAACTGCGACTGACGCCCGGTGAGTCACCTGTGCCGCTGTCTGATGTGACGCCGGAGGCCGTCTTCGATGCTCCGCCCGCGCGGAAGTTGCGCAACTACAAGGGGCGATGGAGTACACCCGCGACGTACTGGTTCGAGAAGACCGCCGAGCATTTGCGTGTCGATTCAAAGCTGGAGCGCACGCGTCTCATGCTCGCGGACTTCGATCGGAGCACTGTCCGAGCGAAGCCGCAACCGTTCCAGATCATCTCGACGATCGATGGCAAGAAGGTCACTCACATCCCCGACTTCTTCTTCGCTTTCGCAGGCACACCTGGCTCCTACGGCGTGTGTAACGTTCGTCATCCCGGAGGAGTTGCGTCGCCGCCGTTCGTTCGCGCCGTACGGCTCGTGCAGGACCTCGGCGCCCTTATGGGCTGGACCGAGGAGGTCTGGACCGGGGAGATGCTCGACAGGACCTTTTTCCGCAACGTGCGCGGCCTTCTGGCGTTCCGGAACCCGGAGGTGATCCCGCCAGCGGCTCTCAGCGCTGCGCTCGCCATGCAGCCAGCGACGTTGAAGGACATTGGGGAACACCCTGTTGCTGGTGTCGAGCCCGAGTACGTCCGAGGAGCGGTAATGCATCTGCTATGGCATCAGCGCTGGACGATCGATTACTCCGCCCAGTTCACCGGATCCACACCACTCGACCACACACCCGACAAAAGGAGAGTCGCACAAGGACACCAGGGAGCGAGGCGGTGAGCCGCGACCGGATCGGCATCGCCGATGCTTACGGGGTTCCGCGCGCCTGGATCGGCATCGGGTATGAGCTTCAGCTCGAAGGCCGCTCCTGCCGGGTCGCAGACGTCAACGAAGCAGACGGCACAGTCACTCTGGCGGTACCCGGCGAGCTGCCGATCGTCGTCTACATGCGGCAGCTGATCTACCTGGCCGCGGACCCCGCAACGCGGCGACGTGAGCATATTTACGTCGCGCGGCACAGCGAGGCATGGTTCAACTCAACTGAGGCGGAGAAGAAGGAAGCACGTCAGAGGCAGAACCACGTACGCGAAGTGCTGACCGGCTACGAAGCCGGGCACGCCGGCGGGGCGATCGGCGACGAGCCGCTCTCCCTCTTCGACCTGTCCAAGTCTGTGACCTCGCGTCAAGCGGCGAAGGCTCAACTACTGAAAAAGTCGCGCATCACGATCTTGAACTGGTGCCAACGCTTCATGCGTCTCGGGATCGTGGGTTTGCTTGACGGTCGCGCTGGCGGACCGAAGAACCCTCTGGCAACCCTCGACCCACTCTGGAGGATTGAGGCTCAGAAGCAGCTCGACGCTCGGGCGGGACAGCCGGAACTCGACCTACTGGGCCTCGCACAGAACATCGAGATTGAGGTCTCCATCACAGAACCACGCGCGGCCATCCCACGTCCACAAGGTGCTATCAACGCGCTCAAGTGGATGGCTGGCAAAGGTGGCCAACTCAAACGCAATCGAGCCGCGTCACGCAAGCAGGACCTCTCCCCATCCGGAGCAACCCGCGGGTACCGAGCCGTGCACGCGAACGACGTCGTTCAGCTTGACTCCACACGCTTCGACGTCCGCGTCCGCGACTCCGAAACCGATGAACCCTTGCGCGTTGAACTGACCTGGGCCCTCAATCAGGGCAGTAGAACCTTCCACTCCATAAGCCTCGTGCCGACGACCCGCGCCACCGACGTCGGCGCCGTCCTCTACGAGACGCTCTTCCCGCCCGACAACCTTCACGACTTCCCCTACAACGGCGTTCCGCAGTCGCTCCTCGTCCACGAGGATGTCTTCGGCGGTTTCATCGACCCGAACGATCCCGTCCAGCGGCGACGCAGAGCGAAGCCCATCGCACCAAGCACGATCGTGGTCGACAACGGCAAGGTGTACATCGCCGAGTACATCTATTCCCTCTGCCAACGACTTGGGATCAACGTCGAGCCGACGGCGGTACACGCGCCAACGGGCAAGCCGCACGTTGAGAGCGGCTTCGGCAAGCTCAACGTCTTCGCCCAGTTCTTCAGCAGCTACACGGGTCGCAGCGTCTCCGGCCGAGGCGTCGATGTCGATCGAAGTGAGCTACCAACAGTGAAGGAAATCGAAACGGAGCTTCGGCTCTACCTTCGCGACGTCTACCACCGTTCGATCCACTCAGGCCTGCATCTGCCTCAGGACGACACGGTCAAGCTCACGCCCATCGAAGCGCTGGTCATCAGTCAGCGCGCGTGGGGTGCAGTGCAATACCCGCTCAGTCCCGACCTCGCCTTCGAGTTCCTCCCCGTCTTCAAACGCATCATCGACGCCGACGGCATACACATCAAAACCTTTATCTACGACAGCGAACTCCTCAACGAGTTCCGCGACATGCCAAGCGGCGATCGGACCAGCATCTGGGACTTCTCCTTCAGACGCGACCCACACAACGTCAACCAGATCTACTTCCGCCACCCCACTACGGAGCGGTGGATCGAGATCCCCTGGGTCGGACGGGATCTACTCGGCACGGAGCCGCTACTCGACGAGGAACTTCGACTCGCGAAGGCATTCCTTCCGGACCACGAGGTCGAGACCCAGCGAGACCTGTACAGCTTGCTGCGCGACTTTCGCGTCAGGCGCGGCATCGGTGACTTCACCGGCGCCGTTGCCACGCGCGCTGATGTCCGCCGCCAAGCAGCACGCCACGGCTACGCCCTCTTCCTCGAAACCCACGACGACATCATCCGGGAGAGTCTCGGAGACCTTCCCGACACCGTGCCCGTCGCGTGGACCCGAATCGACGGCGCGGAGGATCTCGACACCGACGAGCCCCAGGGCACCGATCTCGACATCGATGATGACGACGACGACTTGTTTGCGCGCTCGTCCGGCCGCATGCAATGACGGCCGGCAGCAAGGCCGCGCTGGAACGGCACAACAGCCTCTTCAGCGACTGGGAGGCCACGCTCCACTACGAGCGGCCCGTCGCCAAGAGCGAGGATGATCTCAAGACGCTGTCGAAAGCGAGGCGCGCTGCATACGACAGAGCACGGGGATCGTTCCACTGGGACCATCTGCATGCCGAAACCTTCGCCTCCGTTGAGCTGCGCGAAGCGATCAAGCGGACCATCAGCGACCAGCTCGGCCCATGGCGCGGCAAAACGATGTTCTTCGTCGAGGGGGAAGCACACATCGGCAAGTCCGTCATCCTTCGCGCTCTCGCCGTGGAACTCTGGCATGCCTACTTCGAGCCGCTCGGATACGACGATGATGACGGACACGCTCAACACGTACCTGTTGCACACGTCCGGTTCCGGGGCGAACCAACCGCACTGCAACTCGTCCGGCGCCTACTCCAGCTGTACGAATGGCCCGGATGGGCAAGCGTCCGCTTCGACGAAGCCATCGACGCGCTCGAAGTGGTCGTACGTCGCCACCACACCGTAGCCATCATCGTCGACGAAGTCAGCTTCACACCGAACAGCGGACCCTCCGGCAGGAAGATGAGCGCACACTTCAAATCCCTCAACAACGAACTACCCGTCACGCTGATCTTCGGCGGGATCACATTGCAAGGTCGAGGCTGGAAGGACTTCGGCAACGCGAAAGACCCCGACCGCGCACAGATCACCCGCCGATCACGCTTCTTCGACGTCGTCCGCTACGACTTCACGAAAGAGGATCAGCGACGGCACTTCATCACGTTCCTCAACTCGCTCGAAGACCAACTCCTTCTCTCGCGACGGCGCACCAGTCGACTATCTGCCGAGTTCGGCGTCTACATCGCTGGCCGTACGCAAGGCCACCACGGCGCCGTCAAAGCACTTCTGGCCGGCGCTGCCGCTAGAGCGATGGCCGACGGCTCCGAAGCCATCTCGCTACCGCACCTCGCCGCGACAACCGTCGCGACCGACATCACCGAGCGCCGACGCGCCGACTGGGAACGACCCACCACGAGAACCGAAGCGCTCCGCTGGTGCCGCCTCGGGCGCCTCGTCTCCGACGCAGAGCATCATGCCGCGCGTGTCAGTGGTTCCGCACAATGAAACGCCTCCAGTACGTGGTGCGTCCGGTGCCTGGCGAGTCACTACTCAGCCTCGTGACGCGCCTCGCGTGGACGCAACAAACCACGATCCCTGCGGTCATCGGAGCGATGCGAATAGGCCATGCCCTCTCCACCGTCGCGCGGATCCGCCTCATCTCTGCAGGATGGCTCAGTGAAGCCGAGATCCATCAGGCTTCAGACGCTCTCGGCATAGGACCCGACCAGCTGCGAACGATGACCCTGCAGAGCTTGGAAGGTCGAGCGCTCCGACTCAACGTGAAAGAAAGATCGATCGCTCGCCACACGCTCTGGTCGCACCCGACGCGGACAACAATCTGCCCGGAGTGCCTCTCCGAAGACCGAGGCGCCCGCCAGCTGAGCTGGCGAACCGTCTTCCACTTCCTCTGCCTCCGGCACAACCGGATGCTCATCGACACGTGCCCATGGTGTCAGTCCTCCATTCCAGCCATTGGTCGACAGCTGGGGAAACGGACTGCACCGTGGACCTGCGCTGCCCCGATCGAAAAGAAATGGAAGTCAAACGAGCGTCGACACGAGCGCTGCGAATTCGATCTCCGCCAAACCGCGGGCGAACAGGTCGACCGTCACCATCCCGTAGCGCGCTGCCAGCAAGCCCTCCACCGGTTGATCTACGGCTCCGCGCCGGACACTGAAGTTTGGGCAGACCTCACGACCTACCGGGCGCTCGGCATCGGACTCCTTTCGGGCTGCGACAGCAATGAGTTGGAACAACGCGCCGGTCTTCCGCGCGGGATCACTGGAGGCCTATGGAGCCCGAACAAGGTCCGCCGAGGCACGCAGACCCCAGACGACACGCTCCACATCGCCGCCACGTTCACGGCGGCAGAAGCAATTCTGACCGCGACCGAAACCGACCGGTTCTCCCTCCTCAAGCCCCTACTCGATGCCGCCGCCGCAACGCTCGTCGACACGACTCCCACAGCTCGGGTGCGGATCTGGGGCACGCATGCAAGCCGATTCGACGACATCGCCCTTCCGGTACTCGATCGCGACATGCGCACCGTCGACCGTCTGCGTTTCCGATCACCGTCCGTACTCCCACAGGTGCCGACGCAGCGATCCGACTCCTTGGCTCGTCAACGCTCCCGCTTCATACCCCAATCGATCTGGCCCGAAGCGGCGATACTCCACGCCGACGCAGCAGGGGACATGGACGTCCTTCGAGAGGCCATGAGCGTGGGCGCATTACTTCCAGGACTCGGCAGCAGCAATGCCGATGAACTGTGGGCAGCCATAGGTCACGGCCCAGCGGATCACCCCAAGTTTCGAGGAACACTGTTCGGCGAGGGCCGGCGGAGGGCCGCCGTGCTGGCGCTGCTTTGCGAGATCGCTCGCGGAGTAGACGCGGGAGGCCGTATCAGGGTGAATTGGGAGCGTCGGCGTCGCATCGACTACGCCGGACTGCTCCCAGAGAGAACCTGGGCCCTCATCGCACACTACGCGGACGTACCCCTCGGCGGTTCCGCGCGCCGCTTGGCAGCGCAGTATTACCTCGCCTCGCGGATCGCGGGCACGAGACGCCCTTATGGGGTTCCCGTCCCATCAGCGGTCCACCGATCCGCTTTCGTCCTCGGACTCACCTCTGCACTTCTCGACGCCCTCGACTTGTACGCGCATGCCGTCATCCACAAGACGTGCTCAATGCACGAGCCGGTCGTTGACGACTGCCCGCCAATGAGCGGCGTTATCGGCGACCTCGCCCCCGCCATCGACGCTCTCCCGCTTGGGGTATTGCACGTTGCCCTAGGAGCCTCGCACCGTCTCGTGGACATTGAAGACGCGACCGGGATGACCAGGTCGCAAATTCACCTCGCCCAAATGATCCGTCCCCGGAAAACCAATGGTCGCGACCGTCCACACGGAGGCTGGCAGTTCGGATCATCCCCCCACTTGAGGATGATCCCTCTGGTCGAACACAAAGTCTCCTGAGCGATCAAGGAACGTACGGTCCCAACACCCCGATACCTTACCTTCGACCGAGACTCCTCAATTGATCGCGCCTCGATCAATCTGGGCCTCCAACTTTACCCTCCAGCCGCCTGACGCGCAGATCATCCAAATCGAGCAGCCGGCTCCCCGCTTCACGATTCCGACCAAGTTCGTACACGGATCGGACATAGGGGTGATGACCCTCGGTTCGCCCCAGGTGCCCATGGAAAAGGATTCTGAATCGAACCTCTCGACTGGCCATCTCGCCCGACACCCCGCGAAGCACGAGCTTCCGCAGCGCGAGACGTTGGCCAGTAGCTCCGTTCCGCCGAGCTTTGAGTCGCGCGAACTTGCGATGCGCCGTTCAGCGAAGCCTCAAGTTGTCCAGACGACCGACGACCCGATCGGGATCCCAGCCTGATCGAAGCCAGTCGCGGGGACTGAACGCTTGTCCTCCATGTACCAGGCCACCCTGCACCGTGCTCATGAAGCCATGCAGCACCGCAGCGGACAGGCCAGCGGCCCGCTCGCATATCTCGGGGACGAACGGGATCATGCCGTCCTCGGTGAACTTCCACCCTGGAAACAGCCGAAAACCATCGACGCCGAATGAGTGGACTTCGTTCTCGCAAACCAAACGCTCAAGTTGACCGCGGTCGATCGCCAACGCCTCACACACTTCAGATATCTCGTGTGAAACCGCGATCAACTGCACTACTGACCACTTCACGGCGTTCGACACGCTCGCAGATGCCTAGGCGTCCGCACGAGTCGATCGTTCCGGTGGGTCTATATGTTCCCTCCGGACACCGCTGGCCGACCACTTGGCTGAACGGAGGCCCCTTCGACGGGAGTGCACGGGTGGTCAGTCCTCTTTCTCGCTCCTGTACTCGTCGTACCAATCGCGAAGAACGTCGGTGTCAACCCAGTCAGGATGGCGCTCCCGTACGCGCCGCACGTGGTCAGCGTTACTCCACCACCCGTCGCCGTACCGTCCGTGCGAAGGCATGGGCCAACCTCCCGCAATCAGAAGCAGGCGTTCGTAGATGAGATCGACGTTCCAGCGGTTGTCCATCCAGCCGTTCTTCTCCGCCACCACCCGCAGGTGGTACGTCAGCAGTTCTGAGCGGATTGGGTAGAGCCTCCACATTGCCTCGCGCAGCGCCACGGCAACGTTGTCGAGATCGCCCGTCGCGTCGTACGCCCAGGCGAGGGTGGCCTCCGGGCAGAGGTACGGATAGCCGCCAACCCAGCGGACGTCGGCACGGTCGACGTCACAGGGGATCACCTTGACATCGTCATCTGAATACACACCATCGACTTCAGCCGGGACGAGCAGCTCAGCCCTCCAACTGATGTCATAGAGTTCCCACCGAGCGAGCGCCGCGCCGCCGCCGATAACAGCGATTGCCTGCGTGGATCCTCGGTCGCGAACCGTTCGCTGGCTCAGTGTCAGGTGCGGTTCAAGTGCGAGCCAACATGCCTCGGCCTCGAGTGTCTGATCACCGATCGGTAGCCGGTCAACGGCTGTATGCACCCAAACGTTCGAACGCACTCTGAGGAGTTCCCCGACGTCTGTCAGCCGTCGGAGCCCGAGCTTGGCGGCACCCCGCCCGCAAATACGAGCAACCTGTTCAAGCGTGACTAGCCCGCCCTGGGCGGCAGCAAGGGAAACCACACGCGGCCGAGCCCTCACGGCCGCTTGGCGGCGCTCCTCGCCCGGACTACGCTTTCCGAGCGAGAGCGACGGCGAGCGGAGGCGCAGCCTTGGTGTTACTCGCCGCTGGGGCGGCACGCTGTCTTCAGGATCGCGCATGCGACGACCATAAGTCCGAATCGACCGGCAGGGAATGCCCGCTGGCCTATTTGATACAAAACTCGATGCAATTGCGTACTCTTGTCGCGGTCACGTTGCGAGTTGAACTCGGCGCATTTTGATCGCGACCTATGCGTACCTTCTTCGCGATGCCCTCAAAATTGAATACTCGGTCTTTCGTCCAGACCTAAGACGTGCCTAGTATGGCTCTCCTTCAGTCGAGAGGAGTGGCCATGACGAGCGAACCGGAAGGGCAGGATCTTCGACGGCCCCGGGGTTTCGACGCTGACTCCGACGAGCACCTGATCGTGGTCGCAGGAGACTGGCACTCCGACCTCGTACACCTCACCGACAACGTCCCGCGGCTGCTCGACGAAGGCTTCCGGGCGGCCTCGTCACAGCCCACAACCCTGCTGCACGTTGGCGACTTCAACATCACGAACGGCTCCCGCACCAATAAGCAGTTCCTGCTTCGCGCGGCGGAACTCGCGGCCAAACGACAGATGCGGATGCTCATCACACCCGGCAACCATGACAGCTGGGCGCGCCTGGCGTCGCGCGCCGACTTCGCGCGAGGCGAGCCGACCCGGCTGCATGGCGACGTCTGGGCACTGCCACGCGGCTATCGGTTCCATATCGGCGGAAGGGTGTTCCTGTCCTTCGGTGGCGCCGGTTCGATGTCCCGGCCAACTGGCAAGGAGGGGACAACCTGGTGGCGACAAGAGATGCCGACCGACGCCGAGGTGGAGACAAGTATCAGCCGCGGACCCGCGGATGTCGTCGTAACCCATGAAGCGCCGCGCGGAGGCACGGCTCGCGTCGACGAAAAGCTCGCTAAGTTCCCGCTGAAGAGCATCACTGACCGTGCGTACACCGCACTCGGCAGGGACAGAGTCACGCGGATTTGGCACGGCGTCGCACCTCAGCTTCTTTTCCACGGCCATCATCACTTGCAGGCAGAGGGACATCACGACGACGGTCGCTCGGTGTATGCGCTTAGCCAGAACCGGCAGCCAGGCAATCTCGTCTCAATCGACCTCGATTCAATGCGAGTGCGGTGGCTCGACCGCGCGAGGCTCCGTCGAGGCGAGTGAGGGAGCCGGTGAAACCTAGCAAATATGCATGCCACGAACAAGTACGCGCGAACCGGGCAGGTAAGTCTGCAGCTCCGGTCGATGGTCAGCGCAGCCGCAGATCCTTCAGCCCCTTCTCTTAAGGCGGCGGAGCTGTCGCTACAGCGGAGGGGACGACGGAGACGATGAGCTGTGAAGGTCGAGCTGCTTACGCTCCGGCCGATATCTTCAAGGAAGATCGCTGGTAAGGCTCCTCGCACAGACGAAGGACGAAGAAGCCGTGCGATGCGCACTTGATATCGGACCTCAAGATCTCGACCGGCTCGTCGCTGACCGAGCGATCCAGTTCTACACTGCCGACTGCATCCGCTTGTTCCCGTCATGGCGATTCACTATTGACCGGTTACTCCCTCACATCGATGTCGTCCTGCGAGCCACCGCTGGGATGCCTGCCGTCACCTTGGCGTCGTTCATGTCTTGCCGGTCTGGCCGCTTAGTTTCGGGCGATGGCGCGCTCAGTCCCCGCCTTCGGCTGGAAGACGGCCACAAGCCGGACGCTCTGGTGCAGATCATCCGGTCTTGGTCCTACCGCTGACACCACCTTGCCGCGAGCGACCAACCACTCGGTGCCTCAAAGCGCCCGACCAGCCAGATGGCGAAAACGCCTCGACTTACCCAGTCGAGACGCGTTCCAAAAGACGCTTGCCGCCCATCGACGATCGACGATCGACTGTGCTGGATGGTCGAGACGACAACGAACCGAGCAGTGAGCGCGCAGACGACGCTTCCGTGCCGGTGCCAACCGCGGCGTCAGCAAGATCAGCGGGGATCACGACGGCAAAGACGACCTACAGGCAGGCTTCGACAGCCAACCCAGCGCACAGCCTTGCATAGCTTCAGCGTTACTGCGACGACACAAGTCCCATTGCTGGGTGTTTGACCTACTTTGACTTTCATCTACTTTCAGGTGTTCGACCAACTTATTGGTCATCGACTCGAAAGGCAGAGCCAGATGTCGCTTCTCACTGACACCGCAGTCCCGAACGCCGGCGCCGACCCTGGTTTCGACGGACTCCTTGGTTCAGCTCACGACCGATACCTTGGGCAAGGCCACCGCAGGGTCGGCCTCACGCTGAGCGCGCTGACCCAGACCTCAGATTCCGACTTCTCGTCGTCTGCCCGGCTCATCTATCCGATCGACTGGTCGACGAAGGCGGGATCCTCCCGGACCGCACACCTCAGCACCATCGATGCGATGCGCATCGCCGGTCAGCTGCGTGACAGGCTCGTCCTGGAGATGCCAGTCGTGTCGCGTTACTCGGCCGAGCGCTCACTCAGAGTCCGTGCTGGTGCACGCCCGTGGGAAGCACTCGATGACGTACCAGTGCTGACGAACGTGACCTGTCCGGCTGGCAGGGACCACCTGCGCCTGCAGCACACGATCGGTTCGCTGCAGGTGGTGTCTGAGTGGGAGCGGCCTAGCTCATCGCGATCCACCGATGAGGCGTGGGAAGCGGGCCAGGCAACTGCCGTTCGGCTTCATGCAATCGATCACGTCGACTGCACCTATGAACGAACCGCGGCAGCTGCCTCCTCGATGTCGTTTCTAGAAGCGATGATGCTCACTGCGCAGATGGCACAGGTGGCGCTATACGCCGGCCATCCTGCACACCGGGAGACAAGCGGCAACATGTGGATGCGGCGTGCGCACTTCGCCCGTCATCGATGGACTCTGGACCGGACACAGCACGTCACCGCCCGGCTAGAGAATCGACGTGACTTGTCCATCGGTGGACGTCAGATCGAAACCGCCGAGGTACGCGCCGACGAAGTGTTCGGCATTCAGGTGACCGCCTCTTTGGCGTCGGGCTCGTGAGCGGCGCTGGGATTGGCGAAGGTTTCGGACACCAGCGCAAGCAGTCGATCATGGTGCTCGTCCGAGGCGACACCGTCAACGAGAAGTGTCCACATCGTGCCCAGGGACGCCATGAGGTCCTGCCGGCCAGTTCGCACGTTCGACACGAGCTGCACACCAGTGAAAGTCGCCACCACACTGGCGCCAAGTCGCTCGGGTGGCACGGTCGTCGTCAGCTCGCCAGCAGCGCCCGCAGCGGCGAACGCGTCAATTACCCCTTGGATCCACAGATCGTAGAAGTCGGAGGTTGGATCCGCGAAGACCCCTTGCTCCAGAGAAAGACGAATGCCCGCTCGCACGATGCCGTCGTCGAGCAGCAGCTGCCCGATGCCCTTCGACGCGCGGACGAGTGTGGAAAACGGGGACTCAGGATCGTTCAGCGCCTGCATCACCTCGAAGGTTCGAGCGTTCTGCTCCTCGATGATCGCGAGAGCGATCGCTTCCTTGGTCCGGAAGTAGAAGTAGATCAGCCCTTGACCGACGCCCGCTTCAGCGGCGATCTGGGAAAGACTGGCAGTACCGAATCCGACGCGGTCGAAGATTGCCGCCGAAGCGTCCAGGATCGCAGCTCGGCGCGCCAACGAGCGTCCCTGCTGCGGTTTCCGTTCGTCGGGCGTCTGTGTTTCCTTCGGCTGTTCCATCGACACCAGCGTAACGGCCGCGCATTCTTCGACACTGGTGATGCAACATGAGGGTCCTACTGACCGGTGCCAGCGGGTTCGTGGGCGGCGAACTTCGATCAGCTCTTGAGGCCGCGGGACACCTGGTCACGTCTGTGGGGCGGAGTGCGCTCGGACCAAGGTCATCGCACGTTATAGCGGATCTTCGACGAGACGACCTGAGCGGCCCACTGGCCAAGCAGGACTTCGTTGTCCATGCCGCATCGGCGACTCAGGGCGCCGCGTCCTCAATCTGGCAGGGCAATGTCGATGCAACGCGTCGCCTGGTCGCAGCGTCCGCCCGCCGCAATCTCCGAGTCCTCTACATCAGCACCACCGGGGTGTACGGGCGAAGCTTCGGGCGCTTCGGCGACCCGAGCCTGATGTCACGGCGCCCCACGTCGACCCTGTCTATCGCTCGTGCCGCCGCCGAGGATGCAGTGCTGGAGGCAGGGGGCACAGTGATACGCCCGCACATCGTGTACGGGCCCGGTGATCGCTGGGTCGTACCTCCGCTCACCCAGTTCATGCTGCGCGAATCGGCGTGGCTGGGCAGCCCGAACGTGAAGGTCGCCGCGATCTCGGCGCGACGGCTCGCCGCAGGTACCGCTTCACTCCTCGACCGCGCGACGCTCCCGCGCGTGCTGCATGCAGCCGAACCTGACCCTGTGTCAGTAGCGAACCTGGTGCGTTCGGCGTTTTGCGCGAGCGGGCAACCGCTTCCACAGCGCGTCCTGTCGATCGACGAGGCGTTCCAACGCCTTCGACACACGGGGGTGAGCCGCAACGCCTTGTGCATGCTCGGACAGTCGAGCCGCATGGCTACATCAGACCTGTGGTGAGCGCGTGTCCCGCCGGCGCGAACAACCCTCCGAGAGCGACCTCGCGGAGGTTCGCGACGTCTCCCGGGAGGTCGGCTCACACGCCCGCCAACCTAGGACGGTTGCCCCCGCATTCCAAGCACCGGGCAGCGCGGCTTCCGCCTGTTCGCGCCGCTGCGGCGCACGAGTTGGCTGTTCCACTAAGTTGAGGCTCGGTAGTGCTGCAGCGGGGCGGTGCCCACGTGCACCCCGCCGATCGTGAGCCGCACGCCTGCCCAAGCGTCCGACTCGGCCAGCCGGGTCAGCCAATCGCAACGACACACAGGAGTCAGTCATGGCCGAGCCAAACTCGCCGCATCAGTCGGCATTCCCCGCACCACTTCGGCGGCAGGAAAGCTACCCAGACATCGAGTCAATGTTCGGGGCCCTGCCGCGAGATCGCACAGGAATCGGGGCCCTATGGGGGCATCAGCTCGATCAGTTGCGGACGTATGAGTCAACGCATATGCACACTCAGGATGTCGCCCTCGAACTCCCGACGGGATCCGGCAAGACTCTCGTGGGCCTCCTCGTGGGCGAGTGGCGACGCCGAACGAATAAGGCGCGAATTGTTTACGCATGTCCAACCCGGCAGCTGGCAACTCAGGTGGCTGCGGCGGCGAGCCGTCAAGGCATCGCGGCTCGTCTTCTAATTGACTCAAGCAGGTCGTGGGAGGGTGCAGATCTCATGGCATACACCCGATCCGAAGCGATCGCTGTGACCACGTACTCTCACCTCTTCAACACTAATCCGCAGTTCAACTCCGCGGACACCATCGTCTTCGACGACGCTCACGCTGCTGAGAACTACGTGGGCGGCGCATGGTCGGTGGAAGTCGACCGGGAAAGTGCACTTTTTGCGGACCTCTTCGACGCTTTCGGCTCCACCATCGACCCGCTCCTGGCGGCACGGATGACTGCAACAGGTGAAGATTCTGCTCACTGGAACGAGGTTCGGTTGCTTCCAATCACGGCAGTGCAGGATCGTCTGAGTGAACTCGATCAAGCCCTGTCCACCGGGCTTACTGACACTTCTGCACGATTCCGCTTCCAAATGATCCGCGAGAGCCTCGGATCATGCTTGTTCTACGTAGCAAGCCGAGGCTGGTACATCCGGCCAATGATTCCCCCAACGGTGCAACACGAGGCATTCACCAGCCCGTCTCAGCGGATCTACCTGTCGGCAACATTGGGCGAAGCGGGCGAACTGGAAAGGGCATTCGGTCGCTTCCCGATCTCCCGGATCGCCGCACCACCAGCCTGGGAGCGCACGGGAAGCAGCCGCCGATTCTTTGTTTTCCCCGAGCTTGCGTCGTATGATCCGACGACTGATAAGGAGCGGCAGCACGCCGATGACGACCAGCCCGACCTCCTTCATCGGCTCGGGGCCTTGGCTGACAAGCGGATTGTGCTTGCGCAGGATTCCGCGTCGGTCAAGAAGCTCGCCGAAGCCATTGGCGGAAGTGGCGAAAAGATCGTCGCGTCGGACGACACGGTCGCGACGTTCCGCAAAGCGAAGGAGGGCACGCTCCTCGCCGCGAATCGGTACGACGGGATGGACCTGGCCGCTGACAGCTGTCGGCTCGAGTTCATGTCAGGTGTGCCATCCGCCTCACATCTACAGGACGAGTTCCTCAGCTCCAAGCTCCGCGCTCGAGAAGTACTCGCTGAGCGCATCCGCACGCGGATTGTTCAAGGAACTGGCCGTTGCGCCCGCGGGCCGCAAGACTGGGCCGTCGTTGTGATCAACGGTGCGGCACTCATGAATTACCTCGCCGCGCCCGAAAACACGGCTTCGATGCCAGTCGACCTGCAGGCTGAAATTGAGTACGGGCTGCGTGCTTCCAAAAACTCATGGCACAACGTTCTCACTGTCGCACGGAGTGCCCTGGAGCAGGACGACACGTGGCGCGAACTTGGCGAGGACGGCATCGCACAGCATCGTGCGGAAATCGAACGCACTCCACAACCGCTGGCCGCTGCGCTCACTAAGAGCGCGCCGCAAGAGGTGCTGGCATGGCGTGCCGCATGGGCGGGACGTTGGGAGGAAGCTGCTCAGCATGCCATCGCAGTCATGGAAGGGTTGACCGAACCAGAAGCACGTGCTTATCGAGCGCTGTGGATGTACCTGGCCAGCGCTTGGTACCGACTCGTCGGTAATCCCGCTAACGATGACCGTGGTGTCGATCTGCTTCGCAAGGCGCATAAAGCATCAAGCGGGACCGTTTGGCTTCGAGAGATCGATCCGCTCCCCGCTCGAGAAGTCGAGTACGACGACTGGGACCGCGAGGCTGTCGACAAAATCTTGGGCCGCATCAACGGAGGGCCGTTTGCCTCCGCGGCAAAATTCGGCGGATTCACACAAACCTTGTTGGCCGGGCTAGCTCAAGCGAAAGCCGGCCCTTACGAACAGAGCCTCGTCGATCTGGGAATCATCTTGGGGGCCGATTCGTCCAAGCCCGCCGGAAAAGGTCGCACGGATGCCGCGTGGGTATGGAGCGGTCTCTGGATCACGATCGAAGCAAAAAGCGAGCAGACGGCGTCCCTACTGAGCATGGATTACGTCCGGCAAGCGAACACGCAGCTCGCGTCCTTGGCGTCGGACCGAGACGAGGTACAGCCAGACGGATCAATCAGCGTCATCGCCACGCAGAATTATCTTATCGATCCAGACGCAGTGCCGATTGCAAACGAGAACCTGTTCTTGGTAACGGCGGACATCGTGTTGGATATCGCTCGGGACGCCACTCGGGCCCTCACTGCAGTGCGGGCAGCCATTGCCGGGGTTCAGCCGACGACCGCTTCGTCCGTCGCAGCGAAGCTCCTTTGGGAAGAGCGCGTCCTCCCAACGCAGGTTCGGGAACGGCTCTCACGTTCACCGATCCGCGGCGTGTAGCAGCATGATTCTTCCACGGCCCAGCCGGAGAGCAATCCGGCCGGGCCGTGGAATGTCGCTGGTTCACTTGCACCGAAAGATCGCTCAGCAACCACGGCGGCGGCTTCGGCACCTCTTGCGTACACGGCAGCCGATGTGACCCCAATGACGACCCTTCACTGACGGAGCGTGCGCGGGATAAGGGTCGAGGGCGAGGACTTGAAGCAGGAGACGCGGCATCGATTGCGCCGAGGTCGACTCTCGAACGGTATCCGCGATCGACGCTCGCTCAAGAGACGTTCGTGACCGTGACGACGTGTCCGGATGAATTCAGTCGCGGCCTGTTTATGGTCGATTGCAAGCTATAGGGGCAGCCACAGTCGGAATAGCAGCACCCCACCAGCGGCGGAGAACGCGATGACCGCTAGGAGCGTGAACATCATAGAAAGCCAAAGACTCCACAGCGCTCGTGTTACTTCCCTGCCGTACCAGACGTTAAGCGCGCCGGGCTTGGTCAGGTCGGCTCGTCGTGGCCAGCCGACGGAGGCGAAGAGGCTTAGGGTCAGCGCGATGACTGCAAGAGCCACGCCTACACCAACAAAAGTGCCGCCCTGCCGAAGTTGCCAGGCGGCCACGTTCTGCAGAATCTCTGGAGCTGCAAACATGGCGGCGGCTGTGGCGATGGCGCTGGCAATGCCGGAGCCATCTCGCCAGCGCTCTGCTGCGCGTCGGATGGAGGGCAGTTGGTCTGCGACGAGCGCTTGGATACGTTCCGACGCTGCCGCCTCTGAGGGGGACAGCGAACGCGCGGAGCCAGCCTTGATTGTGTAGCCGGTCATACCTCCACCACCGTCGTCCATCCTTGACCACAGCCTGTCACCCCATGCGGACGTCCGCTATGGTCCAACGGACAGGTGCAGTGGATGGTGATGGTCAGCTCGGTGTTTCCCTGGCCGAAGATGGCCGCGTCGGCAGCGCCGACAACAGTGGTGCGATTCCATACGTACTGCATCGTCCCGAAGCAGTATGGGCAGTTTCCCGCGAGCGTCAGCTGACGGGGCTTCTTGGACTTCTTCTTGCTGGGCGCGATCACGATGAACTCGTCCGCGAGTTCGGGGTCCCGCATTCTCTGCGGCGACTGGGACCATCGCGACGGTCGGTGGGCTCTCGTCATCGCACGCGCCCTCGGCCCTCGACACGCAGCTGCGATTCGGCCAACGCATGAAGGTCCAGGTCGTTACTCTCATGACGGATCAGCTCGACCGCCAACGCATAGCGTTGTTTGTCGTATTCGGCTCGCTGCGTGCCGCTCCACTGACTCTGGGTGTGCTCCAACACCAGGTAGAAATCGGAGTCGTTGGCGTCCCAAGCGCCCTCGGATCGGACCGACCGGCAGATCAACGTGTCGCTGCCTAGTGCGGTCACCACGGGTTTCATGTCGGGTAGATTCCGGTTACCAGGCCGTTCGAACGATTCCTGTCCTGCTTCGCGCTCCTCACGAGTGGGCTGCTCGCGGTAGATCTGCTGCAGTTGCGCCTCGCTGTAGTTACGGGTGAGATCGAATCGCATATGTCCTGCGATGTAATCGCGCCGACTGCGGCGAACCGGCGGGTCATAAGCCAGCGAGACGCGCACCTCGCGGTCCCACCGGCCTACGGAGAATTCCGCTGGGATCGGTAGTCGCACAAGCTGGTACGAGTTGGCGAGGATCTCACCTTCCAAGACGCAGATCGCGTGATCGGCGGTGCTCTCCGCCACACGG
>Ga0308163_10001305_pt1 | contig 28297 bp, 25 predicted proteins | sample PhyTR1_FD_201037 | JGI IMG/M metagenome (GOLD analysis project Ga0308163, IMG submission 201037) | Phyllosphere microbial communities from UC Gill Tract Community Farm, Albany, California, United States - DLSLT.R1 | ecosystem: Host-associated > Plants > Phyllosphere > Unclassified | place: USA... | reverse complement strand
GGCATCGTCGACTTTGCGCGTGCGCTGAACGCGCGCGGCATCGCGCTGCTGTCGACCGGCGGCACCGCCAAGCTTCTGGCTGAAGCCGGCCTGCCGGTGCAGGAGGTCTCTGACTACACCGGTTTCCCGGAAATGATGGACGGGCGTGTGAAGACGCTGCACCCGAAAATCCACGGCGGCCTGCTGGCGCGCCGTGACGCCCAGGCACACCTCGACGCGATCGCCAGCCAGGGCATCGGCCGCATCGACCTGCTGGTGGTGAACCTCTACCCCTTCCGCGAAACCGTCGCCAAGCCCGACTGCAAGTTCGAAGATGCGGTGGAAAACATCGACATCGGCGGACCCGCCATGCTGCGCGCTGCCGCCAAGAACCACGGCACGGAAGCCGGTGGCGTGACGGTCGTGATCGACCCGGTGGACTACGAGCGCGTGCTGGGTGAAATCGACGGCCAGCAAGGCCAGACCTCGTTCGCACTGCGCCTGGACCTGGCCAAGAAGGTGTTTGCACATACCGCCGCCTACGACGGCGCGATTGCCAACTACCTGACCAGCCTGGCGGAAGTGCCGGCGCAGGAAGCCGTGCCCAAGCGCGACACCTACCCGGAAATCCTGACGGTGCAGGTCAAGCGCAATCAGGCGCTGCGCTACGGTGAGAACCCCCACCAGTCGGCCGCGTTCTATGCCGAACCGGGTGCCAAGGCCGGCCTGCTGTCTGGCTATCGCCAGCTGCAAGGCAAGGAACTGTCGTACAACAACATCGCCGACGCCGACGCGGCCTGGGAATGCGTACGCACCTTCACGCTTCCGGCCTGCGTGATCGTCAAGCACGCCAACCCTTGCGGCGTGGCGGTTGCCGCCAACCCGCACGAGGCCTACACCAAGGCCTTCCAGACCGATCCGACCTCGGCCTTCGGCGGCATCATTGCCTTCAACCAGCCGGTTGACGCAGCCACGGCCGAAGCCGTCAGCAAGCAATTCGTGGAAGTGCTGCTGGCCCCGTCCTTCGATGAGGGCGCACGCGCCATCTTCGCGGCCAAGCAAAACGTTCGCTTGCTGGAAGTGCCGCTGGGCGATGGCCAGAACGGCTTCGACATCAAGCGCGTGGGCGGCGGCTGGCTGGTCCAGCAACCCGACGTGTTCGCGGTCGACAGCGACGAATTCCGCATCGTCACCAAGGTGGCGCCGACGGTTGCCCAGCTGGACGACCTGCGCTTTGCCTGGAAGGTGGCGATGTTCGTGAAGTCCAACGCCATCGTGTTCGTGAAGGGTGGCATGACCTACGGCGTGGGTGCTGGCCAGATGAGCCGCATCGACTCCGCACGCATCGCCTCGATCAAGGCCGAAAACGCCAAGCTGTCGCTGGCTGGCACCGCTGTCGCGTCCGACGCCTTCTTCCCCTTCCGTGACGGCCTGGACGTCGTGGCCGATGCGGGCGCCACCTGCGTGATCCAGCCGGGCGGCAGCATGCGCGATCCGGAAGTGATCGCCGCCGCCGACGAACGCGGTATTGCCATGGTGCTCACCGGCACCCGGCACTTCCGCCACTGATCCGGACATGCGCATCCTTGGCATCGACCCCGGCCTGCGACGTACCGGATTCGGTGTCATCGATTACGACGGTGTCCGTTTGCGCTACGTCGCAAGCGGCACCGTGGTGGTGCCCGCCACCGGCGATCTGTCGGGCCGCCTGAAGGTGATCCTGGACAGCATCCGCGAGATCATCCGCATGCACAGTCCAGACGCATCCGCGATCGAGAAGGTCTTCGTCAACGCCAATCCGGCGTCGACCCTGTTGCTGGGCCAGGCACGCGGTGCGGCGTTGTGTGCGCTGGCCGACCTGGACTTGAGCGTGCAGGAATACACCGCGCTGCAGATCAAGAAGTCGGTGGTCGGTACTGGCCGCGCTGCCAAGGAACAAGTGCAGATGATGGTGCAGCACTTGCTGGCACTCAACGGCGCACCGGCGCCAGATGCTGCCGATGCACTGGCCTGCGCGATCTGCCATGCGCATTCCAGCGTGCTGGTTGCACGACTTCAACAGGCAGGCAGTCAGGCAACGACCGGCTTCGGCGCACGCGGCACCAGCATGCGCCGTGGCCGCTTGATCGGATTGCCGTGACGGGTGCGCGGTGATCTGTCCGCGGTGACAGCAAGGCAGGATTGATCCTGCCCGCTGCCCACACATCGATGCGCAGATTCCCTTAAGCTCTTGTCCATCCTGGCACACGCCATCTCCGCTCGGCTTTGCCCGAGCGCATCTCCAATTCAGCTTTCACGCAGGTCACCATGATCGGACGTCTTTCCGGCACGCTCATCGAAAAATTCCCGCCGGCCGTGCTGGTCGATGTGGGCGGCGTCGGTTACGACGTCGACGTGCCGATGAGCACCTTCTACGCCTTGCCCGAGACTGGCGCCAAGGTCACGCTGCTGACGCACCTGGCGATCCGCGAAGACGCGCATGTGCTCTACGGTTTCCTGACCGCAGCCGAACGCGAAGCCTTCCGTCAGCTGATCAAGATCAGCGGCGTGGGTGCGCGCATCGCGCTGGCCGTGCTGTCGGGCATGACGGTAGCGGAACTGGCGCAGGCCATCACGCTGCAGGAAGCCGGCCGCCTGACGCGCATCCCGGGCATCGGCAAGAAGACCGCCGAACGCCTGCTGCTGGAATTGAAGGGAAAACTGGGCGCAGATCTTGGCGTGCACGCCACCCCGGTTGCCGATGGCCAGGCCGACATCCTGAACGCCCTGCTGGCGCTGGGCTATTCCGACAAGGAAGCGCTGGCAGCATTGAAGACGCTGCCGGCCGGTGTCAGCGTGTCCGATGGCATCCGCCAGGCACTGAAGTCGCTGGCGCGCTGACGCGCCAAGGAAAGCAAGACTATTTGTGGTGCAATCGGGGCATGGCGGCACGCCACACCCCACCCCGTCCGACGGAGCATTTTTTTCGATGGCGATCCAGTCCGACCAGCTTTCTTCGCGTGATCCTTCTTCCCGTGACCCAGTGGATACCCGGGTCATTTCGCCTCGCCCGAGCTCGCCCAACGAAGAGGCGATCGAGCGTGCCCTGCGCCCGAAGGCGCTGGACGAATACGTCGGCCAGAAGCGCATCCGCGAACAGCTGGAAATCTTCATCACCGCTGCCCGCCAGCGCAACGAGTCGCTGGACCACGTGCTGCTCTTTGGCCCGCCGGGCCTGGGCAAGACCACGCTCGCGCACATCGTGGCGCGCGAAATGGGCGTGCAACTGCGCCAGACTTCAGGTCCGGTGCTGGAACGCCCGGGTGACCTGGCTGCGCTGCTGACGAATCTTGAACGCAACGACGTGCTGTTCATCGACGAAATCCACCGCCTGTCGCCCGTGGTCGAGGAAATTCTCTACCCGGCGCTGGAAGATTTCCAGATCGACATCCTGATTGGCGACGGCCCGGCCGCCCGCAGCGTCAAGCTCGACCTGCAGCCCTTCACGCTGGTCGGCGCCACCACCCGCGCCGGCATGCTGACCAATCCGCTGCGCGATCGCTTCGGCATCGTCGCGCGGCTGGAGTTCTATACGCCGGACGAGCTCGCGCGCATCGTCACCCGCAGTGCCGGCTTGCTGAACACGCCCATCACGGAAGACGGCGCCAATGAAATCGCGCTGCGCTCGCGCGGCACGCCACGTATCGCCAACCGCTTGCTGCGCCGGGTGCGCGACTACGCCGAGGTCAAGGCCGACGGCGTGGTGGACAAGAAAGTGGCGAGCGCGGCGCTGACCATGCTGGACGTCGATCCGCAGGGTCTGGACGTGATGGATCGAAAACTATTGGAAGCGATCGTGCACAAGTTCGATGGCGGACCGGTGGGCATCGACAGCCTGGCTGCGGCCATCGGCGAAGAGCGCGACACGATCGAGGATGTGATCGAGCCCTTCCTGATCCAGCATGGCTATCTGCAGCGCACGCCGCGCGGTCGCATCGCGACGCTGGGCGCCTACCGCCATCTGGGCCTGGCGCCGCCGTCGGCGGCAGGCGGTCCGGAACTGTTCTGACACGGCAGACCGGCAGCTTGCCGGTACTGCAGCGCGCTTTTCCGGCGTCAGAAAAGCATTGAGCCCGTGCTGGGCATCCCCCAGTTCACGGGCTCAACTGTGCGAGGCACAGTGCAGGACTCAAAGTATCACGCTGTCCATGACACCCGAATGACGGGCTTGCGGCAAACAAATGACAACGTGTCGAGAATAAAGCGGAAGCGCCGACGCGGGCTCACACGACGCCACCCACGCACCCGAAGCCGCGCAAGCTCACAATCGACGCTTCCTATGGGTCAGACGGACCCCAGTGCCCAAAGTTCCGACAAGGACCTTCAACCAGTCCGTCCAGGGGTCAACAATGGACCCCAGATCCCGCGAAAACGGCGCTGTTGCGCGATTTTGCTGTTTACAGGCAGTTTCATCTGCCGATGCATCGCAGCCCGTCTGCGGGCGCACATTGCCCCCCCGCCTTGGTTACACTCACCTCCTCGCGGCCAAGCTCGACGGGAGTCGTTTCAGACCTCCTGTTTATCCGCTTTTTCATGACAGGCAATGCAAGCAGTTTCGGCCCCCCCTTCTTCCGGCTTCACGTTCCCCGTTCGCGTCTACTATGAAGACACTGATGCAGGCGGGGTGGTGTATTACGCCAACTACCTGAAGTTTTTCGAGCGCGCGCGAACAGAGTGGTTGCGCGCACTCGGTATCGATCAATCGCTGCTGGCTGAACGTACCGGCGCGATCTTCGTCGTGCGCGGTCTTGAAGTCAGTTATCGCCGTCCAGCGCGCCTGGACGACATGTTGGTGGTCCATGCCCGCATCGAACGCCTGGGCAAGGCCTCCATCGACTTCATCCAGACCTGCGAGCGCGAAGGTGAACTAATGGCCAGTGGCCGAGTCCAGGTCGGATGCGTAGATCGCACCGGACTGCGCCCGACCGCCATGCCCGCCGACGTTCGTACTGCCCTGGCGCCGCTGGTAATCGCCCCTTCCGGAATCTGAACCAAGGACTTTGCATGAACGTTTCTCAGGACATGTCGATCCTGTCGCTGGTGTCGCAAGCCAGCATCCCCGTACAGATCGTGATGGTGTTGCTGCTGGTCGTATCACTGACCTCGTGGACCTACATCTTCGGCAAGCACATTGCCATCGCCCGCGCCAAGAAGGACACCACCCGCTTCGAGACCGACTTCTGGTCGGGTGGCGACCTCAACATGCTGTATCAGGCAGCCGCCAGCCGTCGTGCCGAAAACGGCGCACTTGCCCGCATCTTCGAAGCAGGCATGGCCGAATTCAGCAAGGGCCGCCAGAACCGCGTCGCCGAAGGCAACCTGCTGGACGGCGCGCGCCGCGCCATGCGCGCTGCCTATCAGCGCGAAATGGATGCACTCGAAGCCAACCTGAACTTCCTCGCGTCCACCGGTTCGGTCAGCCCCTACGTGGGTCTGTTCGGTACCGTCTGGGGCATCATGCAGGCCTTCCGTGGCCTGGCCAACGTGCAGCAAGCCACGCTTGCCAGCGTTGCGCCCGGCATTGCCGAAGCGCTGGTTGCAACGGCCATCGGCCTGTTCGCTGCCATCCCGGCCGTGATCGCGTACAACCGCTACTCGCATGACATCGATCGTCTGTCGATCCGCTTCGACAGCTTCATCGACGAGTTCCTGAACATTCTCCAAAGGCAGGTGCGCTAATGCCGTCAGCCCGCTCCGGCAATCGTGGCGGCCGTGGCGGCCGCCGCGCCATGAACGAGATCAACGTCGTCCCCTACATCGACGTGATGCTGGTGCTGCTGGTCATCTTCATGGTGACGGCGCCCATGGTGTCTCCGCTGGTCATCGACCTTCCGTCCGTGGGCCGCGCGTCCGTGGTGCCGGTCAAGCCGCTGGAAGTCGTGCTCGGCGCCGATGGCACGGTGTCGCTGCGCGACCTGGAAAAAGGCGAAAGCCAGCCGCGCCCGATCCCGCGCAACGACCTGGCTCGCGTCGCACGCGAGCGCCAGGCCGCCAAGCCCGACCAGCCGGTCGTGATTGCAGCGGATCGCAAACTGCAATACGAAGCCGTGCTCAAGGTCATGGATGACCTGCAGCGCCAGGGCGTCACGCGTGTCGGCCTGCTGGTCCGGCAACAGAGCCAGTAAGCAATGGCTCCCCCAGTCGATCGCACGCCGCGACGCCCGTACACGCCGCCGACCAAGACCGTCAACGGCCTTGCGCTGACGCTTGCCATCGGCATGCACGTGTTGCTGGCGGTCGCGCTTTTCTTCGGTGTGTCGTGGACCACCCGCAACCCGGGCCCGGTACAGGCCGAACTCTGGACCGCGCTGCCGGAACCCGACCAGCCGCGCCCGCGTCCGGTGCCTCAACCCGTTCCCCCGCCAGAACCCGCGCCGGCCCCGCCGCCGCCGCGCCCTGCTCCCACGCCTCCGCCGCCGCCACCCACCCCGACCCCGGAAGTGGCCAAGCCCGATATCGCCATCGAGCAGGAAAAGCAGCGCAAGGAAACCGAACGACGCGAAGCCGCTGCTGCCGCCGAACGCGAGAAGCAACAACAGCGCGCCGAGCAGGAAAAAGCAGCCGCTGAAAAACGCGAGGCCGACAAGCGCCTGGCGGACAAGGCTGCAGCCGACAAGGCCGCTGCAGAGAAAGCTGCCGCCGAGAAAAACGCGGTGGAAAAGGCTGCTGCCGACAAAGCCGCTGCGCAGAAAGCCGCTGCCGACAAGGCTGCTGCAGAAAAGCTCGCGGCCGAGAAAGCCGCCGCCGACAAGATCGCTGCCGAAAAGAAGGCTGCGGCTGACAAGGTTGCTGCACAGAAGGCCGCGGCAGAGAAGGCTGCGGCCGCCGAACGGGACCAGAAATTGCGGGAAGCCTTCCGCAGCGATGGTGCCAAGGCAGCCGGACTGGAAGGCGGTCGCGCCGGCGGCACTGCTGCCCGCAACCAGGCAGGAGGCGGTGGCGGCGATGGTGGCTACGGCGACCTGGTTCGTGCCTGCGTCAAACCCAATGTGATTTACTCCGCAGCCGATGGTAGTTCGGGCGGGGCCAACCCCACCGTGACCTACAACGTGAAACTGCTGCCCACCGGCGAGCAGGCTGGCCCGCCGCAGCTGGTGCGCTCTTCTGGCAATGCTGGTTTCGACCGTGCGGTCGAAAACGGCATCCGTCGTTGCGATCCCTTCCCCCGCCCCAAATCGGGGGGCTTCGCAACCAACATCGAAGTTCAATATCGGATGTTCGACTGATGACTACCTCACTTACCGCCAACACTCCCACCCGGTCCGCCGGTTCGAGCCAAGCGCGCGGCCTGGCGGGCCATCTGCGTGCCTTCGCTCTGGCTGCAATCGCCTCCACCACGCTTGGTGCGGGCGCTGCCCACGCACAATTGCGCGTGGAAATCTCCGGCGCAGGCGCCTCGCAGTACCCGATTGCGGTTGCCGACTTCGCGTCGCCTGATCCCCAAGGCGCGGAAATCGCCAACATCATCCGTACCGATCTGGGTGGCACGGGCCTGTTCCGTATCGTCGACAGCTCGGGATCGGCATTGTCCGAATCCTCGGCCATCGGCTTTGCCGCCTGGAAGACGCGTGGCGCCGATGCGCTGGCCGTCGGCAGCGCCAACCGCCTGGCCGATGGACGCGTGGACGTGCGTTATCGCTTGGCCGACACGGTGCAGCAATCGCAGCTCGACGGCGTGGCAATCACGTCCGCACCCAGCGAAATTCGCCACACCTCGCACCAGATCGCCGACCGCATCTATGAAAAGCTGACCGGTGTGCGCGGCGTGTTCGCCACCCGCATTGCCTACGTGCTGAAACGCGGCGACCTGTTCGAATTGCAGATCGCCGATGCAGACGGCCAGAACGCCCAGACCGCGCTGCGCTCGCGCGAGCCGATCATCTCGCCCTCGTGGTCCCCGGATGGCGGCAAGCTTGCGTATGTGAGCTTCGAGTCGCGCAAGCCGGTGGTTTACGTCCACACGCTGTCCAGCGGCCAACGCGTGCCGGTTGCCAACTTCAAGGGCAACAACAGCGCACCCGCATGGTCACCGGACGGCAGCACGCTGGCGGTGGTGTTGACCCGCGACGGCCTGTCGCAAATCTATCTGATGAACGCCGACGGCTCGAATCTGCGTCGCCTGACCCAGTCGACGGGCATCGATACCGAGCCGGTTTTCACGCCTGACGGCAAATCTCTGTTGTTTACAAGCGACCGAGGCGGCAGTCCGCAGATTTATCGCCTCGATATTTCCAGTGCGCAGGCACAGCGCGTAAGCTTCAAAGGGAACTACAATATTACGCCGCGTATTTCTCCCGATGGAAATACGCTGGCCTATGTGACTCGTCGCGATGGAGGCTATCAGATTGCCGTGCTCGACCTTGCTACTGGCAACGAAATTCTGTTGACCAATGGCGGTCGCGAGCAGTCGCCGACTTTCGCGCCAAATGGAAAAACCGTGCTGTATGCCACCTCGTCGGGTGGTCGTGCAGTTCTGGCGGCCGTGTCCACGGATGGACGCGTCAAGCAGACCTTGTCAGTAATGAATGGCGAAGTCCGCGAGCCGACCTGGGGTCCTTTCCTGCCGAACTGACCGTCCGACACCGGTTACAGAAACATACTTAATCACTCAAGTCATGAATCGACATGCAGCAGACATACGGCAAGATTTTGCTGTGGCTCGATTCATGCTGGACCGCTCAAAGTTTTGACCACCTGTAATTTCCCATCCACCGCCTCTTAAGCTCACTCAGGAGCCCGAGAAATGTTCAAACGCATCCTACGCACCCTTACCATTGCCGGCCTCGCCGCAGTCCTCGCCGCTTGCGGCAGCAACGTCAAGCTCGACGATGCCAACACCGCTCCGGTTGATAACCGTTCGGGCATGAACGGCGCCGGCGCAAACGGCCGTGCCGTTGCACCGATCGACGCAACCCGTGGCAATGGCATGGACCCGCTGAACGACCCGCGCGGCGTGCTGGCACAACGCTCGGTGTACTTCGACTTCGACAGCTACGCTGTGTCGAACCAGTACAAGGCTCTGGTTGAAAACCACGCTCGTTTCCTGGTTGCCAACCCGAACCGTCGTATCTCCGTCGAAGGCCACACCGATGATCGTGGCGGCAGCGAATACAACCTGGCCCTGGGCCAACGCCGTTCGGAAGCAGTGCGCCGCGCACTGGTTCTGCTGGGCGTGCGTGACGACCAGATCGAAGCTGTGAGCTTCGGCAAGGAAAAGCCGAAGGCTACCGGTTCGGACGAAGCTTCGTTCGCCGAAAACCGTCGCGCTGACATCGTCTACCGTTGAGGAAACCCGTCATGCTCCGTACTTCCCGCTCATTGCGCCTTGCGGCAGTCCTGACCTTGACGGGCGCAAGCCTGTTCAGCGGACCCGCGCACGCACTGTTCTCTGACGATGAAGCCCGTCAGGCCGTCATCGATCTGAGGCGGGAAGCGCGCGAGCGTGCGGATCAACAGACGCAGCAGATCACCGAAGCCACGTCACGCTCCCAGCGTGCGCAACTCGAACTGGCAGGCCAGATCGAAGCGCTGCGTCAGGAAGTGGCGCGGCTGCGCGGCCAGCTGGAACTCGCGACGAAGGAAGTGGCAGACACGCAACGGCGTCAGAAGGAGTTGTATCTGGACATCGATACACGCCTGAAGAAGCTGGAGCCGCAATCCGCGACCATCGACGGCCAGCAGGCATTCGTCGACCCCAATGAAAAGCGGGCTTACGACGCCGCCATCGACCTGTTCCGCAACGGCGCTTATGCCGATGCGGTCCCGGCGTTGTCGGGGTTCCTGCGTCAGTATCCCCAAAGTGCGTTTGCACCGGTGGCGCAGTTCTATATCGGTAGCAGCCAGTACGCGCTGAAAGACTACAAGGCGGCAATCGCGCAGCAGCAGGCCCTGGTTCGCCAGTACCCGCAGAATGTGCGCGCGCCGGATGCCTTGCTGGTCATGGCCGCAAGCCAGGTCGAACTCAATGACAAGAAGTCCGCGCGTGCAACGCTCGAACGCATCGTCAACGAGTACGGTCAGGCCCCAGCGGCGCAGACTGCACGTGAACGACTCGAACTGTTGCGCTAAGTTCTGCCTCTGACTTGACGGGTGGCATATAAACCCGGCATAATCTTTTGCTGTTCTCGGCGGGTCGTTAGCTCAGTCGGTAGAGCACCGGACTTTTAATCCGATGGTCGCGCGTTCGAGTCGCGCACGACCCACCACTATTTAGCTTGAAGCCAGGTGCAAACCAGTTTCAGCTCAGTAGCCAGAACAGCAAGGCAGTGCGCACTTGGCACTGCAGGTAGTACGAACGCAGGTAGTACATACATCAAGCCCTCGTCCTCACGAGGGCTTTTTGTTTTGGGGCGCAGCTGTTGATGTAAGGCTTGGCCTGAGAAACTGGCTTTCCTTTCCAGGCCCGCTTATACGCACCCTGTATTCGTATACGCACTTCGTATACGCACACAGCATTATTTGCATAATGCCCTGCACGATTTTTAGGCAAGGCAAGCCTGGTCTAGAATGCCGTTCATGGTCACGCAGCTTCCCCTTGGCAATATCGTCGGCACGTCACGCCCGGGCAATCGCCGTGCTGCGCGACGGACGGCGTCATGGCGCATCGCCATGTTTGCTGCGGTGCTGGGATTCGTGTTGCGGGCGCTCATACCACTGGGCTTCATGCCGGACGCGCGGGCGCTCCAGGCCGGTCATATCGAACTGACCTTGTGCTCGCCGGGTACGGCCGGAAGCAGCGCCCGGTCCGTCAGCGTGCTGCTCTCGACAGACGCTGCGCAAGCCACGCCCTCGGTGTCCAGTGCGGGCACTTACCGCCTGACCCTTAGCCCGACGCTCGGCCCGACCGAACACTCGTCCGAATCGCTTGCCCAGCACGCTGATTGCCCCTTCGCTCTGATGGCCGCCCAAGGCCTGATGGGGTCGCCAAAAGTCAGCCTCGCCGTTGCACCCACCGTGCACCCGACCCGCATACCGAGCGTTCAGGACAGCTTCCTGGCCTCGCCTACGCCGGGTTCTCCTCTCGGCTCACGCGCGCCCCCGTTCATCGCCTGAGGGCGCTCGCACGTGTGGATCGCGCGATGCGCGACATCACCTGCCGATGCTGCTCCCCGTTTGCGCCAACCAGACTGCCCGGCAGCCTGAGCTTGGCACCTACCCGTCATTCGGATGCCTAAGCACCTGCCGCCATCGTGCGTCGATTGCCACGCCATCTGCCAGCCATTCCTACGAGACGACATGAAAAAGATGATGACGCCGGGCGCCGCCCACGGCCCGATTGCCGACCTGTCCACCAACCCCTTGCGACGTCGCGTGCTGTTGTCGCTGGCGGCCGCGGCCGCACTGCCGCTGGCTGCCTGCGGTCGCGACGGGCAATTGAAGAATGTGCGTGGCATCGATCTGACCGACGCCAAGTGGGCAGCAGATTTCAGCCTGAAAGATCCGGACGGCAAGACCCGCAGCATGGCCGACTTCAAGGACAAGCTGGTGATGCTGTTCTTCGGCTTCACCCAGTGCCCCGACGTCTGCCCGACGACCCTGGCGCGCGCGGCCCAGGTCAAGGCCGGGCTGGGCGCCGACGGCAGCAAGCTGCAGGTGCTGTTCATCACCGTCGACCCGGAACGCGACACGCCGGCCGTGCTCAAGGCCTACACCACGGCCTTCGATCCCAGCTTCCTGGGCTTGTACGGCGATGCCAAGCAGACGACGGATACCGCCAAGGCCTTCAAGGTCTTCTTCCAGAAGGTGCCTACCGGCAGTTCCTACACCATGGAACACACGGCGCTGACCTATGTGTTCGACACGCATGGCCAACTGCGACTGGCCTTGCGCCACGAACAGACAGCCGCTGAATGCCTGTCGGACATCCGCCAATTGCTGTGAGGCAGCGGCCTTTCACCCGCACTGCCCCGATCAGATTCCAGAGAGAACCATGATGCGCAATACGATCAAGACCCACAGCCTGAAACTGCTTTGCCTGGCCGCCCTGTCGCTGCTGGTGACCACCGCCCGCGCCGACGTGCGTATCGACGACCCGTGGGTGCGGGCCACCGTGCCGGGCCAGTCGGCATCCGGCGCCTTCATGCGCCTGACCTCGTCTGAACCGGTCAAGCTGGTGTCCGCGAGTGCAAAGATTGCCGACACGGTGGAAGTGCATGAAATGAGCATGGCCGACAACGTCATGCGCATGAAGCAAGTCCCCGCCCTGGACTTGCCGGCCGGCAAGACCGTGGAGTTGTCCCCGGGCGGCTATCACATCATGTTCTTCAAGCTGCACTCGCAACTGAAGGACGGCGACACTGTGCCGATGACGCTGGTGTTCGAAGATGCCCAGGGCAAGCGCAACTCGGTGGACGTGCAGGCGCCAGTTCGCCCGCTGACTGCGACGATGCCGATGGGGCACGGCGGGATGAATCACGGTGCACCCAAGTAAGCACCCAAACAAGCACCCAAGTAAGCCTCCCAAGTAAGCCTCCCAAGCGAGCACCGAAGTAAGCACGGCACCATGACCCGACCTACCGGGTCTGGCGCCTGACCCGCAGCATGGCAAGAAAAAAGGATCTTCACGGCAACGTGAAGATCCTTTTTCATGTGCAGCAAGCCCGGCCCGAAGGCCGGCGCAGCTAGCTTTTCTTGCCGCGGAACAGCCGCTTGAACCAATGCTCGACGTCGTCCACATAGGTGAACACCGAGGGCACCACCAGCAGGCTCAGCACCGTGGACGTGATCAGCCCGCCGATCACCGCAATCGCCATCGGCGAACGGAAGCTGGGGTCGGCCGCCCCCCAGCCCACGGCGATCGGCAACATGCCGGCGCCCATCGCAAGCGTGGTCATGATGATCGGTCGAGCGCGCTTGTGACAGGCGTCGATCAAGGCATCGAAGCGGCTCATGCCATCGCGGCGCGCGACGATCGCATATTCCACCAGCAGGATTGAGTTCTTGGTGGCAATGCCCATCAGCATGATCAGGCCGATCAGGGACGGCATCGAGAAGCTCTTGTTGGCGATCAGCAGGCCGACGAAGGCGCCGCCCAATGCCAGCGGCAAGGCTGCCAGGATGGTCAGCGGATGCAGCACGTCCTTGAACAGCAGGACCAGCACGATGTAGATGCACAGCACCCCAGTCAACATCGCCAGGCCGAAGCTTGCAAACAACTCGCCCATGACTTCGGCGTCACCGATTTCCACCACGTGCACACCGGCCGGCAATTGCTGCACAGACGGCAGTTGCTGCACGGCACGCGCCACATCGCCCAAGGGCACGCCGGACAGCTCGATTTCGAAGTTGATGTTGCGCGAGCGGTCGTAGCGGTCGATGATCGCCGGCCCACTGGCCATCTCCAGCGTGGCTACTTGGTTCAGCATCACCGGGCCGCGCGTGCCGGGCACCATCAGCCGTTCCAAGGTGCCCAGATCCTGGCGGGCGCTGTCGTCCAGGCGCACCACGATCGGCACCTGGCGTTGCGACAGGTTGAGCTTGGGCAGTGACACGTCGTAATCGCCCAGCGTGGCAATGCGCAAGGTCTCGCCAATGGCTGCACTGGTCACACCCAGGTCGGCCGCCCGCGGGAAGTCCGGCCGCACCGCGATTTCCGGGCGCACCAGGCTGGCGGTGGACGTGATCGTGCCCAGGCCGGGAATCGTGCGCAGGTCGCGCTCGACCGCACGTGCCGCGGTGGTCAGCGCCTGCGGGTCCTCGCCCGTCAGCGCCAGCACGTACTTTTCACCAGAGCCGCCCAGGCCCACCTTGCTGCGAATGCCCGGCAGGGACACGAGCACATGACGGATCTCGTTTTCGATACCCTGCTTGCGCGGCCGATCGGCGCGCGGCGCCAGCATGATGGTCAGCGTGGCCTTGCGGGTTTCGCCCTGCCCCGACGAGGCCATGGGATCGGACCCCGCCTTGCCCGCGCCAATCGTGGTGTACACATTGCGCACGTGCTCCACGCCGGCGATTCGCGTGCGTGCCTGTTCGGCCACCGCCAGCGTCTGCGCCAGCGTTGCCCCGGGCGGCAGCTCCAGGTAGACCTGGGTCTGCGAATTGTCGTCAGGCGGCAGGAACCCGGTGGGCAGCAAGGGGATCATCGCGATCGACCCGAAGAAGAAGATGGTCGCGGCGATCATCGTCACCAGGCGGTGCTTCAGGCACCACGCGCTCATCTTCAGGTAGCGGTCCATCCAGAACGGGTCGCGGTGGCCACCTACCAGCGGCTTCATGATGTAGGCCGCCATCATCGGCGTCAGCACCCGCGCCACCACCAGTGACGCAAATACCGCCAGCGACGCCGTCCAGCCGAACTGCTTGAAGAACTTGCCGGCCACCCCGCTCATGAAGGCGGTGGGCAGGAAGACGGCAATCAGCGTGAAGGTGGTGGCGACCACTGCCAGGCCGATTTCGTCGGCCGCTTCCATCGCGGCTTCGTAAGGCGTCTTGCCCATGCGCAAGTGGCGCACGATGTTCTCGACTTCCACGATGGCGTCATCGACCAGAATGCCGATCACCAGCGACATGGCCAGCAAGGTGATCACATTGATCGAGAAACCCAGCACGTACATGCCGATGAAGGCCGGGATCACCGACAGCGGCAAGGCCACTGCCGACACGAAGGTGGCGCGCCAGTCGCGCAGGAACAGCCACACCACGATCACCGCCAGAATGCCGCCTTCGTACAGCAGGTGCATCGACGCGTCGTACTCGTCCTGCACGGGTGTGACGAAGTTGAAGGCCTCGTTGATCTGCAAGTCGGGGCGCTGCTCGCGCAAGGTGGCCAAGGCTTCCTGAATGCCGGCCCCGACCGACACCTCGCTTTCGCCACGGCTGCGCGACACCTCGAAGCCGACCACGGGCTTGCCGTCGTACAAGGCGGCCGAGCGCTGCTCGGCAAAGGTGTCGGTCACCGACGCAATCTCGCCCAGGCGAACCCGGCGCCCGTCGTTCAAGGCCAGTTCCAGCTGCGCCAGCTCATCGGCCGACTGCACGGTGGCCAGCGTACGCACCGGCTGTTCGCCGCCGCCGATGTCGGTACGGCCGCCGGAACTTTCGTTCTGCACCTGGCGCAACTGTCGGGACACCTCGGACGCCGTGGCCCCCAGCGCCAGCATGCGCGCCGGGTCCAGCGCCACACGCACTTCGCGCGTCACCCCGCCCACCCGTGTGACGCCACCCACACCAGGCACGGCCAGCAAGCGCCGCGACACGTCGTTATCCACGTACCAGGACAGGGCTTCCTGGTCCATGCGGGTCGACGCAATGGTGAAGGCCAGCACTGGCTGCGCCGCCATGTCCAGCTTGTTGACGATGGGATCGCGCACGTCGCCGGGCAGGTCGGCACGCACGCGCGATACCGCCGAGCGCACATCGTCCACCGCTTCCTGCACGGGCTTTTCCAGTCGGAACTCGACGGTCAGCGTGACCGCGCTGTCCTGCACCTTGGTGTAGATGTGCTTCAGGCCCTGCACCGTGGCGATCGAGTTTTCGATCTTGCGGGCGACTTCGGTTTCCAGCTGGGCCGGGGCCGCTCCGGGCAAGGCCACGCTGACCAGCACCGTGGGCAGATCGATGTCCGGGAAGTTCTGCACCTTCATCGCGCGGAAGGACAGCGCCCCCGCGAAGGTCAGCAGCACAAACAGCATCAAGGCCGGGACGGGATTGCGGATCGACCAGGACGAGACGTTCATGGCTTGGCGACCGGCAGGACGGGCGAGGTGGTCGACACAGGTGCCGCAGCGGGCGCACCGTCCGCAGGCGCCGGCAATGGGGTCGTGCCCGGTGCCGCATCATCGACGATTCGCACCAGATCGCCATCGGTCAGGAAAGCGGCGCCACGCACCACCACGCGCGCGTCAGCCGCCAGTCCGTCGATGATTTCGACCTGTTCGCCCAGGCGGCGTCCGGTGCGTACCTTGGCCTGGGCCACATGACCGGTGTCACCGCTGCGATCACGCAGCTGGAACACGTAGCTGAAGCCATCGCGCAGCAATACCGACTGCTGCGGCACGGTCACGGCACTGGAGGAGCCCAGCACGAATTCACCGTGCGCGAACATGCCGGCCTTGACTGGCGTGGCACTGTCCGCCGCCACCGGCAGATCAACGTAGACCAGCGCGTTGCGGGTCTGCGGGTCCACCGTGGGCGCGATCATGCGCACCGTGCCTTCCAGGCTGGCGCCGCTGGGCGCCGTCACCTGCACCTTGGTGCCCGGTCCCAGGCGACCCAGTTCGGTCGACGTGACCTCGGCACGCCACTCCAGGCGCCCCTTGCGGATCATGCGGAACAGTTCTGTACCGACGCCCACCACCGAACCCACGGTGGCCGTGCGCGATGAAATCACGCCGTCGTCCGGCGCCAGCACACGCGTCTGCACCATGCGCAGTTGCTGGGCGTCCAGCGTGGCCTTGGCGGACTCGACACGCGCCTTTGCAGTGTCTGCGGTCGTCTGATACTGATTGATCTGCTGCACGCTCAGGGCGCCCGTGCGCTGCAGGCTTTGTGCGCGGGTGGCATTGGCCACCGCATCGGCCGCGTTGGCATTGGCTTCGGCCACCGAGGCGCGTGCCTGCGCCACGTCTGCCATCACCGTCTCGCTGGCAAACACCGCCAGGACCTGGCCAGCCTTCACTGCATCACCGACGTTGACCCGCACTTCCTTCAAGCGCAGTCCGTTGGCCTCGGATCCCAGCACGGCTTCCTGCCACGCCACGATGTTGCCGTTGGCGCCAAGCGTGATCGGCAACTGCACGCGCTGCGGCAACACGGTCGCCACGGTCAGGGAAGGATTGCCGGCAGGGGCGGCCGGAGTGGCGGCCGCAGTGGGCGGCGGCGTCGGCCCGGCGGGCGATTTGGGCAGGAACTTCATGCCCACGAAAACGGCTGCTGCGATGACCGCCACGATGAGCACGACGGAGACTGGTTTCAGCTTCATTGAGATGACTTGCCTGCTTGAGTAGGGAGTGTGGGGCGGGTCCAGCCACCGCCCATGGCGCGATACAAGGAAATCCACGCTGAGATGCGCTCGCGCTGCAGCGTCACCACGTTCATCTGTGCGGCAAGCGCCGTGCGGCGCACGTCTTCCATTTCGATCAGGCTGCCCAGTCCGCTGCGATAACTGGCCTCGGCGGCGACAAAGGCCGCGCGGTAGCCGTCGGCGGCAGCCTGGGCGTCGGCGCCGCGATCGATGGCCGACTGCAAGGCCACCAACGCCTGTTCGACCTCACGCACGGCATCGCGCACCTTGGCCCGGTACAAGGCCACGGCTTCTTCGTAGCGCGCGCGGGCGGCTGCGGCGTCGGCGGCACGTCGGCCGCCGTCGAACAAGGGCACCGTCAGTTCTACCGGGCCGATCGACCAGGTGGCCGATCTGGTGCTGACGCCTTGTGTGCGCACCTGCCCGCCGCCGATCGAGCCGGTCAGCCGCAAGCTGGGATAACGCGCTGCCTCGGCCGTGCCCACGTCGGCGCTGGCAGCCGCCACATCGCGTTCCAAGGCGTAGACGTCAGGTCGCTGAGCCAGCAGTTGCGCCGGGACCTCCGGCACCGCAAACGGCGTTACCGCCGCCTTCGGCGCCTGCGCCACCCGGTCCCGCAACATGGGCTCGGGCATGTCGGTCAGGCCCACTAGCGCCTTGACCTCGGTATCGCACTGGGCACGCTGCTGCGTCAGCCGACCCGAGGCCTCGGCGCTGCTGGCACGCGCCAACTCTGCATTCGCAGGCGATTGGAACCCGGCATCGGCACTCAGCGTCGTCAGGCGTGCGGTTTCGCTGCGCGACCCGGCGTCGTCGCGCATCACCGCCAAGGTGTCGCCGCAACTGCGCAAGGTGAAGTAACGGTCGGCGGTTTCGGCTGCCACCGACACGCGGGCATCATGCCACTGGGCCTGTGCGCCCTCGAATCGTGCCTGCGCCGCGTCCCGCGCCGCGCGGTTGCCGCCGAACAAATCGGTTTCCCAGGACGCTTGCACAGTGGCCTGGGCAATGGTCGCCACCCCCAGCGTCTGCTGGCTGAATCCGCGACTGGCATTGGCTGCGCCATCGACCTTCGGGCCCAGCGCAGCGCCCGCGCCGATGCGGGTCGCCCGCGCCTGTTCGATGCGCGAACGCGCTTGGGCCAGCGTGCCGCTGACACTCTCGGCAGCGGTGATCAGCTCGACCAGCACCGGGTCCTGCAGACTGCCCCACCACTGGCCAAGCGCGTCAAGCGAGCCGTCATGCGGCACCGGTGCATACCAACCGGGCGGCGGCGTCACGGGTGCCTGATCGGGCGGCATGGAGGGAGCAGCGCAGGCGGCAAGCAGCAGCGGCAGGCACACAGCGGCGGCCAGCGATTGCAAACGCGGACGCGCAGCAGGCGACAAGCGGTCGCCAAACGCAAACGACAGAGGGCGGAGGGTCATCGCGGGATTAGAGCATGGTGGCCGAGCTCGGACGGGCTATCGTCTCCATCATCGTTACCGGTTTGGCCCCTGCCGTTACGGATAGTCGAAATAGAATCAGAAACGCATAACATCCGTCGCGTCGATCCCACCGCGACCACCAGGAGACCTGCCCATGTCATCCCGCACCCTGTACGACCTTGCCGGCGCCGACGCCGCCCGCCGCTTCAGCCCGTTCTGCTGGCGCACCCGGCTGGCCCTGGCCCACAAGGGCCTGGATCACCAGACCGTGCCCTGGCACATGAGCGACAAGGACGCCATCGCGTTCTCGGGCCAAGGCAAGGTGCCGGTACTGGTCGATGGCGAGCAGGTTCTGTCCGATTCCTGGAAGATCGCGCTCTACCTGGAAGCAACCTATCCTGATGCGCCCTCGCTGTTCGGCGGCGAAGCGGGCATGCCGGCAGTGCGCTTCATCAACGCCTGGGCCGACACGGTGTTGATGGCGGAGGTGGTCAAGCTGGTGATGGTCGACATTCCTGGCCACATGACAGAGGCCGACGCCGCGTATTTCCGCAGCACGCGGGAAGCGCGGTTCGGCGCCACGCTGGAAAGTGTCTGCGCCAATCGCGAGCAGGACGTCGAGCGCCTGCGCCAGGCGCTGCTGCCAGTGCGACTGGCGTTGCGCAGCGCGCCTTTCCTTGGCGGCGACACGCCCCACTACGCCGACTACATCGTGTTCAGCCCCTTGCAGTGGGCACGCTGCATCAGCAACTTCCCCTTGCTGAAGGCCGATGATCCGGTAGCCGACTGGGCCGAGCGCATGCTGGCCGCATTCGACGGACTGGCCGCCAAGGCGCCGGGCTACAAGATTGCAGCATGATCTACCCGACCGCTGACCTGGATCCTGCGTCGCACGCCGACCTGGTGTCGCGCAGCATCGACAGTCTGGTGGACCAGGGCTGGGCGCAGCAGGACGGCTTTCTGCCCGCCCCGCTGGCCCAGGCGCTGGCCGCCGAATGCCGGGCATTGACCGAGCGCGGCCAGTTGAAGTCGGCTGCGGTGGGCCGCGGCGCCACGCAGCAATTGCGGCCAGACATTCGTGGCGACCGCATCCAGTGGCTGAAATCAGGCCAATCGCCCGCCTGCGACGCGTACCTGGACATCATGGACAGCCTGCGCGTGGCCTTGAACCAGACCTTGTACCTGGGACTGGAAGAATACGAGAGCCACTTCGCCCATTACCCGGCCGGGGCGTTCTATCAACAACACCTGGACCGCTTCCGGGATGACGACCGTCGCACGGTGTCGGTGGTGATCTATCTGAACGCCGACTGGCAGGCGGCCGATGGCGGTGCGCTGCGCTTGCACCCCGCCGGCAAGCCATGCCAGGACGTCCTGCCCCTGGCCGGCCGCATGGCCATGTTCATGTCGGCCGATCTGTTGCACGAAGTGCTGCCGGCCACGCGCGATCGTATGTCGATCGCAGGCTGGTTCCGCCGACGCGCCTGAGTCGATCAGGTGGTGCCGGGCGTGGGCGATGGGGGATCGTCGCCGGGCGCCGGCAGGTCCGGCAGGCGCGACGGCGGTGTGGACTCGGCAGGGGCTGGGTCGACGTCCGGTTCTTCCGGCGGTTCGACGTCCGGCTCGGTGCCAGGCACGCCCTGCCGGATTGCCGCCGAGAAGTTGGGATCCCGGTCTGCCGCCCGCGCGCGCTCGGTGATGCGCCCACGTGCGGTCAGCTCTTCGAGCGACACGCTGTCGATCAGGCCGCCGACTTCGTACACATACGAAGGGAGGTAGCCGGACAGCACGATGCGGTAGTCCAGTGGCAAGCCGTAGATGATCCGCTGCACCATGTGATAGACGATGGTGGTGCAGTTGGCCGTCAAGGTGTTGTAGAACTGCGGCTTGCGGGCCAGCCCATTGGCTTCATCGATATAGGCCAGGAACAGCGAGCGCATGGCTTCCGGCGGCATGTCGATGCGGTACAGGTAATCGTCTTCGCCGCGCGCATTGGTGCGCACCCGCACGATGTCGCGTTCACGCGCCGCGATCACGCTGGTTTCGAACTTCTTGAAAAAACCGCCCAGCGTGGAAAAGGCTTCGTCACGCTCCTTGCGGATTTCCACCGAAAACACCAGCTGTTCGCCGTCGTCGAAACCGAAGGACACCAGGGTGTGCGCAATCGCCGGTCCCATCCAGTAGGACAGGATCATGTCCACCGACTTCAGGCGATCCAGGTCGTAGCTGCGGGTTTCCCAGCGCGGCGTGTAATGATTTTCACTGCGCCAGTCGAAATCGCGCACGTGGCTCAGGGTGACGATGTTGCCTTGCACGGTCCCGGTCGTGGTCTGGGCGACGTCGTCAGCCCAGTCGCGATCGTTGGACGGCTGCAAGGTATTCCACCAGGCAAGCAGGACTGCGAACGCAACCGCCACCAGCACCAGGCCACCCCAACGGCGCTTGCGCCAGCCACGGATCAGCGCGAGGCTGGTCAGCACGACCCACAAGGCGGCTACGGCAGCGCGAATGGCTGGCATGTCGACCGGCACCTGATACCACAAGGCCAACGCACCCCAGGCGACGGCAAGCCAGGCCAGCAGCGAACACAGCACAAGCAGGATCGACAGGCGCGGCAGCCGTGTCATCGGCAAAGCGGAAGGCATGAAAACGGGCTCCAGCGTCGCAGGAATGGGAGAACACGCCAGCCATGGTAGCCGCTACCAGCACGTTAGCGACCAATCGCCCCGCATTCGCAGCTCATTCGCCACTTATTCGCCGCTCGCTCCCGTGTCGATTGCGCATCGCTGGCTTGCACGCGCGATATATGCTTTGCACGCCCGAACGAACCTTGCGCCCGAACGGATTCAAGCTTGCGGCAAAGCGCCCGTCACACCGTAGATCTCTCCGCTGACCAAGCTGCTGTCCTGCGAGGCCAGCAATACATACAAGGCAGCGATCTCTGCGGGCTGGGTGCCGTCGCGCTGCGTCGGGGTCCACAGCGGGCCGGCGCGCACCAGATTGACACGTATGCCACGTGTTCCTGCCTGACGCACCAGCGCCCGTGTGAAGGCCATGATGGCGGCCTGAGTGGATGCGTCGTCATGCTGCACCGCAAGCTCGTCGCGGCAGGCCCGGATCTCGGCGGTATTCAGGATGACCGCCCCGGGCTGCATCACCGGCACGGCATTGCGACACAACCAGAACATCGCATACAGATGATCGCGAAACGGGATGTCGTCCAGTCGATCCCGTTCCTCGACCGGGACTTCTCCGGCGCATGCGGCATTGGCCAGGATATCGATGCCACCGAGTGCGTCATGGGCGCGATGCACCAGCTCGATGCAAAAGACGTGATCGCGCAGATCGCCGGGAATGGCCACCACACGCCCGCCTTCGGCGCGCAGCAGCATCAGCACGTCCTGCGCTTGCGCTTCGTTCTCAGGTAGATAGTGCATTGCAACATCAGCGCCCTCGCGCGCATAGGCAATGGCCACTGCCCGCCCTATCCCTGCGTCCGCCCCGATCACCAGCGCCCTGCGTCCGGCCAGACGGCCAGTGCCGCGGTAACTCGCCTCGCCATGGTCTCGATACAACGCCCCGCGGCTCGGCACGGGTCCGGCCGCGTGCGCGAACGACGCGGCAGCGGCAGGCCCCGAGGAATGGGGCATCGAACACGGGACGCAGACGGACGAAACGGGCATAGGCACTCCTGTCAGATATCCGGAAGTCTTCGCAAAACCGGAGATATCGTACGGTTGAATGACGCAAATTGAGCAAAAAAGGTGTAGACAAAACCTACAGACCCCGCATCGCAAGCGGCGTTCCAGCCTTGAGCTCCATCGCAGGCCCGGCCTTTGCTGAATGCCAAACGTCGCCGACTTTCTCTGTCTCGCCATGGCTGCCAGCACCACGCTCGACCTGGTTTCATCCGATGCATCTGCTCCTCGCGCCCGATCCGCCACGCCCCGGAAACCACCGCTTACCGCCAAGGGAAATTGGCAAACCCGGATCAGGCGATTGCTGCGCGAGACTTTCGGCCTGAGCCACCTGCGCGACGGACAGGAATCGGTGATCCGGCAGGTCATGAGCGGCAACCCGACCATTGCGGTAATGCCCACCGGCGCTGGCAAATCCTTGTGTTACCAGTTGCCGGCACTGCTGTTGCCGGGGCTGACCGTCGTGGTATCGCCCCTGATCGCCCTGATGAAAGACCAGTGCGACAAATTGCGCGAACACGGCGTCGATGCCGTGCAGTGGAACAGCGCCATCAGCGCTGATGAAGCCTGTGCCGCCCAGGCCGACATTTCCTCGGGCCGCGCACGCATCGTGTTCACGACGCCGGAACAACTGGCCAAGCCGGAGGTTGTGGCGGTGCTGGCCGCGCATCCGGTCAGCCTGCTGGTGGTGGACGAGGCGCATTGTGTATCCCAATGGGGTCATGACTTCCGCCCTGCCTTCCTGGAAATCCGCGCGGCTGCGCAGCGCCTGGGCAATCCGACCCTGCTGGCGCTCACGGCCACGGCAACCACAGACGTGCTGGAGGACCTCACGCAACAACTGGGCATGCGCGGCGCGGCCATCGTCAATACCGGCGTCTACCGGCCAAATCTGGTGTATCGGGTGGAAGCAGTCGGCAACGACGAGGACAAGCTGGCCCGCGTGGTCTCGCTGGTCGGCGAATCGGCCGGTGCAGGCATCGTGTATTGCGCGACCGTCGCTGCGGTAGAACTCGTATACCAGGCGCTGCTGGACGCTGGGCAGTCGGTCACGCGCTATCACGGCAGGCTGGGTACCAGCGAGCGCCAGCGCAATCAGGATGCCTTCATGAAAGGCCAGGCCCGAGTGGTCGTTGCGACCAATGCCTTTGGCCTGGGCATCGACAAGCGCGACACCCGCTTTGTGATCCATTTCCAGATGCCGGGCGGCCTGGATGCGTACTACCAGGAATCGGGACGGGCCGGCCGTGACGGCGAGCAGGCCTTCTGCACGCTGCTGTTCCAGCACAGCGACCAGGCGGTGCAGCGATTTTTCCTGGCGGGCAAGTATCCCTCCGTCGACGATCTCGATGCCATCTTCCGGGCGCTGTTGGCAGCCTTGGACGGGGGAAGCCGCCCGACGCTGGACAGCTTGGCCGAGGCCTTGGATCGACCCCGCGGAAAGCTGCAGGTAGCCCTGGTGCTGCTGCGCGATCAGGGTGTCGTCACGCAGGATCGACAAGGCCGATTGCGCCTGCGTCGTGCAGACCTGGACAGCCGCACCATTGAATCGCTGGCGCAGGCCTACCAGGCCAAGCGCGAGCACGACAAGACCATGCTGGAACAAATGGCCTTTTACGGCCAGACCGGCTATTGCCGCTGGAAGGTGTTGCTGGGCCACTTCGACCCGACTGCCGAAGCCCGCGACTGCAGCCACTGCGACAACTGTGTGCGTCTGGCCGAGGCGGCACGCCAGGAAATGCTGCGCGCCATGCAGACGGCCACGACCGAGGATCCCATCGTGGTGAGTTCCGCCGTGCAAAGTTTTGCCATTGGCGAGCGGGTGCGGGTCGCGCGCTACGGCACCGGCAAAGTCGAGAAGATCGAGTTCGACACGGTCACCGTCGATTTTGGCCGGGGACGGCGGCGCGCATTCCTGGCGAGCTACGTTCACGCGGCTTGAACCAGAACGGCGGAAAGCTGGGAGCGTTCCGCCGTTCTGACCCACGCAGTATTGATCCAGGCAGTGCCGAGCCAAGCAGTCCGACGCAAGAGCACGCACTGTATTTATACTCACAGCTGCGTTTGCTCGGCCCCCTCCTGGCATCGGCATCGGCACCGCCCGATCCTTGCCAGCTTGCCCGCTCCCCTCGAAGAAAGCCGCGCCATGTCCTCCCTGCCTGTCGATGTCCGGCTCTTACGCAGCCCTGCCTGCTTGCGTCTTTCTGCCACCGGCGTCGCCGTGGTGCCCGGCACGGCCTTTGGCCTCGCTCCGTACATCCGTCTGGCCTATGCTTTGTCCGACGCGGATCTGGAAGCCGCGTGCGAGCAGATTCTTGCCGCGTGCAAACGCCTCGTTCCGGCCTGACGCACTGACTGACGCACGGCCTGACCCAACACGCCCCGGATTTCCGCATCGACGCGCCGACATCGGCGCGCCAAGACCCGCAAGCACCGACCAACTCAGCGACGACAAGCCATGCCCACCGCAACCCTAGTTCCCAACCTGACCTGGCGTATCGAGCCGGTCGGCGATCGCTGCCTGATCATCCGGCTGGGCGATCGGGTGGATATCGATGTCAGCCAGACGGTGCACGCCGTCGCGGTGCGACTGATGCACGCCGCCCTGCCCGGCGTGATCGACGTCGTCCCCGCCTTTACCACCGTGGCGGTGCATTACCGTGCGGCTGCCCGGCCCATCGCCGACATCGCAGGCGAGTCGGTCTACAAGCAGCTCAAGCGCGATGTCGAGGTCTTGCTGGCAGCGGGCGTGCCTGCACTGCCGCCTTCGACCCGGGTCATCGATATTCCTGCCTGCTACGGCGGCGAGTACGGCCCCGACCTGGAAGACGTCGCGACCCAATGCGGACTGTCGCCGGACGAGGTCATCCGCCGTCACAGCGAGTCCCCGCTGGTGCTCTACACCTTCTTCTTTGCGCCCGGCAACCCGTTTGCCGGCCCGGTCGACCCCAGCCTGCAGGTGCCGCGCAGGCGCACGCCGCGCACGCGGGTGCCGGCCGGCTCGGTGGCGATTGCCAACGGCATTTCCTGCATTTACCAGAACGATTCTCCCGGCGGCTGGAACGTGATTGCACGCACGCCATGGAATCTGTTCGATGCCCGTCAGGACCCGCCGACCCGTCTGCAACTGGGCGATCAGCTGCGCTTCGTGCCGATCTCGCGCGAGCGCTTTGCCGAACTGCTGGAGGCACGGGCATGAGCCACATGATGCTGATCGACCAGCCCGGCATGTTCTCGCTGGTGCAAGACCTGGGCCGCTATGGCTGGCAGCGCTTCGGCGTGCCGGCCAACGGAGCGATGGACGAACGCGCGCATCGCATCGCCAATGCCCTGGTCGGCAATGACGAGGATGCGGCGACGCTGGAATGCACACTCACCGGCCCCACGCTGCGCTTTGCGCGCAATACCTTGATCGCGCTGAGCGGCGCCGACATGGTGGTGACGGCCGATGGCAAGCGCGTGCCCTTGAACCGCGCGGTCATGCTGCGACGCGGCGTGGTGCTGGCCTTCGGCGAATGCCGACGAGGCACACGTACCTACCTCGCCGTGCGCGGCGGCATCGACACCGATCCCGTGATGGGCAGTCGCAGCACCCACGTGCGCGGCGCCTATGGCGGCGTCGAGGGCCGAGCCTTGCGGCGCGGGGACCGGGTTCCGGTCAGCACGCCGCAGGAAGATCAACTGCTGCTGGATCGCATGCTGGTGCAAAGCGGTATGCCTTTCGTCGAAGCAGGTGCGGTCGACCTGCCCACTGTTACTCAGGATAGTGCTGGCGGCAGCGAAGCCGAGTCGGCGCCGATCCGGTTCATGCGCGGTCCGCAATGGCGCAAGTTTTCACTCGCGGCGCGGCAGGACTTCGTGCGCCAGCCCTTTGTGATCTCGACGCAGTCGGACCGCATGGGCTACCGGCTGGAAGGCCCGGAACTGGCCTTGAAGCAGCCGCTGGAAATGATTTCCGAGGCCTGCGATTTCGGCACGGTCCAGGTCCCGCCCAGCGGCAGTCCGATCGTGTTGATGGCCGACCGCCAGAGCGCAGGCGGCTATCCGAAGATTGCTTACGTGATCAGCACCGACCTGCCCCTGCTGGCGCAGGCCGCGCCGGGCGACAGCCTGCAATTTGCCCCCGTCACACTGCGCCAGGCCGAGCTTGCCGCCGCGCAGGCCGAACAGGAATTTGCACGCTTCCGGCATGCGGCCATCGAGGCCGTCTTCAGCCGGCCGCTTGTGCCGCGCTGATGCGCGTGCGACAGCCTGCTTCCCCGACTGGCGATATCGAGCACACCCAGTCGGGGCACCGCCAACTTACCCTGGACCAACGACCTTGACCGATATGCGCACCGCCTCGCTGATCGAACCCGATATCGCACTCGCCACCCAGCTGTTCGACACGCTGCAGGCGATCAGCTTCGACGGCGTGGGCATCACTCGCGACACCTATGGCGCAGGGGAACAGCGCGCGCACGACCTGATGGCCGACACCGCCCGCAAGCTGGGCCTGGAAGTCACCGTCGACGCCGCGCTCAATCTGTACCTGACCTTGCCCGGCCGTGACCGCAGCCTGCCGGCAGTCATGGCCGGCTCGCACCTGGATTCGGTGCCGCGCGGCGGCAACTTCGACGGCGCAGCCGGCGTGGTGGCCGGCCTGGCGGTGATTGCAGGCTGGCTCAAGGCCGGCCGGCGCCCCGAGGCCGATGTCACCGTAATGGGGATCCGCGCCGAGGAAAGCGCCTGGTTCCCGGTGTCCTACATCGGCAGCAAGGCAGCCTTCGGCCTGTTGCCGCCCACGGCCCTGGACGCACCCCGCCTGAATACCGAACGCCCGCTGGCCGATTACCTGCGCGACAACGGCGCTGACCTGGATGCCTTGCGCGCCGGCACACCGCACCTGCATGCCAGCCGCATCGACTGCTTCATCGAGCTGCACATCGAACAAGGCCCGGTGCTGATCGAAGCCGGCGACCAAGTGGGCGTGGTCACCGGCATCTGCGGCAGCCTGCGCTACCGAGACGGCCGCGTGTTCGGCCAGTACGCGCATTCCGGCGCCACGCCCAGTTCGCATCGCAAGGATGCGGTGGTGGGCATGGCCACGCTGGTCTGCCTGCTGCAACAGGACTGGGCGGCCATGGAGGCCAAAGGCCACGAACTGAACCTGACCTTCGGCCGCATGTTCACCGATCACGCCCAGGCCGACTTCAGCAAGGTGTCGGGCCGGGTCGATTTCACCATTGACGTGCGCTCTCGCTTCCCCGACACGCTGAAGGTGATGGATGCATACATCCAGGCCGCCAGGCGCAAGGTGGAAGCCCAGACCGGCGTGCAGATCGACCTGGGCGAACCCAGCGGCAGCACCGCCGCCGCCATGGACCCGACGCTGCGCACCTGGCTGTCCGACACTGCCCGGGCACGCGGTCTGCGGGTACGCGACATGCCCAGCGGCGCCGGCCATGACTCGGCGCTGTTCGCCAACCAGGGCGTGCCCACTGCCATGCTGTTCGTGCGCAATGCCCATGGCAGCCACAACCCGGACGAGGCCATGGACATGGCCGACTTCGCTGAAGGCACCCGCCTGCTGTCGGGCCTGATGGCCATGCGCGCCGGCGTCTGACCCCACTTCTTTTTTCGCCGACGCGCGTGTCGGCCGCCATGTAAGGAATGCCCGTGACTACCTTGATGACCTCCCCCGTCTACGAACTGACCCAGGGCAGCATTCCGCTGCTGATCTCCTTCCCGCACGTCGGTTCGCTGCTGCCCGAGCCCTATGCCAGCAACATGACACCCGCCGCGCAGCTCGTGGCCGACACCGACTGGCACTTGCCGACGCTGTACGACTTCGCGGCGGCCATGGGCGCATCGACCCTGCAGGCGAACTACTCGCGCTACATCATCGACATGAATCGCCCGGCCTCGGGCGAAAGCCTGTATCCGGGACAGACGACTACCGGCCTGTGCCCGACCGAGACCTTCCGCGGCGAGCCGCTGTACCTTGCGCCGGGCCAGCCCGACGCGGAAGAAGTCGCCAACCGGATCGAGAAGTTCTGGAAGCCGTACCACACCGCCTTGCAAGCCGAACTCGATCGACTGAAAGCCGTGCACGGTCAGGTGCTGCTGTGGGAAGCCCACTCGATTGCCAGCGTCTTGCCGCGCCTGTTCGAAGGCCAGCTGACCGACCTGAACATCGGCACCTTCGGCGG
>Ga0308163_10001304_pt1 | contig 28323 bp, 18 predicted proteins | sample PhyTR1_FD_201037 | JGI IMG/M metagenome (GOLD analysis project Ga0308163, IMG submission 201037) | Phyllosphere microbial communities from UC Gill Tract Community Farm, Albany, California, United States - DLSLT.R1 | ecosystem: Host-associated > Plants > Phyllosphere > Unclassified | place: USA... | reverse complement strand
AAATGTCGGCCATTGGGGCCGCCATGCGCAAGCTCGCACATTTGTGCTTCGGTGTCGTCAAGACTGGACGGGCTTACGATGAAAATTTTGCCATTCAGTCTTGACGATCAAGACGGTATCTACGTGGTTCCGATGTTTTCCGTGTCTGCGCGGCCTGGGAGCCATTTCTCGTCGCGCAGCTTTTGTAACTGCGCCAGATTGCGCTGCTCGAATGCGTCCGGACCGGCCGCCGCGATATCGGCCCGCAGGCCTTGCTCGGCCAGGCGGATGCGCTCCTCGTCCCGTGGCGACAACTCCATCAAACCATTCAGATACGTCACGCCCCACTGCAATCGCGTCGCCGGGCCGACGGCCGCGTTCCACGCCTTTTGATACCAGTCGAGCGCGGCGGTCATGTCGCCGCGCCGCTTGGCGGCCGTCGCCAGGCTCAGCATGAAATAGTAAGGTGAATGGGAGCGCGGCAACTCCGCCAGCAACACCTGCTCCGCCCGCTCGGCCAGTCCCGCATCGTTCAACGCGCTGACCGCCGTGTTGACCAGCGTATGCCGCTCGTACGGATCGGCCGATTCGGCCAGCGCCGCCTCGACCCGCTCCAGCACCTGCTGCTGCAAACCCCGGGTCGACGTCAGCAGACGCGTCAGCCGCATTTGCAGCCGCACCGCCGCCAAGCGGTCCGGCGCACCCAGCCAGAAATCGTCGGCCCATTGCGCGGCGGCGCCGCTCAGCACGGCCGCCAACTCCTCGCGCCGGCTGGCGAACTTGATCAGGTTGACGCCGCTGTTACCGAGGATATCCATGTTGGCGCGCGCCAAGCGCGGGTCCGAAAAAATCGCCATCAACCCATCGGCAGTGGCCGCCGCGTCGACGCCCTTGCCGGCGCCCGCCAGCTGCGCATGCAGGCTCAGGCGCGCGGCCGCGCCGGCATCGTCACAGGCGCGCACCAGCTCCAGCAAGGTCGCAGCCGGATCGCGCCCGCCCAGCAACCGCCCTTCGTCGGTATCCCAGGAATAATGGCTCAGCAACGACCACTCGTTGGCGTCGGGCCGGCGCGCACCGGACAACGCGGCCTGCAGCGCAACGGCGGCGCTGGAACCGGACGCATGCACGGCAAGCGCGGTGTCGAACGCGGCAGCGAACAGTTCGCCGTCGAGCTCGCACGGCAGGCGCGTGATCTCGCCGCCGTCGGGCGCGAACAGCACCAAGGTCGGATAGCTGCGCAGCCCGTAGCGCGCGGCCAGCGCCTGCGCGCCGACGCTGTCGCCGTCGAGGTGGCAGCACAGCACCGACGCCGAGCGCCGCATGAACTCGTCGCGCGCGAAGATCTCGGACTTGACGCGGTTGCACGGCGGACACCAGACCGCGCCCCAGTACAGGAACAGCGGACGTTGTTGCGAGCGCGCCAGCGCGAACGCGGCCTCCAGTTCGCCGGCTTGCCGGACTTCATTCCATTGAATAGTCATGCTATGCGATGCTCAGGCTTTTGGACGGTGGGCATTCAATAATTTGGCCGCGATCGACACGGTCACCGGCGATTCGGGCCACACATCATCCGGTCCGAACCAGCGCGCGTCGGCGATCTCGTGTTGATCGACGCGAATTTCGCCCTCCAGATAATCGGCCGTGTAGGCGATCATCAGCGAATGCGGGAACGGCCACGACTGGCTGCCGAAGTATTGCAGGTTGTGCACGCGCAGCCCGACCTCCTCGAACACCTCGCGGTGGACCGCCTCTTCGATCGACTCGCCCGCCTCCAGGAAACCGGCCAGCGCCGTGTAGCGCTTGGCAGGCGAATTGGCGTGCATCGCCAGCAATACCGAGTCGCCCTTGCGGATCAGCACCATCATCGCCGGCGAGATGCGCGGATACGCGGTCATGCCGCAATTCAGACACTTGTAGCAGCGCTCGCCGGTAAGCCGCTGCATCGGCGTGCCGCAGACGCCGCAAAAGCGATGCGTGCGTGCCCACTCGGCCAGTTGGTAGGCCCTGCCGGCCAGCCCCAGAAACCCATCGTCGACCGCGCCGAACAGCGAGCGCAGGCCATGGTAGCCGTGCTCCGCGTCCACCGGCAGCGGCTGGTCCAGCCAGGCCATTTGGTAGTAACGCCCCTCCCACTTACCGAGCGCATGCACGCGTTCGACCGGCAGATCGAACGCGGCGACCTGGTCCGGGTCCGGCAAGCCCAACGTGGCGTTGTGCAATAGCAACTCCCCACGATGGAAGACGAACGTCAGCGCACGGTCGTGCGGTTCGGGATTAATCAGTGGAATAAATGTGGCGGGGGTCAGCAGCATAGAGTGAACCAGAAAAGTTGCGCGCGAACCCTTATCTTACAGTGTTTCTAAATTGCTTCTTTTGCCTACAACACCGGCTAGCCAACGCCTTGACATAAGTCATGCCGGGCCATTGTTCTTAGACCAAGATTTGCAGTGCTTTTACACCTCTACTCCCGCAATCACGGAAATTGCCGGTAAGATATATTTCCGTCAGGAGACTAAATTATGCCATCGATATTGCCTGGATTCACCACCGACCAAATCATCAGCCTGCAACCCGACCAGTTTGCACTGCTGACGACGGCGGACATTGCCTTGCTCACGACAACACACATGAGTGTGCTGTCGAATGCGCAATTGGCCGCGATCGGCACCAGCCAGTTACGGGCACTATCAACCCAGAACCTGCGCGTGCTCAGCACCGACCAGATCGGCCTGGGCTTGACCACCAGGCAAATCCAGGCGCTGACCACCGAACAAATGATCAGCCTGACGAACGATCAACTGGTCCATGGCCTGACAACCGACCAGTTCGCCGCGCTGGCCACGGCGCAGGTCGCCGCGCTGACCACCGCGCAGATCGCGCTGGTCGAGACCGACGATATCGCCGCGCTGCAAACCCGCCAGGTAATCGCGCTGAACACGGCGCAACTGCGCGCGCTCGGCACCGACCAAATCGCCGCGTTGACCTCCAGCCAGACGGCCGCGCTGCAGACGCGCCAGTTGGCCGTGCTCAGCAGCAACCAGCTGGCCAGCATCGACACCGACGACATCCGCGCCATGACCACGCAACAACTGGTCTCGCTTGGCACCGCCGCGCTCGCCGCGCTGGGCACCGTCCAGATGGCAGCGCTGCGCACCGCGCAGAGCAGCAACCTGTCGACGATGCAAATCGCCGCCCTCGGCAGCGAGCAGCTGGCAGCCCTCGGCACCGCCGGCTTCGCCACGCTCAAAACCGCGCAGATCGCCGCGCTGACCACCAGGCAGTTCGCCGCGCTCGACACCGACCAGATCGTTGCGCTGACGACCGCGCAAACCGCCGCGCTGACCACCCTGCAACTGGGCCAGATGAGCAATACCCAACTGGCCGCGCTGGAAACCCAGGACTTCGCCGCGCTCAAAAGCCAGCAATTAAGCGCCCTCGGCAGCGCCACCATCAGCGTCCTCAGCACCGACCAGATCGCCGCCCTGACGACCGATCAGGTGGTGGCGCTGCGCAGCGCCCAGCTGCGCAGTCTGAGTACCGGCCAGATCGTCGCGCTGAGCACCCGGCAAGTGGCCGCGCTGACCTCCGCGCAAATCACGGTGCTGGCGTTGGATCAGGTCGCCGCGATCGAGACCGACGACATCGCCGCGCTGAAAACCGCGCAAGTCGCCGCGTTCACGACGGCGCAACTGAACGCGCTGAGCGCCGCCCAGATTGCGGCACTGACCACCACCCAAGCGGCGGCGCTGACCACGGCGCAAGTGGCGTCGCTGGGCACCGCGCTGTTGGCAGCGCTGGAAACCCGCGACCTGGCCGCGCTGCGCACGCAGGCGATCGCGGCGATCTCGACCCTGGGCATCGCCTCGCTGGGCACGGATCAGGTGGCCGCGATGACGACGGCGCAGATCGCCGCGCTGAAAACGGCGCAACTGGCCGCGCTGGATGCGGCCCAGCTCGCCGTGCTGGGCACCGCCCAGGTCAACGGCCTGAGCACGCAAAACATGGCGGCGTTGTCGACCTTGCAGCTGAGCGCGCTCGGCACGGCCAACCTGGCGGCGCTCAAGACCCAGCAGATCGCCGCGCTGGGCACCGGCCTGATCGCCGCGCTCGACGCCGGCCAGATCGTCGCGCTGAAAACCGCGCAAGCCAACGCCCTGAGCTCGCTCCAACTGGCCGCGTTGTCGAGCGACCAGCTGAACGCGATGGAAACGCAGGACCTGGCCGCCTTGCGCACGCAGCAACTGGCGGGGCTGGCCACGGCCAACATCGCCTCGCTGCACATCGACCTGGTCGCCGCGCTGACCACCGGCCAGGTCGCGGCGCTGTCGACCCAGCAGATCGCCGCCCTCGGCACGCACCAGATCATCGGCCTGACCACCGGCCAGGCCGGCGCACTGACCAGCCGCCAGATCGGCGCGCTCAGCAACGATCAGCTCGCCGCCATCGAAACGCGCGACCTCGCCGCCATGAAAACCAGCCAGATCGCCGCGTTGGGCACCGCACGGTTGGCCGCGCTGACCACGGACCAGGTCGTGGCATTGACCTCGCTGCAGGTGGCCTCGCTGTTGACGCAGCAGGTGGCAGCGCTCAGCAGCGACCAGGTCGCCGCGATGGAAACCCAGGACCTGGTAGCGCTCAGGTCGCAGCAAGCGGCCGCGCTGTCGAACAACGCCGTCGCCACCTTGACGACGACCCAGTTCGCCGCGCTCGCCAGCACCCAGCTGAGCAGCTTCACCAATAGCCAGCTCGCCACGCTGACGACCGACCACATCGTCGCGCTGACCACCGCCCAGAGCGCCGCGCTGAGCACGCGCGCCATCGCCGCCCTGTCCACCGAACAGCTCAACGCGCTGCAAACGGCCGACTTCGCCGCGCTGAAAACGGCGCAAATCGCCGCACTGACCCCGTCCCAGGTGGCCGCGCTGAATACCGACCTGATCGTCGCCCTGACGACGCAGCAGGCGGCCTCGCTGAACGGCATCCAGCTGCAAGCGCTCACCACCGACCAGCTCGCAGCGATGGAAATGCGGGACTTCGCCGCGCTCAAAACCAGCCAGTTACTCAGCCTGGGCACCAAAGCCATCGCCACGCTGAGCCCCAGCCAGCTGGCCGGCCTGCAAACCGTGCAAATCGCGCAGCTCAGTTCCGACCAGATCCAGATCATGACGCCGGACCAGCTGGCCGCCTTGACCACGGCGCAAGTCAACGCCCTGAGCGACGTCCAGATCGGCTATCTGCTGACCGCGCAAATCGCCGTGCTGACCACCGCCGACTGGGCCGCGCTGAAATCGTCGCAGTTGAACGCGCTGAGCCAGGACCAGCTTGCCGCCGTCACCACCAGCCAGATCGTTGCATGGACCACCGCGCAAGTGAGCGCGCTGGCCTCGCAGCAACTTGCGCGCCTGTCGACCGACCAGTTGCTGGCGATGGAAACCCGGGACCTCGCCGCCCTCAGGACGCAACAAATCGCCGGCCTCGGCACGTCCACCGTCGTGGCGCTGACCACCAGCCAGTTGCAGGCGCTGAAAACCCAGCAAATCGCCGCGCTGACCAGCACGCAACTGGCGGCGCTGTCGACCGGCCAGATCGCCGCGCTGACCACCGCGCAAGCGAGCAACCTGGGCACGGCGCAGATCGCCGTTCTGTCGAGCGAGCAGTTGCTGGCGCTTGAAACCGCCGACCTGGCCGCGCTGCGGACGGCGCAAGTGGCGGCGCTGGGCACCGATCAAATCGTCCTGCTGAGCACCGACCAGATTGCCGCACTGACCACTTTGCAGATCTCCAGCCTGGCGACGCGCCAGTTGCAGGCGTTGACCAGCGCCCAGATGGTTGCGCTGGGTACCGCCCAGGTGACCAGCCTGTCGACCGCGCAAGTCGCCATGCTGAGCAGCGAGCAATTGCTGGCGCTCGGCACCGACGCGCTGGCGCGAATGAAAACGGCGCAGATCGCCGCCATCAAAACCGCGCAGATCGCCGCACTCAACAACGCCCAGCTGGTGGCGCTGACCACCGCGCAAGTCAGCGGCCTGTCCACGCAACAAGTCGCCGCCCTCGGCAGCGACCAGCTGAACGCGCTGGAAAGCCAGGACTTCGCCGCCCTCAGAACGGCGCAGATCGCCGCGCTGGGCACCGCCATCATCGCCAACCTGAGCACCGCGCAAGCGGCCGCGCTGACCAGCGCCCAAGTGGCGGCGCTGGGCACGGGCCAGCTCGCCGCGCTTGGCACCGACCAGTTGAAAACCTTCGCCACCGGCGATATCGCCGCGCTGAAAACCGCGCAGATCGCAACGCTGTCCACCGACCAGATCGGCGCGCTGACAAGCGGCCAGTTCGGCTCCCTGACCGCCGCCCAGCTGGCGGCGCTCACCAGCGACCAGTTCCGCGCGCTCGGCACCGACCAGATCGTTGCGCTGAGCACGTTGCAAGCGGGCAATTTGACCACCGCCCAGGTGCGCGCGCTGAGCGCCGGCCAACTGGCTGCGCTTGAAACGCAAGATCTGGCCGCGTTCAAGACCCAGCAGGTGGCGGCGCTGGGCACCGACCAGCTGGTGCTGCTGAACAGCGGCCAGATCGCCGGCCTGAGCGTCACGCAAGTGGCCAACCTGACCAGCCAGCAAGTGGCCGCGCTGGTCACCGACCAGATCGTCGCGCTGGAGACGCGCGACCTGGCCGCGCTGCGCACCGCGCAGTTGCAGACATTGAACAGCGCCCAGCTCGGGGCGATCACCACCGGCCAGCTGCAGGGCATGACCGCGGCCCAGTTGGCGTCGCTGAGCACCGCGCAATTCCGCACGCTGCTGACCTCACAGATCACCTCGCTGACCACGCAGCAGGTCGCAGGGCTTGCCACCGGACAGATCGCCAGCCTGACCGGCGATCAGCTGGCCGCGTTCAGCAACGATGAGATCGCGGCGCTCAGGAACGCCCAGATCACCGCCCTGGGCACCGGCCAGATCGCGCTGCTGAGCACCGACCAGGTCACCGCGCTGACCAGCGCCCAGGTCGCCTCGATGTCGACCAGCCAGTTGTCGGCGCTGAACCCGGACCAGGTCCGCGCGCTGAGCCCGGAGGATTTCGCCGCCCTGAGTCCCTTGCAACTGAGCGCGCTCGGCGGTCTGAGCAACCTCGGCACCGACCAGATCCAGGCACTGACGCAGAACCAGATCGCCGCCCTCACCACGGCCCAGGTGGCCGCGCTGACCACCGACCAGATCGTTGCGCTGAGCACGCGCCAGATCGGCAGCATCAGCACCGCCGGCATCGCCGCGTTGAGCAGCGACCAGTTGCGCGCGATCGAGCTGGAAGACCTGGTCCAGCTCAAGGCCGCGCAGCTGGCCGCGCTGGGCACCGAACAGGTGGCCCAGCTGACCAACGACCAGATCATGTCGCTGACCACCGCGCAGCTGGGCAGCCTGGCGACCGCCCAGATCGCCGCGCTGACCACCGCGCAGATCCAGGCGCTGACCACCGCCGAGGTGATGTCGCTCAAAACTGTGCAAATCGCCGCGCTCGGCAGCGACCAGCTGGGCGCCATCGAGCTGGAAGACCTGGCCGCGCTCCAGACCGCGCAAATCGCCGCGCTAAGCACCGACCAGATCCAGTCGCTGACGCTCGACCGCGTTGCCGCGCTCACCACCGCGCAGACCCAGGCGCTGCGCAGCGGCCAGTTGCGGGCGCTGACCACGGCGCAAATCCAGGCGCTGGCCACCGACGGGTTACTCGCCCTCAGCTCCGCGCAGATCGCGGCGCTGGCCAGCGACCAGCTCAACGCGCTGCTGGCCGAGCAGTGGCAGAGCCTGGGCTCGGCGCAACTCAACGCGCTGACCACGGCCCAGTTCCAGTCGCTCAGCAACGACCAGATCATCCAGCTGACCACGCTGCAATTCGCCCAACTGGCGACCGCCCAGATCGCCGCGCTGAGCAGCGCGCAGGTCAACGCGATGGAACTGGAAGACCTGGCCGCGCTGGCGGGCAACCAGATCGCCGCGCTGGGCACCGACCAGGTGAGCCAGCTCGACCTGGTACAGATCGACAACCTGACCACCGCGCAAATGGCCGCGCTGACCAGCAGCCAGCTGGCCGCGCTCGGCACCGACCAGGTGCGGGCGATCGCCACCGACGACCTGCAAGCGCTCAAAACGTCGCAGGTGCAGGCGCTGACCACCGTCCAGCTGACCGCGCTGACCATCGACCAGCTGCAAACCCTGACCACCGCCCAACTTGCCGCGCTGACGTCGGCGCAGGCCGTTTCGCTGACCACGGACCAGATCGCCGCGCTGACCACGCTGCAGATGGCCGGCCTGGCCCCGCTGCAATTTGGCGTGCTCGGGAGCGACCAGGTCGCCGCCATCGGCACCGACAACTTCGCCACGCTGTCGAACGCACAACTGGGCGCGCTTAGCACCGCGCAGTTCGCCGCGCTCACGACCGGCCAGATCGTCGCGCTGAGCAGCGCGCAGACGGCCGCGCTGGGCACCGCGCAGGTGGCCGCGCTCGGCAGCGACCAGCTCAACGCGCTGGAAACGGCCGACTTCGCCGCACTCAGCACGGCGCAGATCGCCGCGCTGACCACCGCCAACGTCGCCGCGCTGACAACCGACCTGGTTGGTACCTTGGGCACCGCGCAAATCGGCGGCCTCGGCACGGCACAGATCGCCGCGTTCAACAGCGACCAGATCATGGCGCTGGGCACGGCGCAAGTCGGCGTGCTGAGCAGCGCGCAGATCGGCGTGCTCAGCACCGACCAGATCGCCGCGCTGAGCACGATGGACTTCGTCGCCCTGCACAGCAACCAGCTGGCCGCCTTCAACACCGACCAGATCGGCGCGTTCACGTCCTCGCAGCTCAACGCCTTGTCGACCGGCGCCGTCACCGGCCTGACCACCCAACTGCTGGGCGCGCTGACGACCTTGCAATTGAGCCTGCTCGAAACCGCCCATGTCGCCGCGCTGACCTCGCTCCAGCTGCCGTCGCTGAACGCGGCCCAGCTGGCCGGCCTCAGTACCGACCAGTTCGCCGCGATCAACACCGTCGCCATCCGGAATCTGCTGGCCGCGCAGGTCGCCGCGCTGAGCACCGACCAGATCGTGGCCTTGACCACCGTCCAGGTGCGCGCGCTCGGCGGCACGCAACTGACCGCGCTGGGCAGCGACCAGCTGGCCGCGCTGGAGACGGTCGATCTGGCCGCGCTGTCCACCGCGCAAGTGACGCTGCTGGGCACCGAGCAGTTGCAAGCGCTGCTGACCGACCAGCTGGCGTCGCTGGGCACGGCGCAAATCGCAGCGCTGACCACCGACCAGATCGCCGCCGGCCTGAACACCGACCAGATCGCGGCGCTGACCACCGCGCAAGCGGCGTCGCTGGCCACCAGACAGGTGGCGGCGCTGACGACGGTGCAGATCGCCGCGCTGGAAACGGACGACCTGACCGTGCTGGCCACACGCCAGATCGCCGCCTTCGGCACGGCGCAGGTCGCCGCGCTGGCGGCCGGACAGCTCAATTCGCTGACCCTGGCGCAACTGGCCGCCTTCAGCACCAGCCAGCTGGCCAACGGCCTGCACACGGCACAGGTGGCCGCGCTCGACACCGCCCACCTCGCCGCGCTGGGCACCGCCCAGTTGGCCTACGGCCTGAGCACCGACAACCTGCTGGCGTTGACCACCGACCAGATCAGCGCGCTGGGCACCCATCAGATCGCCGCGTTGACGACCACCCAGGCCAGCAGCCTGAGCACCGATCAGATCGCCGCGCTGGGCACCGCGCAAATGACCGGCCTGTCCACCGCGCAGATGCAGTGGCTGACCGCCGACCAGCTGGCCGCGCTCAGTACCGACCAGGTCGCCGCGCTTGACACCCAGGATGTGGCCGCGCTGACGGCCGGCCAGATCATCGGCCTGAGCACCGCCCAGACGGCGGCGCTGACCACCAGCCAGGTACGCGGCCTGAAGACGGCGCAGATCGCCGCCATCGACGGCGCCCAGATCGCCGTCTTCAGCACCGACCAGATCGCCGCGCTGGGCACCGCCCAGGCGGCCGCGCTCAGCGTTACCGCCGTGTTGGCGCTGTCGACCAGCCAGATCGGCGCGCTGGCCACGGCCAGCGTCGCCGCGCTGGGCACCATGCAGATCGCCAGCCTCGATGCCGCGCAGCTGCCTGGCCTGAACACGACCCAGGTGCAGGCGCTCACCAGCGCCCAGCTCGGCGCGCTGACGGCCGACCAGCTGTTCGCGCTGGGCACCAGCCAGATCAGCGCGCTGCGCACCGCGCAGGTCGGCTACCTCAACACCACGCAACTGGCGGCGCTGTCGAACGGCCAGATCCAGGCCCTCACCACCGAGCAGGTGGCCAGCATCAAGCTGAGCCAGATCACCGCGCTCACGGTCGACCAGGTCGCCGCCTTCGACACCAACCAGCTGCAATCGCTGACCACCGCGCAAATCCAGGCGATGACGTCGACCCAGCTCAACGCGCTGACCGGCACCCAGGCGGCCGCGCTGACGACCTTGCAGATGGGCGCGCTGAAGAACGCCCAGATCGCCGCGCTGACGATCGACCAGATCAACGCTTTCACGCCGACGCAACTGGAAGCCTGGACCACCAGCCAGCTCGGCGCGCTGACGGTGACGCAGATCGGCTACCTGTCGGCCACGCAGATCGCCGGCCTGACCAACCCGCAGGTGGCCGGCCTCAAGGCAAGCCAGCTGCAGGGCTTCAGCGCCGGCCAGATTGCCGCGTTGACGGCGGCGCAGATCCCGTCGCTGACCACCACCGGCCTGACCGCGCTCAACGTCACGCAGGCGGACGCCTTCAGCGGCGCCCAGGTGGCGGCCATGTCGGTCGCGCAAACGATGGCGCTCAACGCCGCCTCGGTCAACTACGCCACGCCGCTGGTGCTCGATCTGGACGGCAACGGCGTGCGCACTTTGGGCATCGGGGCCGGCGTCCGGTTCGACATCCGCGGCGACGGCCAGGCCGTCAACACCGGCTGGGTCGACAGCCGGGACGGCCTGCTGGCGCTGGACCGCAATGGTGACGGCGTCATCAACGACGGCGGCGAGCTGTTCGGCAGCGCCACGACCCTGGCCGGCGGCGTCAAAGCGGCCGACGGCTACGCCGCGCTGGCCGCGCTCGACAGCAACGCCGATGGCCGCATCAGCGATGCCGATGACGCGTTCGGCGCGCTGCGCGTCTGGGTCGACGGCAACTCGGACGGCGTCAGCCAGGCCGACGAGCTCAAGACCCTGGCGCAACTGGGCATCGCCACCATCGCCACCGGCGCCCGCAACGCGCTGACGCAGCAAAATGGCAACGTGATCGGTTTGACATCACACTACACCGGCGCCGACGGTAGCGTGCACGACAGCGCCGACGTCTGGTTCCTGGCGCAAAACGCGGCCGACCCGGCCACGCCGGCCGCCTCGCTGCGGGAACAGGTCAGTGGCCTGAGCAGCGCCCTGTCGGGCTTCACCGCCGCCAATGCCGCATCAGCCGACCTCAACAATGCGGCAAAAACGCAACAGCTGACCGTGCTCAACGCCGCCGGGGCGGGCGCCGACCACAGCGTGCACGCGCTGACGGACGCGCTCCAGCGCTACCACGCCGGGCAAGGCCTGCAAGGCGCCGCCGGCGCGCTCACCGGCACCCGTCGCGAGCAGGCCGGCCCCAACGCCACCAGCTGGTTCGGCGTCCCCGACCGCTAACCGCCCGGCGCCCCCCCCCCCCCCGGGGGGCGTGATCGGTCGAGCAGGCGGGCTTTTCCATTCTTGTTCCTGCGCCAAAAGTTGCCCCGTATCCAGTCACAAACGGTATGATGGTGCCTACCTTTTGTGGCTCCGCGGGCCGTTTGCCGCCAGCCGGATCGATCCAACTTTAAGCCCAGACATGACCGCTCAAGCTCCTGCCGCATCCGCCCCCTCCGATACCAGCCCGCTGGGCAACGTGATGGCCCTGGCCACCCGCGGCGCGCTCACCATCAGCGATCTGTTCGGCGCCGCCGCGGTGCTGCAGGAAAGCGGCCAGCTCCCCGCCGCGATCGGCCTGTACCAGGCCTGGATCAAGCACACGCCGTCGCCGCTGATCTATGCGGCCTGCTTCAACCTGGCCGTGGTGCTGTCCAATACCGGCGACGACGCCGGCGCCGAGACCGTGCTGCGCCAGGCGATCGCGCAAAATCCGAATTTCATCGAGGCCCGCCTCAATCTCGGCACCCTGCTCGAACGCGTCGGCCGCCCCGAGGAGGCGCTGGCGATGTGGAACTCGGTGCTGACCGACGTCCAGCCCGACAGCAAGACCAATCCAACGCTGCATGTGCAGACCCTGAACAACCTCGGACGCCTGCTCGAGATCCGCAAGCGCTACCCGGAGGCCGAGCAGATGCTGGCCCTGAGCCTGGGCGTCGATCCGCAGCAGGCCAACGTGATGACCCATTGGGTGCACCTGCGCCAGAAGCAGTGCGAGTGGCCCGTCTACAGCGGCCTGGAACATATCTCGGTCGCCACCATGATCGACGGCACCTCGGCGCTGGCGATGCTGAGCGCCTCCAACGACCCCGCCCAGCAGCTGGCCGCCGCGCGCCGCTTCGTCAACGAGAAGGTCAACGCCGCCGTCGCCCCGCTGACCGGCGCCCATGGCTATGGTCACAGCCGCCTGCGCATCGGCTACCTGTCGTCCGACTTCTGCTCGCACGCGGTTTCGATCCTGACCGCCGAACTCTATGAGCTGCACGACCGCAGCAAGTTCGAGATCTACGCCTTCAGCTGGAGCCGCGAGGACGGTTCGCCGATCCGCGCCCGCGTGGTCAAGGCGATGGACCATTACATCCGCATCGACGCGCTGACCGACGAACAGGCCGCCCGCACCATCCGCGCCCACGAAATCGATATCCTGGTCGACCTGCACGGCCTGACCCTGGGCGCGCGCCCGAACATCCTGGCGTTCCGCCCGGCGCCGGTGCAGCTGACCTACCTCGGTTTCCCGGGCACCACCGGCCTGCCCGGCATCGACTACGTGCTGGCCGACGAATTCCTGATCACGCCGGAGATGGCCAAAGACTTCACCGAGAAGCCGCTGTACCTGCCCGACACCTTCCAGATCAACGACCGCCAGCGCGCCATCGCGCCCACGCCGACCCGCGCCAGCGTCAACCTGCCGGACGATGCCTTCGTGTTCTGCTCGTTCAACAACAACTTCAAGTTCACGCCCGACCTGTTCGACACCTGGATGAACATCCTGCGCCGCGTGCCCAACAGCGTGCTGTGGCTGGTGGCCGATTATCCGGAAGTGCGCGAGAACCTGTACCGCCACGCCGAGCAGGCCGGCATCGACCGCCAGCGCCTGATCTTCAACAGCCGCGCCATGCCGGCCGAATACCTGGCGCGCTACCAGGTGGCCGATCTGTTCCTCGACACCTTCCCGTTCAACGGCGGCACCACCGCCAGCGACGCGCTGTGGGCCGGCCTGCCGCTGCTCACCTGCGCCGGCAACACGTTCTCGTCGCGCATGGCCGGCAGCCTGCTGCGCGCGGTCGACCTGCCCCAGCTGATCACCTACAACTTTGCCGACTACGAGGAAAAAGCGGTGGCGCTGGCCAACGATCCGGCCCGCGTGGCGTCGATGAAGCGCCAGCTGGCGGCCAACCGCCTCAACTGCGCGCTGTTCGACAGCCCGCGCTTCGTGCGCAACCTCGAGACCGTGCTGCAACAGGTGGCCAAGCCGGCCGCGCCGCGCCTGGCCGCGCCGCAGCACGCGGTGCGTCCGTCCGAGGAGGTGCCGCCGCAGCCGGCGCGCATCGACCAGATCCCGTTTGTCACCGTGTCCTACAACGCGCCCGACCTGATCGAGGCGCTGCTGCGCACGCTGCGCCAGTTCTACAACAATCGCCTCTACATCATCGACGGCTCCAACCCGGACGTGGCCGAGGAAATCCGCGCCATCACCGCCGGCTATGACAACGTCGAGTTCATCCCGTTCGGCTACAACATCCACCACGGTCCCGGCCTGGCCTGGGCCATCGCCCACCTGGGCCTGGCCGGCGAGGTGCTGTTCATCGATTCCGACGTCGAGATCGTCGCGCCAGGCTTCCTCGAGTCGATGCACGAACAGCTGCAGCCCGGCATGTACGGCGTCGGCTGCCTGCAGCGCGTCAACGAACAGGGCGACGACCGTCCCGACGACGGCCCGATCCCGTACCTGTATCCGGCGTGCATGCTGACCAACATCGAAGTGGTGCGCCAATGGCCGCTGCCGATCAAGCACGGCGCGCCGATGATCGCCACCATGCTGGCGCTGCACCACAGCGGCAACAGCCATCTGATCAAGGAAATCGCGTGGGTGCGCAACGATTTTGAAGGCCGCAAGACGCCGCACTACATCAAGCATCCATGGCAGGGCACGGTGCGCCGCACCGGCGGCTACCATTACAACCTGCCCAACACCAGCGTCGTCAACACCGACCTGCTGCACTTCATGCCGCCGGCGGCGCGCAAGATCGTCGAAGTCGGCTGCCGCGACGGCGCCTTCGCCAAGGCCTACCGGCAGCGCAATCCGATCTGCAACTACACCGGCGTCGAGGCCGATCCGGCACAGGCCCAGGCCGCCCGCCCGCACTGCGACTTCGTGTACCACCTCGATCTGGCGCACGCCGGCGCCGAGCTGTGGGACCACGTGCGCGGCGCCGATTGCTGGGTGCTCGACGAGTCGCTCGAACAGCTCGACGATCCGTGGTCGATGCTGCAAAAGATCCGCACCAACATCGCGCCCGGCGGCAAGCTGGTCGTGACGATCCGCAATTTCCAGCACTGGAGCGTGCAGGCGCGCCTGAACGCCGGCGACCTGCGCTACGGCGCCGCCGGCATCGAGAAGGCGCGCAAGCGCATCTTCACGCGCGGCGCGGCGCTGGAGATGCTGGCCCAGGCCGGCTTCCAGATCAGCGGCGGCAGCGCGCGCATCATCCCCGAGCCGGCGCGCGAGAAATACCTGCCGGCGATCCGCCTGATGGCCGGCGCCAGCGGCATCGATCCGGTGGTCGCCGTCGAGGACGCGCTGCCGTGGCAATACATCATCACCGCGGTCGCGGCCTGAGTCCTACGGAGTCCGAACCCATGAGTCTTCCCTTAGTCAGCATCGTCATCCCGTCCTACAAGCCGGACCATTTCGAGATGTGCCTGCGCTCGGCGATCGGCCAGAGCTATCCGCACACCGAGATCCTGGTCAGCGACAACTGCCCAACCGAGGACATCCGCGATATCTGCAAGCGCTTCCCGCACGTGATCTACCAGCGCTCGACGGCCATGCGCGAGCAAAACGTGCTGTCGGCCTTTTATTCCGGCAAGGGCGAGTTCATCAAGCCGCTGTACGACGACGACCTGCTGCATCCGTTCTGCGTCGAGCGCATGGTGGCCTCGTTCCAGTCGTCGGCGGAGATCGAACTGGTGTTTTCGGCCTCGCAGGTGATCGACATCGCCAACATGCGCACCGAAACGCGCCGCCCGTTCGAGGCCAGCGGCGTGATGTCGGGCATCGACATGCACCGTTACATGGTGCTCAACCTGCGCAACCACATCGGCGAGCTGACCACGGTGATGTTCCGCCGCGCCCGCCTGTGGGAGCTGGGCTGGCACCAGTTGTTCAAGCGCGGCAGCCACGACTACACCAAGGGCCTGGCCGACATCGCCAGCTACATCAATTTCACCGAGAACGGCTCGGTGTTTTATGTCGACGAGGAACTGAGCTACTTCCGCCACGACCAGCGCCTGCGCTCCAATTCGAACGCCCATTCCAACCCGCATTTCGGCTACAACTTCTCGGACTACATCGACCTGGTGGTGTCGGCCCACGAAACCGGCGCCATCACCGCGGCCGAGCTGGTGGGCATGGAGCAGATGCTGGTCTCGGTGACCAAGCGCCTGGGCGCCATGCTGCCGGAAATGGGCCAGGCGCTGGACCGCTACAACGCCTACCGCAGCCGGCTGTCGTGAGCGGCGCTGCGACCACCGGAGCCGGCATGGCCCTTTCCGACACCGCCCGCGTGCATGACGGCGCCCGCGTCGCCGCCAGCGCCGTGCTGGGCGACTTCGTGGTGGTCTATCCGGGCGCCGAAGTCGGCGAGCAGTGCCGCGTGCAAGGTTTCACCCAGCTGTGGCCTGGCGTGCGGCTCGACGCCGGCGCCGAACTCGGTCCGGGGGTCACGCTGGAGGCGCCGCAGGATGGCGCCGGGGCCGGCATCGTGGTTGGCGCCCAGGCCCGCGTCGGCGCCGGCGCGCTGCTGTGCCGCGGCGTGCGCGTCGGCCAAGGCGCGGTGGTGGCGGCCGGCGCGGTGGTGGCGCAGGACGTGCCGCCGCACGCCGTGGTCAGCGGCTCGCCGGCCCGCATCACCGACTATGTGCGCAACGCCAGCGGCGCCCCGGCCATGGCCTGGCACCAGCGCGCCACCTTCCCGGCGCAGCCTTCGGTGGTGCCGCTGGGCATAGGCGGCGTCACGCTGCACCGCTTCAAGTTCCTGCACGACCTGCGCGGCGACCTCTCGGTGGGCGAATTCGACCGGGAAATCCCGTTCCTGCCCAAGCGCTACTTCCTGGTGATGAACGTGCCGAGCGACAAGAACCGCGGCGAGCACGCGCACCGCCAGTGCCACCAGTTCCTGGTCTGCGTCAAGGGCAGTTGCGCGGTGGTGGTGGACGACCTCGACCAGCGCTGCGAAGTGCAGCTCGATGCGCCCGACCAGGGCGTCTACCTGCCGCCGATGACCTGGGGCATCCAGTACAAATATTCCAGCGACGCCGTGCTGCTCGTGTTCGCATCCCACTACTACGAGGCCGCCGACTATATCCGCGACTACGACCAGTTTGTCGCCGAGCGGCGCGCGCTCGACGCCGCCCTCTCCCAGGAGTCCGCATGACGATCCCGTTTCTCGACCTGAAGGCCATCAACCTGACCCAGCAGGACGAGCTGGAGCAAGCCATGCGGCGCGTGCTGCACTCCGGCTGGTACGTGCTGGGCAAGGAAGTCGAGGCCTTCGAGCACGCCTACGCCGCCTATTGCGGCAGCCGCCACGCGATCGGCGTGGCCAACGGCCTGGACGCCATCTTCCTGCTGCTGAAGGCCTACGGCGTCGGCCCCGGCGACGAGGTCATCGTGCCGAGCAACACCTATATCGCCACCTGGCTGGCGGCCACGCACTGCGGCGCCACGCCGGTGCCGGTCGAGCCGGTGGAGGGCACCTACAACCTCGATCCGGCGCGCGTCGCCGCCGCCATCACGCCGCGCACCCGCGCCATCATCCCGGTCCACCTGTACGGCCAGACCGCCGACATGGATCCGCTAATGGCGCTGGCGGGCGAGCACAATCTGAAGGTGATCGAGGACGGCGCCCAGGCCCACGGCGCGCTGTATCGCGGCCGCAGGGCCGGCGCGCTGGGCCATGCCGCCGCCTTCAGTTTCTACCCGGGCAAGAACCTCGGCGCGCTGGGCGACGCCGGCGCCATCACCACCGACGACGACGCGCTGGCGCAGACGCTGCGCACGCTGCGCAACTACGGTTCGCAGAAAAAATACCACAACGAGCTGGCCGGCTTCAACTCGCGGCTCGACGAGCTGCAGGCCGCCGTGCTGTCGGTCAAGCTGCCGGCGCTGGACCGGCACAACGCCGCCCGCGCCGCCATCGCCGCCGTCTACAGCGAGGGGCTGGCCGGCGTTGCCGGCCTGCGCCTGCCCGAGGTCGCGCCGTGGGCCGCGCCGGCATGGCATGTGTACGTGGTGCGCCACGCGTGCCGCGACGCGCTGGCGGCCCTGCTGGCCGAGGCCGGCGTCGGCACGCTGGTGCACTACCCGGTGCCGCCCCACATGCAGCCGGCCTATGCCGGGCTGGGCCTGGACGCCGACGCGTTCCCGATCGCCGCCGCGATGCACGCTGAAGTGCTGAGCCTGCCGATGGGACCGACCATGACCTTGGAACAGGCGCACCAGGTGGTGGCGGCCGTGCGCGCCGCCGTGGCCGCGCTGGCGGCGCCATGAGCGCAGCGCGCTATGTCAAGCCGCTGGCCGTGCGCGGCCACAAGCTGGTGTTCCGCGACGCCCGGCCGGACGACGCCGCCTTCATCCTGGGGCTGCGCACCGACGAAAAAAAGGGCCGCCACCTGTCGGCCACCTCGCCCGACGTGGCGCAGCAGCGCGCCTGGCTGGAGCGCTACGCCGGCGACGACGCGCAGATCTATTTCATCATCGAAAACCTCGCCGGCGAGCCGGTCGGCACGGTGCGTCTGTACGACCAGCAGGGCGACTCGTTCTGCTGGGGCTCGTGGATCAAAAGCGACAACGCGCCGTCCGGCTTCGCGGTCGAATCGGCGCTGATGATCTACCACTACGCGCTGCACCTGGGCTTCACGGCCGCGCACTTCGAAGTGCGGCGCGAAAACACCGGCGTGATCCAGTTCCACCAGCGCTTCGGCGCGCGCCAGGTGCGCGAGAACGAGCACGAGCTGTTCTTCGAGCTGGACCAGGACGCGCTGCGCGCCGCGCTGGAAAAATTGTCCCGCTTCCTGCCGCAAGGCATCGAGGTCGAGCGTTAAGCCGCGGCGCCGCGCACCAGTAACCTTACAATGAATATTCCCGTTTCCCCAGGATTCCAGAACATGTCCAGCCCGCTTGAGCGCATCGCCGCCACCGCCCGTCCCGACCTGGTCGTCATGATCGGCTACGGCGACGAGTTGCCTGTCTTCCGCCACGCCCGCGCGCTGTGGCAGTTCTATGCGGCCCACTTCCCCAACATCGAGATCGTCTTCACCCGCTGGAGCGACAAGCTGGCGCCCGGCGAGGTGCACCACAATGGCTACGATCTGCTGGTCGGCATCGGCGACATGATGGCCGGCGCGACCGGCTACGCCAGCAGCGGGATCTGGTCCAGCAGCGAAAACAACAAATGGGTGTACCGCCAGATGCTGGTGCAGGACTACCTGCTGCGCACCCGCCGCAAACCGTTCTTTTTCTACCACACCACGCTGACCTCGGTGGTCGACTTCCGCGTCCTCAGCCTGGTGCTGGACCAGTTGCCGACCAGCGGCTGCTACGCCGGACCGATCGCGCGCCTGACCGGCCCGGCCGAGCTGGCGGGCCTGACCTTCACCAGCGGCGCCAGCACCATCCTGTCGAGCGACGCGCTGGAACGCATGCGCGAACGCTACGATCCCGCGCACGGCTCGAGCCAGCTGCCCAACGACGTCTGGCAGGCGGTGCTGCTGCCCGAGTACCCGCGCATTCCGCTGCCGACCTTCAACTTCACGCGGCCGCGGCCGCCGCGCGGCGAAGGCCCGGGCGTGACGCGCATGGCGCGCACCATGCTGGCGCTGGGCCACTTCCATTTCCGCATCAAGACCGTGGCGCCGCAGGACAGCGCCGGCCGCCGCGAAGACGTCGATCCCTGGATCATGCTGCGCATCATGGAGGCCGTGCTCGACAGCGAACCGTCGCCGGCGGCGACCGCCGCGCTGATCGCGCGCTACGCACGCATGGTCAGCGACGGCTCGGGAGCGCCGCTGCCGGCGCAATATCCGCACGATCTGTTCACTTTGCCACGCGACCTGCCGATGAACGACGAGGAGATTGCCGATCCACCGGCGTGATCAATTTCCAGGGGCAAATGCCCTTGCATTTCGTTTAGAATAACCAGGCATGGCTGACGATGCGGTCTGGGAGCATCCTTATCATCACACCGGAGACAGCATGAAAGCAGTGATTCTGGCAGGCGGGTTGGGCACCAGGCTCAGCGAAGAAACCACCGTCAAGCCGAAGCCGATGGTCGAGATCGGCGGCAAGCCGATTCTGTGGCACATCATGAAGAGCTATTCGGCCCACGGCGTCAACGATTTCGTGATCTGCTGCGGCTACCGCGGCTACATCATCAAGGAGTTCTTCGCCAACTACTTCCTGCACACGTCGGACGTGACGTTCGACCTGCAAGCGAACAGCATGGAGGTGCACCAGCGCTACGCCGAGCCATGGCGCGTAACGCTGATCGACACCGGCGCCGACTCCATGACCGGCGGCCGCCTCAAGCGCGTGCGCGAACACCTGAAGGACCAGGAAGCGTTCTGCTTCACCTATGGCGACGGCGTGGCCGACATCGACATCGGCGCCTCGATCGCGTTCCACAAGGCGCACGGCAAGCTTGCCACCATGTCGGCGGTGCTGCCGCCGGGCCGCTTCGGCGCGATCGACATCGACGGCCAGCGCATCGTCAGCTTCAAGGAGAAACCGCGCGGCGACGGCGCCTGGATCAACGGCGGCTATTTCGTGCTGTCGCCCAAGGTCATCGACTACATCGACAACGACGCCACCATCTGGGAAAAAGAGCCGATGGAAACGCTGGCGCTGGAGAACCAGATGGACGCCTTCTTCCACCACGGCTTCTGGCAGCCGATGGATACCTTGCGCGACAAGATCCATCTCGAGGATCTGTGGCAAAGCGGCCAGGCGCCATGGAAGCGCTGGCCATGACGCCATCGTTCTGGCGCGGCAAGCGCGTCTTCGTCACCGGCCACACCGGCTTCAAGGGCAGCTGGCTGAGCTTGTGGCTGCAGCAGCTTGGCGCCGACGTCACCGGCTACGCGCTGGCCGCGCCAAGCACGCCGAGCCTGTTCGACGTGGCCGGCGTCGGCGCCGGCATGCGCTCGGTCATCGGCGAGGTGCGCGACGGCGACGCCCTGCGCGCGGCAATGCGGGCGGCCAGGCCGGAGATCGTGATCCACATGGCCGCGCAGGCGCTGGTGCGCTATTCGTATGCCAATCCGGTCGAAACCTACGCCACCAACGTCATGGGACTGGTCAATTTTTTCGAAGCGGTGCGCAACACCCCTGGTGTCAGGGCGGTGGTCAACGTCACCAGCGACAAGTGCTACGAGAACAAGGAATGGGCCTGGGGCTACCGCGAGAACGAGCCCTTCGGCGGCTATGACCCGTACAGCAACAGCAAGGCCTGCGCCGAGCTGGTCACGGCCGGCTACCGCTCGTCGTTCTTCCACCCCGACAAGTACGCCGAGCACGGCGTGGCGCTGGCCTCGGGCCGCGCCGGCAACGTCATCGGCGGCGGCGACTGGGCCGAGGACCGCCTGATTCCCGACATGGTGCGCGCCATCGCCGCCGGCGCGCCGGTGCGGATCCGCAGCCCGCACGCGATCCGGCCGTGGCAGCACGTGCTGGAGCCACTGTCGGGCTACCTGACCCTGGCCGAGCATTTGTATGAACACGGCGCCGGCTTTGCCGAAGGCTTCAACTTCGGCCCGCACGACATCGACGCCCGCCCGGTCGAATGGATCGTCGCGCGCCTGTGCGACGGCTGGGGCGACGGCGCCGCCTGGGTCCTGGATCCGGCGCACGCCAGCCAGCCGCACGAGGCCCACTACCTCAAGCTGGACTGTTCCAAGGCCCGCGCCCGCCTGCGCTGGCAGCCGCGCTGGCACCTGGGCCAGACCATCGACATGATCATCGCCTGGCACCGCGCCTACGCGGCCGACCCGGGCGGCGCCGACATGCGCGCGCTGACGCTGGCGCAGATCGACACGTATCAAAACAGCGCACCCCTCTAAATTTCCAAGCCAAGGCAGCAATCATGAGTCAAGCAAAAACCAAAGAACAACTCCGCGCGGAGATCCAGCAACTGGTGGCCGAATACGGCGCCCTGGCCGGCGTGCCGGCGCCGTTCGAGCCCGGCATGACCGTGATCCCGCCGGCCGGCAAGGTGGTCGGCGCGCCGGAAATGGCATTGATGGTCGACGCCTCGCTGGACGCCTGGCTGACCACCGGCCGCTTCAACGACCAGTTCGAAGCCCGGCTGGCCAAGCTGATCGGCGTGGACTTCCTGATCACCGTCAACTCCGGCTCGTCGGCCAACCTGGTCGCGTTCAACACGCTGACCTCGCCCAAGCTGGGACCGCGCGCGATCCAGCCGGGCGACGAGGTGATCGGCGTGGCCGCCGGCTTCCCGACCACCGTCAACCCGATCATCCAGTTCGGTGCGGTGCCGGTGTTCGTCGATGTCGAGCTGGGCACCTACAACATCGATGTGACCAAGCTGGAGGCGGCGATCTCGCCCAAGACCAAGGCCATCATGCTGGCCCACACGCTGGGCAATCCGTACAACCTGGACGTGATCTGCGCGCTGTGCAAGAAATACAACCTGTGGCTGATCGAGGATTGCTGCGACGCGCTGGGATCGACCTACGACGGCAAGATGGTCGGCACCTTCGGCGACATCGGCACCATGTCGTTCTATCCGGCCCACCACATCACCATGGGCGAAGGCGGCGCGGTGTTCACCAACGATGCGCAACTGAAGATGATCGCCGAATCGTTCCGCGACTGGGGCCGCGACTGCTATTGCCCGCCGGGCAAGGACAACACCTGCGGCAAGCGCTTCTGCCAGTGCTTCGGCACGCTGCCGGAAGGCTACGACCACAAGTACACCTACAGCCACCTCGGCTACAACCTGAAGATCACCGACATGCAGGCCGCCTGCGGCGTGGCCCAGCTCGACCGCGCGGCCGGCTTCATCCAGGCCCGCAAGGACAACTTCGCCTACCTGACCGAGCGCCTGCAATCGTGCACCGAGTTCCTGATCCTGCCGCGGGCGACCGAGAACTCCGACCCGTCGTGGTTCGGCTTCCCGATGACCTTGAAGCCGGAGGCGAACGTCGCCCGGGTCGACCTGCTGACCTATCTGGACCAGCACAAGATCGGCACCCGCCTGCTGTTCGCCGGCAACCTGACGCGCCAGCCATATATGATCGGCCGCAACTACCGCGTCTCCGGCGACCTGACCAACACCGACCGCGTCATGCACGACACCTTCTGGATCGGGGTCTACCCGGGCCTGACGCGCGAGATGCTCGACTTCGCCGTCGACAAGCTTGAAGCCTTCTTCGGCGTCAACTTCTAAACGGCCATGATCGCGCAGACGCCAACGCCGCCGCAGTCGTACATCGCGCCGTTGCTCGCCACGCTGCCGCCGAACGCGCGCCTGCTGGTGCAGGCCGGCGCGCGCGACGGCGACCTGGCGCGCGCCTACCGCGACATCTATCCGGCCTCGTCGTGGCTGGCGGTGGAGGACGACGCGGCGCACGCGCAGCAGGCGCGCGCCTACGCCGACCGCGTCCACCAGGCCGACCTCGATAGCACCGGCGAGGCCTTTTACCGGCAGCTGGAATGGGCCGACGGCTGGATCTTCGACGCCACGCTGGAAAACCTGCGCCACCCCGACCGCGTGCTGGCCCAGGTGCGCCGGGTGATCCAGTGCGACGCCTGCATCGTCGCGCGCGTCGCCAACAGCGCGCATTGGCAGGCGCCGGCGCGCGCCCCGCGCCATCCGATGGCGCTCGACGCCACGCTGGCATTGCTGCGCGGCGCCGGCTTCCGCATCGCCAGCGGTGTGCTGCTCGACCCCGGCACGCTGCCTGCCGAGCTGGACACCGCGCTGCGCCTGCGGGCCGCCAGCGAAGGCGCCGATCCCGGGCCGCTGCTGGAGGCTGCGCGGCCCTCCCACTACCTGATCAAGGCCGTACCCGCGTGATGGACGACAAACCGCTTTTCTATTGCATCGCCCACGAGCCGTTCGACTGGAAGATGCCGGACTTCATGACCATGATCGGCTCCGGCGACTATGTGCCGGCGTCCGGCCTGGCCATGAGCCGTTTGCTGTCGCCACAGGCGGCCCGTCGCAACCGCTACCTGGGCGAATACCTGGCGCTGTTCGAGATCCGCCGCATGCTGATCGCCGACAACGCCGACGGCTTCGTCGGCTTTTGCCACTACCGCCGTTTCGCCCTGACCGAGCCGATCGGCGTCCTGCGGGGCTTCAACCACCACGCCCATCCGGACCTGCTGGCCCGGGTCAAGCCGGAGCATTTCTACGGCGACGGCAAGACTCCGATCGTGCCGATCGCGGTCACGTTCGCCGGCTCGATCCTGCAGCAGTACGACGCCCACGGCTACACCCGCGACATGCTGCTGTTCTTCGGCGACGCCGTCGACTGCGGCGTCATCACCAACCACGAGGCGGCCAGCTTCCTCAGCAATCCGACCTTCATCACGGCGCCGACGGTGGCCTACATTCCGGTACGCTGGTTTGTCGAGATCGTGCATGACCTGGAACTGGTGATGTCGCGCTACTTCCGTCACCACTACGTCCAGCGCGAAGGCTACGCCGACCGCAGCATGGCCTTCTGCTGCGAGCGGCTGCAGGCCTTCCTGCTGTCCAAGCGCATCGCCGAATGGGGCGCCGACAAGGTCATCGCGCGCGCCCTGGTACGGCTCGACGCCACCTACCCCAACGCTTGAGGCACGCCATGAACATCATCCCCACCGCCATCCCGGGCTGCTTTCAGATCATCCCCGACATCCGCCGCGACGAGCGCGGCAGCTTCGTCAAGGTCTTCCACGAAGAGACCTTCCGCCGCCACGGCCTGGCCACCGATTTCGCCGAGGAGTATTACTCGACCTCGCGCCGCAACGTGGTGCGCGGGCTGCACTTCCAGACGCCGCCGCACGCCCACGCCAAGCTGGTGTACTGCGTTCAGGGCGCGGTGCTGGACGCGGCGCTCGACCTGCGGCGCGGCTCGCCGGCCTACGGCCGCCACATCGCGCTCGAGCTGAGCGCCGAGAACGGCCACATGCTGTATTTGCCGGCCGGGCTGGCACACGGCTTCTGTTCGCTCAGCGAGCAGTCGCTGATGGTCTACAAGGTCACCACCGTCTACGCGCCCGAGCATGATAGCGGCCTGCTGTGGAACTCGGCCGGCATCGCCTGGCCGCTGCCGCCGGGCGCCGAGCCGGTGATCTCGGCGCGCGACCGCGGCTTTGCCACGCTGGCCGCGTTCGATACGCCGTTCGTCTATGACGGAGCGGCGCCGTGACGCCCGCGCGCCGCGCGCTGGTCACCGGCGCCTCGGGTTTCATCGGCGCCGCGCTGACGCGCCGGCTGCTGGCCGACGGCTGGGAGGTGCACGTGCTGCTGCGCGCCAGCTCGAGCGCCGCCGGCCTGCCGCCGACGGTGCGGGTGCACCGCCACGACGGCGGCGCCTTGCCCTTGATCGCGCTCATGCGCGAGGTGGCGCCGGAGGTGGTGTTCCACCTGGCCTCGCTGTTTTTGGCCGCGCACCAGCCGGAGGACGTCGACCGCCTGATCGGCGCCAACGTGCTGTTCGCCACCGAGCTGGTGGAAGCGATGTCGGCCTGCGGCGTGGACAAGCTGGTCAACACCGGCACCTCGTGGGAACACTACCAGGACCAGGCCTACAATCCGGTCTGCCTGTACGCCGCCACCAAGGCCGCCTTCACCGCGCTGCTGCGCTACTACGTCGAGGCGCGCGCGCTGCGGGTGGTCACGCTCAAGCTGTTCGACACCTACGGCGCCGGCGACCCGCGGCCGAAGGCGCTGAACCTGCTCAAGCGCGTGGCCAACGAAGGCGCCTCGCTGGGCATGTCGCCCGGCGAGCAGTTGCTGGACCTGGTGTACATCGACGATGTGCTCGATGCGTTCATGCTGGCGTACCAGCAGCTGCCGACGCAGCCGTCGGCGATGGCGGAATACGGCGTCTCCAGCGGCGCGCCGCTGGCGCTCAGGGAGATCGCCGCGCTGTATGCGCGGGTCAGCGGCAAGCCGCTGGCCATTTCGTGGGGCGACCGGCCGTACCGCGAGCGAGAAGTGATGGTGCCGTGGCACAGTTATCGCACCGTGCCGGGCTGGCGGCCGAAGGTCGGCCTGGCGCAGGGGCTGGCGCTGTTCCACCAGGGCTGAGCGGCCCGGCGCGAAGCCGGCGCCGCCGGCGGTCAGAAGTAGGACAGGTCGAAATGCAGGTCGGCGCTGGCCAGCAGGGCCTGGCGCGCCAGCCGCGTCTCCATGTTGCGGGCCGGATGGCGCCGGTACAGCTGCAGCATCACCTCGACCACCAGGTCTTCATTGGTATTGCCGCGCCGCAGATTGGACGGTCCGTCCGGGTCGGTCTTGTGGATGACCACGCCGTCGGTGGCCAGATGGGTCAGCGTGCGGCCACGCATGGCGTTCAGCAGGAAATCCCAGTCCTCGTAAATCACCATGTCCGGATCGTTGACCACCCCTTGCAGCACGTCGCGGCGGTAGGCGATGCAGCTGTTCGGGATGCGGTTGCGGATATACACGCTGTCGTCGGTGGCGTCGGCGATCGACAACGGGTGGGTCGCCCCGCGCAAGGTCGGCGGCGTGGTGGAGCGATCCTCGAACTGCACCCGGAAGTCGCAAAACAACAACTCCGGCTTGTCGCGCTCCAGCCGCGCCTTCAGGTTCGCCAGATGGTCCGGCAGGAAGGTGTCGTCGTCGTCGAGGAACACGATGTACTCGCCGGTGGCGATGGCCTGTCCCATGTCGCGGCTCGGCGCCGGACCCGGCCTGCCGCTGCAGCGCAACACGTAGTCGAAGCGGTCCGGGAAGCGCGACAGTTCCTGGTACGGCGGCACATAGGTGGCCGTGTCGGAGACGATCACGAGCTTGAAATCCTGACAGGTCTGGGCCGCCAGCGATTCGAGCGTGCGCCGGAGCAGCAACGGCCGGTCATGGGTGGGAATGATGATAGTAAACACGGGCCGGACTCCGACGGTGGGGTTGAATGAAGGTCAGGTGTATCAGGGTTCGCGGATCGATTCGTCGAGCGCGCGCGTGAGCGGGTACAGCAGGTACGACATCACGGTGCGCTTGCCGACCACGATCTCGGCCGACACGGTCATGCCCGGCAGCAGCCGCGCGCCCGGCGGCAGCTTGGCCAGCTTGCCGGTGTAGGGGATGCGGCTCAGGTAGTAGGCGTCGAGCCCGCCGCCGCTCTTGTCGTTGGTCTCGCGCTTGAACGAGTCCTGGCTGATGGTGCGCACCTTGCCGTCGAGCATGCCGTGCTTCATGAACGTGAACGCGTCCACCTTCAGGTGCACCGGCGCGTCCTGCTTGATGTAGCCGATGTCGACCGAGTCGATCTGCACCTCGGCTTCGAGCTCGGCGCCCAGCGGCACCAGCGTAAACAGCGTCTCGGCCTCGCGCACCACCGAGCCCACCGACAGTTTGCCGATCTCCAGCACCACGCCGTCGGCCGGCGCCACCATGCGGATCAGCTTGAGCCGCCGGTCGGCCTTGGCCAGTTGCTCGTGGACGCCGTCGCGGTCGCGCGAAGCGGTCAGCAGGTCCTCCAGCGTCTTCTGGCGCCAGTTCTTGTCGAAGGCGGAGCGCTCGGCCTCGGCCGCCGCCAGCTCGCTGGCCAGCTCGACCGCCTTGTTGCGTTGCATATCCATGTCGCGTTCGACCCCGAGGCGGCGGTCGCGCGCCTCCAGCAGATGCATCTTGGCGCCGAACTGCTCGGCCATGAGCTGCTCCTGCATCGCCTCGACCTCGCGCAGCGACTTGACGCGCTCGGCCAGGATCACCTGGTCGTGCTGGTTGGTCAGCAGGCCGGCCTTGAGGCGCGCGATGTTCTGGTCCATCTTGTTCTTTTGCGCGGCGAAATTGGCCTGGCGCTCGCGCGACAACTGGGCCTGCAGCTGGGTGTCGGCGTTGGCGGCGCCGGCGCCGGCGCCGCTGTCGGCGCCGCGCTGGCCGGACAGCTCGGCGCGCAGGCCGGCGGCCTGGGTGTCGAGGCTGTCAAGGCGGATCCGCAGCTGGCTCTCGTCGGCGGCGTTGAAGGTCGGGTCCAGCAAGGCCAGCACCTGGCCCTTCTTGACCACCTGGCCGGTGCGCACCTCGATGCTCTGGATGATCGAGGTGTCGAGCGGCTGCACCACGATGTTGGGCAGCGGATTGACCAGCTTGCCGTGGGCGACGACGATCTGGTCGACCGGCGAGACGCTGGCCCAGACGATGAACGAGACGAACGCCAGCAGCATCACATGCAGCGTGATGCGCACCGACGCCGGCAACGGCCCGCGCTCGATGGCGTCGGCGTCCGGCAGGAACTCGACCTCGGTCTGGTTCTTGGCGCGGCGCGCGAAGTTTAAAGGTGACTTGTTTGCTGGTTCCATAGGTGCTGGTAGGTTTCACTGCGGGTGAGCAATTCTTCATGGCGGCCGGCGTCGACCAGGCGGCCCTGTTGCATGACCATGATCTTGTCGGCGTTGACCAGGGTCGAGAGGCGGTGCGAAATCATCACCACCGTGCGCCCGACCGCGATCTTCGACAGGTTGCTGATGAAGATGGCCTCCGATTCCGGGTCCAGCGCCGAGGCCGCCTCGTCGAGGACCAGGATGCGCGGGCGCGCCACCAGCGTGCGGGCGATCGACAGCCGCTGCTTCTGGCCGCCCGACAGGTTCGAGGCGTTTTCCTCGAGCACCGTGTCGTAGCCCTGTGGC
>Ga0308163_10001302_pt1 | contig 28338 bp, 30 predicted proteins | sample PhyTR1_FD_201037 | JGI IMG/M metagenome (GOLD analysis project Ga0308163, IMG submission 201037) | Phyllosphere microbial communities from UC Gill Tract Community Farm, Albany, California, United States - DLSLT.R1 | ecosystem: Host-associated > Plants > Phyllosphere > Unclassified | place: USA... | reverse complement strand
GCACGCGCACTCGCAGCAGAATCCCGAGAAGGACTGGGGCAAGCACACCTTGCAGGCAGTCGAGTTTGCGTTCTACATCCTCAACGAGCAGTACGGCGGGTACGCCAGGGACAATACCCGTCACCTGTTACGCTTTACGCCCGCCAACACCATCACGATCGGCTCCAGCATTTCCAATGGCGCCGCCTCGGCCTTGCTGGCCGCCGAGCAGGACACCAAGGGCCTGATCGATGGCGTGGCAGTGACCGAGCCGCAGATACAGGCACGCACCGCGACCGGCTACGCGATCCGCCAGAACGGCGTGCCGGTGACGGGGCAGGGCAAGTGGCTGATCGATTACTCGACTTACGCGGCGCTGTACCAGCCCTGCATCGCCTCCACGGCGGCGGCGCCCGGCCGCTGCACGGCGCTGGTCGCTAAGGGCTTGCTGAGCGGCGCCGACCTGGCGGCGCAGCAGGAGGATGCCCGCGCTCGCCTGAGGGGGTACGGCTGGCTGCCCGATTCCGACGTGCTGCAGGCGTCGCACGCGCTGACCACGGTGCTGGTCGCCGTGACCTACGCCAACGCTTACGGCCGCTTTACAGTGAGCGACCAGCTGTGCGGATTCACGTTCGCGCCGACCGACGCCACCGGTTCGCCGGTGCCGTTCACGCCTGCGCAGCGCGCCAGCAGCTTTGCCACGCAGAACGGCATCATCGGTACGCCGGTTTATGAAGCGTCGGTTGGCGGCGCCAAGGCGTATAACCTGGGCGTATCGCCGAGCACTAATCTGGCCGACCAGTCGCTGGATGGCTTCCTCTGTCTGCGCTCGCTCGCGACCGGTATCGATCCGGTCAACGGCAACGCGCTCACCGGCGCATTGGCGGAGCAGAGCGCGCGCGTGCGTGCCGGCGCCCAGGAGGTTTTAGCGACCGGCAATCTGCATGGCAAGCCGGCGATCATCGCCGCCGGCCGCAGCGATACGCTGATGGTGGTGAACTTCAATTCGCGTGCGTACCTGGGTTTGAACGCGGTGGCCGAGGGTGGCGCGAGCAAGCTGCGCTACATCGAGGTGCTGAACGCTAACCACTTCGACTCCTTCACCAGCGTCTTCCCGCAGAACATCGTGCCGTTGCACATCTATCTGTTCCGTGCGCTGGACGCGATGATGGCCCACCTGCGCAACCCGAGCGTCGCGCTGCCGCCGTCGCAGGTGGTGCGTACGGTAACGCGGTCGGACGCGACCACGCCGATGACGGTGACCAATGTGCCACCGATCCTCATGGCGCCGGCGCCGGGCAACCTGATCAACGTCAATGGCACGACGGTGGATGTTCCGCAGTAGCGCTGACGTTTATAACGCAGCGGCGTAGATCGCCCTTGCATCGTCGCGTGTGACGGTGCGAGGGTTGTTCCCCAACAGACGGGTCTGGAGCATGGCGTCATCCGCCAATTGGTCCAGATCCGTTTCCTTAATGCCGACCTGCTGCAAGGTCCGCTGTATCCCGGTGACGAGGGCTATTTGTTGCATCGCAACAACCAAGGCTTCCGCACGCGCCTCTTCACTCCCGCTGGCCTGTGGCGCGACGATGTCCGCCAGCTCCGCATACAAGCCCGCTGCCGCCGGGAGGTTGAAGCGCAGCACGTGCGGCAGCACCAGCGAATTCGATAGTCCGTGTGGCACGTGGAACGTTCCACCGATCGGATAGGCGAGGGCGTGCACCGCCGCCACCGGAGCGTTCGAGAACGCCTGCCCGGCCAGCATCGCACCCAACAGCATGGCCTGCCTCGCGGCCACGTTGCGTCCGTCCTCGCATGCCAGGACCAGATTGGCAGACAGCAGACCGAGCGCCTTGCGCGCGAAGATGTCGGACAGCGGGTTCTTTTTGTGGCGGCTGGTATATGCCTCGATCGCGTGGACCATGGCGTCGATGCCGGTAGCGGCGGTGACCAGCGGCGGCAAGCCCAGGGTCAGCTCGGCGTCCAGCAAGGCCATGTCGGCATACAGCTGAGGCGCGACCACGCCCATCTTGGTGGTGGCGCCGGTCGTGACAATGGCGATGTTGGTCACCTCGGAACCGGTGCCGGCGGTGGTGGGGATTTGCACCAGTGGCAGACGTCCACCCTGGACGTTGCCGATCCCGTAGATCGCGCCGATGTCCTGATTGCCGGCGGCCAGGACAGCGATCAGTTTGGCGACGTCCATCGAGCTGCCGCCGCCGAGGCCGATGACGATGTCGGTGCCGTGTTCGCGCGCGGCGGCGACGGCTTCGAGGACGATATGCTCTGGCGGATCGGCGACCACGTTGGAGTAGATGCTGACGTCGATGCCGGCGGCGCGCAGGCTCGCGGCGGGGGCGTCTACGAGTCCGGTCTTGAGGAAACCGGGGTCTGTGACCAGCAGGGCGCGTTTGGCGGTGGGGAAGCGTTGGGCAATGTGCTCACCCAGTTTGTTGGCGGCGCCCAGTTCGGAGACGATGTGGGCGATGGTGCTGAAGCTGAATGCTGGGAAATCGTTCATGGCTGTGGTCCGTGATGTGGTGGATTTCACGTGGAAGCTTACCTGATGCAGGGCGGTGCCGGGGAAGTGTGCGGTAGGTTGGCAGTCAACCCGCACAGTGACAGAGGGGTCGTACCCCAAGGGGTACGACCCCGGTAGTAACGGGGAAGCGTGAGGTATGTTGGCGTTCAACCCGCACGGCGACAGAGGGGTCGTACCCCATACGGGGTACGACCCCGGTGGTATGCGCCTTGCGGGTCGGCATCCAACGCCGCAGATGAATTTCTTCCGTACAATATAGCCTTTACGCGTTGGGATAGTCGGGTCATGGTTGAGTATGCAGTGTTAGGTGTGGCGGCGTTCAGCGCCGGCTTGGTGGATGCGGTGGTCGGCGGTGGAGGGTTGATACAACTGCCAGCCATGTTTTCAATATTTCCCAACATGGCGCCGGCGACGATTATCGGCACCAATAAGCTGGCCAGCATCGCCGGCACCAGCGTTGCGGCAGTAAGCTACGCTCGTCGCGTCGCGATCGCCTGGACGGTTGCGGCGCCGGCCGCTTTTGCCGCGCTGATCTTCTCGTTCTTTGGCGCCTATACCGTCACCAAGGTCTCACCGGATTTCTTCCGCACGGTTCTTCCGATCGTGCTGCTCGCCGTGGCGATCTACACCTTCGCCAAGAAGGACTTCGGCAGCGTTCACGCGCCTTTGCACACGGGTCGAAAGGAGCAGACGCTGGCGCTATTGATCGGCTCCGGCATTGGCTTCTACGACGGCTTCTTCGGCCCCGGCACCGGCAGCTTTTTGGTCTTCCTGTTCGTCCGGATCTTTGGCTTCGACTTCCTCGGTGCGTCGGCTGTAGCCAAAATTGTCAACGTTGCCTGCAACTTGTCGGCGCTGGTTTGGTTCGGCTACAGCGGCCATCTGATCTGGCAACTGGGCGCCATGATGGCCGTGTGCCAGGTCGCCGGCTCGATCATCGGTACCCGTTTGGCGATGAAACATGGCAGCGGATTCGTCCGCAAACTGTTCCTGGTGGTGGTGTCGATATTGATCGTAAAGACTGGGTATGACGCCTGGATACGTTGGTAGATTGTTCCACGTGGAACAGTAACGACCGCTAAAGGGATGCTTGTTTGACGACAAGCATCCCTTTTTTTCATTGTTTCACGTGGAACAATGATGCGAATCCGACGAAAATATTTTGCCTAAAAAAGTCGCAGCTTCCAAAAGACTTTATAATCGGTGCTTGATCCCTTCGCTTTTACCCAATTCCATCATGTTATTTCCAACTAATTTCGACGTCATCGTCGTCGGCGGTGGTCACGCCGGTACCGAGGCGGCCCTCGCTTCCGCCCGCATGGGGCAGAAGACTTTGCTCTTGACGCACAACATCGAGACCTTGGGCCAGATGTCGTGCAACCCATCCATCGGCGGTATCGGCAAAGGCCATCTGGTCAAAGAAGTCGATGCCATGGGCGGCGCCATGGCGATCGCTACCGATGAATCAGGCATTCAGTTTCGTATATTGAACTCGTCCAAGGGCCCGGCGGTACGCGCCACACGCGCCCAGGCCGACCGTATTTTGTACAAGGCCGCCATCCGCTCGCGTCTGGAAAACCAGCCCAACCTGTGGCTGTTCCAGCAGGCTGTGGACGATCTGATGGTGGAGGGTGACCGCGTGGTTGGCGCCGTCACGCAGATCGGGCTGAAGTTCCTGGCCCCTGCTGTCGTGCTGACCGCCGGTACCTTCCTCGACGGTAAGATCCACGTGGGCCTCCAGAACTATTCTGCGGGCCGTGCAGGCGATCCGCCGGCGATCTCGCTGTCTGCCCGCCTGAAGGAATTAAAGCTGCCACAGGGCCGTTTAAAGACCGGCACGCCCCCTCGTATTGATGGGCGCAGCATCGACTTTTCGCTGATGACCGAGCAGCCCGGCGACCTGGACCCGGTGCCGGTGTTCTCGGTGATGGGCAACGCCGCCATGCATCCGGCGCAAATGCCGTGTTGGGTTACGCACACCAACAACAAAACCCACGACATCATCCGTGCCGGCTTGGACCGCAGCCCGATGTATACCGGCGTGATCGAAGGTGTCGGCCCGCGCTATTGCCCGTCGATCGAAGACAAGATCCACCGCTTTTCGGCCAAGGAATCGCACCAGATTTTCCTGGAGCCAGAAGGCCTGACGACCAACGAATTCTATCCAAACGGCATCTCGACCAGCCTGCCGTTCGACGTCCAGATCGAGCTGGTGCGGTCGATGAAGGGCATGGAAAACGCCCACATCCTGCGTCCGGGCTACGCCATCGAATACGATTATTTCGACCCGCGCGGCCTCAAGGCATCGCTGGAAACCAAGGCTGTTAGCGGCCTGTACTTCGCTGGCCAGATCAACGGCACCACCGGTTACGAGGAAGCGGCGGCCCAGGGCATGCTGGCCGGCCTCAACGCGGCGCTGCAAACCCAGGGCAAGGAAGCCTGGACACCGGCCCGTTCCGAAGCGTATCTGGGCGTGCTGGTCGACGATCTGGTCACGCAGGGCGTGCTGGAACCTTACCGCATGTTCACTAGCCGCGCCGAGTATCGCCTGAGCCTGCGCGAGGATAACGCCGACATGCGTTTGACCGAAATCGGCCGCAAACTGGGCTGCGTCGGCGACGCGCAGTGGGAAGCGTTCGAGAAAAAACGCGAAGCGGTGGCGCTGGAACTGGAGCGTTTGCGTTCCACGTGGGTGAATCCACGCATCCTGGAAGCGGCCGAATCGGAACGCGTTATCGGCCAGGCGATCGAGCGCGAGTACTCGCTGGCGGACTTGCTGCGGCGTCCGGGCGTCGAGTACGAGAAGCTGATGAGCCTGTCCGGCATCGACGGCCGCGAGCTGGCAGGTCCCGGCGTGAGCGACGATGCGGTGCGCGAACAGGTCGAAATCCAGCTCAAATATTCGGGCTATATCGATCGCCAGACCAAGGAAGTGGAGCGTCACGAGCACTACGAAAACTTGAAATTGCCGGAAGGTTTCAGCTATCTGGACATCACCGCGCTGTCGGTGGAAGTGCGCCAGAAGCTGCACGCGCAGCGTCCTGAGACGCTGGGCCAGGCGTCGCGTATCTCCGGTGTCACGCCGGCGGCGATTTCGCTGCTGTTGGTGCACCTGAAAAAAGCCGGTTTCGGCGGCTACCTGAATGACAAAAATGCGCAGAAAGACGAGGCAGTGCAATGAAGGTGTTTGACCGTGTCGTTGTCGCGGATGTTTTAAAACAAGGCATCAAGGATCTGAAGCTGGACCTGGCGGACGATCAAGTCGAGAAGCTGCTGGACTATCTGGCGTTGCTGAACAAGTGGAATTCGGTCTACAACCTGACGTCGGTGCGCGATCCGATGCAGATGGTGACCCTGCATTTGCTCGATTCTCTGGCTGCGGTATCCGCGTTTGCGGGCGCCAAAAACGTGCTGGACGTGGGCGCGGGCGGTGGATTGCCGGGCATGGTGCTGGCGATCAGCCGCCCGGATATGAAGGTGTCGATGATCGATACGGTGCACAAAAAGACCGCGTTTTTGAACCAGGTGAAGGCGGAGCTGGGCCTGTCCAACGTGACGGTCTACACCAAGCGCGTGGAGCAGCTTGAAGTGAAGACCAAGTTCGATGTAATCACGTCGCGGGCCTTTGCCGACCTGTCGGACTTCGTCAACTGGTCGGGACATCTGCTGCAAGAGGGCGGGCGATTCATCGCCTTGAAAGGCTCCGCTCCAGAGGACGAACGAGAGCGGCTTCCAGAGCCATGGAAAGTGCAGAAACTGGAGCCTTTAACGGTGCCGGGACTGGAGGCGGAACGCCATCTGGTGTTCATAGGGGCCGAGGTGGGCCAAAACGTATAAACCGTTTATACCGTATAAATCGTTTATACCGTATAAACAGTATAAATCGTTTATATAGTTTAAACAGTATAAATAATTATTTCAAAAACGAGACCTCGGCGTCCAAAACCAAAAAGAGAACGATAAGAACTACATGGCAAAAATTTTCTGCGTAGCGAATCAAAAAGGTGGAGTTGGCAAAACAACAACCACCGTCAACCTGGCCGCCGGATTGGCAAAGCTGAACCAGCGCGTGCTGCTGGTGGACCTGGACCCGCAAGGCAACGCCACGATGGGCGCGGGCATCAACAAGGCGGGCCTGCCCGCGTCGACCTATGAGGTCATGCTGGGCGAGTCGGACGTGGCCACCGCGCGCCAGCGTTCGGAGCCGGGCAAGTTCGATGTGCTGCCGTCCAACCGCGAGCTGGCCGGCGCCGAAGTGGAGATGGTCTCGCTGGACAACCGCGAGCGCCGCTTGAAGGACGCGCTGGCCGCCGTCGACAAAGAGTACGACTTCATCCTGATCGACTGTCCGCCGGCGTTGTCGATGCTGACCCTGAACGGCCTGTGCGCCGCGCATGGCGTCATCATCCCGATGCAGTGCGAGTACTACGCGCTGGAAGGCTTGTCCGATCTGGTCAACACCATCAAGAAGGTGCATGCGAACCTGAACCCCGATCTGAAGATCATCGGCCTGCTGCGCGTGATGTTCGATCCGCGCATGACGCTGTCGCAGCAGGTGTCGGCGCAGCTCGAGCAGCACTTCGGCGACAAGGTCTTCAAAACCATTATCCCGCGCAACGTGCGTCTGGCCGAAGCGCCGTCGTATGGTTTGCCTGGCGTCACGTTCGATCCATCCTCCAAGGGTGCGCAGGCGTATATCGCCTTTGGCGCCGAGATGGTCGCGCGCATCAAAAAAATGTAACGTAGAGATTCCCACATCATGGCAACCAAAAAACTCAAGGGCCTCGGTCGCGGCCTCGAAGCGCTGCTCGGCGGCGACGGCGATCTGACCACGGCGGACGCCAACACCCCGTCCCAACTGAACGTGACGCAAATGCAGGCCGGCAAGTACCAGCCGCGGACCCGCATGGACGAGGGCGGCCTGCAGGAGCTGGCCGCGTCGATCAAGAGCCAGGGCATCATGCAGCCGATCCTGGTGCGTCCGGTCGGCAGCAATAAACTGACCGGCGAAATCAAGTACGAGATCATCGCCGGCGAACGCCGCTTCCGCGCCGCGCAAATCGCCGGCCTGGAAGTGCTCCCCGTCCTGGTGCGCGACGTGGACGACCAGGCCGCCGCCGCGATGGCGCTGATCGAGAACATGCAGCGCGAGGATTTGAATCCGCTCGAAGAGGCGCAGGGCATCCATCGCCTGATCACCGATTTCAGTTTCACGCACGAGCAGGCGGCCAGTGCCGTCGGCCGCTCGCGCAGCGCGGTGTCGAACTTGTTGCGTTTGATGAATCTGGCGTCGGCCGTGCAAACCATGCTGATGGCCGGCGATATCGACATGGGCCACGCGCGCGCGCTGTTGTCGGTGGACGCGGCCTCGCAGATCAATCTTGCCAACATGGTCATCGCCAAGCGGCTGTCGGTTCGCGAGACAGAAAAATTAGTGACCAAGACCTTGGAAGAACAGAAGGCGTCTCCAACTGAGGCGCGTCAGAAAGAAAAGTCCGGCGACATCGTGCGGCTGGAAGAGGAACTGTCCGACAAGCTTGCCACGCCGGTGGTGTTCAAGATGGGCACCAAGGGACGTGGCCAGATGATCATCGATTTTGCCGACCTGGACATCCTAGATGGCGTTTTGGCAAGATTGCGCGCCTAATGATGGTTCGTCGCGGAAACTCGTAGGGCGGATTAGCGCAGCGTAATCCGCCAGGCGCCGCCCGCGACCGCGATCTTTGCCTCAAAATCAACAAACCGCCAAACTTGGGACCGGCTCCAAAGTGGTGCAAAGCGTTCGGAAATGTTTATAAAAGCGTCTCATTCGCGCACAAAATGCTCTGCTGCGGTGCAGCAATGTTTGACGTGATACATGAAAGACACATATAATCACGCGTCTTTGGGTTTTATCGGCTTTTTTTGGAGCTCGCAGTGAGTAAATCGACGAGTCATTCCAAGCCGATGTTTAAAGTCGTCGCCCTCCAGTTGGCTATCGTCACTGGTTTCGCCTTGCTCGCCTGGAACTTGGGCGGAGTACTCAAAGCTTGGTCGGCCGCCTATGGCGGAGCAATCGCAGTCATCGGGAGTCTGATGTACGCGATGATTGTTGCGGGCGGAACAAATGATCCCAAAAAAGCTTTCCGGTCGCACGTGCGGGCCGAAGTAGTGAAAATATTTATCACGGTAGTGCTGTTCGCTTTGGCACTGGCGCTGTTTCAGTCGGCCTCCTGGTTATGGCTGATCTTGGGTTTCGCGGTGGCAACCTTGGCATACTGGTTCTCACTGCTAGCAATTTAATCACCAAAATCTAAAATTTTATGACCACAGAAAACGCTGCAGGGGCGCACCACGGGGCGCCGGCAAATGCCACCGAATATATCCAGCACCACCTTACTCACCTGAAATCCGCTGACGGTACGATCAATCTGGACACGTTCTGGATCTCGGCCATCCTCGGCCTGGTGTTCCTGGGTGTGTTTTACATGGCCTCGCGCCGCGCGACGTCGGGCGTTCCGGGCAAGTTGCAGAACTTCGTCGAAGCGACCATGGAATTGGTCAATGAGGTCGTCAACTCCGCGTTTCACGCGAAAAGCAAGGTCATCGCGCCACTGGCGATCACCATTTTCTGCTGGGTTTGGCTGCTGAACGCGATGGACTTCCTGCCGGTCGACCTGCTGCCCAAGCTGCTTGGCTACGCTGGCGTAAATTACCTGCGCGTGGTGCCTACCGCCGACGTCAACCACACTTTCGGCATGGCGTTCGGCGTCATGCTGTGCATTATTGGTTTCTCGATCAAAGCCAAAGGTATCGGCGGCTGGGGTAAAGAGTTGCTGACCGCCCCGTTCCACGCCCATGGCTTCATGGCCATCGTGCTGGCGCCGGTCAACTTCATCTTCCAGATGATTGAGTTGCTGGCCAAGCCACTGTCGCTGTCTCTGCGTTTGTTCGGCAACATGTACGCCGGCGAACTGATCTTCATTCTGATCGCTCTGCTGCCATGGTGGGCGCAGTGGCTGCTGGGTGGTCCTTGGGTTATCTTCCACATCCTGGTGGTGACCTTGCAAGCGTTTGTGTTTATGGCGTTGACTGTCGTGTATCTGAGCCTCGCGGTTGAGAAACATTAAGCAACTTAGTTTTAATCTTTTTAGTATCTGTAGTCTTTTTTAAAATCTTAGGAGAAATTTCAATGCAAGCTCTGATCGCACAAGTACAAAGCATGACCGTTCTGGCAGCCGCTATCATCATCGGCCTCGGCGCTATCGGCACCGCACTCGGTTTCGCAATTCTGGGCGGCAAATTCCTGGAAGCTTCGGCTCGTCAACCAGAACTGATGCCACAACTGCAAACCAAGCTGTTCGTTATCGCTGGTCTGCTGGATGCGATCTCGATGATCGGCGTCGGCGTTGCTCTGCTGTACACCTTCAACAACCCGTTCCTGAATGCTGTTATCGCCGCTGCTGGTCAGTAATTCGCTCCACCCTAGGAGAAACTTTTAGTTAGGAGCAAAGGTATGGACATCAATATGTCTCTCATCGGCCAGATGATCACCTTCGCGGTGTTGGTCTGGGTATCGATGAAGTTCGTATTTCCATCGCTGAACGCAGCGTTGGATGAGCGTGCCAAGCGTATCGCTGATGGTCTGGCTGCGGCCGACCAGGGCCAGGCTGCGATGGTTGTCGCTGAAAAGCGCGCCGCCGAAGCACTGACCAGTGCACGCGAAGAAGCTTCGCAACGTGTTGCCGACGCCGAAAAGCGCGCGCAACTGGTGGCTGAAGAAATCAAAGCGAATGCACAAGCCGAAGCGGACCGCATCATTGCGCAAGCCAAGGCAGACGCCGATCAGCAACTGGCCAAGGCGCGCGACACGCTGCGCGCTCAGGTGGCTGACCTGGCTGTGAAGGGCGCCGAGCAAATCTTGAAGCGCGAAGTCAACGCCTCGGCTCACGCCGATCTGTTGTCGCGCCTGTCTGTCGAGCTGTAATCATGGCAGAAAACGCAACCGTCGCCCGTCCCTACGCGGAAGCTTTGTTCCGCGTAGCCCAAGCAGGTAAGGAATCGTTCAGCCTCGCGGCGTGGTCCGAGCTGGTGGCCGAACTGGCCCAGATCGGTGCCCACCCCGAGGTGCAAGCATTCGCCCGCAACCCGAAGACCTCGGCAAGCGACGTGAGCGCCGTCATTACGGCCCTGGTGAAGTCGCCGTTGACCCCGGAAGCGAATAACTTCCTGGCGATGCTGGTCGACAACGGCCGTATCAGTCTGCTGCCGGAAATCGGCGCGCAATTCCAGGCGTTGAAAAACGCCACGGAAGGCGCCGCGGACGCCGAGATCACCAGCGCCTTCGAACTGAGCACCGCTCAGGCCGGTGACCTGGTCGCGACACTGGAAAAGAAATTCGGTCGCAAGCTGAACCCGGTTGTCACCGTGGATCCGGCGTTGATCGGTGGCGTGCGCGTGGTCGTTGGCGATGAAGTGCTGGACACTTCGGTCCGCGCCAAGCTGGCGCAAATGCGTGTGGCACTGGCTGCCTAAGGCGCAAGCCGGCGGACCCGCTTAGAACAGATTCTTCCCCTCGCGCAAGCTGAGAGAAACACTTTTAGGAGTTAGTATGCAACTCAACCCATCTGAAATCAGCGAGCTGATCAAGAGCCGTATCCAAGGCCTTGATGGCGGCGCTGAAGTACGCAACCAAGGCACGGTTATTTCCGTCGCCGACGGTATCGTCCGCATCCACGGCCTGTCCGAAGTGATGCAGGGCGAAATGCTGGAATTCCCAGGTAACACCTTCGGTCTGGCGATGAATCTGGAGCGCGACTCCGTTGGCGCCGTGATTCTGGGTGCTTACGAGCACATCTCCGAAGGCGACACGGTCAAGTGCACCGGCCGTATTCTGGAAGTGCCGGTCGGTCCTGAACTGCGCGGCCGTGTGGTCAACGCGCTGGGCCAGCCGATCGACGGCAAGGGCGCCATCGACGCCAAGCTGACCTCGCCAATCGAAAAGATCGCACCGGGCGTGATCGCCCGCGAGTCCGTGTCGCAGCCGATGCAGACCGGTCTGAAATCGATCGACGCGATGGTACCAATTGGCCGTGGCCAGCGCGAGCTGATCATTGGCGACCGTCAAACCGGTAAATCGGCCGTGGCCGTTGATGCGATCATCAACCAAAAAGGCCAGGGCGTGACGTGTATCTACGTCGCCATCGGTCAAAAAGCTTCGACCATCAAAAACATCGTCCGTTCGCTGGAAGCGCACGGCGCGCTCGAGTACACCATCGTGGTCGCCGCGACCGCGTCGGAATCGGCAGCGATGCAATACATCTCGGCCTACTCGGGCTGCGCGATGGGCGAATACTTCCGCGACCGCGGCGAAGACGCACTGATCGTCTACGATGACTTGTCCAAGCAAGCTGTCGCGTATCGTCAAATTTCGCTGCTGCTGCGCCGCCCACCAGGCCGCGAAGCCTACCCAGGCGACGTGTTCTACCTGCACTCGCGTCTGCTGGAACGCGCAGCCCGCGTGAACGCCGACTACGTGTCCGCCTTCACCAACGGCGCCGTCACCGGCAAGACCGGTTCGCTGACCGCACTGCCGATCATTGAAACCCAGGCTGGCGACGTCTCGGCGTTCGTGCCAACCAACGTGATTTCGATTACCGACGGTCAGATCTTCCTGGAAACGTCGCTGTTCAACTCGGGTATCCGCCCTGCGATCAACGCCGGTATTTCGGTGTCGCGCGTCGGTGGCGCCGCTCAGACCAAGGTCATCAAAAACCTGTCCGGCGGTATCCGTACCGACTTGGCGCAGTACCGTGAGCTGGCCGCGTTCGCGCAGTTCGCCTCGGACCTGGACGAATCGACCCGCAAACAGCTGGACCGTGGCGCGCGCGTCACCGAACTGCTGAAGCAGGCCCAGTACTCGCCGCTGTCGATTTCGCTGATGGCCGCGTCGCTGTTCGCAGTGAACAAGGGCTTCCTGGATGATGTGCCGGTCAAGAAGGTACTGCCGTTCGAAGCCGGTCTGCACGCCTACCTGAAGACAAAGCAAGCTGATCTGCTGTCGAAGATCGAGTCGTCGAAGCAACTGGACAAAGACGGCGAAGCAACGCTGTCGGCCGCGGTTGCCGACTTCAAGAAATCCGGCGCATTTTAAGCGGCACGGGCGGTCCGGCTTAGGCCGGGACCGCCTTTAGCGCAGAAGGAGTAAGGACTCATGGCAGCAGGCAAAGAGATACGAGGCAAGATCAAGAGCGTAGAGAATACGAAGAAGATCACCAAGGCGATGGAAATGGTTGCCGCATCGAAAATGCGCAAAGCGCAGGACCGTATGCGCGCCGCCCGTCCCTACAGTGAGAAGATTCGCAATATCGCCGCTAATCTGGCTACCGCCAATCCGGAATACACGCACCCGTTCCTGGCTGAAGAGCACGGCACGAAGGCAAAAGCGGTCGGTTTCGTCATCGTCACCACGGACAAAGGTCTGTGCGGCGGTATGAACACCAACCTGTTGCGCCTGGTGACGCAGAAAACCCGTGAGCTGGAAACAGCCGGCAACAAAATTGCCGCGGTAGCCGTTGGTAACAAAGGGTTGGGCTTTTTGAATCGCGTAGGCGTTCCTGTCGTTGCGCAAGTAACGCAGATCGGCGATACGCCGCACCTGGAAAAACTGATCGGACCGGTCAAGGTCATGCTCGAGAAGTTCCAGAACGGCGAAGTCGACGCAGTCTACCTGTGCTACACCAAGTTTATCAACACGATGAAGCAAGAGCCGATGGTGCAGCAGTTGCTGCCACTGCCAGCCGGTAACTTGAAGGCCGACGCAGGTAGTCACAACTGGGACTACATCTACGAGCCGGACGCGGCAAGCGTGATCGATGAACTGCTGGAGCGCTATATTGAAGCGCTGGTGTACCAGTCGGTGGCGGAAAACCTGGCGTCCGAGCAATCGGCGCGGATGGTGGCGATGAAGGCTGCAAGCGACAACGCAGGCAGCGTGATCGGCGAATTGAAGCTGATCTACAACAAAACCCGCCAAGCTGCGATTACAAAAGAACTCTCCGAAATCGTCGCCGGTGCGGCTGCGGTTTAAACGAATTTAACTATATTTGAAGGAACGAACATGGCTGATGGCAAAATCGTTCAGTGTATCGGCGCTGTGGTGGACGTTGAGTTTCCCCGCAATGAGATGCCTAAGGTATTCGATGCCTTGAAAATGGCTGGCTCCGAGCTGACCCTGGAAGTACAACAACAGCTGGGTGACGGCGTGGTCCGTACCATTGCTCTGGGTTCGTCCGACGGCCTGCGCCGCGGCATGATGATCCAGAACACCGGCAAGCCGATCATGGTGCCAGTCGGTAAAGCGACCCTGGGCCGCATCATGGACGTGCTGGGCAACCCGATCGACGAATGCGGTCCTGTCTCGCACGAGCAGATCGCCTCGATCCACCGCGCGCCACCTGCCTACGACGAACTGTCGCCATCGCAAGAGCTGCTGGAAACCGGTATCAAGGTGATTGACCTGGTTTGCCCGTTCGCCAAAGGCGGTAAGGTCGGCCTGTTCGGCGGCGCCGGCGTCGGCAAGACCGTGAACATGATGGAACTGATTAACAACATCGCTAAGGCGCACTCGGGTGTTTCCGTGTTTGCCGGTGTGGGTGAGCGTACCCGCGAAGGTAACGACTTCTACCACGAGATGGCCGATGCCAAAGTGGTCGATCTGGAAAATCCGGAAAACTCCAAAGTGGCGATGGTGTACGGTCAGATGAACGAACCACCAGGCAACCGTCTGCGCGTCGCGCTGACCGGTCTGACCATGGCGGAATCGTTCCGTGACGAAGGCAAGGACGTTCTGTTCTTCGTCGACAACATCTACCGCTTCACCCTGGCCGGTACCGAAGTGTCCGCACTGCTGGGCCGTATGCCGTCGGCGGTGGGTTACCAGCCGACCCTGGCCGAAGAGATGGGCCGTCTGCAAGAGCGCATCACCTCGACCAAGACCGGTTCGATCACGTCGATCCAGGCCGTCTACGTCCCTGCCGATGATTACACCGATCCGTCGCCTGCCACCACCTTCGGCCACCTGGATTCGACCGTTGCCTTGTCGCGTGACATCGCCTCGCTGGGTATCTACCCTGCGGTCGATCCACTGGACTCGACTTCGCGTCAGCTGGATCCGCTGGTCGTCGGTCAAGAGCACTACGACACCGCCCGCGCCGTGCAGATGACTTTGCAGCGCTACAAGGAACTGCGTGACATTATCGCGATTCTGGGTATGGACGAACTGGCACCGGAAGACAAACTGCTGGTCGCCCGCGCCCGTAAGATGCAGCGTTTCCTGTCGCAGCCGTTCCACGTCGCTGAAGTGTTTACCGGCGCGCCTGGTAAGTACGTCTCGCTGAAGGACACGATCAAGGGCTTCAAAATGATCGCTTCGGGCGAGCTCGATCACCTGCCGGAACAAGCGTTCTACATGGTCGGCACGATCGAAGAAGCAATCGAAAAAGCCAAGAAACTTAACTAATCGTTGAGCTAATCGTTCAGCGCGGTCCCGCTTCGGCGGGGCCGCAGCTAACCCGACAGGACACACATGGCAAATACTATTCACGTTGACGTGGTTTCCGCCGAGGAGTTGATCTACTCCGGCGAAGCCGAATTCGTCGCGTTGCCGGGCGAGCAGGGCGAGCTGGGGATCTATCCCAAGCACACGCCGTTGATCACCCGCATCCGTCCGGGCGCGGTCCGCATCCAGGTACCAGGTCAAGCTGAGGAAGAATTTGTCTTCGTCGCCGGCGGCCTGCTGGAAGTGCAGCCGGGCGCCGTGACGGTGCTGGCCGACACCGCGATTCGCGGCAAGGATCTGGACGAGGCCAAAGCGGTCGCGGCCAAGAAACGTGCCGAAGAAGCGCTGGCGAACAACACCTCCGGTATCGACTACGCGAAAGCGCAAGCCGAACTGGCAGCCGCGATCGGCCAGCTGGCCGCGATCGCCAAACTGCGCGCCAAGCACTAAGCAACGCATACGCAGCACAGCAAAAAGGCAGCCTCGGCTGCCTTTTTTTATGCATGGAGCGCGAGGAGACTTGCCCGAGGCTTAAACTGCGGCGTAACCGCCATCGACGAACAGTTCATGTCCAGCGACAAAGCTGCTCTCGCTCGATGCCAGGAAGAGGACGGCTCGTGCCACCTCGTCCGTTTCCCCCAGGCGTCCAAGCGGAACGCTTTCATTCAGCGCCTCTTCGACACCAGGTTGCGAGTCGAGGTAGCCGCGTATCATGCGTGTTTCAGTACCACCGGGGGCGACCACGTTGACGCGGATGCCGCGCTCCTTGAGGTCGGTCGTCCAGCTTCGGGCGAACGAGCGCACCGCAGCTTTGCTGGCGTTATAAAGCGACTGGCCGGGCAGGCCTTTGCTGCCAGCGACCGAGCCGTTGAGGACGATGGTACTTCCCGCTGACATCAGCGGTAGCGCTTTCTGCACGGTGAACAGCACGCCTTTCACATTGACGTCGAAGGTCGCGTCGAAACGCGTATCGTCGATCGCATCGAGCGGAGCGCCCTCATAAATGCCCGCATTGGCGAACACGACATCGACCTTTTGGTGGTCGCGTTGGATCCGTTCGTAAAGCCGGGCGACATCGGCAGCGTTGCTGACGTCACCTTTTACGCCGACCGCCCCGTGGCCGATCTCTTTCACGGCCTCGTCCAGCAGTTCTTGCCGGCGCCCGGTGATGTACACGTACGCACCTTCGATGGCGAAAAGTTTCGCCGTTGCGAGGCCGATGCCGTCGCTGCCCCCTGTGATCACCACAACTTTGTTCTCGAAACGCTTGGTCATTTTTCACCCTTTCATTAAATGGAGTATTCCTCCACTTATGATATGGAGGTATACTCCACTTGACAAGTGAAAAAGGAAAAATTTTGACTGATGAACCTGCCCTGCGGGCTGACGCGCAGAAAAACCGCGAACTTATCCTGGCCGCCGCCGAGGAGCTGTTTCTGGAAAAAGGCGCAAGTGTTGCGCTGGAAGAAGTCGCCAAGCGCGCAGGCGTCGGTATCGGTACGCTGTATCGTCGTTTTCCCACGCGCGAGGCGCTTTTGGCGGCGACTAGCAACGAGCGTTTCCTGGCGCTGGCGCAGACCAGCCGTGCGCGCGACAAGGCGCTCGCTGCGGGCGACGCGATACGCGCTTATCTTGAGGAGCTGGCCAGAAACACCAGCATCTACCAGAGCCTGGCTGCTTCGATCGGGACTGTGCTCCAATGCGGCACGCCGGGCTGCAATGCGATCACGGCGGAAGGGCACCGGCTGCTTCAGCGTGGGCAGGAAGCAGGCGCCATCCGCCCCGATGTCACCTTCGAAGATTTCATCTACGTGATCACCGCCATTTCCATCACGATCGAAAACGACCCCTCATCGGCATCGCGTATCGGCCATCTGGTGGACTTGTTCCTGAACGGCATAAACGTCACAGGTTCGCATTAGCCACCGGGCGATTCTCTCGTCAGGTCCGCTGTGGGTTGCCCAATGGCGTTGCCGATGCTATATTAGTTAACACGTTAACTATCTCTCGGTATCGTGGACAGCGAAAACATCAGCATCACCGTGCCGCAATCCGGCACCATCTCGGGAATCTACTGGCCCGCGCACGAAGCACGCGCGCTGGTGTTGCTCCATCCCGCCACCGGCGTACCGCAGGGCTACTACCAAAGTTTCGCCCGCTATCTGGCCAGCCTGGGGCTGAGCGTGCTGACCTATGACTATCGCGGCATCGGCCGATCGCGTCCGGCCTCCTTGCGCGGCTACGACGTCAGCATGTCCGACTGGATCGACCATGACGTCGCCGCCGTCACCGCTTGGGCGCGGCAGCGATTTCCCCAACTGCCGCTGCTCGCCATCGGCCACAGCGTCGGTGGCCATGCGCTGGCGCTGTCGCCGTCGAGCGTAGCGTTGCGGGCGGCGGTGATGGTGGCCTCGCACGCTGGCGCCTCGCATACCATCAAGGGCTGGGTCGAGCGGCAACGGGTGCGCTTCATCATGCGTGTGCTGGCCCCCGTATTGGTTGCCCTGAAAGGCTATATGCCCAACAAGCGTTTGGGTTTCGGCGAAGACCTGCCCGGCAGCGCGATGACGCAGTGGTGCCGGTGGACGACCTTGCCCCGGTACTTTTTCGACGACCCGGCGATGGCGGCCGACTCGCGCATGGCGCAATTGCGCATCCCGCTGCTGGTGGTCAGCTTTGAAGACGATCCGTGGGCCAACGCCCAGGCCGTTCAAATGCTGATATCGCCGCTGAAAAACGCCCAAATGGAGCGGTGGCACTGCGATCCGCGCGTTGAGGGCATGCCAGCGGTGGGCCACATGGGCTTTTTCAGAACGCGCTTCCAGCAAGCGTTGTGGCAGAAGGTCGCGAACTGGCTGCTGGCCGCGGTGCCCAAATGACGACGCGGTCGAAACCGCCGCGTCTGGTCTACCTGCTGAACCGCGCGCAACGCGCGATCCAGAAGTGGATCGAAGGCAGCCCCGATTCATGGGAGGGCATCTCGTCGGCGCAGGTGGGACTGCTATTTCTGCTGACCTCGAAGGACGACGCTTCGGTCGGCGAAATCGCCGAGGCTTTGCAGGTGGCGCCGGCAGCGGTCACCAACCTGTCCAAGCGTATGCAGGGCGCCGGACTGATCGAGCGCGTCGCCGACGCCGCCGATGGCCGCCTGACGCGTCTGCGTTTGACGTCGGCCGGCAAAGCCGCCAGCACGCAGTCGAGCGTGGTCCTGCAACGCTTGAACGGCCAATTGACGGCCGGCTTTTCGCAGGAGGAATTGGCGGTTGTCGCGCGCTGGCTTGATCACGCCGCAAAATTGTCTGCGGACGACCGGCCTGGGATTTAATGGCCGCAGCGCAATCAGCGGTCGCGCGGAAAGCGCGCGGTGAATACCGTCCCGTCGTCCTCGCTTGACGTCACGCTGATCGTGCCGTCGTGCGCGGCGGTGATTTCCTGCGCGATGAACAAGCCCAGACCCAGGCTGGTCTTGGGACGGCTATCCGGACCATCGGCGCTTTCCAGCTGCACCAGCGGCTGGAAAATGGTTTGCAGCGACTCGGCCGGAATCACCGGTCCGATGTTGGTCACTTTTAAGGTGATGGCGTCGCTGTCGCCGCGCGCTAACAAGGTCACCGGCGTACCCTTGTCGCTATGCTGCGCGGCGTTGATCAACAGATTGGTGGCCAGCTGCAGCAGACGAATATCGTCGAACTCGCCCTGCAGGTCGCCCTCGGCGTGGAAGATGATGTCGGCGTTGGGAAACATGGCCTTCGCATCGGCCACGGCCGTCTTGCAGATTTCGCCGGCATGGAGCGGCGCGCGCGTGGTCGGCATGCCGGCGGACATCTGCAGCCGGGCGAATCCCAGCAGGTCCTTCACCATCGCGCTCATCAGCATGGCGCTGCGCTTGGTGCGCTCGGCCAGCGTGGCGATTTGTTCGGGCGCAGCGTCCTGCCGCGCCAGCAGATCGCCAACCAGCGAAATGGTAGCCAGCGGCGCGCGCAGATCGTGGCCCAGCACGGCCAGGAACAGGTCGCGCGTGCGGTCGGCCCGTTCCGAATACGTGACGATGGATTCGGCCAGCGCCTGGTCGATCGCCTCGTTGAAGCGCACCATGTGATTGATGGTCTCTTCCGACATTTGCGGCACCCGCGGCAACCACAACCGCAGCACCGTCGCCCGCAACGCGCGGAATTCCGAACTGAGTTGCAGCAGCGAGAAGTTGCTCTCGTGGCGTAGCCGTCCGTGGATGGCTGCGGCGCTTTCCTCGGGGCCCAGATCGATGTCCTCGCCCTGGGATTTATCGTATTGCTGTTGCTTGCTCTGATGGGTATCGATATCGAGCGCGATCGCGGTCAGAATCTGTTGCGCGTGGTCCGTCAGCGCCAGCTTGGTCATTTCCCCCTCGGGCGGCGCGGTCTTCTCGGCGAAGGCGGTCCATTCGGCGAGGATTTCCGTCATGTTGTTGCGGATAAAGGCGGAGATGCTCATATCACGGTGGCTTTCCAGAGTGGATCGGGCGCAAATGTTGTGGAGGCGCCCGAAATTTGGACGAGGCATGGCCGCGCGGCTGTGATGAACGTCCAGTGTAACGTGGATCGAGGCATATGACAGGTTCTCGTCGGCTTTCGACCTCGGCGTCTCAGGCCGCTGGCGTCTTGCAACTGCGGCGGTAGTCGGCCGGTGGCTTGCCCACCAGGTTTTCAAAGTCCGTGGTGAAGTGGGCCTGGTCGTAGTAGCCCAGCGCTTGCGCCAGCGTGGCGAGGTCGACATCCGTACCGTTGGCCAGCTGGTCGGCCGCGTCGAGCAGGCGATAGCGGCGGATGACCCACTTCGGACTGGCGCCGACATATTCCTTGAATAGCAACTGCAGACGCCGCACACTGATCCCCAACTGATCGGCAAGTTGCTGGACTTGCGTGATATCGGGATGCGCTTTAAACGTTTGCAATATCGCGTCGATGCGTTCGATTTGTGGATCGTGCGGCGGTAGCGCGCTCCGCAAAATGGTGCTGGCGGCGGCCAGCATGGCGTGGTCGTCGGGCGCGCCGAGCACATCGCGTTCGGCTTGCGTATCGTCGCAGGCGAACAGCGACGATATTGGCAACGCCTGGTCCATGATCGATTGCACGGGTTTGCCGAGAAAACCCCGGAACGCGCCCGGCCGGAATCGTGTACCCAGCACGCACCCGCTGTCGCGCAGCGTGTAGTCGAAGGCGCGCGTCATCACGCCGAACACGCCGCTCCGGCCGCTGTCAAACACCACATTGACGCACGGCGAGGGCAGGGTGCGTTGCACGTGGACCACGCCCGGCGGTAACTGCCAGGCCACCAGCCAGAAGTACTCGACGAACGGCGCCAAGTCCGGCTCCGGCAGATAGCGCTCAAGGCGAAAGACCTTGCCCACCGCCGCCGGATGCACCACACCCTTGTACCGGTCGTCGCCCATCAGCTTGTTCATCATGATCGTGTTCGCGTTTTTACAAGACTGCCATGATAGCAGTGGCTATCGTTGCATTTTCCCCACCACCGACAGGAGACGTCCATGGCATCCCAAATCACCTTATATCACTGCCCGCACTCCCGCTCCACCAGCGTCATCACCTTGCTGGAGGAACTCAAGGCGCCATACGACTTGCACGTGATGAACATGAAGAAGGGCGAGAACCGCGAGGCCGCCTATCTGTCCGTCAATCCGATGGGCAAGGTGCCGGCCATCCGTCACGATGACGCCATCATCACCGAACAGGTGGCGATCTACCCCTATCTGGCCGACCTGTTCCCCGAAGCGAAACTGGCGCCGCCGATCGGCGATCCGCAGCGCGGCCCATATTTGCGCTGGATGGCGTTCTACGGCAGCTGCTTCGAGCCGGCGCTGATCGACCGCTGGCTCAAGCGCGAAGTTGTGGACAAGCAGACCACCGGCTACGGTAATTTCGACGACGTCTTCGCCACGCTCATCGGCCAGCTGTCCAAAGGGCCTTATATGCTGGGCGACCGGTTCACCGCGCTCGACGTGCTGTGGGGCGGGGCGCTCGGATGGATGAACGCTTTCGACCTGCTGCCCAAGCGTCAGGAAATCACCGACTACGTCGCGCGCGTGCAGAGCCGGCCGGCCGCCGTCGAAGTCCAGCGTCGGGATGACGAGCTGGCTGCCGCACAGGCTGCATAATCCCGCCTTGCAATCAGGAGGTTAACAATAAAGCAATGCTGTTGCTAATTTCCAATTTATTTTTCATTTCGCCCCGTTTTTCAATTGTTCCCGTCATGCTTTGAGGTATTGTTACTTCAGTTATGCGAGTAGGCAAAATAGCAAAACGGGGACGATATATGAAAAAGACATTTTTAGTAGGCGTGGTGATCCTTGCAGGCTGCGCATCGAATATTCAGCAGCCATCGCTGACGGCGGGGCCGGTAGCGGGTAACACCACCGCTACCTTGTTACTTAAAGACGCCCTCTTCAGCGACATTCCGCTCAAACCGATGACGGCTAGCCAGAGCGCGGCCAGGATGAACTGATCAGGCCGGGCCAGGCGGCGCGCGCCGAATGGTATTGATGTGACTGCAGGCCGGCGCCAGCGCCGTTTGGATGATAGTGAGCGCTAGCTCAGGCTGCGCGCTACCGCACATGAAGATGTCAGCGGCGGCAAAGCCGCATTCCGGCCAGGTATGGATCGAAATATGCGATTCGGCCAGCAACACTACTCCGGTCACGCCCTGACCTTCGCCAAAGCCGTGAAAATGGCTGTGCAAGACATGGGCTTTCGCGGCCTCGGCAGCCGTGCGCAGCAAGCGTTCCAGCGCCTCGCAGCTGCATAATTTTTCAGCATCGATACCATTCAGATCGGCCAGCACGTGGATGCCGGCCGGTTGGTGAACAGTGGACGTGGCCGCAGCCATGCCCGGAAGCGCTTCACGTTTCACTTATGGCCTCCGCCGCCGGAGCCGCCGCCAAAACTGCCACCGCCGCCGCCCGTGTGCGAACTCCAGGTGCTGCCACGGGACGCCGCGCCGCCACCGCCACCGAGCCGCGTCCAGCTATTGCAGGACGTGAGGACCGTCACGATGACCGCGTAAATGAAAAATTTCGTCATGATTTATCGTTGCTGTCTAAAAATGTGGCAGGCAGGTAAATCGCCAGGGCGCCGATCGCGCTCATAAACCAGGTGCCGGAAAAATTCGTCAGCAGCGGTATCGCGTTAATCACCAGCATGAACCCGATGATGTATTTGGCGGCGTTGCGGTAGCGACTGTGGACCGCGAGCTTGCCGCCGGCCGCCTTGGCTGGAATCGCGCTGCCGTGGAATTGCGCGCCGAACCAGGCCTTCAACTGATCGACCGCCACTGGCGCGGAGCGCGACCACGTCATTTCCTGCTCGCTGGTCTCGCAGGCCAGCCGGATTTGCCCGGCCTGGAATTCCTCGACCTGCGTATGGTCGCCAACGGCCACGCGCCAGTTGAAGGCGCCGGCGGCGAAAGTGACTTGCGAACCGTAGGCGTACAGCAGTTGGTACTGCGCTTTTTCCACCACCACGCTTTGCTGTCCGGGGACGTACACCACGGGCCACTCCGGCATCACCGTCGCACCGGACCAGCCCTCGTCGGTCTCCACCAGCCACGAGAAGCCGGCGCGCGCGCCGTACATCAGGTACTCGGTCCACTCGGTGCCCTCGTCGTCCATGCGCCGCATCATGCCGATGATGGTGAAATTCTGTTTGTTGATGTTGGCCGTGGCGCCCAGATCGAGCGTCGGCCGCGCGGCGGTTACGCGCTCGCCCGCCGCCAGCACCGTCGCTTCGGTGCCCGCCGCGTCGATTTGCGTCTGGCACGCGGGGCAGACCAGCGTGGTCGTCACGCCCGGCAGGTATTTGATGCCGCTGCCGCAGGAGGGGCAATCGAGCGCATCGAGTTTGCCGCGATAACGGCCAGCCGAGCGATGAATGGTCTCGTCGTCGCGCAGCAGCTGCATGCGCAGGCTCTCGAGGGTGACCGCCATGCCGGTGTAGATGACCGGGCGTGGCGAATCCGAGTAATCGAGGGTGATGAATTCCGTGCCGCGCCGGAAGTCGGCGACCTTGCTCTGATAGCCTTCACCCACCTTGAACGGCAGCTCTCCCTGGCCGCCGATACAATCGGCCACGCGGATCTCGGCGGCGATATATGGCGCGCCGTTGATGCCGTAGCTGGCGCCGGCGCGCAGGCGCTCGAACTCCGGCACGTTGATTTCTTGCGGCGTGATGCCGTTGCCCTTGTACTCGGCCGTGATGGTGTACATGCCGGACGAATCGCCCAGCCACGAGGTGGCGCCGTCGTCGAACAGCAGATACCACTCGTTCCACATGCCGGCCGAATAACGCAGCTGGATGCGGCCGACGACAGTGAACTGGCGCTGACCGAGAACGCCGGAGGCGCCGATCTGGATCGGCGAATAGTCCTCCAGCACGGAGGACATCTTGCCCAGGTCTTTGACCGAGTCGGCGTCTTTGAGCACGCTGGTGCCGCAGTATTCGCAGACGGCCATGACCGAGGCGTGCGAGCGGAATTTGACCTCCGCCCCGCAGCTGGGACAGGAAACGATTTGCATGTGTCCTTGTCAGCCGATCAGTTTTTTAAGCAGTTCGGCCTTGGTGCTGTCGTAGTCGGCGGCCGAGATCAGGCCTTTGTCGAGCAGTCCTTTGAGCTTTTCCAGACGGTTTTCGATCGAGTCCCCGGCCGGCGCGGCTGGCGCCGCAGGTGCGGCGGGTGGCGCTTGCGGCGCACCAGCAGGCGCCAGACTTGCGCCCAGGGCCTGTCCCATCATCTGGCCGACCGTCATGCCGGCGCCCAGGCCGGCGCCGATGCCCGCCAGGCCGCCTTCGTTCGACGCCGCCATCGGGATCGCGCTGGCCACCTGGTAGCGGGTGAAGCCGGCCATTTTGTCGGCGCTCATGCCGCCTTTCATGCCGGCGGAGATGCGCTCGTCGAGCGCGGCCTGCAGTTCCTCCGGCAGGCTGACGCTGGCGACGTTGAATTCATCGAGCCCGATGCCGTAGCGGCCGAACGCGGTGGACAGGTCGCCTTTGACCTGCTGCGCCATCAGCGCCTGGTTGGCCGCCATGTCGAGGAACGGCACCTGCGCGCCACCGAGGGAGCTGGCCATGGTCGCCATCAGGATGCCGCGCAGCTGCTCCTCCACCTCGTCGCGGGTGTAGACCTCGCGCGTGCCGCTGATCTCCTTGAAGAACAGGCGCGGATCGGTCACGCGGTACGAGAACATGCCGAAGGCGCGCACGCGCACCATGTCGAAGTCCTTGTCGCGGATGGTGATCGGTTGCGGCGTGCCCCATTTGCGGCCGGTCTGCACGCGGGTGCTGAAAAAATAGACATCCGACTTGAACGGCGAGTCGAACAGCTTGTCCCAGTTTTTCAGGTTGGTCAGGATCGGCAAGGTTTGCGTGGTCAGCTTGTGGGTGCCGGGGCCGAAGACGTCGGCCACCTGGCCCTCGTTGACGAACACCGCCATCTGCGACTCGCGCACCACCAGCACGCCGCCGTTCTGGATCTCGAAATCCTGCATCGGATAGCGCCAGGCCAGTACGCCGTCGACTTCCTCGTTCCATTGCAGTACGTCGATAAACTGCTTCTTGATAAAGCTGCCGATGCCCATGATGGTCCTCTTAGGAAATGCAGGCGCCGTTGATGACGCCAATGGAAATGGAAATTGCGCCCAGCAGGCCACCGAAGGCGGTGTTGTTCGCCTCGATCTGATCCTTCGACATGTTCAGCACCCGCGTGGTGATGGCATACGCCAGCACCTGCACCAGCATCGCGCCGAAGGCCCAGGCGAAGAATTCCTGGTAATTCGCAGTATGCATCAGCGCCGAACCGACGGTGATTGAAAAACCGATCAACGCGCCGCCCAGCGATAGCGCCGCCGCCTGGTTACCCTGGCGGATCAGCAGCACCTCGTTGGCCGGCGTCGTGCGCGTGTAGACGACGAAAAACACGGCCAGCAGCACCGCAGCCAGTAAAAGGTGAATCAGATAGTTTAGGATGGCGGGCACGGCGCGCTCTCAGTGGGGTAAAGTGTTGACCTTGTGGTTAAGTTACTAACGCTGATGCATATTAGTGCAAAAGAGCCAAATGAACAAAAAGATTCTTATATTGTCTGTGTTTGTGGTCGCTTCCTGCGGCCTGGCGTACGAATTAATCGCTGGCGCGCTGTCCAGCTACCTGCTTGGCGATTCGATCCTGCAGTTCTCCACCGTGATCGGATGCTACCTCTTTGCGATGGGCGTCGGCGCCCACTTCTCCAAGTATGTGCTCGACGAGGATGTGCTGGCGCGCTTTGTCGATATCGAGCTGGCCGTCGGCCTGGTCGGCGGTCTGTCGGCGGCGATCCTGTTCCTGACGTTTTCGTGGATGGCGGCGCCGTTCCGCACCATGCTGTACGTGATGGTGTTCCTGATCGGCGCCTTCGTCGGCATGGAGGTGCCGCTGGTGATGCGCGCGCTGAACGCGCGGCAAACCGGCTTCAGTGAAATCGTCAGCAAGGTGCTGACCTTCGATTATCTGGGCGCGCTGGCCGTGTCGCTGCTGTTCCCGCTGGTGCTGGCGCCGACCCTTGGGCTGGTGCGCACCGGTTTCCTGTTCGGGATGCTCAATGTCGGCGTCGCCCTGTGGACAATTCGCGTGTTTCGCGCAGAGCTTCAAAACGTCACCGGCCGCATGCTGCGCGCGTCAGGCGTGATGTTCGTGCTGGTGGCGGGATTCGCGTCGGCCGACAAGCTGACCTACTGGGGCGAGCATGGCCTGTTCGGCGACGAAATCGTCTTTGCCACCACCACGCCTTACCAGCGGCTGGTGGTCACGCGCTGGAAGGACGATCTGCGCCTGTACATCAACGGCAACCTGCAGTTTTCGTCGCGCGACGAGTACCGCTATCACGAGGCGCTGGTGCATCCGGTGCTGCAGCCCTTGCCGTGGGCGAAGCGGGTGCTGGTGCTGGGCGGCGGCGATGGGCTGGCGCTGCGCGAGATCCTGCGCTACAAGAACATCGAGCACGTCACCCTGGTCGACCTGGACCCGGCGATGACTGGCGCCTTTAGCAACCGCGAGGAGCTGGTCAAACTCAATGCCGGCTCGCTCAGCGACAAGCGTGTGCGGGTGGTCAACGCCGACGCGGCCCTCTGGTTGCGCGACAACGACGACATGTTCGACGCCATCATCGTCGACTTTCCCGATCCGTCCAGTTTCGCGCTGGGCAAACTGTACTCGGTGCCGTTCTACGGCATGGTGCGCAAACATCTCGCCGCCAACGGCTTGATGACGGTGCAATCGACGTCGCCGTTCTTCGCGCCGCACGCGTATTGGACCATCGACGCCACCTTGCGCGAAGTCGGCATGAAGACCTATCCGTATCACGCCTACGTGCCCTCGTTCGGCGAATGGGGCTTCATACTCGCCACGCCCCAGGCGCAGTACACGCCGCCCGCCGAATACCGTTTGCCGATGCGCTACCTGAACGCCGACACCACGCGCGAGATGTTCATCTTCCCGCCGGATATGCAACGGCTGCCGATGGCGCCCAACCGGCTCAACACGCAATCGCTGGTGCACGAGTTCGAGCAGGATTGGCGCCGGGTGATACGCTGATGTTGCGCCGATCTTTTCTGGTGTGGGCCGGCGCCGCCGGCGCGACGGCGGCCGCGGCGGGCAGCGTGGCCGCTTTCCAGCGCTGGCAGGAGGTCACGCCCACGCTGCACTATCCGGGTCGCGACGAAGGCCACTTTCTGCGGGACCGCAAGGCGCTGCCGCCGCCGTCGCAGGTGCTGCACACCGATATCGCCATCCTCGGTTCCGGCATCGCCGGCCTGACGGCCGCGTGGAAGCTCAAAAAGCTCGGCAAGGCCGACATGCTGATGGTGGACGGCCCGCAACCGCACGGCAACGCCGCCGGCGGCGCCTTCGGCGATCTCGAATATCCGACCGGCGCCCATTATCTGCCGCTGCCGTCGCCGGAGTCGGTGCATGTACGCGAAATCCTGGCCGACCTGGGCATCATCCAAAAAGACCCGATGGGGGAAAAGCCGTATTACGACGAGCGCTTCATCCTGCACGCGCCGGAGGAACGGCTGCTGTACAACGGCCAGTGGCAGGAAGGCTTCATGCCGACCGAGGGTGTGCCGCAATGGGAGATCGACGAGCATACCCTCTTCTTCGCCGAAGTGGAGCGCCTGCGGCAAACCCATGGCGCCGACGGCCGTCGTGTATTCGTGTTCCCGACCGTGATGTCGTCGGAGGACCCGCAATGGCAGGCGCTGGACCGCATCACGCTCAAGCAGTGGCTCGAGCAGAGCGGGTATCGCTCGCCGACCCTGCACTGGTATCTGAACTACTGCTGCCGCGACGACTACGGCACACGCTACGACCAGGTCTCGGCGTGGGCCGGCCTGCATTACTACTGCAGCCGCTGGGGCGCCGCCGCCAACGCCGGCAACGGCACCTGGCTGACGTGGCCCGGCGGGCTGCAACCGCTGGCCACCGGCATGGAACGTGCCTCCGGCATCCAGCGCGTCGCCGGCACGGTGGTGTCGCTGAAAAAAACGGCGGACGGCGTCGAAGCCCTGTGCTTCAAGCTTGAAAACGGCAAACCGGTCACGTATCTGGTGCGCGCCCGCAAAGCCATCTGCGCGATGCCGGTGTATGTGGCCGCGCGGGTTGTGGATAACATCGCCGCCTATGGTTTCGATCCGGCCAGACATCTCCCCGAATACGCGCCGTGGATGGTGGCCAATTTCCTGCTCAAGCGCTTTCCCGAAGAGCTCCAGGAAGGGCCGCATTCGCCGCCGCTGTCGTGGGACAACGTCGTCTACAGCGAACCGGGGTTGGGCTATGTCGTCTCGACCCACCAGGATATCCGCGTGCGGCCGCCGGAAAAGACCGTCTTCAGCGCCTATATCGCGCTGTCCGACCGCAAGCCGGCCAGCGCCCGTAAATGGATGGTCTCCGCCAGGCCGGAGGAGTTGCTGGCGCTGGCCAGCGCCGACCTCAAAACGGCGTACGGGTCGCGGTTCGCGGCCTGCGTCGAGCGGGTGGATATCACCCTGCGCGGCCATGCGATGGCGGCGCCGTGGCCCAACTTCCGCGCCAACGCCGGTATGAAGGCGCTGCGCGAGGCGGACGGGCCGATTCTGTTCGCGCATGCCGACTTGTCCGGCTTCTCGGTGTTCGAGGAGGCGGCGTGGTGGGGCTACCGGGCAGCCGGATTGGCGGCGAAATGATATTCTAGCTAAACCATATAAATCGAATCGACCCCATG
>Ga0308163_10001301_pt1 | contig 28354 bp, 26 predicted proteins | sample PhyTR1_FD_201037 | JGI IMG/M metagenome (GOLD analysis project Ga0308163, IMG submission 201037) | Phyllosphere microbial communities from UC Gill Tract Community Farm, Albany, California, United States - DLSLT.R1 | ecosystem: Host-associated > Plants > Phyllosphere > Unclassified | place: USA... | reverse complement strand
CCACGACTGAAGCACTGGTGATCTTGTCGCGCAAGCTCGCCCGGGTTGCATTTGCCCTGATGAAGAAGAAGGAGGAATACGTTAGCAAAACGGCCTGAAAACCGTTGATTGCAACCATAGAATCTCCCACAGTGTCAGCGTCGTCCCCAAGTCTTAGAACGCCGCGCTCCCTGTAGGAGCAATCCGAGGTTACGAGGGCCGCGAATGCGGTGGGTCATTCAGCATTGCCGTCGACTGACTTACCGCAATCGCGGGCAAGCGCGCTCCCACAGTGTCAGCCTCGTCCCCAAATCGTCGGAACGCCGCGCTCCCTGTAGGAGCAGTCCGAGGTTACGAGGGCCGCGAACGCGGTGGGTCATTCAGCATTGCCGTCGACTGACATACCGCAATCGCGAGCAAGCTCGCTCCCTCAGTGTCAGCGTCGTCCCCACGTCTTCGGAACGCCGCGCTCCCTGTGGGAGCAGTCCGAGGTTACTAGGGCCGCGAATGCGGTTTGTCATTCAGCATTGCCATCGACTGACATACCGCAATCGCGGGCAATAGCGCTCCCACGACCATCGGCCAGACTCAAAAGCAGGGGGCGTAGATATCCAACAAGATCACCCCAAAATTCCGCGCACGATCAGGAACAACAGCGAAGGCCCCAACAAACAGCCCAGCGCGGTGTAGAACGCCGCCGTCAGGCAACCGTAAGGCACCAGCTTCGGATCGGTAGCCGCCAGACCACCCGCGACGCCGCTGGAAGTCCCCATCAAGCCACCAAAGATCACCGCGCTGCGCGGGTTATTGAGGCCGATCATTGGCGCTACGAACGGCGTCACAACCATCACCAAGATGGCTTTGATCAACCCCGCCGCTATCGACAGCGCCATGACTTCAGAGCTTGCGCCAATAGCAGCGCCGGTCACCGGCCCTACGATATAGGTCACCGCGCCCGCCCCAATGGTGGTGAGACTGACTGCGTCCGTGTAGCCGAACGCCATTGCCACGCCGACACCGGCCACAAACGACGTCCCTACGCCCACGAACAGCGAGAACACTCCGACATACCCTGCACGCTTGAGCTCATTGACGCTTACGCCAAAACCAGTAGCGATGATGGCGAAATCACGCAGCATCGCACCGCCCAATAGCCCGATCCCTGAGAGCAACGGCAGATCGACGATGCCTTTCTGCCCGCCCGTGATCGCGCCACCGACGTAGGCCAGCGCAAGTCCAAGAATGATGGCGATTGCCGAACCGTGCAGACGTCCCTTGGTAAACGTGTTGGAGATCCAGTACGACACCCACATCGTGATGCCGATAATCGCGAATCCACTCACCAGACCGTAGCCGTTGATAGCTTTCAAAATGGCGTCATACATGCTGATCACCCTACGGTCTTGGTTGAAGGGACAACGACATCGGCCTCAGGCTTTTTTTGACCGAGACGGGTCAGCACCGGAACCAACAGAAAGGAGATAACGACAGCCAGGGTGCCCGCGATGATCGCCATTGGCCCGCCCTTCAGCGCGCCATAGACATTTTGCTGCGCGGCCATGGCGACCACGATGGGGATATAGATCGCACTCCAGAACTCCACGCCTTGGGCGGTCTTGCTGTCCAGATAACCCCGCTTGCTCAGCCAGCTTCCGAAACCAATCAACAGCAGCATGGCGATACCCACGCCGCCGACGTTGGCCGGGACGCCGATCAGCTTGCCGAGGTATTCGCCTATCGAGATACCCACCAGCGTGCAGAATGCTAGAAACGCGACACCATAAATAATCATTGTTATTGCCCTCAATTTGCATCGTCGAAGTTGTTGTTTTTGTGTTCCTTCGAAAGCAGCAGTCGGTTTTATGGGTGGCGACGTTCCTCCTCTTGCGACAGTGCGCTCAGCGTATCCAGCCGGGCGCCCTGGAAGGCGACTGCGGACCCTTGTTCAAAGACGCGTCGCGCCAGCCCCGTAAGCACGGTGCCCGGCGGCAATTCGATGTGCAGCCGTGCGCCACGCTCATAGGCGGTCTGCACGGTGCTGCGCCAGTCGATGACCCGGCACATGTTGAATGCCAGGTCGTCACGCAATTTGTCGGCATTGAGTACCGGGCGAGCCGTGCTGCCGCTCAGGTACCTCAGGGTGGGCACCTGGACCGAGACCTGCGCAAAAGCCTCGGCCAGTGTTTTCGCAGGCTCGCTCAACAGTTCGCAGTGCGAAGGCACGCTGACAGCCAGGCGTTTGGCCGCCGCAGCGCCCTGCTCTTTGGCCAAGGCGGCGACACGGGCCATCGCCTGATCGCTGCCGGCAATGACGAACTGGTTGTCGGCGTTGATATTCGCCAGATAAACGGGCGTGTCCGGGCTGTGGACCTGCGAGACCAGGTTTTCGACCGTGGTCTGATCCAGCCCGATCAGCGCGGTCATGCCATAGCCCTGTGGATAAGCGTCCTGCATCAACTCGCCACGCAGGGACACCAGTCGCACGGCGTCGGAAAAGCTCAGCGCCCCGGCAATGACCGCTGCCGGATAAGCGCCAATTGACAGGCCGGCCACGTAATCCGGTGTGCAGTTCTGGGCCATGAGCACCCGCGAACAGGCGACGCCGGCAATCAGCAAACACAACTGAACGGCACGGGTGGAACCCAACGCGTCGGGCGTATCCAGAGCCAGCACGTCCTCGTTGAGCGCATCGCTGGCTTCGCGCAGGCACTCACCCACCAACGGATCGGCGGGCAATGTGTGCAGCATGCCCGGCTGCTGGGCGCCTTGGCCCGGAAACACCCAAAAGCTGCTCATGCTGCGCAACCCTCCGGCAGCCACGGGTTAGTCACCAGACGCGCCGCGTCATCAGCCTTGAGCAACACCTGACGCGCTGAACCCGCCCATTCGCGCAAGGCCACAGCGCCAGCGGGCGTCTGCAGTTGCAGGTCGATTCGGCACATCGCGCCTTCCAGCGCATCGACCAGTGCGGCAGCCTGTTCACGACTGAAAAACGTTGAGGCGCGCAGGATCAGGTCAAGATCGCTGCCCTGATGCAGCACCGCCGTACCGGACGCCAGTTCGAACCCGACGCTGCCTGCAACGCCCCACGGCAAACCCACCGCGTCCATGACCGGACGAATGTGCCTCAGCGCGCGCACGGCGGGCCACTTGGGCGCCAAGCTATCCGCAGCCTCGGCCAGGTCTTCAGGGCGAACACAGCGCGTGATATCGGCCAGTCTCATGGCCATCGCATAACGCTGGTCGCGCGACTGACCACGCACACCCACCGCCACCAAACCTTCTGCAACCTGCGCCCGACGCACCACCACGGGCTGCCCCGCGCCAACCATCTCGGTCACCCAAGCGGGAGCATCGGCAGGCACGTCAGCCACGGACAAACCCCACAACAAATCGTGGGGCAAGACCGGGAGGCAGCTGTTCATTACCACTGCGCCCGCAGCAATTCGCGCACTTTCGACGACGCCGAACGGTTCGGCGCGCCCAGTCGCGAAGTCAGGTCGGTACCGCCCGCCTGAGCGTCTTTGATCGCGGCCGTCAGGCATTCCTGAACCGCGCTGATATCCCCTGCCGAAGGCTGTTCGATCTGACTCACCGACAGGGTTTCCCACAGCAGCCCTAGGCCTGCGTAGCTGTCGATGTCGTACGCCATGGGCGGGATGCTCGCGGCGAGCTTTTCAAGCTCTTCGACGCTGCGCAACGTTACGCGAGCGGCCGAAGCCTTCCCCATTGCATGCACCATCACGCCCGGATCACGCAGGGCGATCAGGCGGTTGGCCTGATAGCCGTGAGCGAGAAATGCGCCCGACATCGCCTTGCCGACCAACAGCCCGATCACCGGATGCCCTGCCAGACGTGCGCGGGCATAGGCGTCCACCGCACCTGCCAGCGCCTGATGAATGCCTAACGCTTCTTCACGGCGACCATAGGCCTGGCTCGGCACGTCGATGATCGCGATCAGCGCGCGTTTTTTCTCGCTCTGACGATCCAGTTCGATAGCGGTGTCCACGGCGTGCGCCAGGCCCCAGCCTTCCAGTAACCCGACCTCGCCGTTGCGGGCGCGAGGAAAACGGTTATCCGGGTCGGCAACCACCGCAAGAAAACGCACAGGTTGATCGCCCATTGTGCCGTCGGCGGCTTTAACGGACGTGGGGAGCCCCGTCACTTCAACCGCATTGGCGGCCAGCGCGTTGAACCACTTCAAACCACGGGTCGAATAGCTGCTCATGGCTGTTCTCCTTGATACAGGCTGCGCACGGCGACGGGGTCAATCTGCGTTGCTGTATCCACGTGGCCAAGACGCTGCAGGAACAGCGCGTACTGGCTGCTGCGCTCCTGTTCGGGCTTGCCTTTGTGCAGCAATCCTTCGACTTGCTGCTGAACGGCGGCAACGTCATCGGCAACGAATGCATCCACCAGGCCGCTGGCAAAGCGTTGCTCGCCGCCGGTGATGCTCCAGATGAAAGGCCGGTCGCGCGAATCGTATTCTTCGATGCCCGCCTCCTGCTCGATCACCTGCGGGCCGTTCAGCCCCAGACGCGCTTCCTGTGTCACGACCAGATAACTGCACAAGCCGGCCGCGATGGACATACCGCCGAAGCAACCGACGCTGCCCGCCACCACGCCGATCACCGGCTGATAGCGACGCAGATCGACGATCGCCGCATGGATTTCAGCGATGGCGGCGAGCCCCAGGTTGGCTTCCTGCAGGCGCACACCGCCGGTTTCCAGCAGCAATACAGCGGCGGTCGGAATGCCTTTGCGGTTGTCCTCGGCCGCCAGCTCCAGTGCGCCGGCCATTTTCGCGCCGCCGACTTCGCCCATGCTGCCGCCCTGAAAGTTGCCTTCAATGGCACACACCACCACCGGCTTTCCGCCGATAGCACCTTTGGCGATCACCACGCCGTCGTCGGCTTGCGGCACCACGCCCTGCTTGGGTAACCAGGGCGACGTCATCCGCGCGAACGGATCGATCAGTTCCCGAAAACTGCCGGCGTCGAGCAGGGCGCGTGCACGCTGGCGCGCACCGAGTTCGACGAAGCTGTGCTGCTTCAACAAATGGGTGTTATCAGTCATGGCCGATCTCCTCGAAGCCCTGCTCCAGCCGAAGCCGGACGACACCGGGCGTTGCCCCGAAGTCGTGGATGTCGATGCTCATGGCCGGCGGCATCTGGCCGTCGAACATCCGCTCGAACAGATGCTGCCAGCGGGCTGAACTGCCGTTCACCGACGTGACGACCTGAATGGTCAGTTTGCCCGGCAGACCGGGTTCCAGCATGACCTCAAGGTCACCGGAGCCGACACAACCCACCAGTGCACGTCCCAGCGGAGGCTGGCCAGCGGGGAATTCAAAAGACAGGGTTTCCATGATCAGACGTTCCTCGTTTCATCGCCGAGCGCAGGCTCAAGGCAATCGATAAACAGGCAAGCAGCGAGCAAATCGGCGGCACCACCCGGTGAGGCGTTCAGGCTCAGCAATTGCTGATCCAGTTCGTGCAAGGCTCGCCGACCACTGAGGGTCGCGCTGCCACCGGCATCCAGCACACGTTGCGCGCCCTGCTGCATGGTCGTTAAGCCATGCTCGCCTGCGCGGTACAACACGCAGGTGTCGGACAGCGTGGTCATGATCGCCAGCAACGCATCGAGCCGCGCATTCTGTTCCCCATGGCCGGTCGCGCGGCTGCGTTGCAGTTGTGGCAAACCCTTTTGAGTGACCGCGGGAAAGCCCATTTGCGCCTGTTCTCGCGCGCCCAACGCACCGTATTTACGGGCGACTTCGACGCCGTGGCTGTGTCGAACCGGCAGGTTTCGATCCTCGATCAGCGCCAGACATCCGGCACGCAAACCAAGGCCTGCAACTGAGAGATCAGACGGATCGAGCGCCGCAGCGGTGACCAGCAAACCCAGTGCCCAGATCGCGCCACGGTGGGTGTTTACGCCTTGGGTGGTGCGCATCATCGCGACTTCGCCGTCCCGGCCGATGCGCCCAATCGCCTCGCGCAGCGGTTGGCCGATTTCACCGATTTCGACGGCGACCTCCGCCATTTCCTTGAAGGCAGGCCACAAAGAGAGCGCGGAGGCGTGCATCAATCCCAAATGAAGGTCCTGGTGCGCCCCGCTGCTGCGACGGTCGACCAACGCCGGTTTCGGCGACAGATCGGCCTCATCGATCAGTGCATCCACCGCGAGGTCGGCCAGTCGTTCAGCCAGCGGCAAGGATCGCGCAGAGGCTTCAAAGGCTACATTGAGTGCGCGCATCACCAACTCCTGAATTTCGCAGGCGGGTTGTACAAACCACCGGACCACTCCACCAGGTCGGCGATGCTTTTGGCGGCAAGCAGCTCGCGACTGGCGTCGGTGCGACGGATGCCCAAATCTTCGGGCAATGCGATCAGCCCTTCACGGCGCATGCGAGCGGTGTCTTTCGGATTATGGCGCAGGCCAATGGAAGTCACGCCCGCTACCGCCGCAATCATCGCCTGACGCTCCTCAAGGCTGCGCGCCTTGTACAGGTAGGCGATGCCTTCTTCAGTGAGCAGGTGAGTCACGTCGTCACCGTAAACCATGATCGGCGCCAGCGGCATGCCGCTTTTCTTCGCCACCTCGACGGCGTCCAGCGTCTCGACGAACGTGGGCTTGCCGCCTTCCTGGAAAGTTTCGACCATCTGCACCACGAGCTTCTTGCCGCGCTCGAGGTACGCGTCGGTGTCCGGATTTTGCTGGCGCATGTCGAGCCAGGCGGGCGTGCTGTGACGCCGGCCACGCGGGTCGTGCCCCATGTTCGGTGCGCCGCCGAAACCGGCGAGGCGCCCACGGGTGACTGTCGAAGAATGCCCGTCGCCATCCACTTGCAGCGTGGCGCCGATGAACAGGTCCACCGCGTACTGACCCGCCAGCTGGCACATCATGCGGTTGGAGCGCATCGAGCCGTCGCGCCCCGTAAAGAACACGTCGGGCCGGGCAGCGATGTAGTTTTCCATCCCCAGCTCGGTGCCAAAGCAATGCACGCTTTCGACCCAGCCGCTTTCAATGGCAGGGATCAGGGTCGGGTGTGGATTGAGCGTCCAGTTGCGGCAGATTTTGCCCTTCAAACCCAGGGACTCGCCGTAGGTCGGCAGGATCAATTCGATGGCAGCGGTGTTGAAACCGATACCGTGGTTGAGCGACTGGACGTTGTGTTTCTCGTAGATCCCGCGAATCGCCATCATTGCCATCAATACGTGGACGGGCTTGATGTGGCGGGGGTCGCGGGTGAACAGCGGTTCGATGTAGAACGGCTTGTCGGCGACCACCACAAAGTCGACCCACGATGCCGGGATGTCCACACGCGGCAAGTCGCTGACGTCGTCCACTAACTGATTGACCTGCACGATCACGATGCCGTCGCTGAACGCGGCCGGTTCGATGAGGGCTGGCGTGTCCTCGGTGCTGGCGCCGGTGTAAATATTGCCGGCGCGGTCAGCCATGAACCCGGCAGACAGCACGACATTGGGAATCAGGTCGACCAGCAGGCGGGAATACAGCTCGATGTAGGTGTGAATCGCGCCGATTTCCAGCAGGCCGTCTTCCAGCAACTGGCTGATGCGCAGGCTTTGCGTGCCAGCGAAAGAAAAATCGAGCTTGCGGGCGATGCCGCGCTCAAAGAGATCCAGGTGTTCGGCACGTCCGACGCTGGGCATGATCATGTGCAGGTCATGCAACTTGCCGGGATCGGCCTTCACCAGCGAACGGGAGAGGAAATCCGCCTGCTTCTGGTTGTTACCTTCAAGTACAACGCGATCACCGGGCGCAATCAACGCCTCCAATGCCGCGACGATCTTGTCGGTGGGCAGTACAACGCCATCGGCGAAGGAACGCACTTGCTCGAGCCGCCGCTGCTTTTCGCTGCGACGACGCGACCAGGGCGGGTCAAGTTTCGTTGTTGTAGTCATGCTGACTCCACGAGTTCGCTGTCGCGGGCCACATTAGAAGCGATGGGGTACGCGCATCAATCAAGCAGCGGCGCGGATCGTTACGTTTAGAGTAATGTTTGGTCTGGGCATGGGGAAAAATTGTCCTGCCAAGAAAAGGCGAGCGACCGGATTGGCGCGACTCGACTCATTGCGTGAGCCGAATAGCGGATTTATTCGGCTCATAGTTCAGAGCGCATGTCGCGATAGATAGGTACCACCGAGGCTTGAATCAACTCGCTACCTTAACGACCCCGAAATTTTGAGGTTGCAAGCCGGATGTCGCGAGTAACGGAATTGCCTTTTCATATTCATACGCCTACTGTCACGACAGCTGTATACAACGTATACAAAAGTCAAACCCAAGGGGGACTTATGGCGTCTACCGTGCTGTCGTTTCGCACCGAGGAAGAAACGGTGACAAGACTGGATCAATTGGCTGCTGCCACAGAGCGCGATCGGCAATACCACCTCAAAAGGGCCCTAAGTCGCTATCTGGAGTCCGAGGCGTGGCATCTGCAAGCGATCGCTGAAGGTATCGCCGATGCTGAGGCGGGTAACCTCTCTGATCTGGCGTCCGTGAAAGCGAACTGGGTGAAGCGTGCTGAAAATAACGCTGACTGACAAGGCGAAGAGCGATATGGAGGCGATACATGAATACTGCACAACGCGTTCGGGGTTGAAAAACGCTAACCAGATCGTAATGGACATCCTTGAATCGCTGGAGCGGCTCACCACATTCAGTGGCTTGGGCCGACCGTCACAACTGCCGGATGTCAGAGAGCTGGTGTTCCCACACGCCCCCTATATCGCGCCTTATCGAGTGAAAAATAATCAGGTGCAGGTCCTCAGGGTTTTGCACCAACGGACAGACCATTCACCCATTGCCTGAAAAGGCCAAGGCGTCTGATTTTACTGCCGCTTCGCGCCAGATCGTCCGAGTGCGGCCCAGAGCAAGCGCGCTCCTACGCCTTCGGCAGAAGCGGGGACGCATTTGCGCTTAAGGTTTTTGATTCTGGCCGCAGGCCAGAATCAAAACCTGAAAGCACCTCCGCTCAAATCCCCGGCCCAACCACTTGCACCAACCCCGCGTCCACCAGCCATTGTTCAAGCGCCACCAGGTCGGGGACTTTTGCGACGGTTTCGCCGACCTGCACCGCCGCCAGTTCCAGCTCTGAGAGCGCGACGTCGACGTAGCTGAGCTGGCTGTCGAGTTTGCAGGAACGCGGAATGCCTTGGGTCAGCAGGGCAATGAATTTGAGATCGGGGCGGCCACCCAGGGCGTTGAGCACAACGATGCGAGCCCGCCCACCGACACGGGCGCGACTGCCACACGCGGCTTCGAAGCTCAGCAGCGGCAGGCTGCGGTTGCGCCAGTTGATCGGCCCCAGGTACCACTGGGGTGCGGCCGGGTCAGCGATGCTGTCTTGATAGTCGATCAGCTCGGCCACGGCAACGTTGGGCAGCAGTAAGTGCCGGTCGCTCAACGGAATGAGCAAGCCGGTGAGGCTGGTCAGCCGGGTGGTCTGGGTGGTGGTGTCAGACATGCACATGACTCCAGTGCGCGATGCTTTCCAGCAACGCCGCTTCCTGATAAGGCTTGCTCATGTAGTCGTTTACCCCCAACGCCATGGCGCGGTCGCGGTGTTTTTGCCCGGAGCGGGACGTGATCATGATGATCGGCAAATGCTTGAGCGTTTCGTCTTCGCGCACTTTGCTGGCGACCTCAAAACCATCCATGCGCGGCATCTCGATGTCCAGCAACATCACGTCCGGCGTGTGCTCCTGCAGCAAGGCCATGGCGTCCACCCCGTCTTTGGCGGTCAATACGTTCATGCCGTTGCGCTCAAGCAACCGGCCGGTGACCTTGCGTACCGTGACCGAATCGTCCACCACCATCACCAGCAAAGGCCTGGCCTGCTCGGTCTCGACAAACGGCGTCGGTGCCTGCCCGGAGACTTGAAGCGCCAGCATTCGCGCATGCAAACGACGGATGTGCGCGAACAGGTCGAGAATCAACACCACACGCCCGTCCCCCAGAATCGTCGCGCCGGAAATCCCCTGAACGCCGGCGAATTGCGCCCCCAGGTTCTTGACCACAATCTCTCGAGAACCCGTCAGCGCATCGACCTGCACCGCCACCCATTGGTCATGCACATGAACCAGCAGCACGGGCAGCGGCTGTGTCTGACCCATCAGCTTCGGTGGCTGGCCGTTGTTCAACAGTTCGCCCAGATATCGGAGTTCATAACTGCGTTCGCGGTATTGGTAACGCGGCGGCGTGGACTGGTAACAAGCCTCCAGCTCACTGGGCATGACCCGCACGATGCCTTCGACGCTGTTCAACGGCACGGCGTATTGCTCTTCGCCACACTGCACCATCAGTGCGCGATTGACCGACACCGAGAACGGAAGCCGGATACGGAAACGCGCGCCCTGCCCCGAACGGGAATCGATGACCATCGAGCCGCCCAGCTCTTTGACCTCGGCATGCACCACGTCCATGCCGACGCCGCGCCCCGATATCTGAGTGATCGTCTCGGCGGTCGAAAAGCCCGCCTGCAAGATGAACTGCAGCGTGTCGTGCTCGCTCAGCTCGGCATCCGGACTGATCAGGCCACGCTTGATCGCTTTGCGACGCACCGCTTCAAAATCGACACCGGCGCCGTCATCGCTCATCTCAATGACGATATCCCCGCCCTCATGGGCCAGACTCAAGGTGATGTGACCGGTCTCCGACTTGCCGGCCGCCAAGCGCTTCTCGCCGGTCTCCAGGCCATGATCGACAGCATTGCGCAGCATGTGCTCCAGTGGTGCGACCATGCGCTCAAGCACGTTGCGGTCCATTTCGCCTTCGGCATTGACCACATCGAACTTGACCTTCTTGTTCAGCTCGCCCGACACCTGACGCACGATCCGACGCAAACGCGGCACCATGCGTTCGAACGGCACCATGCGTGTGCGCATCAGGCTCTCCTGAAGCTCGGTGTTCACCCGGGCCTGTTGCAACAAGAGCGTCTCGGCTTCGTGCGCCCGGGTGTCCAGCGTTTCCTTCAGGTCCATCAGGTCAGACGCAGACTCGAACAACGCGCGCGATAGCTGCTGCAGTTGGGAGTGGCGGTCCATTTCCAACGGGTCGAACTCTTCATAGCTCGATCGTTCGGACTGATGATCGCGACTGAGAATGCGACCCTGGGTTTCGATGTCCAGACGCCGCAACTGATCGCGCATCCGCTCAATGGTGGTTTCCATCTCGGCCAGGGTGAGCTGTGCATCGCTGACCTGCTGTTCGATGCGGCCACGAAAAATCGAGGTTTCCCCGGCGAGGTTGACCAGATCCTCCAGTTGTTCAGCCGGCACCTTGACCATTTCGGGTCCGGTGCGCTCGGCGTCGGGATCTGCGGCCGCCACTGGAGCTTCTGCGCCGGGCGCAGGCGCCATCACCACCGGCTCTTCCTGAGGCTTGCTGGCGACTTCCTGGATCGCGCCGGACGACGAATATTGCGCAATGCTGTCGATCAACAACGCGGGGTTGGGCAGCGGTTCATAACCCCGAACGGCATCGACCATGTCGGCGAGCATGTCGTGGCCGCTTTGCAGCAGACCGTTCAGCAACGCGCTGTTTTTCAGCGCCCCGGACGCCAGCCCCTCATACAACGACTCCAGCTCATGGGCGAGATCCCCGATCGGGGCAATCTCGACCATCCGCGCACCACCTTTGAGCGTGTGAAGGTCGCGCAGCAGGTTTTCGACTTCCAGCGTGTTTTGCGGGTCGGCCTGCCAGCGCACCAGCGCCGCGCTGGAGCTCTCGATGATGTCGTCGGCCTCTTCGAGAAAGATCTCCAGCAACTCTGGATCACGCTCGTCCAGCGGTTGAATCATCGAGCCGACGTTGCGCGCGCCACCTTCTTGCGGCAGCACGTAACAGTGGTTCTGACGAAACGCTCGAATCGCCTCGATCACCGGCTCGGGATCGGCCAACGGCGCGCGGTTTTGCAGTTGTTCGAGCATCAGTGCCAAGTGATCGTGACTGCGCACCAGCAGCTCCGCCAATTCAGGCGTATACGTGCAACGTCGGTCAATCAAGCATTCGTACAGTGACTCCAGTTCGTGACCAAGGTGGCCCACCTCACCGATTTCGGCCATGCGCGCGCCCCCCTTGAGCGTGTGCAGGTCACGTTGCAAGGACGACAGCGGCAGCGGGTTTTCGGGGTCGTCCAGCCATCGCTGCAAAGCCTGACCTGCACCGTCCAGGATATCGACGGCTTCCTCGAGGAAGATGTCGACAATCTCCTGATCTAGGTCATCGCGTGGCGGCTGCCGAGGCGGCGCGACCTCTTCGAATTCGGCGTCCACAGCTCCCGTTGCCTCACCGAGCTCGGTCACGCTCGTGGCCAGCCCACCCTCGCTTTTGATCACGCCCATCGCGCCAGGATCCAGCGCTTCGTCGAGCAACGCGCGCAGCGCTTTGACGCGTTCAGGGCATGCCTGAACCTGCTGCCCTGCGGCAATCTGATCGAGCATGTTGATCAGCGCTTCATGGGCGTTCTCGGCCTCATGAAAGAACCGCTCACTGACGGCAAGGCTGCTTTCTTCCACCGCGCCGTACAGGTCCAGCAAGGCTTCGCACAGCTCGTCCACTTGCGGCAGGTCGGCCATGTGCGCGCCGTGCCCCAGCATGGTCAGCTCATCGAGTAGCGCATTGAGCTCCTGACGCTCTCGCGGATGCTGCTGCCAGCGCTTGAGCAGGTTTTCAGCGTCCAGCAGGATGTCCATGCCTTCGGCGAGAAAACTGGCGATGAGCTGCGGATTACGGCGGCTGCGCAGCCCGTTGTTGTCGTCGCTGAGGGCTTCGGCCATGCGCGCATCGAGCAACGCGCGAGCGGCATCGATGAGCGCCGCCGCACCGTCGATCGGCATCAACGGATCGACTTTCAGTTGCGCCAGCCCTTTGTGAAACAGGGGCTCGGCGGACCGCAGCAAATCAAGTTCAGGCTGACCGACCGCCAACTGGTTGGTCTTGAACTCACGCACCATCTGGTCCAGCGGGCTCGCCAGCTCAGCCATCGGCAGCACGCCTGCCATGTACGCGCTGCCTTTCAAGGTATGCAGCGCACGCAGCAACTCGTCACTGAAGGCCGGAGACTCGTCCAGCGCGGACGCGTCCAGGTAACGGTTGAGCGTTTCCAGGTGCGTCTGAGCCTCCTGACGGAAGATCTCCAGCAATTGCGGGTCGAAGCCCTCTTCTTGCGGCTCGACAGACTGAGTCGGCCCCGGCGTGGCAGGCTCAACCCTTTCACTCTGGGCCAACGCATGTGCGCGTGCTGCCAGCAGGTCGACATCATCACGCTGGCGTTGAACATCTTCGGCGAAATCACGGATCACGTCCGGCAACAGCATCTGAACGTCGATCAGCAACTGATGCACCTGACCGTCTGGCTCGACACTGCCCTCCAGAATGCGGTTCAACAGGTTTTCCACCGACCACGCGAGCTCACCCAGAATCAGGGCGCGAACCATCCGGCCACTGCCTTTGAGGGTGTGGAAAGCTCGGCGAACTTCGGCCAGTGCAGACACATTGCCAGCGTCCGCCAACCAGCGCGGCAGGTACTCGCGCAGCGCAGCGAGCACCTCATCGGCTTCCTCCAGAAATACGTCACGTAGCTCATCATCCACCGCTGCTTCGCCCTTGGGCGGCGGCAACAGGCTGGCAGGCACATGCCTGGCGGGCGGGTTGACCGTGGATAACGGCGTGGCCAGCACTTCGGCAATGCTCTTGCTCGGGCTGACCAGCGCCTGCCGTTCATGCAGTTCGCTCAATTCTTCGTGGCTGATGATTTCCTCGAGCACCGGTACGTCGACGATGTCCGCGACCGGCGAATAACCCAGCCTGGCCAGGCTCTCCTGTGCCAGATCCAGCACATGCTCACCCGGCGCTTCCGGGTCTTCGGCCATGCGCTCCAGGTAATACTCAATCCCGATGATGACGTCGGCGAGGTGGTCGAGCTGCGACCAGGCCGGGCGCGCTTCGTCAACCAACAAATGCTCGACAATGTAGTCGTTGCAGGCCGCCAGCAGCCCGGACGCCCGCGCCAGCGGAATCATCGCCAGCGCGCCGCGCACCTGAATGAGTTGAGCCGACAGCGGTGCCAGGCGTTCGCGGTCCAGTTCGCCTTCGATGTAATCGTCGATGACATCCTTGGCCTGTTGCAGTACAAGGCGCGCTTCCTTGATCACCAGCTGATGGATCTGACTGAGATCCGTAGTGGGCAGGCGGCTCTCTTCAGGGCTGCTCTGATCGACCGTACCGGCCATGCCCGCCAACGTCGCTTCGACGTAAAGCAGGGCGCCTGCAACGTCCATCAAGCTGGCGTCATCGGGCTCATGCTGCCCTTGGGCCATGCTCTGAACCACCGACAACTGGTCGATGATGACTTTGCGCGGCTGGCCGAAACCCAGCACCGCCAAGGTATCGGCAATCTGTCGAAGCGGCGGCAACAAGGTATTGAGTTCGCTGACGTGCTGACGATCGCCCCGCACGAAAACATCCAGACGCTCTTTGGTGCGGACCAGTTCGTCACACAGCGCAATGATCACCGAGCGCATGGCATCGCGATCAGGCCCCGCCATCCGTGCCCGTTCTTCATCCACCAGCGCGCTTTCCGGCAACGCTTCGGCAAGGCCATATTGCTCCTTCAAATCCATCATCCTCTGGGCCTGGCTGTCAGACTTGGCGATGTAAAACAGCAGGCTTTTCAGGAGTTCGTCTGGCGCGGGCTGGTTGATGCCGGCAATGCCTTGCTCAAGAAGACGCTTGAGTTCCTTGTCAGCATCCTTGAACAGACTGCGCAGTGCCGGGCTGTTGGTGAAATTACCATTGGTCATGGTTTCGACCAGCGCCGACGTGATGCGCCACAGCGGTTCAAGCGGCGCGTCCTTGCATAGGGCTTCAAGTCGCGCAAACACCTTGCCCATGTAATCCAGCTGCGTCTGGACATCCTGTTCGCGCAGCAAACCCACCAAAGCGGTTTGCAGGGTCTGACGCAGCTTGCGCAGCTTTGCCGGCAATTCGGGGCTGTCCCGCTCGGCCAGGGTCTGGGCATCGAGTGCAGAAACACTGAGCAGTTGCGGCGAAAAAAGACTGGTTTCGGAAAGCAGGCTGTCACCACGAGCGCTGCGCAGATCATTGAGCAGCGGCAACACCACCAGCGGCAGGTCGCGACGGGCGGAATGCACACGCTCCAGATACACCGGCAGTTGACTCATCGCTTGATGCAGCAACTGAATCGCTTCGGTTTCCTGCGCCACGTGCCCTTGCTGCAGGGCCAGCGCCAATTGTTCGATTTCCTCGGCGAATAACGCAGCGCCGTAGAATTCGATCATCTGCAGGCTGCCGTGCACCTGATGGATGAAGTCAAGGCAGACTTCCATCGCCGACGGGTCATGAGGACGCGCGACGAAGGCGTCAAGCGCCTGCCGTGCGTGCTTGAGGGTTTCGGCTATTTCGCCCTTGACCCACTCCAGGGCCACATAGTCGTGACGGTCAGCCATGGTGGCTCCAGTTGCCCAAGTCGTTTGGCGTGACGATCAATGCTGATCCTTTGATGCCGGCAGTGTAAAACCGGACACCGAGCGGCGCATCTCGCTGGCCATCTTCGCCAGATTACCCATGCTCTGCGCAGTGGCAGCCGTGCCCGACGTGGTTTGTGTGGTGGTCTGCTGGATGACGGTCATGGTGGCTGAAATCTGCTGACCCAACGCGGCCTGCTGTTGCGCGGCATGGGTGATGCTTTCCACGAGCGCGGCGAGCACCTTGGAAACCCCTTCAATTTCTTCCAGAGCCACACCGGCATCCTGCGCCAATCGTGCGCCACGCACCACTTCGGTGGTCGTCTGCTCCATGGAGATTACCGCTTCGTTGGTGTCATTTTGAATCGCCCGGACCAGCGTTTCGATCTGCTTGGTGGCTGACGACGAGCGTTCGGCCAGACGCTGAACTTCGTCCGCCACCACGGCAAACCCGCGCCCGGCATCACCCGCCATGGACGCCTGAATCGCCGCGTTGAGCGCGAGAATATTGGTCTGATCGGCGATGTCGTCGATCAGGCTGACAATGTCGCCGATTTCTTGGGAGGATTCGCCAAGGCGCTTGATCCGTTTAGAGGTGTCCTGGATCTGCTCGCGAATGTTGTTCATGCCGTTAATGGTGTTATGCACCACCTCGTTGCCCTTATTGGCAATGGCCACAGAACGTTCCGCCACCGCGACCGATTCAGAGGCATTCGCCGACACCTGTTCCACCGAGCGGGACATGTCATTTACTGCGTTTGATGCCGCAGCAATCTGTAACGCCTGATGCTCGGACGCAGCGGCCAATTGGGTCGCGGTGGTCTGGGTGTCCTTCACCGCGCCGAACACCTGTTCGGCCGTGAGGTTGATGGTGGCCACCAGCTCACGCAGTTGATCGATGGAGTAGTTGATGGAGTCAGCAATGGCGCCGGTGAAGTCTTCGGTTACTGAGGCGGCCACCGTCAGATCGCCATCGGCCAAGTCTTCGATTTCATCGAGCAGGCGCATGATCGCCGTCTGATTGCGTTCGTTCTTCTCGGCCGTTTCGCGCAGTTGACGGTTGGTTTCACGCACCATCACCAGGCCAATCAGGATGATCGAGGCCAGGGCCAGCAAGCCGAGGATGTAGCCGCCATAGCTGTTGGTGGCACGACCGCCCGCCAAGTGCTCGAAGCTGTTGGCCAGCACCGACGCTTCGTCCAGCAAGGTTTGCGACAGGTTGAAAATGTTGCCTGCGGCCTCGCGCACCTCCAGCAGTTCTGGCGACGTTTCCAGAATTTCGTCTACCGATCCCGACACGAACTGGAACAACTCGGCAATTTCCGCCAGGCGTGCTTTGGCGTCGCGGTCTTCGACCTGAGTGATTTTCAGCGTCGCATTGCCTTCCAGCATCCCGTTGAGTACGCGACCGAACTGGCTGGCGTCACGCCCGAAGGCGTCAGCCGCCTGCACGGCCGTTTCGTCACCCGACAGCACCGTGTTCACCGCCCCCAGAATGCGTTCGGCGAGCAAGGACTGGCGCTGGGCAAGGGCGACCTGACTGGCAGGCGCGCGGTTCTGCAGAAGGATATCGACGACCTTCTCCGACTCGATCTGCAGTTGCGGAATGGTCTCGGCCAACGTAGCCGCCACCTGATGCAGGGACAGCACGGTTTGTTCGCGCGAGAGGATTACATCCGTGCTTTTTCGCAGATTTTCCCAGTCAGTCTGCACAGCTTTGAGCTCATCGCCGACTTCAGCGGGCGCAGCGGGCAGGCCGGTGCTCTTGTCACCCTTTTTGAGGTATTGCCAACGGGTATCGAAGTCGTTTCGCGCATCGGCGAGCAGCTTGAACGCCGCTGCCTTGCCGGCCGCCGCTTCCGTGGCGTTCTTGGCGATCCGTTGCGACAACACGCGCAACTCGCCCGCGTGACCGATGTACTGTTTGTCGTAGTTGGATTGCGTGCTCAGGTACGCAAAGTTGACGAACAGCAGCATGATAAAAACAATCAGGCCCACGAACAGCGCAATGATCTGCGAGCGGCTGCGTGCGCCTTCCAGTGACTTGCCGGTATGACTCATTTCTCAGGGCTCCGCCTGAAACTCGGTTTGTTTTTGGAGCGCTCGAACATCGACAGTCGGGATGCACACGACTTACGGCAGGCACGCCCGGTATCGCGGACACGTCCGCGCCTGCGAAGACGACCTGCGCCTTCGGTGCTCTGCCGGACAGTATTAAAGCGCGACATCCATGAACCCCGGCGACGGCACCAGGATTCTGGGACTGAACACTCGCCAGGCCTGCTCACGCAAGAATCGACCTTGAACATACGGGGCAATGGCGGGATCGCTGTCTTCGAGCGATTCCGGCATCAGACTGCGTTCACTGAAGTGCTGCATCCCCAGCACCTCATCGACCAGCAACCCGGCGAAGACCTCATGATGATCGATCACCAGCACCCGGCGTTGCTTGCGCAGCGGCGAGAGTTCGTGACCGAAGAAAGCGCACAGGTCCATGATCGGCAGCAGCCGCCCGCGCAGGTTCGCGACGCCCTTGACCCAAGGTTTTACGCCCGGCAGCGTTGCATAACGTGGCTCGTGGAGAATTTCATCGACCTCGCCCATCGGCGCCACGTAGTAACGCTCACCCATACGAAAGCCGATGCCGCTCCAGCCTTGCTGTCGGGCTTCCTGCAAGGGCAGTCCGGCAGCCAGCGAGCGGCAGCGCTGATCGATATCGAGCAGCAGTTGAAAGGCGGTTTGCGACCGGGCCATGAACGCTGGCCGGCCTTCAGCCCGCCAGGACCGCGTTCAGGGTTTTCATGAGGGTTTCTTCATCCACGGGCTTGGTCAGGTAGTCCCGCGCGCCCTGACGTTTGCCCCAGACTTTGTCGGTTTCCTGATCCTTGGTGGTGATCATGATCACCGGGATCATGTTGGTGTCAGCGTCTTTGGTCAGCTGACGGGTCGCCTGAAAACCGTTCAGGCCGGGCATGACGATGTCCATCAGCACAGCGTCGGGTTTTTCCTGACGCGCCAGCGCAACGCCGTCTGCACCGTTTTCAGCCTTGAGGACCTCGTGGCCGTGTTTTTCCAGCATCCCGGTCAGCTTGTACATTTCAGTCGGCGAGTCATCGACGATCAGAATTCGAGCCATGGTGCTTCCCCATAGAAACAGCCGCCCCTGGGTGAGGGCACGGCATCAAGATAGTCGTTGTTCTACTGCAACGAACCCCGGCACATGGGCCTTGATCGCACTGAGCAGTTCTTCCTTGCTAAACGGTTTGGTCAAAAACTGATCAGAACCGACAATTCGCCCCTTGGCCTTGTCGAACAGCCCGTCCTTGGAGGACAACATGATCACCGGCGTAGACTTGAATGCCCGGTTGTTCTTGATCAACGCGCACGTCTGATACCCGTCGAGTCTGGGCATCATGATGTCGACAAAGATGATTCTCGGATGATTATCAGCAATCTTGGCCAGCGCATCGAAGCCGTCTACTGCGGTGATCACTTCACAGCCGACGTTTTTCAACAGGGTCTCGGCGGTGCGACGAATCGTTCGCGAGTCGTCGATGATCATCACTTTCAAAGGGGCTGAATGCTGTTCCATGTCTGCTCTACCATCGCCGCGGCGATTCAGATGGGCTGCCTTCTGCCGGGCGTCTGGTGCTGGTCGGATCGCCAACCCCCTTTCTAGAGGGTTCGAATGACAACTGACGTGACGTCAGATGCCGAGCCTTTTTAGCACACTCTCCAGACGCAATCCATAAAGCAAATGCGCCACGCTTGCCCCTTGACCCCAAGCCTGCGCAGCGCCACCCTGACGCCTGTTTTCGGCCCGTTGCGGCCATTACCGATCAGAGGATATTGCCCCATGAGCATTCGCCTGGGAATTGTCATGGACCCTATCGAGCGCATCTCCTATAAAAAGGACAGCTCGTTGGCCATGCTCCTTGCAGCGCAGGCGCGCGGCTGGTCGCTGTTCTATATGGAACAGCACGACCTTTATCAGGATGCCGGGCAGGCCCGCGCGCGGATGAAGCCGCTTAAAGTGTTTGCCGATCCGGCGCACTGGTTCGAACTGGAGGCTGAAGTCGACAGCGGTCTGGACGACCTGGACGTCATCCTGATGCGTAAGGATCCGCCGTTCGACATGGAATTCGTCTACGCGACTTACCTGCTCGAGCAAGCCGAGCGTGCCGGCGTGCTGGTGGTCAACAAGCCGCAGAGCCTGCGTGACTGCAACGAGAAGCTGTTCGCGACGCTGTTCCCGCAGTGCACGCCGCCGACGCTGGTCAGCCGCCGATCGGACATCCTGCGTGAATTCGCTGCCAAACATGGCGACGTCATTCTCAAGCCGCTGGACGGCATGGGTGGCGCGTCGATCTTCCGTCATCGCGTGGGCGACCCGAACCTGTCGGTGATTCTGGAAACCCTGACGAACCATGGCCAGCAGCAAATCATGGCGCAAGCGTACCTGCCTGCTATCAAGGACGGCGACAAGCGCATCCTGATGGTGGACGGTGAGCCTGTGCCTTACTGTCTGGCACGTATCCCGGCCGCCGGCGAAACCCGGGGCAACCTGGCCGCGGGCGGCCGAGGCGAAGCGCGTCCCCTGACTGACCGCGACCGCTGGATCGCCGCCGAAATCGGCCCGACCCTGCGCGAAAAAGGCTTGCTGTTCGTAGGACTGGACGTGATTGGCGAGCACCTGACCGAAATCAACGTCACCAGCCCGACCTGCATTCGTGAAATCGACAACGCGTTCGGCACGGACATTGGCGGGATGCTGATGGATGTGATCGAGAAGAAGCTGCAGGCCCGGTAGCGCAGCGTTTCTGTAGGAGCGCGCTTGCCCGCGATTAAGGTCTGTCAGCCAATAACGATGTCGAATGTACCGACGTCATCGCGGGCAAGCGTGCTCCTACAGTGGCGGTGCATCGTTTGTGCCGCCCACTAATCGGCCCGCAGATATCAAAGCCCAAGAACGCCCTGACATTGCGTTATCATGCGCGGCCTGAATTTCGCCCTAGGTGGGTTTCCGCAATGCTGGCTTGTGTGACTCCGGAGCGTCGATGAACGCTGCGGTCGACAGTGATCTCCCGATGGCCCTGACCCGTACCGCTGTGCGCCCGGCCGATCGCCTGGGTTTTACCCTGATGATCGCAGCCCTCGTGCACTTGGCGCTGATCCTTGGCGTGGGCTTCACCTACGTCAAACCCGAGAAGATCAGCCAGACGCTGGAAATCACCCTCGCCCCCTTCAAGAGCGACACCAAGCCCAAGGATGCTGACTTCCTCGCCCAGGAAAACCAGCAAGGCAGCGGCACCCTCGACAAAAAGGCTGTGCCCAAGACCACCGAAATCGCGCCGTACCAAGACACCAAAATCAACAAGGTGACGCCTCCGCCCGCTGCCAAACCGGTGGTCAAGCAAGAAGCGCCCAAAACGGCTGTCGCCACCAAGGCACAGGCGCCGCAAAAGACCGTCGCCAAGCGCGAAGAAGTCAAACCCGAAGAAGCAAAGAAAGCCGCGCCGACGTTCGACAGCGCCCAGTTGAACAGCGAAATCGCCAGCCTGGAAGCCGAACTCGCCGATGAGCAGCAGGCGTACGCCAAACGTCCGAAAATCCACCGGCTGAGCGCTGCGTCGACGATGCGCGACAAAGGCGCCTGGTACAAAGAGGACTGGCGCAAGAAGATCGAGCGCATCGGCAACCTCAATTACCCCGAAGAAGCCCGACGCCAGCAGATTTACGGCAGCCTGCGGATGATGGTGTCGATCAACCGTGACGGCTCTTTATATGAAGTACTGGTGCTTGAGTCGTCCGGGCAGCCATTGCTGGACCAGGCCGCTCAGCGAATCGTGCGCCTGGCGGCGCCATTTGCGCCGTTTAGTGGCGACCTGGCCGACATCGACCGGCTCGAAATCATCCGCACGTGGAAGTTCGCCCGCGGGGACAAGCTGTCCAGTAATTGATCTCACGCCACACGAACGCCACGGTTTCCGGTGGGAGTGAGCTTGGTCTGGGCCGCATTCGGATGAAGGCTGACGTTCAGCCACTGAAGCAGCCAACTGTAGGAGCGCGCTTGCCCGCGATTGGCCGGCACATTCGACGCACACTCAGCGCTGCTACCATCGAATCGCGAGCAAGCTCACGCCTACAGTTTGTGCGTAACCGAACATGAAACCTGAACCCTGTCGCGATTTATCCACCCTCGGGTCGGTTCTGCCAGTTGTCACAACAGCCCCGCAGCGCCACACTAGGGCTCATGAAAAACGTCACTCCGTCGTACCTCAAGCATCAATTTCTGATCGCCATGCCCCACATGCACGATGAGAACTTCGCTCAGACCTTGACCTACATCGTCGAGCACAACGCCAATGGCGCAATGGGTCTGGTGATCAACCGACCGCAGAGCCTGTCGCTGGCGGACATTCTGGAGCAGTTGCGCCCGGAAATGTCGCCACCCGTTCGCTGCCAGCACATCCCCATCCACGTCGGCGGCCCGGTTCAAACCGACCGAGGCTTTGTCCTGCACCCGACCGGCCAGATTTTTCAGGCCACGGTCGATCTGGGCGGCATCTCGCTGTCCACCTCCCAGGACATCCTGTTTTCGATCGCCGACGGCTACGGACCTGATCAAAATTTGATCACCCTCGGCTATGCCGGTTGGGATGCCGGGCAGCTGGAAGCTGAATTCGCTGCCAATGCCTGGTTGAACTGCGCGTTCGACCCCGCGATTCTGTTCGAACTCGACAGCGAACAACGCCTCGATGCGGCGGCTGCCAAACTGGGCGTGAACCTGAACCTGCTGACCAGCCAGGCGGGCCACGCCTGATGGCCGCATTGCGCCTGCTGCTGGGATTCGACTACGGCACCAAACAGATCGGCGTTGCTGTCGGTCAGGTCATCACCGGCCAGGCCCGCGAGCTGTGCACCTTGAAAGCGCAGAATGGTGTTCCGGACTGGGACAAGGTCCAGGCTTTAATTACCGAGTGGAAGCCGGACGCCATCGTCGTCGGCCTGCCGCTGAACATGGACGGTACTCCCAGCGAAATGAGCGCACGCGCCGAGAAGTTCTCGCGCAAGCTCAACGGCCGGTTCAACCTGCCCGTGTACACCCATGACGAACGCCTGACCACCTTTGAAGCCAAGGGGGAACGCATGTCCCGCGGCGGGCAGCGCGGCAGCTATCGCGACAATCCGGTGGACGCTATTGCCGCAGCACTTCTGCTGCAAGGCTGGCTGGAAGCCAACAGCGCACTGTTCGACACGTGAGCGTCTTACACTGCGCGGCACTGCACTGCATTGAACAGCACTGAATTCGAGTTTAAGCCCGGCCAGCCGCAAGGAATAAAACCGGGCTTCTGAAGGAGCGACCATGAGCACCCTGCCCAACCCCACCGAACTGATCAGCCAGATGGCGATTGATCTGAACGCATACCTGCATAAACGTGGCATCAGCGAGCCACGCTTCATCGGCATTCGTACCGGCGGCGTGTGGGTCGCTCAGGCCCTGCTCCAGGCGCTGAACAGTCAGTCACCACTCGGCACGCTGGACGTATCTTTCTACCGCGATGACTTCAGTCAGAACGGCCTGCACCCGCAAGTGCGCCCTTCCGAGCTACCGTTCGAGATCGAGGGCCAGCATCTGGTGCTGATCGATGACGTATTGATGAGCGGCCGAACCATCCGTGCGGCCCTGAACGAACTGTTCGACTACGGACGGCCGGCCAGCGTGACGCTGGTATCGCTGCTTGATCTGGACGCTGCCGAGCTGCCGATTCGTCCGAATGTGACCGGCGCGACGCTCGATCTGTCTCCGAACGAACGGGTCAAGCTGTCCGGTCCAACGCCACTGACGCTTGAACTGCAAGACCTTTCTACCGATTCCGCCGCCCTCTAAGAGTCCTTTGCGATGACGCCTCTCGACGCCAAGCGCCCGCTGCAGCTGAACCATCAGGGTCAGCTGCAGCATTTTCTCTCGCTCGACGGTTTGCCCCGCGAACTGCTGACCGAAATCCTCGACACCGCTGATTCGTTCCTCGAAGTGGGCGCCCGAGCGGTGAAGAAAGTGCCGTTGTTGCGCGGCAAGACCGTGTGCAACGTGTTCTTCGAGAACTCGACCCGCACGCGCACCACCTTCGAACTGGCCGCGCAACGACTGTCGGCGGACGTCATCACCCTGAACGTGTCGACCTCCTCGACCAGCAAGGGCGAGACCCTGTTCGACACGCTGCGCAACCTGGAAGCCATGGCGGCCGACATGTTCGTCGTGCGTCACGGCGACTCGGGCGCTGCGCATTTCATTGCCGAGCACGTCTGCCCGCAGGTGGCGATCATCAACGGCGGCGACGGCCGTCATGCGCACCCGACGCAGGGCATGCTGGACATGCTCACGATCCGCCGCCACAAAGGCAACTTCGAGAACCTCTCGGTGGCCATCGTCGGCGACATCCTGCACTCGCGCGTGGCACGCTCGAACATGATCGCGCTCAAGGCATTGGGCTGCCCGGACATCCGCGTGGTCGCCCCCAAAACCCTGCTGCCGATTGGCGTCGAGCAGTACGGCGTGAAGGTCTACACGGATCTGGCTGAAGGCCTGAAAGACGTCGATGTGGTGATCATGCTGCGCCTGCAACGCGAGCGCATGTCAGGCGGCCTGTTGCCGAGCGAAGGCGAGTTCTACCGCCTGTTCGGCCTGACCACCGCCCGCCTGGCAGGCGCCAAGCCGGACGCCATCGTCATGCACCCCGGCCCGATCAACCGTGGCGTGGAAATCGAGTCGGCGGTGGCCGACGGCGCGCATTCGGTGATTCTCAATCAAGTGACCTACGGCATTGCGGTGCGCATGGCCGTGTTGTCCATGGCCATGAGTGGCCAAACCGCACAACGCCAGTTCGAGCAGGAGAACGCGCAGTGAAGTTCAGCATCATCAACGCTCGCGTCATCGACCCTGCCAGCGGTCTGGATCAAGTCATCGACGTTCACCTGGAAGCCGGAAAGGTCCTCGCCCTCGGCGCGGCCCCAGCCGATTTCACACCCTCGCAAACCATCGACGGAACAGGGCTGGTTGCAGCACCGGGCCTGGTCGATCTGAACGTATCCCTGCGCGAGCCCGGCTACAGCCGCAAAGGCAGCATTGCTTCGGAAACCCGCGCGGCCGCAGCCGGTGGTGTGACCAGCCTGTGCTGCCCGCCCCGGACCAAGCCCGTTCTGGACACATCGGCGGTTGCCGAACTGATTCTGGATCGCGCGCGCGAAGCCGGACACAGCAAAGTGTTTCCGATCGGCGCACTGAGCAAAGGCCTGGAAGGCGAGCAACTGGCTGAGCTGATAGCCCTGCGCGACGCCGGCTGTGTGGCGTTCAGCAACGGTCTGGTCAATTTCAGCAGCAACCGCACGCTCTGCCGCGCACTGGAATACGCGGCGACGTTCGACCTGACGGTGATCTTCAATTCGCAAGATGACGATCTGGCGCGAGGCGGACTGGCACACGACGGCCCGACCGCTGCCTTCCTCGGCTTGCCGGGCATTCCGGAAACCGCTGAAACCGTCGCACTGGCCCGTGACCTGCTCCTGGTCGAGCAAAGCGGCGTGCGCGCTCACTTCACTCAGCTGACCAGCGCGCGCGGCGTGGCCTTGATTGCACAGGCCCAGGCCCGTGGCCTGCCCGTGACCGCTGATGTGGCGCTGTATCAACTGATCCTCACAGACGAAGCGCTGATCGACTTCTCCAGCCTCTACCATGTGCAACCTCCGCTGCGCACTCGCGCTGACCGCGATGCATTGCGTGAAGCCGTGAAGTCTGGCGTGGTCCAATCCATCTCCAGCCACCACCAGCCGCACGAACGCGACGCCAAGCTGGCACCTTTCGGTGCGACGGAGCCGGGCATCAGCAGCGTCGAATTACTGCTGCCGCTGGCGATGACGCTGGTCGCTGATGGCCTGCTCGACCTGCCGACACTGCTGGCGCGACTGAGCGCAGGCCCTGCGGCGGCGTTGCGCCTGCCAGCGGGCCAACTGGCTGCTGGCGCGCCTGCAGATCTGGTGCTGTTTGATCCAGCGGCGTCTACCGTCGCTGGCGAGAAGTGGCTGTCGAAAGGCGAAAACTGCCCGTTCCTCGGCCATTGCCTGCCGGGCGCGGTGAGGTACACGTTTGTCGATGGGCGGATCAGCCACATCGGTTGATCAAAGCGGCCATGCCCGCAAAGGCATGGCCGAACACTCCTCTGTAGGCGCGTGAATCACCCGCGCTGCGCGTTCTTCATGGAGACCTGATCATTCAGCGTCCAGAAGTCGTACAGCACCCCCAGAAACGCAAAACCGCCCGTCAGCAGGTAAAGGATGCCGGTGATCCACTTGCCTTGGTACATCCGGTGCACACCGAACACGCCCAGAAATGTCAGCAAGATCCAGGCGACACTGTAATCGGTGGTGCCTGCAGTGAATCTCAGGTCCGCCTCACGGTCCATCGACGGGATCAAAAACAGGTCGATCAACCAGCCAATCCCGAGTAACCCCAAGGTGAAAAACCAGATCGTTCCGGTCACTGGCTTGCCGTAGTAGAACCGGTGGGAGCCGGTAAAACCGACGATCCACAGCAAATAACCCATGACTTTGCTGTGGGTGTCGGGACGTTGAACGTCAGGGTGATAGGTGTTCATTGGTTACCTCTTTTGCACCGATAGAAAAAAATATGCGTAAGTTTTGTGACTTTGGTGATGCTCTCCGACGTATGGCTTGAACCTCTGCCTATTCTCGCAAACCCTTGTTCTGCAAGGTGATGGCCACAATGATGTGACAGTTTTAATGCCGAAACTGACTTCAAGGGCAGTAAATTGTTCGACAAGTGGGCTCAGAACCGGTCAAAAAGCTGTTATAAAGTTGCGCGCTGTCCACTATGAGCCCTGCCTAATGCGTCCATTTTTCAAGACATGGCTAACTATTTGCCTATTTATGCCATTGGCCGCCCACGCCACCAATCGTGAGCAAGCGTTACCTTCGAGCTTTACCGGTTTTACCGCCAAAACCGAGTCCTCGGAAACCGTATCGCGCAACATTGCCGCACAACGCGCAGCAATCGCCGCCCTCGAAGAAACGGCGACCCCGCTTGAGACTTCAAGCAAAAACAGCCGAGCAACCCGGGGCAAGACGTCCCACAGTTCTCGCAAGATTTCGCAGAACACCGTCGCCCTTGCTAACGCAGGGCAGCCGGGAACCAAGCAAAGCAGCAATGTCGTCAACCGGGCCGTAAAAGCCATCGGTACTCCTTATCGTTGGGGCGGCACCAGCCCAACCAAAGGCTTCGATTGCAGCGGCCTGGTCAAATACGCGTTCAACGACGTGAGCGAAGTGGATCTGCCGCGTACCTCCAATGCCATGGCCGAAGGCCACGGTCAGAAGGTGGATCGCAAAGACCTAAAGCCGGGCGATTTGTTGTTCTTCAACATCAAGAGTCGCAAAGTGAACCACGTCGCCATCTACCTCGGTGACGATCAGTTCGTTCATGCGCCTCGTCGCGGCAAGTCGGTGACCATTGATACGCTGAAAAAGCCGTACTGGGACAGCCACTACGTGGTTGCCAAGCGCGTGCTGCCCAAGCAGGCGCCGACGCAGAAAGGCACGGTACGGATTGCACAGCGCTGACCTTTGATGTGATGCAGGCACTGTAGGAGCGCGCTTGCCCGCGATGGGTTGTGTCAGACAAAGTATTTGTCACAGACACACCGCAATCGCGGGCAAGCGCGCTCCTACAAGTGCATCGATTGCATTGCCATCAAAAGTTATCCGGCGTTTTCGCTTTTTCGCGCGCGCTTTCCCGGGTGATCAGACCTTTGCTCACCAGATCCTTCAGGCACATATCCAGTGTCTGCATCCCCAATGCCCCGCCGGTTTGAATCGAGGAATACATCTGCGCCACCTTGTCCTCACGGATCAGGTTACGAATCGCAGAAGTGCCGATCATGATCTCGTGCGCCGCCACCCGGCCGCCGCCCACTTTCTTGAGCAACGCCTGGGAGACGATGGCGTGCAATGACTCGGACAACATCGAGCGAATCATCGATTTTTCCTGAGCCGGGAACACGTCTACGATCCGGTCGATACTTTTTGCCGCCGACGTGGTGTGCAGCGTGCCGAACACCAGGTGCCCGGTTTCCGCAGCGGTCAGTGCCAGCCGAATGGTTTCCAGGTCGCGCAGCTCGCCCACCAGAATCACGTCCGGGTCTTCCCGCAACGCCGAACGCAACGCCTCGGAGAAGCCATGAGTATCGCGATGGACTTCACGCTGGTTGATCAGGCTTTTCTTGGACTCGTGGACGAATTCGATCGGGTCTTCGATGGTGAGAATGTGGTGGTGTTTGTTGGCGTTCAGGTAATCGACCATTGCCGCAAGCGTCGTCGACTTGCCCGAGCCTGTCGGCCCGGTGACCAGAACCAGTCCCCGGGGCACGTCCGTAATTTTCCGAAACACTTCCCCCATGCCCAGCTCTTCCATGCTCAAGACCTTCGAAGGAATGGTCCGGAACACAGCGCCTGCGCCACGGTTCTGGTTGAACGCGTTGACCCTGAACCGCGCCACGCCCGGCACCTCGAAGGAAAAGTCCGTTTCCAGATCCTCCTCGAAGTCCTTGCGCTGCCTGTCGTTCATGATGTCGTAGATCAGCGCCTGGACTTCTTTCTGGTCCAGCGCCGGCAGGTTGATCCGCCGCACATCGCCATCGACACGAATCATCGGTGGCAGGCCGGCAGAGAGATGTAAGTCCGACGCGCCTTGCTTGGCACTGAAGGCAAGCAGCTCGGTAATATCCATACAGCTCCTCATCACATAGAATGCCGCAGACTTTAGCCCTGCTGGCGCAAATCAATGT
>Ga0308163_10001299_pt1 | contig 28361 bp, 26 predicted proteins | sample PhyTR1_FD_201037 | JGI IMG/M metagenome (GOLD analysis project Ga0308163, IMG submission 201037) | Phyllosphere microbial communities from UC Gill Tract Community Farm, Albany, California, United States - DLSLT.R1 | ecosystem: Host-associated > Plants > Phyllosphere > Unclassified | place: USA... | reverse complement strand
TGGATTTGATCATTGTTTTTTTCATTGTTAGAACTCCTTGTTGATCACCGCGCGGAAATTACCAATATTTTTCATAACGCGCTATAGGCTGGATCACCCGAGATAGAGCCGTTTTTGTAGGACAATCTGGGAAGATTGCTGCGAACGTCAGCGAAACCGCAGAGTCACAAAATGGCTGGTTCGGCCTGAACCAGGGGGCGAACCGAGGTTTGCCAGGCTGTTATGAAATCCTGCAGGCGCCCGTGTGGCTGAAATATCCGGCGCCAAATTCGGGCCATGCCCAGCAAATCATCTTCGGCAGGCAGAGAGAGCTGACTGGCTTCGACCATCAGCCAGGCAATCGCAGTGGCGTAACGCAGGTTTACGGTCAGCTCCAAGTCTGGACCACTCAAAAAGGCATGCTGGCTGGCCAGGCCCCTGACAAGGCTGGCAAGGTCGGGATCCTTCGCCAGGTATTCGTCCCAGACTTTGTGATGCAGGGTGTCGGAAATGCTGTAAAGGCCATGTCCCCGCTGGGTGTCGAGCTCTGCGCCCAGTGCGGACTGGCTGGCAGCAACCGCGAGCAGGAAGGATTCTGCTCCGGGATGGTGGCAGCCGAGGTAGATCAGCGTGGGGCGGATCACATGACGGCACAGTTCACTGGCGGCGATTCCCATAACACCCTCGGGAAGTGAATGAGCCGGCGGACCCGGGTGCTTGGCAGCGGTGATATGGGATGGGTCCACCGGAAGCGGCTCAGACCGCTTGACTTGAAGTGTAGTGTCATATTTGCCGTGTAAAGGCCTGTTTTTAGGATATTTCCCGATTTGCGCCCCGCGGTATAGATCGCGCAGCGATTAGTGCGCACGCATTTTCATAAGGAAAACAGACACAAAAAAGCCCCACCGTTTAAGGGTGAGGCTTGGGTGCCCGATTTTTCCAGCCGACGAACGGTATCAGGCTGTCAGTGCCTGGCGCGTACGGTCAATCACGGCCTGCAGCGGTTCGGCGCTGGAGTATTGATCCGGATACAGGCGCTCGGTGTGGCGCGCGATACCGTGCTCGTTGACGAGGGTGAAGCTGAAGCAGCCTTTGCGAGCTGCCATGATCAGGCAGTCCATGGGTGCGAAGGCGTTGGTCAGTGTGCGAATAGCGTTTTGAGTTTGAATATGAGTAGTCATGTAATGGTGTTTCCTGAATCGACACGCAATAAGAGGCGTGCAAAATAAAAACGTTCCAGTAAACGCGGACCGATGCTCGAATGCGAGTCAGGGCAGGGCGCAGAACCTGTCTGGAACAAAAGCAGCCAGTTGAAGCGCGGTTATCGTGTGGCGCTGGGCTGACTGGTAGGTACTTAGGAGGGCAGGCGACACAACAGGAGCAAAGGTTCGATGCTCGGGGTGAAGATCCTGATCAATTTGCAGGCTGGTTTGAGCAGGCCATGAACGCTTTTTCACACCTACGACTGTTCTGCAGGTTGTGTAAGTTCATGTCTGGAAACCATCGAGGTGATCGATCCCTTTTTTCAGTCCGTTTGCTCAGGAGCAAATCATGGCTGGGGGATTTGTTCGATCAGAATTGACTTTCAGCTTGGTACTAACGGCGGCGATGCTAACGGATTTGACACACGAAGGGAAGGGCTTTTTTAAAATGAGTGGCGGTTCGCGGTTCGTGAGGTTTCTCTTGCCGCATTTCCCCTCGCCAGGATGCGGCTGACGATGAGCGAAGCGGTGCTTATAGCGATGGGAAATTGACTTGTGCACATTAGCGCGGTTAGCTGCCATCTCACTGTCACATTCGCGCGTAACAGGCTGATTTCAGGCAACGATTTATTAAGCCAATGAAAAGCATCGCTTTTTTTTGTTGGTGAAAAAATCGTCAGTTTGAACGCAGGCCCCATTCTACCTGCGTTTGCGGGGGTTAAAGGAGCGTTGTCCACTGAGTTATCCACAGGTTCTGTGGATTGTCCCAATCGGTTGCTCTAGCACGCGCCTTTGCGAAGATGGACAAGGCTTTTGTCCTTTGCCGCGCATTTCTCACGGCTCTCACTCCTCTAACGTTGAATCTGAATCTGAATTCATTTTCGCTTCTGCGCATAATGCCGCCAGCATGAATTGTGGAGTCGGGAAATGTTGATGGCTTTGGACCTTACCAGCCTGTTACTGGGATTGGGTGTGGCGGCGGTACCGCTGCTGGCGCTGGCGTGGCAACTGCAGCGCCGCGTGACGTCGCAAGAGGCGGAGTCGGCGTTGCTCGACGAGCGCCTGAGCAACGCGCAGATGGCTCAGGACGGGCTGAATGCGCAGCTCGATGCCTGCCGCGATGAGATCAGCGATCTGGGCCAGGCCAATGCCGTCAAACAGGCAGATCTGGCAGCGTTGCGTCGAGAGGTGGAATTGCTGCGCCAGCAGCATGAAACGGCGCGTCAGGCGCAGGCCGACTGGGGCGAGGAGCGCAGCAATAAAGAAACTGAATTACGCCGCCTGGATTCGCAGTGCGCGTCGCTTAACGCCGAACTGCGCGAACAACAGGAGAGTCACCAGCAACGCCTGAATGACCTGCAGGGCTCTCGCGACGAACTGCGTGCGCAATTCGCCGAGCTCGCCGGGAAAATTTTTGATGAGCGTGAGCAGCGCTTCGCGGAAACCAGTCAGCAGCAGTTGGGGCAGTTGCTCAACCCGCTCAAAGAGCGCATCCAGTCATTCGAGAAACGTGTCGAAGAAAGCTATCAGCAGGAGGCACGCGAGCGGTTCTCTCTTGGCAAGGAGCTGGAGCGGCTGCAACAACTCAATCAGCGCTTGAGCGATGAGGCCACCAACCTGACACGCGCCCTCAAAGGCCAGAAAACTCAAGGCAACTGGGGGGAATTGATTCTTGAACGGGTGCTTGAACACGCCGGCCTCGAGAAAGGGCGCGAGTACCAGACGCAAGTCAGCCTGAAAGGACCGGATGGCGAACGCTTCCAGCCCGATGTGTTGATCATGCTGCCCGGCGACAAGCAGGTCGTGGTGGACGCCAAGGTCAGCCTGACGGCGTACCAACAATATGTCTCGGCCGACGACGATGTGATTGCGCAGGTCGCGCTCAAGCAGCACGTCCTTTCATTGCGCAATCACGTCAAAGGACTGTCCGGTAAAGACTATAAACGACTGGAAGGTCTGCACAGCCTGGACTTCGTCTTGCTGTTCGTGCCCATCGAGGCAGCTTTCTCGGCGGCGTTGCAGGCCGAACCGACCATGTTTCAAGACGCCTTCGATCGCAACATCGTCATTGTCAGCCCGACCACCTTGCTGGCCACTTTGCGGGTTATCGACAGCCTGTGGAAACAGGAGCGTCAAAGTCAGAACGCGCGGGAGATCGCGGAACGAGCCGGCTGGCTGTACGACAAGTTTGTGCTGTTCATTCAGGATCTGGACGAGGTCGGCAGTCGCCTGCAGCAGTTGGACAAAGCTTACGGTGCGGCACGTAACAAACTGGTGGAGGGACGCGGCAATCTTGTCAGCCGTAGCGAGCAACTTAAGCTTCTGGGCGCCCGGGCGAGCAAGAACCTGCCAGCCGATTTGCTTGAGCGTGCCATGACAGACGACGACGGGTTAGTGCAGTTGCCGGAATAGGGCAGCGTTTGGACCCTGGCTTGATCTGACGACGGTGGATTTGAAACAGCCACCGTCGTCCTGCAATTAAATTCTCGATCGTTTCAGACAATAAAAGGAGATTTTGTACACATTATCGACAGCCGACTGCGGATTTCCCCATAACGCACCGCCATCAAGCACTGCTGCACTGCGAGCGAGCGCAACCTTGCCGTCAAGGCGTAGACTGCAATCTCTTTTCCACCGTGTCAGCGCTTTAAAATCCGTCAGTTAAAGACAATGCAGCGTTAACAAAAACGCTATGGCACGCATTCTGCCTGTTGGTTCGTATACAACCCACACTCGCTCCCGTACGCAGTGTGTTCGGCAGTGCTGCAGCGGGAGCCAGTTCGTCCTCTCAGGGAGAATTGTGATGACCGAGCCAATGCCCAAAGGTTACAGCCCTCGCTTATATAACCAGGACCTGGGGCCACTGCCGCAGAAGTGGACCTGGTACAACATTTTTGCGTTCTGGATGAGTGACGTACACAGCGTCGGCGGCTACGTGTTTGCCGCCAGCCTGTTCGCGCTGGGGCTGGCCAGTTGGCAAGTGCTGATCGCGCTGTTGGTCGGTATCTGCATTATTCAAGTAATCGCCAATCTGCTCGCCAAACCGAGCCAGCAAGCCGCCGTGCCGTACCCGGTCATTTGCCGACTGGCGTTTGGCGTGTTCGGTGCAAACATTCCGGCCGTGATTCGTGGCCTGATCGCGGTCGCCTGGTACGGTGTTCAGACTTATCTGGCTTCCAGCGCGTTGATCATCGTAGTGCTGCGCTTTTTCCCGCAGATGTCGGTCTACGCCGAATCCCAGTTTGCGGGGCTTTCCTACCTGGGATGGTTCGGGTTCCTTGCCCTCTGGGTGGTTCAGGCAGCCGTCTTCTGGACCGGCATGGACTCGATTCGTCGCTTCATCGATTGGGCCGGCCCCGTGGTATACGCCGTCATGTTCCTGCTGGCGGGCTGGATCGTCTGGAAAGCCGGTTGGGCAAACATCAGCTTCACCCTGTCCGAGAAATCGCTGACGGGCTGGGAAGCGTTTTCGCAGGTAATCATGGCCACCGCTCTGGTGGTGTCTTACTTCTCCGGCCCGACGTTGAACTTCGGCGACTTCAGCCGCTACTGCCGGAGCATGTCCGAGGTGCGCCGGGGCAATTTCTGGGGCTTGCCGGTGAATTTTCTGGCGTTCTCGCTGGTGACGGTGGTCATCGTTTCAGGCACGTTACCGGTATTCGGCGAGATGCTGCATGACCCGATCGCCACCGTGGCGCGGATCGACAACGACGTGGCGGTGTTGTTGGGGGCTTTCGCCTTCGTGACAGCCACCATCGGCATCAATATTGTCGCTAACTTCGTATCCCCGGCATTTGACTTTGCCAACGTCGCACCGAGCAAAATCAGCTGGCGAGTGGGCGGCATGATCGCGGCCGTGGCGTCGATCTTCATCACGCCTTGGAATCTGTTCAACAACCCGCAGGTGATCCATTACACGCTCGACGTCCTGGCCGCATTCATCGGCCCGCTGTTTGGCATCCTGCTGGTGGACTACTACCTCATCAAGAAGCAACAAATCGATGTGGACGCCCTGTTCAATGACGGCCCGACCGGCCGGTACTGGTACAGCGGTGGCGTTAACTACACCGCCGTCAAGGCGCTCGTTCTGGCGACACTGGCAGGGATCGCAATCACCTTCATTCCGGCGCTGCAGCCAATGGCCAACTTCGCCTGGTTCACCGGCTGCTTCCTTGGGGGCGGCTTGTTCTTCCTGTTTGCCCGGCACCGCCAGGCCCATGAAGGGGTGACGATGTCCACGGCCGTGGCCAACTGACGCGTTATTCATCACGCCGGCGCCGCTGGTCGCGTGGCGCCGGTTTTTTCAGGTTTGAAATGTCTTAACGTAAAGAAAGGGAAAATTTCCTGCCGCGACACTCGGTAGCAGGCGTAAAGTGCGACTTAGCACTATGATCTGCTTAGGCGGATCAGAAGTTGGCTGCCGGGTATTTCCCTGAAGGGGGCGTTATATGAACAGCAAATTGCAAGAATGGCTTCACGACGTGGGTGTCGCACTGGGTTTGATTGAGCGGCCAAAATTGCAGCCCATTCCTGTGCGCACCGATGATGACGAGCGTCGTCGTCCGCGCCGCTGATTTCGTTCAGATCTCGACGTAACTGACAGCGGTGCTATCGCCCGATAGCCCGCCAAGGCTTCCCGCCTGGGTCGTCAGACGCTTCGCCAAGAATTGAGTCGGCGACGCTTCCTTGCACACTCCACTCACACCGGAATCGAACGCATCTGCGTTCAGTGGTTTTTCCTGCCTTTCATTTGCGTCAGTATCAAGTCGACCAGCCCCTGCAACGTCAATTGGCTGTACGGCGAGTGTTTGGGGGGGTGGGAGATATCGGACTTGATCCGGTGGGGCAAAACGATGTTGAAATCGGTCTCCAGGCTGGTGAAGAATTCAGAGAAATCTTTTTCGTCCAGCTCGAGTTCGCTCAGCATCGCGTCGTCCTTATTCTGAATCAGCGATTTGTCGACAAGGATTTTTCCGAGTGTATCGATAACGTGCTGTTTGACCTCGGTCCGGTTCATGGCAATCCTCTGGTTTGACGTATTCGAAAATTACCCCGACTTCAAAAACAGAGGGTCGTTGCGCGACGGTTATCCGGTCATTCGCCCTGAGAAAACGTACTGTTACGGCCTCTTGCTACCGTGCTGTCCTGATCAAGGCTAGTCCAATTTTGAAGAGTGCGATTGCTCCGTTCATGCCGATTTTTTGTAACGGCGCATAAAAAAGGGTGCCCTAAGGCACCCTGATTTGTTTCAACCACGTTACGCCTTTAGCGTTTGCGTCATCACGCTGTGCGGGTCACCACGACACGACGCGGTGACATCAGGCTCACCCATACAAAGCTCACCAGACCCACCGCCAGGCTGTAGTAGATCGGTGTGTTGGCGTCCAGGCCATCCTTGAACATGAACAACAGGGCCGTGATAAAACCCAAGATCATGCTGGTGATGGCACCTGACGTGGTGGCGCGCTTCCAGTAAATCGCGCCGATCAACGGAATAAGCATGCCGCCGACCAGCAGGTTGTAGGCCAGCGTCAGTGCGCTGATGACGTCATTGACCACCAGCGCGATCGCCAGCACAACCAAGCCGGTCAAGGCCGTGAACAGACGGTTGATGCCCAGGCTCGATTGTCTGCCGCCACGCAGCTTCGGCAGCAGGTCTTCGGTCAGCGTGGTAGACGCCGCGAGCAGGCCCGCGCTGGCGGTGGACATCATGGCGGCGAGTGCGGCAGCAATGACCAGGCCACGGATGCCGTCTGGCAGTGCGGCTTTGACGATCGCTGCGAATGCCGTGTTGACGTTGCTCAGGTCAGGCAGCAGGACGTGTGCGGCCATGCCGATCAGGGCGCAAACCAGGCCGTAGACGATGCAGTAAACACCGGCCACGGAACCTGCGTACTTGGCGACCTTTTCGGTACGGGCAGTGAACACGCGCTGCCAGATGTCCTGACCGATCAGGATGCCGAAGAAGTAAATCAGGAAGTACGTGATGATGGTGTCCCAGCCGATGGCGGTCCAACTGAAACTCGACTCCGGCAGCTTGGCGACCAGTTCGTCCCAGCCGCCCACTCGGTACAGGCAGATCGGCAAAAGGATGAACATCAAACCGACGGTCTTGATCACGAACTGGACGATGTCGGTCAGGGTCAGTGACCACATGCCGCCAATGGTTGAATACACGACAACTACCCCACCGCCCAACACAACCGACACCCAGAACGGGAGATCGAACAGCACTTGCATGACGGTGCCAATGGCGAGAATGGAAGTCACGCCGATCATCAGTGCATACGCGAGCATGATCACGGCGCTGGCCTGGCGGGCCATCGGGTTATAGCGCTTTTCGAGGATCTGAGTGACGGTGAAGATGCGCAGTTTGAGCAGCGGTTTGGCGAGGAAAAGGTTCAGCGCGATGATGCCCAGGCCCAGTGCAGCGCACAGCCAGAAACCGGAAATGCCATGCACATAACCGAGGCGAACGGTGCCGACGGTGGAGGCGCCGCCCAAAACGGTGGCGGCCATGGTGCCCATATAGAGGCTGGGGCCGAGGTTGCGACCGGCAACCAGGTAATCTTCATGGGTCCTGGCTTTGCGCATGCCATACCAACCCAACACCAGCATGCCGGCTGCGTAAATCAGCACGACAAAAATATCTAAAGCCATGGGGTGTCTCCGATCATTGTTTTTATAGTGAATCGCACTTCATCCGGCTGAGACGGCGCGGGCAATCAGCGATGAAGGGGGTTATCGTGTTGTGCAGCGATGTGCTTTTGTAGGAGCGCGCTTGCTCGCGATTGCCATTGGCCTGTGAAATTTCTGGCACTGACACACTGCATTCGCGCGCAAGCGCGCTCCTACGGGTTCGGCGTGATTATTAGCGGTGTGTGACACCCGGCAGCACGCAGAGCATTTCGTACAAGAGGTTGGCACCGAGCAGCGAGGTGTTGCCGGTGGTGTCGTACGGCGGCGAGACTTCTACCAGATCGCAACCGATCAGGTCGAGGCCCTGGCAGCCGCGGATGATTTCAATGGCTTGAATGGTGGTCAGCCCGCCGATTTCCGGCGTGCCGGTGCCTGGCGCCCACGCCGGGTCGATGCCGTCGATGTCGAAGCTCAGGTACACCGGGCCGCCGCCGACTTTCTCGCGCACTTCGGCCATCAATGGCGCCAGCGATTTGTGCCAGCACTCTTCAGCCTGGACCACGCGGAAACCCTGTTTGCGGCTCCAGTTGAAGTCCTCGGCGGTGTAACCCTGCGCGCGCAGGCCGATCTGCACCACACGGTCGCAATCGAGCAGGCCTTCTTCCACCGCGCGGCGGAAGGTCGTGCCGTGGGCAATCTTCTCGCCGAACATGTGGTCGTTGACGTCCGCATGGGCGTCGATGTGCACCAGGCCAACCTTGCCGTGTTTCTTGTGGATGGCACGCAGGATCGGCAGGGTGATGGTGTGGTCGCCACCCAGCGTCAGCGGAATGATGCCGTGTTCGAGAAAGCCGTCGTAGGCCTCTTCGATGATGCGAACGGCGTCCAGCAAATTGAAGGTGTTGATCGCCACGTCGCCGATGTCGGCAACGGAGAGGGAATCGAAAGGCGCAGCGCCCGTGGCCATGTTGTACGGACGGATCATCACCGATTCGGCGCGGATTTCGCGAGGACCGAAACGGGTGCCAGCCCGTAGCGACGTGCCGATGTCCAATGGCACGCCAATAAAGGCGGCATCAAGACCCTCGGCCGATTGCAGGTGTGGCAGACGCATCATGGTGGCGATGCCGGCGAAGCGCGGCATTTCGTTGCCGCCCAGTGGTTGGTGAAAAATCTTGTCCACGGGATTGCCTCATCGGTGGGTGATTAATAATTGTTGGACGCAGGGTGTGCGTTGCAGAAGCTGTGCCGATTCTGCGAACCGCGCGGGCTGCGAACAATCGCTGAGGCAAAATACTTAGTTCAGAGATTTCTGAAGTATCGGGTAAGCTGCTCGGATTGCTACAGCGACGACACGTCCCGGAAACATCATGGCCAGCGCATTACCCGATCTGAAACTGCTGCGTATCTTCGTCTGTGTGGTGCGCCACCAGGGCTTTGCCAGTGCGCAACAGGAACTCAATCTGTCGACGTCGGCGATCAGCACTTACATGAGTCAGCTGGAGTCGGCGTTGGGCATCGTGTTGTGCCATCGCGGTCGGGGCGGTTTCAGCCTGACCAGCAAGGGCGAATTGTTTCACCAGGAGACCTTGCGTCTGCTGGGTGAACTTGAAGGCTTCGAGCTCTATGCGGCAGCGCTCAAGGGCGAGTTGCGCGGGACATTGAACCTAGGGGTGCTGGACTCGACGGTGAGTGATCGGGCGCTGCCATTTGCCGAAGTGATTGGCGCGTACAGCGAAGAGCACCCGGCCGTGCATTTGCACCTGTCGGTGATGAGCCCGTATGAACTGCAACTGGGGGTGCTGGACAACCGCCTGGACCTGGCCATCGGTTCTTTTTCCACGCGCATGAACGGTCTGCTCTACCAGCCCCTGTACCGTGAACAGCACTGGCTGTATTGCAGCAGCCGTCACCCGTTGTTTGCCGAGCGACGGATCCCGGAGCCGGTGATCACCCAGCAGCGCATGGTTGGGCGCGGTTACTGGAGTCAGGCGGAACTGGCCCGGCACGGCTTCAAGCACAGCGCTGCCACGGTAGAAAGCATGGAGGCGCAGCTGATTCTGGTGCTTTCCGGTGCGTATATCGGGTACCTGCCAGAGCATTACGCACAATCCTGGGTCGACTCCGGACATCTGCGTGTGCTGTTGCCCGCGACGTTCGGCTATCAGGCACCGTTCTCGATGATCCTGCGTCGGGGACGGAGTCGCGAACCCTTGATTCAGACCTTCCGCGATCTGCTCAAAGCGCAGCTCAATCCGCTCTAAGAGGCGCCTTCCATGTCCCGTGCCCGCTGTGAGCGTTGCCTGCGCCCTGCCAATCATTGCTTGTGCGCGCTGATTCCCGCCCTCGACAGTCGCACGCGCGTGCTGATCCTGCAGCACCCGAGCGAGGTCAATCACGCTTTGAACACCGCGCGCCTTGCCGTGCTGGGACTGAACAATGCCGAGCTGGTGGTGGGCGAGGTGTTCGATGATCTGACGACGTTGCTCGACATGCCGGGTTATCGAGCCCGGCTGTTATTTCCCGCGGAGGGCGCCACGGCACTCACCGTGCAAACGGGTGAGGTTGAACCGTTGTTGCTGGTGATTCCGGACGGGACCTGGCGCAAGGCGCGCAAGTTGCTGCACCTCAATCCACGGCTGGCGGCGTTGCCTCGCGTCACGCTGGACAATCCACCGCCCTCGCGTTACCGGTTGCGTAAGGTACCGGGCGCGGAGGCGTTGTCCACGCTGGAAGCCATTACCCATGCGCTGCACACGCTGGAGCCGGGTCGGTCGTTCGAGGCGCTGTTAAAGCCGTTCGATGCGTTGATCGAGGGGCAGATTACGGCGATGGGGGAGGAGACGTTTCGCCGCAATCATGCCTAGGTCAGCCATTCAGGGAGGAGGGGGGTTCGGTCTGTGAAGGTCGGGCGCCTTGCATGCGTCGAACATACGCTTCGGTTTCCCGCGCGGCGTCCTCTTTGCTGAAAAAAGGACCTTCGAGGGTGTTTTCCCGGGTGCTGAAAAAATAGAGGCCGTTGACGCGGGAGACGCGGTCGCTGCGAAAGTGCACGGCGGTCTCGGGATCTTGCTCACGCTTGCTTAACATAGCCTTCTCCGCACTGGGGAGGATGGTTGAAAAACGATTCAGGACGGCTAAACCTGTGTCCGGCTGTCCAACGATTTTTCCACAGCGTGATACGGAAAAATCGGCTGGCCGAGTGACACTTTACTCCGAACTGCAAGCGTTGGATGCAGTGCGATGAGCGCGGTTCAATGAAATACGCGCTGATACTGCAACCGCAGGCTTGCCGCGGAATGCGGTCGGACGAATGCGGTGGGTCAGTATGAAGGTGTCGGCTGATACACCGCATTCGTCCGAATTGCGGCCCATACCCTCGTAACCTCGGACGTCTCCTACAGGTATTGCGGTGGCGTGAAGATTACTGGCTTTCACAAAACGGGACGTCAGCGCTTACCCAGCGCCTCAGCCTGATGAATCCACTGCTGGCGCTGTTCCTCGGTCGATGTGCGTACTGGGGAAAACTCTGTCAGCCGGGTGGTCTTGATCCCGCAGAACTCCAGAATCGCTTTCGTCATCTGCCGATGCGCCGGGGCTTTCAGCACCCAGCGAAAGTAGCGTGAAGGCGTGTCCAGGGTCACCAGCATCTCAGCGGTACGGCCTTTGAGCAGCTCGTTCGACGGATGATGACGGCCGTGGGCCTTGAAGGCGAAACCGGGCATGAATACCCGGTCGAAGAATCCGCCAAGCAGGCTGGGCAGCCCGCCCCACCAGACCGGATACACAAACACCAGATGCTGGGCCCAGTGAATCTCGCGCTGGGCCTGCAACAGATCATGCTCCAGTGTCTGGCTTGATTCGTAGCCGCCGCGCAGCACCGGGTCGAATTCCAGTTCTTCCAGCTTCAGCACCCGCACCACATGACCCTGACTCCGGGCACCGTGGGCATACGCTTCGCCTAGCGCATGACCCAGGCTGATGGTCTTCGGCGTACCGATGACCATCAGGATGCGTTTGCCATACCCTTCCAGTGGGGTGGCGCCGCTGATCGGCTCAGCCATTGCTGCCAGCCTCGAGCATCTTCTCCGGACGGACCCAGGCGTCGAACTCGGCGTCCGTGAGGAAACCCAGTTGCAGCGCCGCTTCGCGCAGGGTCAGCCCTTCGCTGTAGGCTTTCTTGGCGATTTGCGCGGATTTGTCGTAGCCGATATGTGGGTTCAGCGCTGTAACCAGCATCAGGCCACGTTCCAGGTGTTCAGCCATCTTCGCGGCATCAGGCTCCATGCCGGCGATGCAGTGCTCGTTGAAGTTGCGGCAGCCGTCGCCCAGCAACCGGATCGATTGCAGCAGGTTGTGAATGATCACCGGCTTGAACACGTTCAACTGCAGGTGACCCTGACTGGCCGCGAAGGTAATCGTGGTGTCGTTGCCCATGACCTGACACGCCAGCATGGACAATGCTTCGCACTGCGTCGGGTTGACCTTGCCGGGCATGATCGAGCTGCCAGGTTCATTGGCGGGTAATTTCACTTCTGCCAGACCGGCGCGGGGGCCCGAACCCAGCAGGCGCAGGTCATTGGCAATTTTCATCAGCGTCACGGCCAGGGTTTTCAGCGCGCCGGACAACGCAGTCAAAGGCTCGTGACCTGCCAGCGCAGCGAATTTGTTGGGCGCTGTGACGAACGGCAGACCAGACAGGGCCGCCAGTTCAGCGGCCACCGCCTCGGCAAAACCATGCGGAGAATTGAGGCCGGTGCCGACGGCCGTGCCGCCCTGAGCCAGCTCGCAGACAGCGGGGAGGGCTGCGCGGATGCTCTTTTCGGCATAGTCGAGTTGCGCAACGTAGGCCGACAATTCCTGGCCGAACGTGATGGGCGTCGCGTCCATCATGTGCGTACGGCCGGTTTTCACCAGCTTCATATGACGCGACGACTGCTCGGCGATCCCGGAAGAGAGCTCGGCGATGGCCGGTAGCAATTGCTCTTTTACCGCTTGGGCCGCCGCGATGTGCATGGCGGTCGGGAAGCAGTCGTTGGAGCTCTGAGAGCGGTTGACGTGGTCGTTGGGATGGACCGGCGACTTGCCGCCGCGACCGTTGCCAGCCAATTCGTTGGCCCGGCCGGCGATGACCTCGTTGACGTTCATGTTGCTCTGCGTGCCGCTGCCGGTCTGCCAGACCACGAGCGGGAACTGGTCGTCGAGCTTGCCACCGAGCACTTCGTCGGCAGACTGTTCGATCAGACGGGCAATATCGGCAGGCAGGTCGCCATTGCGGTCGTTGACGCGGGCCGCGGCCTTCTTGATCAGCGCCAGTGCGTGCAGCACCGGTAACGGCATGCGTTCCTGGCCGATGGCGAAATTGATCAGGGAGCGTTGAGTCTGTGCCCCCCAGTAAGCGTCTTCGGGGACTTCGATCGGACCTATGCTGTCGGTTTCGGTACGGCTCACTGGACTCACTCCTTAAGATCGTTAGCGCAGTTTAGTACCCGTGGAGCGGGTTCGGTTCCCGTTAAAGGCTGCGCGGTAAAACATCAGCCGCTAGTGTGCGACAAAACGCGGGACTTGGTCGTCTTATACCTTCGGTTACGTTCGGGCAGGCGGTTGCCGTGCGGCGGGGAATCAACCGCTCATAGCACCGGGGGTTGAGCGCAAGGCGAAAACGGGCGCAGAATGCTCGGCCTTGGGGTTCAGCCTCGCCTGCTAGATAAGGAAACTCGATGACCCGTCTTCGCGCCATCTGTGCTGCGGTCGCTCTGGCATGCGCCAGCGGCCAGGTTCTCGCCGCCACCGCCAGCCATGAAGCCAGCGCTGTTGCGTTCCTCAAACTGGCCCATGCCGATCAGTTGGGTGCGCCGATTTACATGCAAGCGCAGCAAATGTTCGCCCAGCGCTTCGCTGAAACCAAAGCCCCGGATTCCAAGAAAGCAGTCCTGGAAAGCTATCAGGCCAAGGCCAACGCTGCGTTGGACAAAGCCATTGGCTGGGACAAGCTGCAGCCTGACATGGTCAAGCTGTACACCGATAACTTCACCGAGTCCGAGCTGAAAGATCTCGTTGCTTTCTATCAGTCGCCGCTGGGCAAAAAAGTCCAGGCCAAGATGCCGCAGATCAGCCAGCAATCGTTCCAGATGACTCAGGAAAAGCTGCAGCCTGCCGTGCCGGTGGTAACCGGTCTGCTGGAATCCATGACCAAAGAACTGGTCCCTGCTGGCGCCAAAGGCACCGCACCGGCTGCCCCTGCCAAGAAGCCATAAGCGAAATCACGACATGAGCATGCAACAGCGAATCGAATCCGCGTTGGCGGTCTTTCAGCCCGAGTACCTTGAGGTGCTCAACGAAAGCCACATGCACAGTCGTGGCTCGGACACTCACTACAAGGCCGTGGTGGTCAGCGAACACTTCGCTGGCCTCAACGCCGTCAAGCGTCACCAGAAGGTCTACGGCCTGCTGGGCGGCCTGATGGGTGAGTTCCATGCGCTGGCGCTGCACACCTACACCCCGGAAGAATGGTCGAAGCTCGGCGCTGCACCTGCTTCGCCGACCTGCGCCGGTGGGCATGATTAAGAATTGATGCTCAGTTCTGTAGGAGCGCGCTTGCCCGCGATAGCGATCTGTCTGACCCATCTCTGGTGTCTGACACGCCGCATATCGCGGGCAAGCGCGCTCCTTCGGGATTGGGGTCATGCCAAATACTTCAATTGACCCACATCAATCCCCGCTGATCCACCTCCCTCTCTGCTCCCCTCCGATTTTTGCTAGAATCCGCGCCGCGTTGCCGGGTCGGCACGCTTTTACCTGAATTTTTCATCCGGTAGGCCCTTTGCGAGGGTCACCACCTGGAGACGCAACATGACCCAAACCGCCCCCATCGTCGTCGCGGCGCTGTACAAATTCGTCACCCTTTCGGACTACGTCGAACTGCGCGAGCCGTTGCTCAAGGCAATGGTCGACAACGGCATCAAAGGCACGCTGCTGATCGCCGAAGAAGGCATCAATGGCACCGTTTCCGGAAGCCGCGAAGGTATCGACGGGCTCATGGCCTGGTTGAAGAACGATCCGCGCATGGACGACATCGATCACAAAGAGTCGTATTGCGACGAGCAGCCGTTCTACCGCACCAAGGTCAAACTGAAGAAAGAAATCGTCACACTCGGAGTCGAAGGCGTGGACCCTAACAAAGCGGTCGGCACCTACGTCGAACCGCAGGACTGGAACGCCCTGATCGCCGACCCGGAAGTGCTGCTGATCGACACCCGCAACGATTACGAAGTCTCCATCGGCACGTTCGAGGGCGCGATCGACCCGAAAACCACCACGTTCCGTGAGTTCCCCGAGTACATCAAGGCCCATTTCGATCCGGCGAAGCACAAGAAAGTCGCGATGTTCTGCACCGGCGGGATCCGCTGTGAAAAAGCCTCGAGTTACATGCTTGGCGAAGGCTTCGAAGAGGTGTATCACCTAAAGGGCGGCATCCTGAAATACCTGGAAGTAGTGCCGCAGGAGGAAAGCCAGTGGCGGGGCGACTGCTTCGTGTTCGACAACCGCGTGACCGTGCGTCATGACCTGACCGAAGGCGACTACGATCAATGTCATGCCTGCCGCACGCCGATCAGCGCTGAAGATCGGGCCAGTGAGCACTATTCGCCGGGTGTCAGTTGCCCGCATTGCTGGGATACGCTGAGCGAGAAAACCCGCCGCAGCGCCATCGACCGGCAAAAGCAGATCGAACTGGCGAAGGCCCGTAATCAGCCGCACCCGATTGGTCGTAATTACCGTCTGCTGGATGGCGACGACGCACAGACCCACGAAAAACAGACCAACGAGGCCTGACCCATGCACGCCCGCCTGCTCTATGTAATGGACCCGATGTGCTCATGGTGCTGGGGTTTTTCGCCCGTCGCGGACGCGTTGGTGGAACAGGCGAAAGCGGCGGGCCTGCCGTTGCATCTGGTGGTGGGCGGCTTGCGCACCGGCAGCGGGGCGGCACTCGAGCCGAACACCCGCCGCTACATCCTCGAGCACTGGCAGGCGGTGCACGACACCACCGGTCAGTCGTTTCAGTTCGAGGGCGCATTGCCCGATGGCTTTGTTTATGACACCGAACCGGCGTGCCGTGCCATCGTCGCTGCGCGCAGTCTGGCGCCGGACATCGCCTGGAAACTGGTCAAGGAAATTCAGCACGCGTTTTACCTTGAGGGGCGTGATGTGACCAAGGCGTCGGTACTGGCGGAATTGGCGGAAAAAGCCGGTCTGCCACGTATCGAGTTCGCCGATGCCTTCGACAGCGCGGAACAGCGTGCCGCCACGGCGTCCGATTTCTCGTGGGTACAGGACCTCGGCATCGCCGGCTTCCCCACCTTGCTGGCTGAGCGTAACGGCCAACTGGCCCTGCTGACCAACGGCTATCAACCTCTGGAAGAACTGGCGCCCATGCTCAGCCGTTGGCTGGAGCGCGCAGCCAGTGCGTGATGCCCGCGAGATAGAAATCTCCCCTCACAAGGCCGACGCCGTCCAGCCGGATCGCCTTGATTGGCCGCAGATTCGCCGTCTCGCCCTTCGGCACAAAAAAGCGCTGTGGATCGCCAACGGAGTCGCCGTATTGGCGGTGCTGTGTTCGGTGCCGATCCCTCTGCTACTGCCGCTGCTGGTGGACGAGGTGTTGTTGGGCAAGGGCAACACCGCACTGATTTTCATGAATCAGTTCCTGCCCGCCAGCCTCCACAAGCCTGTGGGCTACATCGGCTTGATGCTGGTCACGACTCTCTGTCTGCGGCTCGGAGCGTTGCTGTTCAACGTGATTCAGGCGCGCTTGTTCGCCGGGCTGGCCAAAGACATCGTGTATCGCATACGCATTCGCTTGATCGAACGGCTCAAGCGTATCTCGCTGGGCGAATACGAAAGTCTGGGCAGCGGGACCGTCACCGCGCATCTGGTCACCGATCTGGATACGGTGGACAAGTTCGTCGGCGAAACCCTCAGCAAGTTCCTGGTCGCGATGCTGACATTGACGGGCACCGCAGCGATCCTGGTCTGGATGCACTGGCAACTGGCATTGTTGATCCTGCTCTTCAACCCGCTGGTGATTTACGCCACGGTCAAGCTGGGCAAGCGCGTCAAACATCTGAAAAAGCTGGAGAACGACAGCACCTCGCGCTTTACCCAGGCGCTCACCGAAACCCTGGATGCCATTCAAGAAATCCGCGCCGGCAACCGGCAAGGCTATTTTCTTGGACGTCTGGGCCTGCGAGCTAAGGAAGTGCGCGATTTCGCTGTTGCTTCACAGTGGAAAAGCGATGCGTCGGGCCGTGCCAGCGGTTTGTTGTTCCAGTTCGGCATCGATATTTTTCGCGCCGCAGCGATGCTCACCGTGCTGTTTTCCGACCTGTCCATCGGCCATATGCTCGCCGTCTTCAGCTACTTGTGGTTCATGATCGGTCCCGTCGAGCAATTGCTGAACCTGCAGTACGCGTTCTATGCGGCGGGCGGTGCGCTGACGCGCATCAACGAACTGCTGGCGCGGGCCGACGAACCTCAGTACGCAGGGCAGCTCAATCCCTTCGTGGGGCGTGAGACCGTCAGCATCGACGTGAGTGGCCTGTGCTTTGGCTATAACGAGGAGCTGGTGCTCGACCATCTGGACCTGTCGATCACGCCGGGTGAGAAAGTGGCGATCGTCGGCGCCAGCGGTGGCGGCAAGAGCACCCTGGTGCAATTGCTGCTGGGCCTCTACAGCCCCAAGTCCGGGACCATACGCTTCGGCGGCGCAAGCTTGCAGGACATCGGCCTTGAAACCGTTCGGGAACATGTGGCGGTTGTTTTGCAGCACCCGGCGCTGTTCAATGACACCGTCAGGGCCAACCTGTCGATGGGCCGCGAGCGCAGCGATGAGGCGTGTTGGCAGGCGCTTGAAATCGCTCAGCTGGACGCGACCATTCGGGCGCTCCCACAGGGGCTGGACAGTGTTGTCGGGCGATCCGGGGTGCGTCTGTCGGGTGGCCAGCGTCAGCGCCTGGCGATTGCCCGGATGGTCCTCGCCGAACCCAAGGTGGTGATCCTCGACGAGGCGACCTCAGCGCTGGACGCCGCGACCGAGTACAACCTGCATCAAGCGTTGAATCGCTTTCTCAGTGGCCGGACCACGCTGATCATTGCGCATCGCCTGTCGGCCGTGAAGCAAGCGGATCGGGTTCTGGTATTTGATGGCGGCAGCATCGCCGAGGATGGCGACCACCAACAACTGATTGCTGACGGCGGGCTCTACGCCCGTCTCTACGGTCACTTGCAACAGCTCTGATACATCTTGTCGGTTTTTTTCATAACGGGTGCGAAATGGCGTATCGCCAGTGGAACACGTCAATTCTTGGGCTATGCTTGACCCGTGTATTTATGGAAAGTGTGAAAAGCGTCATATTTACGTCTCGACTCTCCAGAGGTTACACCTGAGAGGCGGGCACAATGTGTGAGGATTACCCCCGCTGCATCGTGGAAATTAGCCGAGTCCCTTGTCCGGTCAGGAAGGTCGCCTGAACGAAGGGAGTGAGTACTGGCAGTGCTGATGAAAGGGACACCATGAAGCAAAAGCGGATCCTGGAGAAGCCTCGCCTTCTCGGTATCGTTTGGCCATTTATCGCGGTGGTGCTGTTACAGGCACTGCTCGGTTGCGTCAGCCTGTACATGATGTCGGCCGTGCGCAGTTATGTTGGCGGCGAAAGCCTGTGGTCCAAAGGCCAGAAGGACGCTATTTATTATTTGAATCTCTACGCCAACAGTCGCGATGAGATCAACTACCTGAAATACCAGCAGGCCATTGCCATCCCTCAGGGCGGACATGACCTGCGGGTAGCAATGGATCAACCGGTTCCCGACATCGCACGCGCGACTGCAGGCATTCTGCAGGGTGGTAACCATCCTGACGATGCTCAGGGCATCATCTGGCTCTATCTCAATTTTCGGCATTTCAGCTACCTGGAGAAGGCCATCGATCGTTGGAAGATCGGTGACAACTACCTCGTCCAGCTCGATGAGGTCGCCCGCGAAATGCATGGCCGCATTCTCGATGGCAGTGCCACCAACAGCGACGTGCTGGGCTGGCGACAGCGGATCAACGCGATCAACGAGGGCGTGACGCCCGCGGCCATGGCCTTCAGCGATGCGTTGGGCGAGGGCTCGCGGGTCATTTTGCGAATCCTGCTGGTGGTTAACCTCGCCACAGCAGTGCTGCTGATCATCCTGGCGCTGCTGCGCACCCATAAATTGCTGGAACAGCGTCATGCCTTTGCCATGGCATTGCAGATGGAGAAGGAGCGGGCGCAGATCACGCTGGAGTCTATTGGTGATGGCGTGATCACCACCGATGTCGACGGCTCCATCGCCTACATGAACCCGGCGGCCGAGCAGATGACCCACTGGAAGACCGATCAGGCGGTCGGCCTTCCCCTGGCAGCGTTGTTCAATCTGCTTGACGAGAATGATCAGAAAGACAGCTCGACGCTGATCGAGCGCATCCTCAGTGGCAAGCTGGGCGGTGGCAGTGAAAACTCAAAACTGATTCAACGGCTCGATGGCAGTACGGTGTCGGTTGCGTTGGTCGGCTCGCCCATCCGCACCGAAGGCAAGGTCAGCGGCGCGGTGCTGGTGCTGCACGACATGACTCAGGAGCGGCAGTACATTGCCAATCTGTCCTGGCAGGCGACGCATGATGCCTTGACGGGATTGGCGAACCGCCGCGAATTCGAGTACCGATTGGAACTGGCGTTGAATGGGCTGGCCTACCAGCCGGGTCGCCACGCGGTGATGTTCCTCGATCTCGATCAATTCAAGCTGGTCAACGACACCAGCGGTCATGCAGCAGGGGATGAGTTGCTCCGGCACATCTGTGCGTTGCTGCAACAGGGCATTCGGGAGGGCGACACACTGGCGCGGCTGGGCGGCGACGAGTTCGGCATTCTCCTTGAACACTGCGCGCCAGAGGCTGCCGAAAAAATCGCCGAAGGCCTGCGCCAGACGGTCGAGAGCCTTCACTTCGTCTGGAAGGGGCGACCGTTCGTGACGACCGTCAGCGTCGGGCTGGTTCATGTGTCTGACGTGCCTACCACCCTGGAAGCTTCGCTGCGTGCCGCCGATATGGCGTGCTACATGGCGAAGGAAAAAGGTCGCAACCGGGTTCAGGTCTATCACGACGACGACTCGGAATTGTCCATTCGTTTCGGCGAAATGGCCTGGATTCAACGCCTGCACATGGCGCTGGAAGACAATCGTTTCTGCCTGTACTCGCAGGAAATAGCAGCGTTGAGTCGCGATGCGGCCCACAGCAACGGTCACGTAGAGATTTTGCTGCGGCTGCGTGACGAGTCTGGTCGCATGATCCTGCCGGACAGCTTTATCCCCGCCGCCGAACGCTACGGGATGATGACCACGCTGGACCGATGGGTGGTGCAGAACGTCTTCAAGATCATCGCCGATTGCCTGATGGACAACCACCGAACCGGGCCGATGGCGACCTGTGCAATCAATCTGTCCGGCACCAGCATCGGTGACGACGCGTTTCTTGAATATTTGCGACAGCAGTTCCAAATCTACGCAATACCGCCTGAACTTATCTGTTTCGAAATCACCGAAACCAGTGCGATCGCCAATTTGGGCAGTGCTATTCGGTTCATTAACGAACTCAAAAGTCTGGGATGCCGTTTTTCACTGGATGACTTCTGTGCAGGCATGTCGTCATTCGCATACTTGAAGCACTTGCCTGTGGATTATTTGAAGATCGATGGCAGTTTCGTAAAAGACATGCTCGACGATCCGGTCAACCGGGCGATGGTGGAAGTGATCAACCATATCGGACACGTCATGGGCAAACAGACGATCGCTGAGTTCGTTGAAAGCCCCCAGATAGAGCAGGCGTTATTGGAAATCGGTGTGGACTACGCTCAGGGGTACGTTATCGAGCGACCGCAATTATTCACCTGTGAATGTCTGCACGCACGGCCCGCGAGGCAGACCCCCATGTTGTTCAGCGCACCCGGGACTTTTCGCTGAACAACCCCGATGCAACACAACATAAGGAGCTACACAGTGATCGATATGTTCATTAGAACCGGTCCGCTGATGGATGCCAGCAGTTACCCCGTTTGGGCGCAGCAATTGATCAAAGATTGCAGCGAAGCCAAGGCACGCGTGGTAGGGCATGAACTTTATCAACGTATGAGAGATGGGCGGCTCAGTTCGAGAACCATGCGCCAGTATTTGATTGGTGGGTGGCCTGTTGTTGAACAGTTTGCGGTCTACATGGCGCATAACCTGACCAAAACCCGTTTCGCCCGTCATCCGGGCGAAGACATGGCGCGTCGCTGGCTGATGCGCAATATTCGGGTAGAGCTCAATCATGCCGATTACTGGGTGAACTGGAGCGCGGCCCACGGGGTCACGCTGGAGGACCTGCAAGCGCAACGCGTTCCGTCAGAATTGCACGCACTCAATCACTGGTGCTGGCACAGCTGTTCATCGGAACCGTTGGTGGTCGCCATCGCAGCCACTAACTACGCCATTGAAGGCGCGACCGGCGAATGGTCTGCTGTCGTATGTTCACAAGAGACATACGCAGATATGTTCCCGCCGGATCTGCGAAAGCGCGCCATGAAATGGTTGAAGATGCATGCGCAATACGATGACTCCCACCCTTGGGAAGCCCTGGAGATCATCTGCACGCTGGCCGGCAATAACCCCAGCGAGCAGTTGCAGGCGGACCTGAGAATGGCGGTGTGCAAGAGTTACGAGTACATGTACCTGTTTCTGGAACGGTGCATGGTTCTGGAGCAGCCGCAGGAGGCAAACGCGCCGATGCGCGAGCGCCGGTTTGCGGTTCGCGCCTGAGCCGCTTTCAACCTGCCATTTCCAGCCGGTTACGGCCCTGACGTTTGGCGGCATAAAGGGCGGTGTCGGCGCGGCGCAACAGGCTGTCGGGGGATTCCCCCGGCAGCAGCGTCGAGCAGCCCAGGCTGACCGTCAGTTCCACCGGGCTTCCATTGACCGGGTATGTGAGTTGCAGTGCCGCATTGCGCAGGCGTTCGCCCACCAGCGCGGCTGACTCACGACCGGTATTGGTCAGCACGATCAAAAACTCTTCCCCGCCAAACCTGAACACTTGGTCGATGTTGCGCAGACGATCCTTGATTGCGTCCGCAACGCCCCTCAGCACCACATCGCCCGTGGCATGCCCGTGGGTATCGTTGATCCCTTTGAAATGATCGATATCCAGCATCAGCACCGACAGAGGCTGCTGTTGGCGCCGTGCAATTTCAGCTTCCCGCGTCAATGACTGCTCCATGGCGATGCGATTGCCCGCGCCGGTCAACGGGTCACGCAGGGCGCTCAGGTTCGCGTTGCGGTAGAGCAGGGCGTTTCGCAGCGGGTAGAGCAGGGTTGCGAGCAGGGCTTCCAGCTGCGTCAGCTCGTGCTCGGCGAAGCGTCGGTCACGTTGAAACGCCAACTCCCCCATCTGTTCGCCGTCATGCGTGATGCAGTAGCTGGCCTTATGCCGCGAACGCTCCCCAAACTCCAGACGCAAGTCTGTTCCCACGTGCTTGTAGTTCAGCGCCTTGAGAGGAATGAACTGCTGCACGCTTTGAAAGAACATCGCCAGGATCTTGTCTGCTTCCAGGCTGGTTTGCAGCTGCAATTCAAGCCTGCGCTGCAGCTGTTCATAGTCCAGCGGTTGAGGCGCGAATCCATGCGCAGGCGCGAAGCCAAAGCGTTGAAGCCTTGCGCTGTCAAAATCAATGGCGTTGGTATTCGTCGGAAAACTCATGTTTTCGCTCCTGCGCCTCTGATCGGGCCTGATGTGGGTAGAGCGAAACTCGTGCCAATTCGTTCGCCGGGATTGATCGTTAGATAAATCAAGGGGTTAGCAGATGTGTTCGCGAACGCCGGGGGTGTCCGCGCCTTGGGATTGACTAACGTACCGGTTTACACGCGAATGGACTACAAAGAGGCGACGGAAAACCGCCGAGGGGATGAAAGGCGGTGAGGTTCCCTGGGAATGATCGCGATCTCCTGTGAGGCGAATTCATTCGCAAGACGGTTGTACATCCGGTGATGCTCAATTGAATGTATTGGCCCCTCGCGAATGAATTCGCTCCCACAGGTCGTGCGTCTGACAGGAAATCATTTCTTTTGCGCGTCGAACGCCTGGCCATTGATGCCGTTGCTGTCCGGGCCCATGAGGTACAGATAGACCGGCATGATTTCTTCGGGGGTCGGGTTGTTCAGCGGGTTTTCTGCCGGGTACGCCTGGGCGCGCATGTCGGTGCGGGTGGCGCCGGGGTTGATGCTGTTGGCGCGAACCGGTGCAACGCCGTCCACCTCGTCGGCCAGCGTTTGCATCAGGCCCTCGGTCGCGAATTTGGACACACCATATGCGCCCCAGTAAGCCCGGCCTTTGCGCCCCACGCTGCTTGAAGTGAAGACCACCGAGGCGTCCTGCGACAGTTTCAGCAATGGCAACAGGGTGGCGGTGAGCATGAACGTCGCGTTGACGTTGATGTGCATCACACGCATGAAGTGCTCGCCGGACAACTGCTCGATTGGCGTACGTGGGCCGATGATCGACGCGTTGTGCAGCAAACCGTCCAGACGCCCGAACTCGGCCTCGATCATGGCCGCCAGTTCGTCGTACTGATGGGGCAGGGCGGTTTCGAGATTGAAGGGTATGACGGCAGGCTGCGGATGACCTGCGGCTTCGATCTCGTCATAGACCGCCGTGAGGTTCGATTCTGTCTTGCCCAGCAGCAGGACGGTTGCGCCGTGGGCTGCATAGGTTTTCGCGGCAGCGGCGCCAATCCCGCGGCCGGCGCCGGTCACCAGAATGATACGGTCCTTGAGCAGTTCGGGGCGAGCGGAATAGTTGAACATGGTACTCCTCGTCAGTCCTGTGACTCATGTGTTCGTCGTCTGCTATCGGTCCACATGCTGTGGGAGCGAATTCATTCGCGAGAGGGCTTTGGAATCGCCGCACCTTGTCGCCTGGACAATTTTTCGCGAATGAATTCGCTCCCACAGGTTTTATAGGTGGTCAGCCAGTCAGCAACCGCAGAGTGCGCTATCCAGTACCCGGCGCAATTCCAGCGGGTGGTCCACCACTACGTCCGCGCCCCAATGGTCCGGATTGTCGTGCGGATGAATGTAGCCATAACGAACGGCCGCTGTCTTGGTGCCCGCATCGCGGCCGGACTCGATATCCCGCAGATCGTCACCGATGAACAAGACGCTGGCCGGGTCCAGGTCCAGCATCTTGCAGGCGAGCAACAGCGGTTCAGGGTCCGGCTTGCTTTTGGTCACATGATCGGGACAGATCAGCACCGCCGAACGCTCGGACAGCCCCAACTGCTCCATGATCGGCTGGGCAAAGCGCACCGGCTTGTTGGTGACCACGCCCCAGATCAGTTTTGCCTTCTCGATATCGGCCAAGAGCTCCGCCATGCCGTCGAACAGTTTGCTGTGGACCGCGCAGTCCTTCTGATAGCGTTCGAGAAATTCCAGACGCAGCGCCTCGAACTCCGGCTCGTTCGGCGAAAGCGCGAAGGCGGCTGAGACCATCGCTTTGGCGCCGCCGGAAATTTCATCGCGAATCAGTTTGTCGTCAACCGGCGCAAAACCACGCTCGGCCAGCATGGCCTGACAGATCGCGATGAAGTCCGGGGCGGTGTCGAGCAGGGTGCCGTCCATGTCGAAAAGAACTGCTCTCAAGCGCATGGATCAGGCCCCCTTCAGCGTCTGGATCATGTAATTGACGTCGACATCGGAAGCCAGTTTGTAATGCTTGGTCAGCGGGTTGTAGGTCAGTCCGATGATGTCCTTGACCTCAAGGCCTGCGCTGCGGCTCCAGGCGCCCAGCTCGGAAGGACGGATGAATTTCTTGAAGTCATGGGTCCCGCGCGGCAGCAGGTTCATGATGTATTCCGCGCCGATGATGGCGAACAGGTACGCCTTCGGGTTGCGGTTGATCGTGGAAAAAAACACTTGGCCGCCAGGCTTGACCATCGTGTAGCAGGCGCGGATGACCGAGGAGGGATCGGGCACGTGCTCCAGCATTTCGAGGCACGTCACAACGTCGAACTGCTCCGGCATTTCTTCGGCCAGCGCTTCGGCCGTGATCTGCCGGTACTCAACGCTGACGCCGGACTCCAGCTGATGCAATTGCGCGACTGCCAGGGGTGCCTCGCCCATGTCGATGCCGGTCACCGTTGCGCCACGCAACGCCATGGCTTCGCTGAGAATGCCGCCGCCACATCCCACGTCCAGCACTTTCTTGCCTGCCAGACTGACGCGCTCGTCGATCCAGTTCACGCGCAACGGGTTGATGTCGTGCAGCGGTTTGAACTCGCTGTTGCGATCCCACCAGCGATGGGCCAAGGCTTCGAATTTAGCGATTTCGGCGTGGTCGACGTTGCTCATGTGTGATCCCTCTAAAACTTGAATTCGGTATTCGGTCACGGCCTGTCGCCATGACGCGCTAAAAATCAGTCTGCGGCGGCGATGCGATTGCCCCAGGCCCTGGCCGTTCGGGTGAGCGCTTCTTCGTCCATGCGTGTCAGACGTTTGTCCTGAAGTAATGGTTTGCCCGCGACCCAGACGTGGCTGACGCAGTCGCGGCCGCTCGCATAAATAAGCTGCGAGACGGGATCGTAGATCGGCTGTTGTGCCAGGCCCGACAGGTCGAAGGCGACCATGTCGGCGGCTTTGCCGATTTCCAGCGACCCGGTGGTGCCTTCGATGCCCATGGCGCGCGCGCCGTTCAGGGTTGCCATGCGCAAGGCGCGATGGGCGTCCAGTGCGGTGGCCGAGCCAGCGACTGCTTTGGCCAGCAACGCGGCGGTACGGGTTTCACCCAGCAAGTCCAGGTCATTATTGCTCGCAGCACCGTCGGTTCCGACCGCAACATTGACACCCGCCTGCCACAGACGCTCGACCGGGCAGAAGCCGCTGGCCAGCTTCAGGTTCGATTCGGGGCAGTGGATCACGCTGGAGTTGCTTTCGACCAGCATGGCCAGGTCTTCATCGCTGATCTGGGTCATGTGAACCGCCTGGAAGCGCGGGCCCAGCAGGCCCAGGCGTTGCAGGCGAGCCAGCGGACGTTCCTGACGCTGTTGCACCGCTTCATGCACTTCAAAGGCGGTTTCGTGGACATGCATGTGAATCATCGCGTCGAGCTCGTCGGCAATGACGCGGATCTTCTCCAGGTTTTCATCGCTGACCGTGTACGGTGCATGCGGGCCCATGGCGATCTTGATGCGGTCGTGGTGGGCCAGGTCATTGAACAGCTCGACACCGATGTGCAGCGCTTCGTCGGCGTTACGCGCACCGGGTATCGGGAAATCCAGCACCGGAACCGTGATCTGTGCCCGAATGCCACTGTTGTGGACCCGCTCGCAGGCGACCTTTGGAAAGAAATACATGTCAGAGAAACAGGTGATGCCGCCCTTGAGCTGTTCGGCGATGGCGATATCGGTGCCGTCGCGAACGAAATCCTCATCGACCCATTTGCCCTCGGCCGGCCAGATATGGTCCTGCAGCCAGGTCATCAATGGCAGATCGTCCGCCAGACCGCGGAACAGGGTCATCGCCGCGTGACCATGGGCGTTGATCAGGCCGGGGCTGAGCAGCATGCCGGGCAGTTCGCGGACTTCCCTGGCGTGCTGGCGCAAGGCTTCGGCTTTGGGGCCGATGTAAGCAATGACGCCGTCGCGAATGCCGATCCCGTGCTGTTGCAGGACGACGCCAGCGGGCTCCACCGGTACCAGCCAGTCCGGCAGAAGCAGGAGGTCGAGCGGGGCAGCGGCGTCGGGCATGGTGCGGGCATCCAATGGCTTATTACGGGGACGGCGAAGTATACCCGAGCGTCTTGGCGGTCGGCTCGCTATAATCGGCCGCTTTTTCAGCTGCTGGCTATTTGATCTTGGCCCATGCAGCCCTGTAGGTGCGAGCGTGCTCGCGTTTGCCGACGTGGTGGCGCTGTCGTATGGCGCACTCACCGGTCCTCAGGTCTTCAACAATTCATCATGTGGGGTGTGCAATGCGCGATCGATTACTGGCTGCGGAGAAGGTAAAGGCCATCGATTGGCGGGACGGCACGTTGTATCTGCTGGATCAGCGAATCCTGCCGTTCGAAGAAACCTGGCATCCCTATCACACTGCAGCCAGCGTGGCCGACGCCATCCGCACGATGGTCGTGCGTGGCGCGCCCGCCATTGGCATCAGTGCCGCTTACGGCATTGTGCTCGCGGTGGTTGACCGTTATGAAGCAGGCGGCGACTGGCAGATGGCCCTGGAAGAAGACTTCGACCTGCTCGCCAACTCTCGCCCGACAGCGGTCAACCTGTTCTGGGCGCTGAACCGCATGCGCGAGCGCCTGTATCGCCTCAAGGATCACGAAGATCCGCGCCAAGTCATGGAAGCCGAGGCCGTCGCCATTCACCTCAGCGACCGCGAAGCTAACCTGACCATGGCGCAACTCGGTGCCGAGCTGATCCGCAAGCATCAAGGTAACCTGCAGACCGTTCTGACCCATTGCAACACCGGCGCGCTGGCCACCGGCGGATTTGGCACGGCACTGGGGGTGATTCGCGCCGCTCATATAGAAGGCATGATCGAGCGCGTCTATGCCGACGAAACCCGTCCCTGGCTGCAAGGTTCGCGTCTGACGGCCTGGGAGCTGGTCAACGAAGGCATTCCGGTCACGCTGAATGCCGACTCCGCCGCCGCGCACCTGATGAAGACCAAAGGCATCACCTGGGTCATCGTCGGGGCCGACCGCATCACGGCGAACGGTGATGTCGCCAACAAGATCGGCACCTATCAGCTGGCGGTTGCCGCCATGCACCATGGCGTGCGCTTCATGGTCGTGGCGCCCAGTTCGACCATCGACATGAACCTGGCCAGCGGTGAGGACATTCCCATCGAAGAGCGCGATGGCAAAGAGCTGCTCGAAGTCGGGGGCCAGCGCGTTGGCGCCGAGGTGGATGCCTTCAATCCGGTCTTCGACGTGACGCCTGCCGACCTGATCGACGCCATCGTGACTGAAAAAGGCATCGTCGAGCGTCCCGATACGGTGAAAATGGCGCAACTGATGTGCCGTAAGCGCCTGCATTGATCCCTTCATTGCCAGCAATACCGCCCGCCGGGAAAGCGCTAGCAGCCCCTGTAAGCGCTTCTCAGGGCCCTAATGGCGAAATGGCGCGTTTTCAGCGCTCTCAAAGGCTTCGTGCCTGACAGCGATTGTGGTAACATCCGGCGGTTTCCAGGGGGGCGCATTGCGGCCCTCTTTACTGCGCAAATCCATGGCATAACTCGCTGATTTGTCGTAAGTCGCTGCCAGGCAATCGTCGGCAGCGGCGAGCTTCGTTCATCCCGGATGGATGTACGAGGTTTCACCAGAAAAAGGAATCAGGCTTCTCATGGGCGAACTGGCCAAAGAAATCCTCCCGGTCAATATCGAAGACGAGCTGAAGCAGTCCTACCTCGACTACGCGATGAGCGTCATCGTCG
>Ga0308163_10001298_pt1 | contig 28365 bp, 29 predicted proteins | sample PhyTR1_FD_201037 | JGI IMG/M metagenome (GOLD analysis project Ga0308163, IMG submission 201037) | Phyllosphere microbial communities from UC Gill Tract Community Farm, Albany, California, United States - DLSLT.R1 | ecosystem: Host-associated > Plants > Phyllosphere > Unclassified | place: USA... | reverse complement strand
CCACGACGAGAGGGAACCCCATGGCGACGCGCGACGAGATGGACTGCTGGCTCACCGACATGGACGGCGTGCTGGTGCACGAGAACCAGGCCCTGCCCGGCGCGGCGGCCCTCATCCAGCAGTGGCAGGACCAGGGCAAGCCCTTCCTCGTGCTCACCAACAACAGCATCTTCACGCCGCGCGACCTCTCCGCCCGGCTCCGTGCGTCCGGCCTGCACGTGCCCGAGGAGTCGATCTGGACCTCCGCGCTCGCGACCGCCGCGTTCCTCGAGCAGCAGATGCCCGGCGGATCCGCGTTCGTCATCGGCGAGGCCGGCCTCACGACCGCGCTGCACGAGGCGGGCTTCATCATGACCGACACGAAGCCCGACTTCGTGGTCATCGGCGAGACGCGCAACTACTCGTTCGAGGCGATCACGCGGGCGATCCGGCTCATCAACGGCGGCGCGCGCTACATCGCGACGAACCCCGACGCGACCGGCCCGAGCGCCGAGGGCGTGCTGCCCGCCACGGGCGCGGTGCTCGCGCTCATCTCGAAGGCCACCGGCAAGGAGCCGTACATCGTCGGCAAGCCGAACCCGATGATGTTCCGCTCGGCGCTCAACAAGATCGGCGCGCACTCCGAGAGCACCGGCATGATCGGCGACCGCATGGACACCGACATCATCGCGGGCATCGAGGCGGGCCTCCACACCGTGCTCGTGCTCACGGGCATCAGCGACCGCGCCGAGATCGAGCGCTACCCGTTCCGGCCCGACGAGGTGCTGTCGGGCGTCACCGAGCTGCTGGATCCGGAGCCCGTCGAGTCCGAGCTCTGATCCGCCGCCGCGGAGCCGCCGGGCTGCTTCCCCTTCCCCTCCGCCGCCGACGCTGATCCCGTAGGCCGCTTCCCCTCCTCCGCGACGCGCGCGGCGAGCAGCGCCCGGATGCCGCGCGAGCGCAGCATCGCGAGCCCGACGAGCGCCTCGCCGACGCCGCCCGCGATCACGACCACCCGCAGCGCCGTCTCCTGCCCGAGCGGATGCAGCGCCACCGTGAGCGCGCCGCCGAGGAGCACCGCGGGCGGGTAGAGGCCCTGGCCGAGGAGCTTCTTCGCGCCGAGGATCGCGCCCTGCCGCGCGGGCGGCGTGCGCTCCTGCCAGACGGCGGTGAGCGGCGCGCCCTGCACCTGGAGGGCGACGTTGCGGACGACGGCCGCGGCGATCCACACCCCGAGGAGCGCGGTCGACGCCAGCGCGACGCGACCCAGGAGACCGAGGACGACGGCCGCGCCCGCGATGGCGGCGAGCCGCGGGATCCGGTCCCCCCGCGCCGCGACGAGCGCGGCGCCGACGAGGAGCCCCGCGGATCCGGCCACGCTGAACGCCGCGAGGCTCGCGCCGGAGCCGATGCCGCCCGACCCGAGCAGCAGCACGTACGCGGTCGTGGCGGAGGCCGCGACCCCGTTCGCGAGGTTGAGCGCGCCGAAGCCGAGCTGGAGGCGGCGGAGGCCGGGGTGGCGGAGGATCCACGCGATGCCGTCGCGGGCGCCGCGGAACGGGTTGGCGACCCGGCGGTCCGGCGGCGCGTCCCAGCGCACCACGAGGAGCGCGGCGACGCAGCCGAGCGACGTGGCCGCGTCGACGAGGAACACGGCGGCCGGGGCCACGGTCGCGGAGACCGCGGCGCCGAGGACGGGCGCGAGGAGGGTCGGCCCGTCCTGGAGCAGCGACGTGATGCCGTTGATCCGGGTGAGGTCGGCCTCCCGCCGCATCCGCCGCACGCTGGCCGTGAGGGTCAGCGCGAGGGTCGACGACGCGAGCGCCGAGACGAGCGTGAGCGGGTAGACCACGGCGAGCAGCCGGCCGGGGCCCGCCGCGGAGACCGCCGCCATGCCCACGGAGCCGGCGGCGAGCACCGCGTTGCTCGCGAGGGCCGCGCGGCGATGGCCGACCCGGTCGGCGAGCCAACCGGTGAGCGGCGCGCAGTAGATGGACGCGACCGTGGCGACGACCGTGAGCGCGGAGAGGGCCAGCGCGCTGCCGGTCTCGGCGAACACCTGCAGCGTGAGCGCGAACGACGCCGCGCTCGCCCCGAGGGAGGAGACCGCCTGCGCGCCCCAGAGGAGGAGGAAGGCGCGGTCGCCGGGTCGCACGCGAGAGGCCACACGTCCCCCGTCCCCGTGGATCCGCGGGCACGGGCGATGCGCGCGGGATGTCGAGGGTAGGGCGGGTGCGGCCGGCGGCGTCGTCCGCGTCCCCAGGCTCGGGCGCGGCGATCCGCCGGGCGGCCCGGTGCGCGCCGGCGGAGGCGAGCGGGCGGCGAGCGGGCGGAGGCGAGCGGCCGGCGGGCGGCGGCGCCGGCGGCGCTACGGGACGACGGGCGGCTGCGGGACGCCGATGCTGCCCGTGAAGGTGCCGCCGCCGGCGCGCGAGACGAAGCAGTACGCGTCGCGGTCGCCGGCCGTCCACTCGTCCTGCGTGATGGGGTACGCGGACTGGTACTGCACGTCCTCGTAGGCGCGGGCCGCGCCGTAGTCGATCACGGTGTCCGCGATGCAGAGCTCGTCGGCGGAGTCGCGCACGGCCTCCTCGCCCGGGAACGTGTCGCCGGTCTGCGGCAGCGCGACGCGGGCGACCATCTGCGCGTGGTGCTCGGATCCGCAGTCGACGACCGTGAACTCCTCCTCCCACGGCGTCGAGTACGGCTCGAGGCACTCGCCGCCCAGCAGCGCGTCCCACGCCTGGGGACCCGCCGCGGCCGGACCCTGCACGGGCTCGGTCGGGGTGGGCGACGGGGTCGGGGTCTCCTCGGCGGCCGTCGCGGTCGCCACGGGGGCGGCGTCCGGCTCGGCGGGCGTGACCAGCCGCTGGCCCAGGAAGAACAGGCCGATGAGGAGGAGCACCAGGAGGATCGCGCCGCCGACCCAGAGGCCCGTGCGGCGGGGGCCGCGCGGGCCGCGGGCGCGGGTCGCGTCGCGGGACGGAGCGGCGGGCGGGGCGGGCACGCGGGCCGCATCGACGGCGGGGCCGCGGGGAGCGGGCGGACGAGGCGCGGGCGGCGCGGCGTACGGAGGCGGGACGGGCGCGGATCCGGATGCGGGGTCGGGACGCGGAGCCCACGCGGATGCGCCGTCGGGGCGCGAGGACGCGGGCACGGCGACCGTGGGGGCGTCGCGATCCGGCTGCGCGGCCCGGGCGGCGGCGCCTGCCGCGGCGGCGCCGGCCACCGGGAGGACGCGCGTGCGGTCCTCGTCGCCGTCCGGCGCCGGGCCGTCGGGCTCCGTGGCGCGGCGGTCGCCGCGCGCGTCGTCCGCGGCGTCGCCGTCGTCCGCCGCGTCGCCGTCGTCCGCGGCGTCGCCGAAGAGGAGCGCGATGGCGTCGACGGGCTCGTCGTCGGGCGCGAGGGGCGCGTGATCCGCTCGGTCGTGGTCGTGGTCGTGGTCGACGAAGGCGGCGTCCGGCTCGACGGCGGGAGCGATCGGATCCTCCGGCTGCGGCACGGACGGCGCCGCGGGAGCGGGCGGGGCTGCGGGAGCGGCGTCGGGGGACGGGTCGGCGAGCACGGCGGGATCGTCGGGAGTGCCGGAGGCGGGACCGGACGCGTCGTCCGCGGCCTCCGGGATGACGTCGTCCGAGCGGTCCTCGTCGGCGTCGGCGGCCGCGGCCGCGGGCGTGGGCGTCGGCGTCGGCGTCACCGGGGAACCGGCGGCCCAGGCCATGGCGGCGGCGCGTCCCGCCGAGGCGGCGGGAGCGAGCGGGACCACAGGCTCGTCGAAGTCGGCGTCGGAGTCGGCGTCCGGGTCCATGTCGGGCGCATCGGGAACGTCGCGCGCCTCGAGGGCGGCCGGTGCCGACGCGGCGGCCTCGCCGGGCGCGTCCACGGGGTCGTCGACCACTCCCGCATCCTCGTCGAGGCCCGTGTCGACGCGGGGCGTCAGGTCGACGAGGTCGTCGGTAGACGGCTCGGCGGGCGTCTCGGGGGCCGGCTCCTCGACGAGCTCGGCGTCCACCACGGCGGACACCACGTCGGGCTCCACGGCGCTGTCGGCGGCGGGCTCCGGCAGCCGCAGGTCGTCGTCACCGCTCGCGATCGGCTCCAGCACGAGCTCGGCGGTCGCGTCGTCGACCGGCTCGGGATCCGCCTCGACCTCGCCCGTCAGCACCTCGCCGGCGAGCGGGGCGCCGGCCGCGGGGGCGTCGTCGCGAGGGACGCCCGTGGGCGCGGCGTCGGGCTCGTCCGTGAGCTCCACGTCGTCCGCGATGACGGGTGCGGCGGCGATCTCGGGCTCGGGCACCGGGGCGGCGTCGCCGTCGGGGTCGGCGTCGGTCGCGGGATCCGCCTGGTCGAGCGGGGCGACCCGGTCGGCGTCCTCCGTGGGGTCGAGCGGGGCGATGCCCGCCAGGATGTCGTCGGCGGGGGCCTGCGGCGCCTCGGCCGGGGCGGGATCGATGCCCTCCTCCTGCGCGGCGGCGGCCTCCGCGGCGCCGTCGTCAGCGGAGCCGTCGTCAGCGGAGCCGTCCTCCGTGGAGCCGTCGACGGCCGCGTCCGCCTCCTCCGACCGGGCCTCCTCGCGCGAGGCCGGCACGGGCTCGGGGCCGGCGGACCGCCCCCAGCCGATCGGCGCGAGCGGCCGGTTCGGCCGCTCCCGGTCGGCGTCCGTGGCGGGACGGACCGCGAACGGGTCGTCGTCGTGACCGGATCCGGATCCGCCGCCGGGAGGCGCCTGCCCGCTCACTACGCGAGCCCCAGGTCCTCGAGGCCGATGGCGTACAGGTAGCGGTGGCCGGCGGCCTCGATCACCTCGCGGGCGTCGGTCGAGCGGTCGACGACGACGGCGACCGCAGCGATCTCCGCGCCCACCTTCTCGAGCGCCTCGATGGCCTTCAGCGGGGATCCGCCGGTGGTGGACGTGTCCTCGACGACGATGACGCGCTTGCCCTGGAGGTCGGGCCCCTCGACCTGGCGGCCGCGGCCGTGGTCCTTGGGCTCCTTGCGGACGACGAACGCGTCGTAGCCGCGGCCGACCGCGGCGCCCTGGTGCAGGATCGCGGCGGCGATGGGATCCGCGCCCATCGTGAGCCCGCCGACCGCGGCGACGTCGGGCACCTCGGCGATGAGGTCGAGCATGACCTGCCCGATGAGCGGTGCGACGCGGTGGTCGAGGCTCACGCGGCGGAGGTCCACGTAGTAGCTGGCCTTCTTGCCGCTCGTCAGCGTGAAGTCGCCGTGGAAGACGGCGTCCCGCTTGATGTGGTCGATGAGCTGCTGGCGCGCGTCGGAGGTCGTCACGCAGCCGATCCTAAGGGCGGGGAACCGCGCCGCCCGGTGCGACGGGCGGGCGGGACGCCACGCGGATCAGGCGTCGGGCGAGGTCGGGAGGCCGAAGACCGTGCCGACCGCGGCCACGTCGTCGGCGCCGTGACCGGCCGCGGACGCCTCCGCGTAGGTCTCGCGGAGCGCCTCGAGCATCGCCGTGTCGAAGTCGTGCGCGTCGGCGCCGTCGAGCGCCGCGAGCATCAGCGTCACGTCCTTGAGCAGGCCGTCGAGCGCGAAGGAGGGCGCGAGCTCGCCGGCGAGCATCGACCCGCCCTTGAGGTGCGCGTACGGGGTGTCGGCGGCGCCGCCCGCGATGGCGTCGAGGAAGAGGCGCGGCTCGACGCCGAGCAGCTTCGCGAGGCCGAGCGACTGGCCGGTGGCCGCCGTGATGGAGGCGATCCAGGCGTTGCAGGCGAGCTTGAGGGCCGATCCGGGACCCGCGTCGGACCCGGCGACCACGGTGCGCGAGCCGGTCGCCTCGAGCACAGGGCGCGCGACGGCGAGGTCGGCCTCGGATCCGGAGACGAGGTGCACGAGGAGGCCCTGCTCGGCGGGGCCGCGCGTGCCGAGGACCGGCGCGTCCACGAACCGGATGCCGTGCTCGGCGGCGAGCGCGGCGATCCGACGGGTGCCCTCGACGCCGACGGTGGAGGACTGCAGCAGGACGGCGCCGGGCCGCAGCGCGGGGGCGACCTCCGCGAGGACCTCGAGCACGGCGTCCTGGTCGAACAGCATGACCACCACCACGTCCGCGTCGCGCACGGCGTCGGCCGCGGTGTCGGCGACGGTCGCGCCGTCCTCCGCGAGGGGCGCGGCGCGCTCGGCGCTGCGGTTCCAGACGGTGAGCGGCAGGCCCGCGCGGAGGATCGAGCGGCTCATGCCGGAGCCCATCACGCCGGTGCCGAGGAGCGCCACGCGGGGCGGCCCGTCGGACGAGGGGACGGAGGCGGGCGCGGCAGCGGTGTCGTCGGTCATCCCCCGACGGTACGCCCGCCGGATCCGAGACCCTCGGGACGCGCGCGCGACGACGGGCCGCCGATCGCGGGGATCGACGGCCCGTCGGGTGATGCGGATGGCGCGGCGGCTCAGACCGCGGGCGCCTCGACCGCGTCGTCGTCGGATCCCTCGCCCGGCAGCACGATGTCGGCGATGGTCACGTCCACCCGCGTGACCGGCCGGCCGACGAGCTCGGTGACCGCGTCCGTGATGGCGGCGCGCACGTCGGCGGCCACGTCCTGGAGCGGCACGCCGTACTCGGCGACGAGCGTCACCTGGAAGGAGACGCCGGCCTCCTCGGTCTCGACCGAGATGCCCTGCGTGAGGTCGGTCTGGCCGATGCGGTCGCGGAGCTGGCCGATGACGCGGGCGGCGCCGCCGCCGAGCGCGTGCACGCCCGGGATGTCGCGGACGGCGAGGCCCGCGACCTTCGCGACCACGCCGTCGGTGACGACCGTGTCGCCCTCGGCGAGCGCGCCGCCGGTCACGGCGTCGGCGGATGCGGGTGCGACGCGCGTGACGTCGGCCGGGGTGGCGGGGGTGCGGGGGCTGGTGCTGGACGTCGTGTCGCTCATGCGGTTCCTCACCGTCGGGGCCCGTCGATCGGGCGTCAGCTGTGGTACTCATGGAGCAGACGGGGCTCGTCCCCGGTTCGTCACGGATCGGCCCGGATCCGTCTCCTCGCCCAGCACCCGGAGGTACGGCATGGCCCTCTCCTCCTCCCTGCAGGACGCGGGCGACGGCATCCTCGCCGAGCGCGCGGCCGACGGCGACGCCCGGGCCTTCGAGGTCCTGGTCCGGCGGCACGCCCCCTACATGCGGGCCTTCGCGATCCGGCTCACCGGATCCCGCGCCGACGCGGACGACGCCGTGCAGGAGGCGCTCATCACCGCGTGGGACCGCCTGCCGACGCTCGAGAAGCCGGAGCGCGTGAAGAGCTGGCTGCTGCAGATCGTCAGCCGGAAGTCCATCGACCGGATCCGCGCCCGCCGCCCCGCCGACGACATCGACGACCACGAGATCGCCGACCGGCTCACGTCCCCCGAGCGCGACGCCGAGACGTCGTCGCAGATGCGCGCGCTCGCCGGCGTCCTCGACTCCCTGCCGCGCGAGCAGCGCGAGGTGTGGATGCTGCGCGAGGTGGGAGGCTTCTCGTACGAGGAGATCGCCGAGAAGCTGGGCGCGACGCCCTCGACCATCCGCGGCCGGCTCTCCCGGGCGCGCACCACGGTGATGACGAGCATGGAGGCATGGCGATGAGCGGCACCGGACCGGGCGATCCCGGGGAGCGCCTGCCCGTGGGGCCCGCCGAGCCGGTGCAGCCGGGCGTGCCCGCGACGCCCGCGACGCCCGCGACGCCCGCCGGGCCGGCGGTCCCGGCGGCCGGCCCCGAGCCGGTGGTCCCGGCCGCCGACCCGGTCCCCGCGTCGGACGGCGACGGCGATGCCCTCGACATGGCGGCCCTCGCCGACTACCTCGACCGCGGGCGCACGCCGCGCATCGCCGCCTACGAGGACGACCCCGACGCCCGCAACGCGCTCCGCGCCCTCGAGCACATGCGCGACCTCGGCCGCGAGCTCGTGGAGGTCGAGGCCGAGGAGGCCGAGGCCCCGGGCGACGACTTCTTCCGCGGCGTGCTCGCGCACATCAGCCGCGAGTCGCGGGCCGGGCGCGACATCCCGCTCTCCCACCCGGATCCGGGCGTCCGCCTCGCGCTCACCGAGGGCGCCGTGCGCACCCTCGTGCGGCAGGCCGGCGACGAGGTGCCGGGCGTGCTCATCGGCCGCTGCACGCTCGACGGCGACGTGACGCGGGCGGGCGAGCCCGTCCGGGTCGCGCTCACCATGAGCGTCGTGTGGGGGGATCCGCTGCCCGAGCTGGCGCAGCGCGTGCGCGAGCGGGTCCACGCGGCCCTGCTCCGGCACACCGAGCTGCGCGTGGAGGCGATCGACGTCACCGTGGCGGACGTGCAGGCGCGACCGGCGCCCGAGCAGGAGGCAGGACGATGACCCTTGACGACGCATCCGGCACCCCGGCCCCCGTGCCCGTCCCGCTCCCCGATCCCGCCGACCTCTCCCGCGACCTCACGGCCGTGCTCCGCGGCGTCGCGGGCGTCGCCGACGTGTTCGCGCCGCGGTCGCCCGTGCTGCTCGTGGCCCAGCAGGTGGTCGAGGGCGTCGTCGCCGGATCCTCCACCGCGGCCGAGCAGCTCGTCACGGTCGAGACCGGCGAGGGGACCGTGCTCGTGCAGGCGTCCATCGCGGTGGATGCGGCCGCGCGGGCGAGCGACACGGCGCGCGCCGCGGTCGACGCGCTCCGCGCGCGCCTCGCCGAGACCGTGGGCCCGGACGCCGCGGCGCTCGCCACCGTCACGGTGCGCGTCGGCAGCATCGGCTGATCCGCCGCCCGCGCTGCCCGCGCCGCCCGCTCGGGCGGGAACGTGAGCGGCCGGGCCGGCCCGCCGCTCCCGGTACCGTGGACGCATGCGCGTCGCCACCTGGAACGTCAACTCCATCCGCACCCGCGTGGGCCGCGTCGTCGACTGGCTCGTGCGCGAGGACGTCGACGTGCTGGCCATGCAGGAGATCAAGTGCAAGCCCGAGCAGTTCCCCATCGCGGCGTTCGAGGAGGCCGGCTACGAGGTCGCCGTGCACGGGCTCAGCCAGTGGAACGGCGTCGCGATCGCGAGCCGGCTGCCGCTCGAGGACGTCGTCACGACGTTCGAGGGGATGCCGCGCTTCGGCAAGCCCGACGCCTCCGGGCAGCCGCCGCTCGAGGCGCGCGCGATGGGCGCGACCGTCGCGGGCATCCGCCTGTGGAGCCTCTACGTGCCCAACGGCCGCGCGCTCGACGACCCGCACTACTCCTACAAGCTCGAGTGGCTCGAGGCGCTCGCCGCCGACACGCGGGCCTGGCTGGCCGCGGATCCGGAGACCCCGCTCGCGCTCATGGGCGACTGGAACGTGGCGCCGCTCGACACCGACGTGTGGGATCCGACGCTCTTCGAGGGCAAGACCCACACCTCCGAGCCCGAGCGCGCCGCGTTCGCCGCGTTCCTCGAGGCCGGGCTCGCCGACGTCGTGCGCCCGTCGATCCCCGACGGCTACACGTACTGGGACTACCAGCAGCTGCGCTTCCCGCGGGACGAGGGCATGCGGATCGACTTCATCCTCGGCAGCGCCCGCTTCGCCGAGCTCGTGGACGCGCCGCGGATCCACCGCGACGAGCGCAAGGGCGACGGCCCGAGCGACCACGTGCCCGTGGCCGTCGACCTCGACGTGGAGACCGAGCTCGACGACGACCGGCCGATGATCTTCTGACCCGCGCCGCCGGAGCCGCGCGCCCGCGCACGGCGTCGGCCCGATGGCCGCTCCCGCCGTCGATTCCGGCCCCGCGGCACGCGCCCCGTAGTCTCGTGGCGTGACCCCCGACGACGACGCGACCCCCGAGCGCGGCCGCCGCGCCGACCGCGGACGCCGCTCCGCCGGCCCGCCCGCCCGCAGCCGCCGCCTGCCGCAGCTGCCGAAGGTCACGCTGCCCGCCCTCCCGCGCCGGGCGTCCCCGGACGCCGCCCGGACCGAGGTCATCCGCCGCCCGTCGGAGCGGGACGTCGCGCGCGACGCCTCCGCCGGCCGCCGGCCCGACGCGCGCGACCGCCGGGACGAGGACCTGCCCGGGCCCGACTGGGTGCCGCGCTGGATCCGCCGCGTCGACCGCCGCGTCCTCGTCACCACCGCGATCGGCATGCTCGTGGCCGCGGTCGTCGGCGGCACCGTGGCGGCCTTCGGCCTCGGCCTCATCTTCGTCACCGACGGCTGCGACGTCGACGCGTACGTGTGCGACGACACCCTCTTCACGCTCGGCTACGCGCTCGCCGTCGCCGGGCCGCTGCTCCTCACGGGCATCGCGCTGCTCGTCGCCCTCGTGGGCATGATCCGCGGGCGCCGCCGGCCCTGGCTGGTGCTCCTCATCGGGACGGGCGCGTCGCTCGCCGCCTACGTGCTGGGCGCGCTGCTCGTGCTCGTGGCGGTGCCCGGATCCTCGCCCGTCACCTGACCGGCCCGGCACCGTACCGGCCCCGCCCGGGCCCTCCCGCCGCGTGAGCGCGGGCGCGCGGGTCCGCTAGCGTGGGGAGACGGACGCGGTCGACGCGGATCCGGGGGACCGGCCGCGCGCGCGGCAGGCGAGGGGGCGTAGTGGACAGCGGACGAGTGGCTCTGGTCATCGAGGACGACGGCGACATCCGCCAGCTGCTCGAGGTGGTCCTGCGCCAGGGCGGCTTCGAGGTGCACGCCGCCGGCACCGCGACCGACGGTGTCCGGCTCGCCGAGGAGGTCTCCCCCGACGTCATCACGCTCGACGTGGGCCTGCCCGACTTCGACGGGTTCGAGGCCGCGCGCCGCATCCGCCTCGTGAGCGACGCCTACATCGTGATGCTCACGGCGCAGGGCGAGGAGGTCGACACCCTGCTCGGCCTCGAGGCCGGCGCGGACGACTACATCGTGAAGCCGTTCCGCCCGCGCGAGCTCCGCGCTCGCATCTCCGCGATGATGCGCCGGCCGCGCGGCGGCGGCGACACGGCGGCTCCTGCGGCGCAGGAGGCTCGCGCGGAGCAGCCCGCGTCCGCCGCCCCCGTCGACGAGCCCGTGCAGCCCTCCGCGTTCGCCACCACCACGACGATCTCGCCCGCCCTCCCCGCGGATCCCGCCCCGGAGGACGACGCGGACGCCGACGTCCTCCGCCACAACGGCCTCGTCCTCGACGAGGGCACCCGCCACGTCACGGTCGACGGAGAGCCCGTCGACCTCACCCGCACCGAGTTCGACCTGCTCGCCTCGATCCTCGCGAGCGGCGGCCGCGTGCGCACCAAGGGCGACCTCGTGCGCGACATCCGCAGCGGCTCCTACGCCGTCTCGTCCTCCACCGAGCCCGAGGAGCGCGCGGTCGAGGTGCACCTCGGCAACCTGCGTCGGAAGCTGCACGACGATCCGCGCCAGGCGCGCTGGATCCAGACGGTGCGCGGCGTCGGCTACCGGCTCGCGCCGCCGCGCGGCTGACCCGGCGGCGACTGGACCGGACGACCGGACGACCGGACGCCGGGAGCGGACACCCGGCGCGGTGGGGGCCGCCGCGGAGCCGGGGCTCCGCGGCGGCTGCGCCGTGGATCGGGCTCCCCTCGGGTGGGATCCCGGTCCTGTCAACCGATCCGGCCTGTCGCGGGAGCCGGTCGGGCGTGCGCGTCGATCGCGGGTCGACCGCGCGCACGGGTCTAGCCGGGCGGGGAGCCCGCCTCCGCGCGGATCCAGGATCGCATCGCGTCCATGCTCCGCTCCCCGATCTCGCCGATGCCGGCGAGGAGGAACCGCGCGGCCTGTCCGTGGCCGTCGCGGATGGCCGCCTCCAGCTGGGCGGCGGCGGAGCTGAGGCGCACGGCGCCGACCATCGCGGCGGAGCTCTTCACGCTGAGGCAGGCGTCGAGGGCCGCGTCGCGGTCGTCCGCGGACACGGCCGACACGAGGCGCTCCCACCGGCTCGGCCAGAGGTCGACGTAGAAGCGCAGGAACTCGACGCACGCGCGCTGCGCCTCGGGGAGCACGTGCGGCTCGGCGGACCGGCGCGCGGGCGAGGAGGGGGCGCCGACCGGGCGGGGGGACCCGGCCGGCGCCTGCCCGCGTCCGGGTGCGGGGGCACCTCGGGACGCGAGACGGTCGTCCGGACGGGGGGATCCGGACGACGGGTTCCCGCGGCGCGGCTCGGGGTGGCCGCGCTGCGGGATCACGCCTCCTGGTGCGGGTACGCCAGGAGACGGAGCGGGGGTGTCCGTCGGGGGGACGACGGACAGCCGGGCGGGTCCGGGCGCGTCCGACAGCTCGACCAGCAGCTGCTCCAGGACGCGGACGTCGAGGAGCGGGGGGAGCTGCGGTGCCCGGGCGGCGTGGGCGTTCACGCCCGGCCGCCGATGAGCGGAGCGGAGGGACCGGGCAGGCCGGCGGCGGGTACCGCCGGTGCACGCGCGGCCCCGGCACGGCACCCGGTGCGCGCGGCTCGGGTGCCGCTCGCGGGGTGGTCGTGGGGGCTCATCCGGTCCTTCGTTCGCTCGTGTCGGACGAGGACGACCCCGCCACCCTCGGAGCCTGACAGCGCCCCATGCCGCCTGGACTCAAGGTGCGGACAAGATCGGCTCAAGTCCGCCGGCACGTGCGAGGGCGGGCGCGCGGGACGACGGAGGTCGCGCGCGTCGCGCGCGCGGGGCCGTCGGGGTCAGGGACGCGGGGATCCGGGCGCCACCCGGAGCGGGATCCGCACCCGCATGGTGGTGCCCACGCCCACCGCGCTCTCCACCTCGATGCTGCCGTCGTGCGCGTCGACGATGGAGCGGGTGATGCTGAGGCCGAGCCCGACCCCCGCGACCGTGCTCGCGCGCGCCGAGCTCGTGCGGAAGAAGCGCGTGAACAGCTGCGCGGTGTCGTCGTCGGACATGCCGACGCCGTCGTCCGACACGCAGAGCCGCAGCTGGTCGCCCTCCACGACGACCTCGGTCGTGACCGTGCCGCCCTCCGGCGTGTACTTCACGGCGTTGCTGAGCAGGTTGTCGAGCACCTGGCCGATGCGCACGGCGTCCACCTCGGCGACGAGCTCCTCGTACTCGGGCTCCACGAGCGCGACGCCGCTCGCCTGCGCGTGCGGCCGGATCACGTCGAGCGCGTTCTCCACGATCTCGCCGACGTCGACGAGGTTGCGGTTCACCGCGAGCCGGTGCTGCGCGGCGGTGAGCAGGTCGCCGATGAGGCCGAGGAGGCGCTGCGCGTTCCGCTCCACGATGGCGAGGCGGGCCGCGGTGATCCGGTCGTCCAGGTCGTCCTCGACCAGGTCGTCGGCGATGAGCTCGATGTAGCCGAGGATCGAGGTGAGCGGCGTCTTCAGCTCGTGCGAGACGCTCGCCACGAACTCCTCGCGCTCGGTCACGGCGAGCGCGAGCGCGGTCACGTCGGTGCTCACGAGGACCGTGCCGAGGGAGCGGCCGTCCGCGCCGACGAGGGGCGCACCGGACGCGAGCACGGCCTTCTGCTCGGCACCCTCGCCGACCCAGAACACCTGCCGCCCCATCGCCTCGCCCGCGCGGGCGCGCGCGATCATGCGCTCCTCGGGCGGGACGAGCGTCGTGCGGTCCTCGTCGTAGACGAGGCGGGCCGTGACCGGGTCCGTCGCGTCGGCGGGATCGGCGAGCGACATGAGCTCCACCGCAGCCCGGTTCCGCAGCATGATCCGCCCGGTCGGGTCGAGCACCACCACCGTGTCGTCGATCGCGTCGAGCACGCCGTCGATGATGGTGTTGCGCTCCTGCAGGTCGACCAGCGTGGAGGTCAGCTCGCGCTCGATCTCCTCCAGCCGCGCGCGCTGTCGGAGCACCTGCTGCGCGAGCAGGTTAACGGCGACGGCCACGAGCAGCATCACGACCGGCAGCACGACGAGGTGCGACCACTCGGTGGTGTCCGCGGGCAGGGTCCCCGCGCGCGCGAACGGGAGCGCGAGCACGGCGAACGTGCCGATGGCGCCGAGCCAGAGCACGTGCAGCGCGACGGCGTACGCGAGCCAGATGACGGGGAAGACGAGGAGGAACGCGGTCGACGGGACCTGGATGCGGATCGCGTCGTGGCAGAGGGCGAGCGCGACGAAGTCGAGCATCGGCAGGACGGCGACGGCGCCGCCCGGCATGCGGTGCCAGGGCACGACGGCCGCGGCCAGCGTGACGAGCGCGGCGACGGCCGCGCCCACGACGAAGTCGGGGGCGGCCAGGGACCCGAGGTCCCCCACGCCCGCGACGACGCCGACGACGACGAGGCCCAGGATGAAGGGCAGCTGCGCGTGCAGCGGCTTCGACAGCGTCATGCTGCGGAGGCGGCTCGTCCGGTCGGAGCGCGCATCGCCGGGCTGTGCGGCGGAGGGGGCATGCTCGCTCACGTGACCCCCTGGTAGCGGTCAACCCCGTGCCGCTCGTCGATCCTAACCGGCGGGGGAGCGTCCGCCCCGGACGGCTGCACCCCGTGATAAGGGGTGGACGTAGGGTCGACGGATGACCGATCTCCCGCACGCCCGTCGCGTCGAGATCGCGCACCTGGTCGCGTCCCCCGTGCACCGGCTCGAGGGGCGTCCGGCGGCCGGCCCGCGCGACGAACCGGGCGAGGCTCCCTCCCGGCGGAGCGTGCGGATCCGGGCCGGCCTCGGCATCGTCGGCGACCGCTACTTCGGCCAGCGCGCGCACCGCACCGCCGCGGTCACGGTGATGTCGGTCGAGGCCGTGGAGCGCGTGGCGGAGGAGCTCGGCGTCGACGAGGGGCTGGATCCGGTCGAGACCCGGCGCAACGTGCTGCTCCGCGGCGCGCCCGTCGATCTGCTCCGCGGCATGCGCTTCAGCCTCGACTCCGGCGACGGGCCCGTGGAGTTCCAGGGGCACCGGCCGGCGAACCCGTGCGCGTGGATGGACGTGATGCTCGCGCCCGGCGCCTTCCGCGCGCTGCGGGGCCGCGGCGGCGTGCGGTGCGAGCCGCTCGGCGACGGGATCCTCACGGTCGGCCCCGCGATCCTCCGCACCGAGCTGCCGCTCGCGGGGGTGCCCGGGGAACCGGCCCCGCGCGCGGGCCGCATCCGCGGGGACGCGGCGCCCGACGGAGAGCGCCTGTTCTGACGCCCCGCCGCCGGGCGCCAGCGTCCGCGCGGGAAGCCGGAGCCCTAGGGGGTCCGGCGTCCGCGCGGGCGCCGGACCCGCGGATCCGCCGCCCTAGTGGACCGGCGTGCCGCCCGTGACCGCGATGGTCTCGCCGCTCGTGAAGCTCGACTCCTGGCTCGCGAGGAACACGTAGGTCGCCGCGATCTCCGCCGGCTGGCCGGGGCGGCCGTAGACCGACTGGGATCCGAACTCCTCCACGTCCGACGCCGACTGGCCGACGGGCTGCAGCACGGTCCAGAACGGGCCGGGCGCGACTGAATTCACGCGGATCCCCTTGGGCGCGAGCTGCTGCGCGAGCCCCTGCGTGAAGTTCCGGATCGCGCCCTTGGAGACCGCGTAGTCGATCTTGTCGGGGCTCGGCTGGTACGCCTGCGAGGAGCTCGTGGTGATGATGCTGCCGCCCTTCGGCAGGTGCGGGATCACGGCCTTGCTCAGCCAGAACAGCGAGTACACGTTGGTCTTCATCGTGCGGTCGAGCTGCTCGGAGTCGAGGTCGAGGATGTCGTCCTCGTTGCGCTGGTAGCCGGCCACCATCACGAGGCAGTCGAGGCCGCCGAGAGCTGCGACGGACGCCTGCACGATGTCCTGGCAGGTGGTCTCGTCGGAGATGTCGCCGGGGACGAGCGCGGCGGTGCGCCCGTCGGCCTCGATGGTGGAGGCGGTGTCGCGCGCGTCCTCCAGCTCCTCGTCGAGGAAGTTGAGCGCGATGTCGGCGCCCTCGCGCGCGAACGCGATGGCGACCGCCTTGCCGATGCCGGAGTCGGCGCCCGTGATGAGCACCTTGCGGCCCGCCAGCCGACCGAACCCGACGTAGCTGTCCTGGCCGTGGTCGGGCGTCGGCTCGAAGCGCCGCTCGTCGCCGGGGCCCGCCTGCTCCTGCTGCGGGAACGGCGGGGACGGGTACTGCGCGATCGGGTCCTGGATCTCGTACTGGTTGCCGCCGTTGCGGATCTCGCTCATGAGATGCGCCTTCCTGTGGTCCTGCGTCCTGGGTCGCTTCCAGCCTGGCCCGGCGGGCGCGCGGCGTCCGGTGAGGTGGAGGGGGTTGACGGCGCCGCTCTACGATCGGGGCATGACCGCCCAACCCGACCTCCCGCCCGTCGAGTTCGCGTTCCCGGGGCCGCTGCGCGATCAGCTCGTCGCGGCGATCGTGTCCGGCGAGAAGACCTCCACCAGCTCGCTCCTGATCGAGTACGCGGCCGACGGCGAGGAGCTGCCGGTCGTCGGATCCCGCGGCACCGTCATCGACTCCGCCGGTGAGCCGGTGCTCGTGATCGAGACGACGGCCGTGGAGATCGCGCGGCTGGCCGACGTGCCGCTCGCGCACGCGGTGGACGAGGGCGAGGGCTTCACGACGGTCGCCGAGTGGCGCGCGGGCCACGAGGACTTCTGGACGTCGCCGGAGGTCGTGGCGGAGCTGCCCGAGGGGTTCCGCCTCGACGACGACACCGAGGTCGTGATGGAGCGCTTCCGCGTGGTGGGCACGGCGGATCGACCCGCCTAGGGTCGGGTGATGCGCCCCCTCCTCTCCGCCGCCCTCGCGACCGCCGCCCTCGTCGCCCTCTCCGGCTGCGCATCGGCGGATCCGCGCCCGGCCTCCGCGCCGACCGTCCCGGCGCGCTCCGCCCCGGCGACCGGCGTGCTCGCGACGGAGAGCACCGCGGCAGTCACCCTCCCGCCCGTGGGCACCGGCTTCGACTACCAGCTCGGCGGCGCCTCCCCCGTGCCGGCGGGCGCGGGCATCGTCGTGCGCGACAGCACGGACGAGCCCGCCGCGGGCGCGTACGGCGTCTGCTACGTCAACGGCTTCCAGACGCAGCCGGGCGAGACGTGGCCCGACGACCTGCTGGTGCAGGGCGACGACGGGCCGCTCGTGGATCCGAACTGGGACGACGAGTTCCTCCTCGACACCTCGACCGCCGCGAAGCGCACGGCCATCGCGGCCCGGCAGGCGACCGCGGTCGACCGCTGCGCCGACGCCGGCTTCCGGGCCGTGGAGTTCGACAACCTCGACTCGTGGAACAGGTCCGAGGGCGCGCTCGACGCGGACGACGCGCTGGCCCTCGCGACCCTGCTGGTGGATCACGCGCACGGCCGGGGCCTCGCCGTCGCGCAGAAGAACACCACCGACATCGGCGCGCGCGGCCGGGACGAGGCGGGCTTCGACTTCGCCATCGCCGAGGAGTGCGACCGGTGGAAGGAGTGCGCGGACTACACCGCGGTCTACGGGCCGCACGTGCTCGACGTCGAGTACACCGACGACCTGCGTGACACGGTCGAGGGCGCGTGCGCGCGGATCCTCGCGCTGGATCCCGCGCCCCGCGCCATCGTGCGCGACCGCGACCTGGTGCCCTCGTCCGCGGACGGATACGCGTTCACCGCCTGCTGAGCGGATCCGGGCGCCCCGTGACACCATGCGGGGATGGACGACGACGACGGGCGCGCGGATATCGCGGAGCTGCGCCGCCGGGTCTTCGGGCCGGACGCGGATCCGGGCGACACCGCCTCCCTCGCGCGACTGCGGGAGCTGGAGGGGCGCGAGCGCGCGCGGCGCGAGCCGGCGGTGGCGGCGGGTGCCGCGGACGGCGAGCACCACGACCCTCGCGCGGGAGACCCGCCTGGGGACGGCCACCACGCGGACGACGGCGGTCCCGCGGACGCGCCGCGACGCCGCGGGCCGCACCGCCCGCGCAGCCGGCCGCGCCTCGCCGCCGCCTGGGCCGCCTCGATCGTGATCGCCGCGCTCGCCTCCGCGGGCGCGACCGCCTGGTGGCTGGGCGACGAGCGCGGCACGGTCGCGGAGCTCGCGCTGGAGCCGCCGCCGGTGCCCGACAACGCGACCTTCCTGTCGGTCGACACCGGAGCCATACGCAAGGGGTCGCTGTTCGCGCCGTTCCACGGGATCTCGGTGGCGCGCGTGCCGATGATGGACACGACGACACGCGAGGAGGTCACGTGCCTGGGGGCGGGTGCCGCGGAGCAGGACGGCTCCTTCAGCGGCCCCACCGGCTGCGCGACGGGCGCCATCCCGGCCCGCATCGCCCTCGTCGTCACGCCCGAGCAGCCGCAGGAGCTCCGCGACGCGTTCCCGCTCGGCACGACGCTGTCCTTCGAGCTCGAACCCGACGGCGAGACGGTCCGGGTGCGCACGGTCGACTGACGGCGGGCGCCGCATCGTCCGCTCCCGATCCGCGGACGGGCCCGCGGGGGCGGATGCGATAGGTTGTCCTCGTTCGGGGAGCGCGCCTATCGGGGCGCCTCGTCTGGTTCGATTTCCGGAGCTCTCCACCACTCGCCGCCGTCGCGGCACGCGCGCTCGACGCCCGCGATCCCGCTCGTCTACGCGTCGGGTCGCGCGTACGAGACCGGCAGCAGGTCGCGGATCGCGACCATCTCGGGCCCGTCGGCACCCGGCACGGCCACGCGGATGCCGGGCTGGAGGTCCAGCATCACCTGGCGGCACCGGCCGCACGGCGGCGCGACGCCGCGACCGCCGTCGCCCACGGCCGCCATCGCCACGAGCGGGCCGGCGTGCGCCGCGACGGCCGCGCCCAGCGCGACGAGCTCCGCGCACGGGCCGCCCGTGAAGTGCAGCACGTTGACGCCCGTGTGGATCCGGCCCGCCGCGTCGAGCGCCGCGGCCGCCATCGTGTGCTCCGGGTCGGCGCCCAGCGTCCGGGCGAGCGCCTCGGCCGCGTCGATCAGCCGGATCTCGGAGTCCTGGAGGGGCATGCGCACATCCTGCCGGACGGACGGCCGCGCGCCGCCCCGCGTCACTTGTCGCCGACCCGCACCGGCGGCAGCCCGCGGTCGGCGCGCTCGGCGTCCACCAGCTCCTGGATCAGCGCGGTCTTGCCCGCCGTGTAGGCGAGGCCGTCCTCGGCGGTGACGGAGAGCCCCGCCTTGAGCGCGTCGTAGCGGCGGCGCGCGTCCGGGTCGCGCAGGAGCCGGTCGCGGAGGAGGCGCTGCGGGCACGTCGCCCACACCTCGGCCGCGAACACGTGGAGGATGTGCGTCCGCACGCCGCCCGCCATCCGCACGTGCACGCCGTGGTTCCGCGGACCGGTCCGGTGCTGCGCGTAGCCGAGCGGCCCGAGCGTCGCGTCGAGGCCGAACGGGTCGACGCCCGGCGCGGCGGCGGCCGCGAGGTCGAGGACGGGCTTGGCGCGGATGGCCGGCACGGCCGTGCTGCCGATGTGCTCGACGACCGTGAGCGCGTCGCCGGCGGCCCCGCGGATCCGCTCGGCCTCGGCACGGAACGCCTCCGCCCACGCCGGGTCGTGCTCCTCGAGGCGGATCATCGCGCCCACCCTATCGACCGCCCCGACCGCCCCGACGGCCCCGACGGCCCCGGCCGCCCCGGCCCCCCGGACCGCCCCCTAGGCTCGACGACCATGCCCTCCTCCTCCTCCGCGCGGCGCGCGCTCCTCCTCGGCGGCACCGGCGCGATCGGCGGCGCGACGGCCGCCCGGCTCGCGCGCGACGGCTGGACGGTGGACGTGACCGGCCGGGATCCGCTCGGCATGCCCGCCGAGCTGACGGCCCTCGGCGTCCGCTTCCACGCCGTCGACCGCGCCGACGCGCGCGCCATCGAGCGGCTCGCCGGGGACGGGGTCGACCTGCTCGTCGACCTGGTGGCCTTCACCGCGGCCGACGTCGAGGCGCTCATGCCGGTGATGCGGGCGAGCGGATCCGTGGTCGTCGCGTCGTCGCGCGCCGTGCACGTCGACGCGGAGGGCCGGCACGTCAACGGCGACGAGCCGCCGCGCTTCCCCGTGCCGATGCCGGAGTCGACGCCGACCCTCGCGGCCGCCGCGCCCGGCACCGATCCCTTCACCCGCGAGGGCTACGCGCCCTCGAAGGTCGCCGTGGAGCGCGCGGCCCTCGACAGCGGGCTCGCCGTCACGGTCATCCGGCCCTCCAAGGTGCACGGCCGGTGGGCGCGGAACGCCCGCACGCGCGGCATCGTCGAGCGCATGCTCGCGGGTGCCGAGAGCATCGAGCTCGCCGACCGCGGCGCCTCCGTCGACCACCTCACGGCCGCGGCCAACGCGGCGGCGCTCATCGCGCGGGTGGCCGACGTGCCGGGCGCCAGGATCCTCAACTCGGCCGACCCGGATCCGCTCACGGCCGCCGAGATCGTCCGCGTCATCGCCGACGAGCTCGGCTGGCGCGGCCGGATCGTGCCGCTCGAGCCGGGCGCCGCGGGCGGCGCGCACCCCTGGGCCGCGCCGCACCCGATCGTGCTCGACACCCGGGCGTCCCTCGCGCTCGGCTACGCGCCGGTCGGCCCGGGCGCGGAGCAGCTGCGCGAGGAGGTCGCGTGGGTCCGGGACGAGGTGCGCCGGCGCGGCTGAGCCCCGGCCCCGGCCCCCGCGCCTGACCGGCCTCCCCGCCCCGTGGACACCCCGGCCGCGGGCGCACCCGCCCCTGCGACCATGCCGGATGCCCTCCGTGACCCTGCGCCCGATGACCCCGCCCGAGTTCGCCCGCATGATGGCCGACGCCGACGAGGACTACGCGGCCCGCCAGGTCGAGGCGGGCCTGTGGCCGGCGGAGGGTGCGCGCGAGCGGGCGGCGGCCGAGACCGCGAAGTGGCTCCCCGACGGGATCCGGACGCCGCGGACCCTGCTCCTGCGCGGCGTCGACGAGCACGGCGTCGGGGTCGGCAGCGCGTGGGTCGCGCTCGACGATCCGAACGGCAGGCCCGACACGGCGTTCCTGTTCGAGCTCCTGGTGGATCCGTCGCGCCGCGGATCCGGGTACGGCCGCGCCCTGCTCACCGCGGTGGAGGAGGCGACGCGTGCCGCCGGGCTCCCGGCCCTCGCGCTCAACGTCTTCGGCGCGAACCGCGTCGCGATCGCCCTCTACGCCTCGGCCGGATACGAGGTGACGGCCCAGCAGATGCGGAAGCCGCTCTGACCCGGAGCGCCGTGCGCCTAGCCGATCCCCGTCGGATCCGCCGCCGACCCGGTCGTCGCGCGCCGCCCCTGGCAGGGTCGAGGGGCGGGCTGCCACCGGTTCCCGCCGATCACCCGAGGAGAACCATGCCGCTGATCCGCTTCCTGTTCGTCGCCGTCCCCGTCATCCGGAAGTTCCTGCGCAGCCGCCAGGGCAAGGCCGCCATGGCCAAGGGCCGCGCGCAGATGGCCAAGCGCTCGCAGAAGCGCGCCGCCCAGCGCACCGCCGCGACCCGCCGCCGGTAGGTCCGCCGCCGGTAGGTCCGCCGTCCGCTAGGTCCCGGGGGCCAGCAGCGCCGCGATCACCAGCAGCACCGGGATCGACGCGATGGTCGTGAGGAGCACCGTGTCGCGCGCGAGCACCACGCCCCGCTCGTAGCGCGACGCGAAGTTGAAGATGTTCTGCGCGGTGGGCAGGCCCGCGATCACGGTCGCCGCGAAGGTCTGGTCGTCGTCGAGGTGGAACGCGAAGCGGGCCAGCAGGAACGCGGCGAGCGGCATGATCACCGTCTTGATCGCCGACGCCACGATGATCTCGCCACGCCCGGACCCCGGCGCGAGCGGCTTCCGCCCCACGAGCGACATGCCGAACGCCATCAGCACGATGGGGATCGCCGCGCCGCCGATCAGCCGGAACGGCTCGTACACCGCGTCGGGCACCTGCAAGCCCGTCACCGCGATGAGGATGCCGAGCAGCGAGGCGATGATCATCGGGTTCCGCAGCGGCTGCGTGAGGATCCCGACCACCGACGCGGATCCGCGGCTCGAGATGTCGAGGATCGTGAGCGTCGTCGGCGCGAGCACGAGCAGCTGGAGCAGCAGCACGGGGGCGACGAGCTGCGCGTCGCCGAGCACGTAGATCGCCACCGGCAGGCCGATGTTGTTGGCGTTCACGTAGGCCGACGACGCCGCGCCGATGGTGGTCTCCGCCACGGGCCGCCGGAACAGGATCCGCGCCACGACGAGGTAGAGCACCGCCGCGACCGCGACCGCGGACGCCGAGGCGAGCAGGAACGACGAGAACACGACGTGCAGGTCGGCCTTCGCGAGCACCGTGAACAGGAGCGCGGGCGTCGCGACGAAGAACGCGACCCGGTTGAGGGAGTGCTGGGCGCCGGGACCGGCGAGGCCCGAGCGTCCGACGGCGTAGCCCACGGCGATGATGAAGCCGATGATGGCGAATCCGGTCAGCACCCCGATCATCCGGCTCCCCTCGTCACGCGTCGCCTCCACCCTAGGGGCGCCCGGGGCCGCCTCCGACGCGGGCGATCCCCGTCCGTTCAGCGCCGGGACACCGGCCTGACCCCGGCGCGTCATCGTCGCCGCCTAGCGTCGGCCGCGTCGCGACCGCGACCGCTCCCCCGCCGGCGCCGTCGCGCCGCGCCCGCTCCACCAGGAACCCATGCGCCTCCGCTCCCTCCGCCTGCCCGCCTCCCTCGTCCTCGCCCTGGGGCTCGCCGCCGGCGGATCCGCGCTGCCGGCCCTCGCCGCCACCGGACCCGCGCACACAGCCGCGACCGGGACCGGCACCGCCGCCGCCAACTCCGGCGACCGCCCGCACTACAGCAGCAAGACCCCGTACGCGCCGCAGGGGACGCCGGCGGACCTCGCGCCCGCGCCCGCCGGCTTCGTGCCGGTGTACACGGAGTCGGTCGCGCGCCACGGATCCCGCGCGCTGTCGAGCTTCAAGTACGACTCGCTCACCACGCAGGTGTGGGAGCAGGCCCGCTCCGAGGGCGCCCTCACGTCGCTCGGGCAGACGCTCGGCCCGGAGGTCGCCAAGCTGACGGCCGCGAACCGGAAGCTGGGCTACGGCAACCTCACCGGCCAGGGCGCCGACCAGCACCGCGGCATCGGCGGCCGGGTCGTCCAGCGGCTCCCGTCCCTGTTCGCCGGGGTCGACGCCGGATCCGACACCATCGCGCTCGAGAGCTCGGGCGAGGCGCGCGCCACCGCCTCCGGGAAGGCGTTCGCGAAGGGCCTGACGTCGGCGGATCCGCTCCTCGCCTCGCACCTGCCGAAGGACATCGCCAAGGACCCCGACACGCTCTACTTCCACAAGTCGGACGCGAACGCCGACTACCAGGCGTACGAGGACGGCCCCGCGGTGACGGCCGCGGTCGACGCGATCACGGACCAGCCGCGCAGTCACGAGGTCGCCCGCGAGACGCTCGAGCGGATCTACACGCCCGCGTTCGTCGACCGCCTCGCCGCCGGCGCGTACCACTTCGTGGACGGCGGCGACGGGAAGACCACGGTCGACGACGAGGTCGACGCCGCGATGATGCTCTACAACCTCTACATCATCGCCCCCGACATGGCGGACGAGGTCTCCGTCGACTTCGACCGCTACATCACGAGCGCCGACTCCGAGTGGTTCGCGTACCTGCTCGACGCGGAGGACTTCTACTCGAAGGGCCCGGCGTTCCAGGGCAGCGACATCACGTACCGCATGGCGACGCCGCTGCTCGACGACTTCCTCGACTCGATGGACGCGCGCCTCGCCGGATCCTCCACCGCCGCGACGTTCCGCTTCGCGCACGCGGAGACGATCATCCCGTTCGCGGCGCTCCTCGGCCTGCCGGGATCCACGCAGCAGGTCACGCCCGATGCCCCCTACGACTACGCGACGAACGCCTGGCGCGGCGAGACCGTGACGCCCATGGCCGCGAACGTGCAGTGGGACGTGTACCGCGCCGCCGACGGCCGCGCCGTGGTGCGCATGCTCTACGACGAGAAGGCGATCCCGTTCCGCGCGGGCTGCACGCCGATCGCCGCCGGCTCGCTCTTCTACGACGTCGGCGAGGTGCGCCGCTGCCTCACGGGCGCCGCCGCGGTGGATCCCGGCACGGGCGCCGGCTCCGGCTCCGCGCAGCCCGGCTCGACGGTCCCCGGATCCGCGGCCGAGACCGCCGCGGCCGACGCCAGCACCGCGCACGGCGAGACGCTCGCCGTGACCGGCATGACGGCCGACGAGCTGCCCTTCCTCGCGGTGCTCGCCTTCGCGCTGACGGCCGCGGGCATCACCGCGGTCGGCATGGTGCGGCGTCCGCGCCGGCCCTAGCGACCGGAGCCGTCGGTCCTCCCAGCGCATCGAGGACGGCCCGCCGATCGTGCGTGGTCCGCTCGCACGCGGGTTCGCTCAGATGAGGATCTCCCGGCGCAGGATGCGCAGCACCTGCTCGGAGCGGATCTCCAACCGCTCGAGCAGCGTCTCGACCGTCGACGTCCGATGCGCCTCGGCCAGGCCTTCCGCGACGCGACGGAAGACGGCCGGCGCGACGGACACGAAGTCCTCGGCCCACTGGATGAACGCGTCGCCCGGCAGGCCCGCCTCTCGCGCGACGGCGGCCCATTCGAAGGTACCCGTCGATTCCGCCTCGTACCGCCCGGCGATGGCCATCGACATCCGCGTCGCGCCGAATGCGCGGAGCAGGTCTCGCGGCGCATCCCCCCGGGGCCGCACGTAGGGCAAGAGGGAGGAGAAGTCGTACATCTCCGTCAGGTCGGATACGGGGGCCGCATGCCGGAGCGAGAAGTTCTTGGCGTGGGCATCGGTGTTCAGCAGGAACCACGACGCGAAGAGCGCCTCGACGAAGCGCGACTTCGCGAGCGAGGAGATGTCGCTGTCGGGGATGCGGTCGAGCTGATCGAGGACGTCGCGATATCCGGGGCCGCCATCCCTCTGGTACTTCCTCAATCGTGGCGTGCCGGTCGCTTGGACGAGATCCTCCTGATGGAACCGCGTGATGCTGCCATCGGGCGCCGCCTGCCGGTCGAAGCGGGTGACCACGAGGGACCGCTCGGCGCCGAAGTCCAGCATCTCGGTCCGGGCGGCGGGGATCCCGAGCAACGGGAGCGCCGTCATCGTCAGGTGCTCGATGATCTCCCCATCGGCGAGAGCCACGACCTTCGGCTTGAAGATGTGGGTCGACGGGTGCACGCCGGTCGGCGCGAACCACTTCCCGTCACGGAGGGCCAGGGCGAACTTGCCCTGGGCGCCTCCGAGGGAGAAACGGCCCGCCTCGCCTTCCACGAGCGCCGGGTCGGGCAGATCGTCGCGGATGGCCCGTATCCGCTCCGCGATGGAGTCGTGGCTGAGCGGGTCCAGATGTCCGTCGGTGCGGGGTCCCTCCCCTGCCGGGTGGAACTCCAGGGCACCGGCGACGTCTGCGCCGTGCACGGCGAGCAGCTGGAACGGCTCGGTGTCCGCGAGCCCCGCCTCCCGCGCCCAGGCATCGCGCACCGGGCCGCTGTCCGGCAGCAGGTTGTCGATGAAGTGGAACACCACCGCCCCGTCATGCCGCCGCTGGGTGACGGGGAGGGACAGCGAGACAGGCACACCGTCCTCTTCGCTCCACTCCCTGGTGTATTCCAGGACGTATCCACGCGGACGGATCTGCTCCAGGGTGGCGACGAGCACGCCGTAGAGGCGCACGTCGAGGACCCGGATCACGTCGCCTCCTCATGATCTTCCCCGCCGACCGGCCGGGAGCCGGAGGGGCGCTGCGCCTGTCCCCGCATCCGCTGCTGGGAGCGCGACAACCGCTCCATCGCGCCCGCCATCGAGTCGTGCGTCGCGGCCGAAGCGGACGACGGCGCCTCCTCGTCGGGCTCCTCTCCCCGCGGAGCGACGAGGGCGGACTGCTCCCGGGCGGCGGCGAGAGGGGACTTGTCCACGGTCGCGGGCGTGTAGACCGGGATCGTCACCCGGGGACGTGTGACCGCGGCACGCTCCTCGGCGGCCACGTCCACGTGCAGCTCGAGCTCCCGGAGGACGCGCATCACCTTCGAGAGCGCGGGATCGCCCGTGTCCGTCTCGAAGCGCGTCAGCCACTGACGCGTCACCTCCGCCTTCGCGGCCAGCTCCTCCTGCGACCACCCCAGGTCCCGTCGCCGCTGGCGCGCGATGCGACCGAGATCCGCCGACCACGATGCGCGCATGCCCGCTCCCTCCACCTCACGATGTAACGCCGATGTTACACGCAGCAGATGGAATATTCGTGTGACATCGGCGTCGTGACGCATCTGCGTTCCACGAGCATCCCGATGGCCGAGAGGTCGAGGTGGCGGACGGGATTGCGGACACGACCGGCCGTGATCACCCGCCCGGCGCGACCAGCCCCTCCATCACGTCGAGGAACGCGCCCCACCCCTGGATCGTCATCTCGCGCTGCTCGGGCGTGAACTCGCCCGCGTTCTGCGTCATGGTCATGCGCGTGGCGCCGCCCGCGACCTCCTCGAGGTCGACGGTGAGCGGCGGGCCGGCCGGCGCGTCCGGCTGGTCGGTCATCGTCAGGGCGAGGCGCGACGGCCGGTCGAGCGCGACGTACTCGCCGGCCCAGTCGATGGATCCGCCGTCGGGCAGGCGCATCACGGCGCTCCAGGATCCGCCGACGCGCACGTCCATGCTCAGGCTGTCGAGCGGCACCTCGACCTCCGCGGTGCCGAACCAGGCGGCGAAGTCGGCCGGCGTGACCCACGCGTCGAAGACGCGCTCCCGCGGGGCGGCGAACGTGCGGGTGATGACGATGGGCTCGCTCACGGCGACCTCCGGCGGCTCTGCGGGACGGACGGGACAGGCCGCCGCCCCTCGGGGGACGACGGCCCTGCGGTGAGTCGACCAGCCGCGGGCGGCCGTGTCAACGGGTGATCCCGACGGCGCGGGTCAGCGCTCGGCGCGGCCCTCCCGCGCGTCGCTCGACGGCACGGCGATCCGCGACGCGTCGTCGGCCGCATCCGGCCCGGTCGCCTGCTCCGGGTCCGCACCGGGGCGCACGCCGGAACGCTGCTCCCGCTCGAGCCGCTCGGCCTCCTCACCGCCCACCGCCTCGCCGCGGGCGACGAGCCCGGCGACGTCCGACAGCGGGATCTGCTTCAGCACGAGCGAGAGCACGAACGCGATCGCGATGAACGGCACGAGGTACCAGAACACGGGCGCCAGCGCGTCGGCGTACGCGTTCACGATGCCGTCGCGCACGGCATCCGGGAGGCCGTTCAGCGTCTGCGGGTCGATGCTGCTGGCCGACGCCGCCGCGTCGCCGGGCGCGGCTCCCGCACCGGCGAACACGCCCGTGAGGTTCTCGGTGAGGCGCGTCGTGAAGAGCGTGCCGAACACGGCGGTGCCGAGCGCGGCGCCCACCTCGCGGAAGTAGTTGTTCGTGCTGGTCGCCGTGCCGATCTGCGCGGCGGGCACCGCGTTCTGCACCACGAGCACGACCACCTGCATGATGAGGCCGAGCCCCAGGCCGAACACGAAGAGGAACACGCAGATCAGCCACACGGGCGTCTCGGCGGTGAGCGAGGTCATCAGCACGAGCGCCAGCATCGTGAGGAGCGTGCCGACGATCGGGAAGATCCGGTACCGGCCGGTGCGGCTGATGAGGATGCCCGACGTGATCGACATGCCGATGAGGCCCACCATCATCGGCAGGAGCAGGAGACCCGAGACGGCAGCCGAGGTGCCGGTGGACATCTGCAGGAACGTCGGCACGAAGCCGATCGCCGCGAACATGCCGATGCCGAGCGCCAGGCCGATGGCCGTGGCGTTCACGAAGACGGGGTTCCGGAAGAGGCTCAGCGGGATCACCGGGTCGTCCGCCCGCGACTCCGTGAACACGAACAGCGAGGCCGCGACCACGAGCCCGAGACCCCAGGCCCACGTCGCGAGCGAGCCCCAGCCGTAGGCCGTGTCGCCGCCGAAGTCGGTGAAGAAGATGAGGCACGTGGTGGCGATCGAGAGCAGCACGACGCCGGCCACGTCGATCCGCTTGGTGGCCCTCTTGCTCGGCAGCGTCAGCGTGACGAACGCGATGACGAACGCCGCGATGCCCACGGGGATGTTGATGTAGAACGCCCACTGCCAGGTGAGGTGGTCGACGAAGAAGCCGCCGAGGAGCGGGCCGCCGACGGCCGAGAGGCCGAAGATGCCGCCGAGCGGGCCGAGGTACTTGCCGCGCTGGTTGGCCGGCACGATGTCGGCGATGATCGACTGCGACAGGATCATGAGCCCGCCGCCGCCGAGGCCCTGGGCCGCGCGGAACACCACGAACGACCAGAAGTCGCCCGCGAACGCGCAGCCGACCGAGGCGAGCGTGAAGATCGCGATGGCCGCGAGGAAGAGGTTCCGCCGCCCGAGCACGTCGCCGAACTTGCCGTAGATGGGCATGACGATCGTGGTGGCGAGCAGGTAGGCCGTGGTGATCCAGACCTGGTGGTCGACGCCGCCGAGCTCGCCGACGATGGTCGGCATCGCGGTGGAGACGATGGTCTGGTCGAGGCTCGACAGGAGCATGCCGGCGATGAGGGCCGAGAAGATGATCCAGATGCGCCGCTGCGTGAGCAGGAGGGGCGCGGGGGCGGTGGCGGTCATGGGGTCCGTTC
>Ga0308163_10001297_pt1 | contig 28399 bp, 29 predicted proteins | sample PhyTR1_FD_201037 | JGI IMG/M metagenome (GOLD analysis project Ga0308163, IMG submission 201037) | Phyllosphere microbial communities from UC Gill Tract Community Farm, Albany, California, United States - DLSLT.R1 | ecosystem: Host-associated > Plants > Phyllosphere > Unclassified | place: USA... | reverse complement strand
CGGCCTGCATCTCGGCGAACAGCTCGACGAACTCGCCCTTCTTCTCGCGCGCGACCGGCGCCAGGATCATCAGGCGCGGCTCGTCCGGCAGCGCGATCACCGCGTCCACCATCTGCGAGACCGTCTGTGCCTGCAGCGGCAGGTGATGCTCCGGGCAGAACGGCGTGCCGGCGCGGGCGAACAGCAGGCGCAGGTAGTCGTGGATCTCGGTGACGGTGCCCACGGTGGAGCGCGGGTTGTGGCTGGTGGCCTTCTGCTCGATGCTGATGGCCGGCGACAGGCCCTCGATGACATCGACGTCGGGCTTGTCCATCAGCTGCAGGAACTGCCGCGCATAGGCCGACAGGCTCTCGACATAGCGGCGCTGGCCCTCGGCATAGAGCGTGTCGAAGGCCAGGCTCGACTTGCCCGAACCCGACAGGCCGGTGATCACCACCAGCTTGTTGCGCGGGATGTCGAGATCGACGTTCTTGAGGTTGTGGGTCCGCGCGCCGCGGATGCTGATGCGCTGCTGCGCGAGCACGGCGCCCAGATAGGCGTTGTCTTCAGGAGCGTTCACGGGCGGGGGAGGAGGAGCGGAGGGAACAGGAGGCCAACCAAGCATGATAAGTGCCCGGTTCCGGCCGCGCCCGTCCTCGGCCATTCCGGCGGCCCCGATGCCGCCTTTGCTCCTGCATGCCGACGATTTCGAAGGCGCAGAGATTGACTTCGGCCGCTGCGGCACAATCTTCGTCCTTCCCCTTTTTCCTTCTCCTTTCCTTCCTTCATCAGGAGCAGTGCATCCATGGCATCGGTCAACAAAGTCATCCTCGTCGGCAACCTCGGCCGCGATCCCGAAACCCGGACCTTCCCGAGCGGTGATCAGGTCTGCAACGCCACCCTGGCCACCACCGACAAGTGGAAGGACAAGCAGAGCGGCGAGATGCGCGAGGCCACCGAGTGGCACCGCCTGGTCTTCAACGGCCGCCTGGCCGAGATCGCCGCGCAGTACCTGCGCAAGGGCTCGCAGATCTACGTCGAAGGCCAGATCCGCACCCGCAAGTACCAGGACAAGGATGGCGTCGAGAAGTACGCCACCGACATCCGCGTCGACCAGATGCAGATGCTGGGCAGCCGCCAGGGCCAGGGCGGCCCGTCGGGCGGTGGCGAGGACGAGTACGGTGGTGGTGGTGGCGGTGGCTACGGCCAAGGTGGCGGTGGCGGTGGCGGTGGTTATGCCCGCGCGCCGGCCGCGGCGCCTCGCGCACCGGCGGCGCGTCCGGCCCCGGCACCGGCGAAGTCCTCCTCGGGCTTCGACGACATGGACGACGACATCCCGTTCTAGGGAGCGGTTATCTTAAATTGACAAGATTATTAGAGAGGGATGAATTCTAGCCCCTCTTAAATGAGCTAATAAATCAAGCGAGCGATCTGTAAAGATCGCTCGCTTTTTTACATTATGTCAAAGCTTGGAGATGCGGCCACCTTGTCGTAAAGTTTTCTCTTTCTCCTCTGTACAGGTGCTAGAGATGGGCCGCGAAAATCCTTTTATCGTTACACCGATTACCCTTCGGTCCACGGACAACGCGGGTGAACGATTGCCTATGACGCTATATCAGTGCTCAAGACTTGGCTGAGGCCCTGGATCACACAGACATTCAACATGTACGCGTGTACTTTGATGCGCAGTCGTCAGTGGTCGAGCGACTTGATGTTGCAGCCGCAAAGGAAATTGCACCCAAATTGGCTTTGTTCACTGGAAAGCTTGTTCCAGACGAGAACGGTTGCCACAAAAAACATATTCTGATTGTTCCGGAGCTTATCAAGCCAGACAAAACTATCGAGCATTTAGGGCAATGCGGAAAAAATGAGTTTTGCACTCTTTATCCTCCGTATAGCTGCTACCTCTGCTCAAGATTCGAACCCTTTATTGACTCATTACCAATTCACACCATGGTCCTGGATCACCTTCTTGAGCGACGCGAGCGACTGTTGAGTGATTCATTCAGCAGCAGCCGAATCGCAGTGCAGCTTGACGAAATCATTTATGCTTGCGCACATCTGATCGTCAAGCTTGAAAATCTTTTAAATGAAGATAAGGTGGATAATGAATTCACTTCATAGAGTTTCACTTGTCTCTAGAGACTTAACGAAAGCATCCAAGCGAAATAAATCGTACAATGTACGACTGCTAAATGTCATTTCGGACAACTGTGATTTTAACATCCAGTCTCTTATCGAGCGTGCTAAAGCTGTTGCAGCCTTAGGCGCCGTGAATTGGGATGATCCAACTTGGAACATCGATGAGTTCCAAAGAAGTCACAAGCAACGGCAGTCAAACCTTCATTTCACATCGCATCGCCACGAAACTGCAAGAGGCAGAAACACTGGTTGTCCTTTTGACAACGAGCGAAATTTCTCTGATGTTGTGAAAGCAGTAATTCGCATGCGTGCTGAGATCGGCGGTCAATGCGTCGCGAATCAACGCGAAATGATTCTGGCTTTTCGCTACCTTTACGAAGAGCTCAAAAATCATTCCTTTGACGTCCGACTCTTAGAACATCGACATTTCGAAATGGCGGCGAGAGCAGTCAGAGCGTCTGAGACGGAAGTATCTGCTTATAAAAGAATTCAAAAACTGGAAGAAATTGCGCGCACGCTTGACGAATGCCGACTGGTGCGCGTTAAGCTCGACTGGGTTTGCAGGTCTAATCGGCGTCCTACAGCATTAAGAGACTTGCTAGAGGATCAAATAGAATCTGGCAAAGATAGTGAAGTTTCGGTGGTTTCTCAGCATAACAAGCTACCAACCGAAGGCGTTATCGAGGGAATTGCACATCTGTACCATGTCATCCCGAAAGATGCGTGGGCAGACCGCATCAGAATTTGCTTCATCAGCTTGCTACTGATAACAGGATTTCGAATTGGGGAGCTACTTACGCTCCGCGCTTCAAAGGTTGAAACGGAAGAGCCGACTGGACGTCGCTACATTGTTTTTTATCCTGAAAAAGGGGCTCCCCCGGCCAAAAAATGGTTTATGACTTCTGCCGGAGAGCTAGCGGCTAAGCTGATCGATGAGATTTTGGAGCTGACGGAGAAATCAAGATCAACAGCGCTGTGGCTTCATGAAAATCCTGGTCACGTTCGCATAGAAGGTTTGGATCTCATATGCGCTACGACCAGTATCATTGAGCTTGGGCAAGCCCTTAATTTGAAACAAGTGAGACTTTATCTAAAATCTCGAGAAATTCAGGTTTTTGGAAAAGGTAAGAAAGCGTTTGTTCAAACAGCCGATCTTGTGAAATCCATGCGCTCTGAGTCTTACTCAAAACCGGTAAATGTGGTTTTACACACCGGCGAATTACTGTACTTAAAGGATGCGCTTGCATGCGTGCCCCTCAACGCATTTCGCTCATCGCATGCAACGTTGGACTATGCGATTCGTCCCATTTCCGAGCAACAGTTGACTGACTTTATTGGAACTCGTCTTGGTTCAGGAAATGTTTTTGAGCGATACGGCATAAAAGGACCCGATGGCAATGTTCTAGCAGTTGCGAGCCACGCATTTCGCCATTGGCTTAATGATCTACTAGATCGCGGAGGTCTGTCGGATCTTGAGCAGGCGACGTATTTCGGTCGAAAGAACGTGGGCGACAACCGTGCCTATCAAAGCATGACTCACAGAGAACGCGTACGTCGCGTGCGTGAGGATTTGTTAGGCGGCAAAATGCGCGGACCGGTTGCTGAGGTTCTCAATCAAATCCCCATCGATCGCAAAAAAGTTTTCTTGGAGGCTAGGGTCCAAGCGATGCATCTGGTTGCTGGAGGCGCGTGTTTTCACGAATTCAGTCAAACGCCTTGTCCAAATCACATGGCATGTACAGACGGTTGCGGTGATTTTCACTGGAGCACCGACGACGCCGTGCAAAAAAAGGAACTTGAATTTGAGAAGCAGGTGTTGCAGGTGGCCGTCGAAACTGCACGCCTTGAAGTCAAGGAAGACTCATACGGTGCTGAAAGCTGGTTGCAGCACAACCTACGGAAACTCCAACAGGTCAGATTCTCACTTGGCGAGACAGTGGACGCAACAGGCGGGGTGCCAATTTGACCAAAGTGCCAAAGATGTCCGAAACGGACGTTACATACGCGACTATCGAACTCAAAGCTTGGGAGGAAGGTCTTCGTGGTCGTACGTTGACTTGGGCGCGGCTTGAAAAGACTACGGGATTCAGTCGCCAAGCTCTTTCCGGAAAAGTTTCGATCAAAGAAGCATACGACGCCGCAAAACTCGCTCTTCGAGACGGCGTAAGACCGAGAAAGCCAAGAAGTGATGAGTTCTTGGAAGACCGTATCGATGGACTTGAGCGTGAGTTGGCGCGTTACAAAGACCTAGAAACTAACTGGCTCGAACGTTGGACTGGCATCGCGTTTCACCTGAGAGGCAAAGGCCTTTCCATCCAAGACTTTGACCGACCGTTGCCGCAGGCGAAACGAAAGTAGCGTCGCTTCTCGTTGATTCCTGTCAAAAGGCCCCTAAGACTTTAAGCTTTTCGACGCGAATCGCCTGCACTGACGAGCGCTGGCTTGGTTCCTGGCGGAAGGGTTTGGTTAGAAAAATGCGTTATGTCTAGTCCAAGCACTTCACGAGTCACAACGGTGAACAGTCTTTGGATTTCTGCTTCGGTCGGTTGCTCTGCGTAACTCAAGGCTAGAACTGTGAGCGGGTGGACACGCAGCAACTCGGCTACGCCGTCGATCTTAGACAGTGACGGCGAATTTTTGTCGCGTTCGAGCATGCTCACGTGCACTCGCGACAGGACTGGTTCGAAAGCATCTTGCGCGAGGCCTCGCGCAACGCGCACTGACCGAAATGCTCGCCCAAACTTCGTCGTACTTTTGGTTGCACTTTCTTTCGCCACACTTAGATTGGGCCGTTTAGCATCAAATACTTCAACAAAGTATTCTTTACATAACTGTGTTTGTTACCGTTAACGAGAATGAGCGCCCGACTTTGCTGGGTGACAGGTACCGAGCATGGCCGTCGGTTGAGTTGGAGTTCGACGAACCCGTCTTCTTCTGCTCGTGGTCCAAGGAGTTTCCGGCGGGCCGAGCTCGGGGAACAGTGTTTGTCCTGTACGAACACGACCTTCGGCGATGGGCTTCGTCCGAAAATGACTTTGAGCTTCAATTTCTCAAACTGATTGAGCCGACTGATCAGGGCTCGTGGGCAGTTTGGGACATTCGTCGTGTGTGGGAGCAGTCATCCAGTCGTGCGCTTGTCTTCGAGGACGTGGATGGTGAGCTTCACACCCTCTCTGCGGAAACAACTAAACCTACCGTTGCAGGCATCCCACTCTGGAAGCGTTCCGCGGGTTCTAACGTTGTCTCTTTGATTCGCGGTAGCCGTTCGAATACGTCAAGCGACGTGTCCGAAATCGGGTCGTAGCCTCACAAGTGCCATGTGAAGAAGCAGGCGGATGACGATGCCAAAAGCTCAGCCGAAACAAGTTTTGGGGTTACGCCGGCGCCCACTGTTTCGGAACAACCCAGCATGCACCTTCGCTCATGGCGAATCGTTGCTGATGGTTTTGGTGAGCGACACCTGTTCGGGATACATCCGGACTCCGACCGCTGTCGAATGTCAACCGCGCTTGTCGACTTCGATTTCGTGCAACGAAGGTTTGTCACCTCATCGGGACGCGTGTACTGGATGCACACAGAGCCAGGAAACCCGTTCGAGAAAGAGTTGCTAGAAACGCTCGCAAAGCATCACCTAATGGTGGGTCAGCCAGTGGATGTCACGGAGCCGGTCTGGCAAGCCATGAAGGCGGCACTGCAACGAATCTTCAGGAACACGCATGAAACAACGAAGCAGAAGACGTCTTGTGTCCGCAAGAGCTTCACCGAATGCGAAACCTCAAGCCGCTGTTCGCAGTCTGACCGCACAAGACCGCGCAGCAATGCGCTCGATCTCGGAAAGTGGGTTGTTCTCGTTGGAAGCCTCGCGAGGCCTGTACTCAGGCGTACGCCGACTTCGTCCGGTCAGGAAAACATCACCTGAAGGTTCACCATGACCCTTGCGTACGAACGGCGCCGAGCACTCGAATGGGCTGGAGAGACGCTTCGAGAGCTTAGACAAGAGAGTAAAGACTTTGAGCTGTGGGGAGGGCCAGTTCCCGAGAAGCTCCGGGAGATGGCTAAACGCATCTTGCGTCATTATCCAGAACCGTGGCAGATCGAAGCCGCTACAGAGATGGACGACAAATCAGTCTGCAGTTGGATCGCCAAGGAACCGAAAAATTAGGCGGTGGGGCGTCGAATCAATTGCTAAATTTTGCTCAAACACAAACAGACTCCCCGCGCCGTTGAAGTCTTGGAACAATTGTTTGAGCTGCTTGATGGACTTGATCGAAACTTGACACATGAACCGTCCAATGGCCCCAATTGAGGGACTAAGAGTGAAAGCCGCTGTTGGATGGCACGGTCCACGGCTTCGACGTTCCGAACACAACCTCTGGCGGCGCCGTTGCAGCGATAGCGGTCCAACGCCGAGCTGAAGCAAATTTCCAAACTGGAAATAAGAGTCGTCGTCCGGTCGCTCGCCGCTCACTGCTCACTGCTGTCCCACGGCTCCGCATTGCACATTCACCTGTTCTGATACCGGACAGCAGCGGCAAAATAAGTTTTTAGGCGTCTGTTTGGCGCTCCTGCACAATAAGACGTAAACAACGCGAAGCTAGCCAACCGGCTGCCTTCTGGAAGGGGCCGTCGTGCAAGTTCTGAGTTCCAAGACGAATGGTCAGTGGCTGACTGTCGCTCCGCCTCTTCCGCCCATCCCTGGCGCAGCTCATGCGGCCGCAGTCATCCCCGAAGACCCGGCAAAGGCGGAAGCCAAGCGCGCGTTGTCCGACGTCATGCGATGCAGCAACCTGGTCGTGCTTGCCGGCTTGGGCACATCGCTCTGCGTGCAGCCCGGCGCTGCCAATGGCTTGAAGGCGCCCACCATGGCGGACCTGTGGCAGCAAGTCGGCTTGCACCAGGACGCGGCTGCTGCAGCGACCAACCCGGCAGGTCCAAACTTTCAGCAGCTTCTCGCGCTGGTGGGACATGTCCCCTACAAGATGGACATCGAGGCGCTGATGTCTCGCTGCCGCTTGGCTGAGTCGTTCCTGGATGGGGCGCAAAAAGACGAAGTGACGAAGTTTGTGGCTCTCGCCGAGGCGCACATCATTCGCGCTACTAGCTTCGTCATGCACAACCACCCATTGCCTGTCCATGCTGAGTTCCTTCGGCGGGCGGCACGCCGCCCGCAGCGCAAGTCGCGGATGAAGGTGTTTACCACCAACTACGACCTTTGCTATGAGGAAGCCGGACGACAGGGCCGATACGTCGTGGTCGACGGCTTTTCCCACACATCCCCGCCAACGTTTGACGCTATCCACTTCAGCTATGAGACTGTCCGACGCGTGGGCGACACTGAGTCGTTCGACCCGATTCCCAACTCTTTCCACCTGTACAAGCTCCATGGCTCCATTGATTGGCAGCGGCAGGAGACATCAGGCGAAATTACGAAGTGGATGCAAATTGGCAAGCCGGTTTTGATTTATCCGCGGAACTCGAAGTACGAGTTGGCGTTCGAGCAGCCCTACCTCGAGATGATCGGGGCGTTTCAAGCAGCGCTGCGCGAGCCCGACACCGGGCTGCTGGTCGTAGGTTTCGGCTTCAACGACAACCATCTGGCCGAGCCGATCATGGCTGCCATCAGGTCCAACCTATCCATGAAAATCGTAGTGGTGAGCCCGGGCCTTGCACCTTGGAATAACGGAGTAGCCAACGGACCCGGGGAGTGCGAGAGCAACAAGTATTTGCTCCAGCTAAAAAGCCTCGCCGCCGCCGGCGACGCAAGGATCACGCTGCTCAATTGCGACTTTGAGCAAATGGTGGCTTTTGTGCCTGACCTCGCCGCCGAAACAGACCTCGAGCGCCACGTCGCACGCTTACGCAGCATCGGTGCAGCATGAGCGGGCTCATCGTCTCGCCCTTTGACAGGCAGCGCTACGTCGGCTCCGTGTGCACGGTTCGTCCGGCAACCGTCGATGTCAACTTGCCGTTTGCTCCGCGCCCAGGGAGCACTCACGTTGCCGGTTACCCGCTGCAGCGGGGCCAAGTCGGTGAATTCGTCGTCATCGAAGGCGAAGAGCACGCCGTGCTCGGCCGACTGATTGAGACCAGACTGCCGGAGCGCGACCGTCTGACCGTCGAGCCCACGCACGAGGTAGACCAACGCCCCAACCCCGTGGGTGTAGTCCAGCTGTTGACTGCCATCGACCTTGAGACTGGCATTCCATTGCGGGGCGTTCCGATCTCGCCGCGCATCGGCCAGCACGTTTTTTCTGCTCACCCGCTGGTCGTGAAACAGGTCGTCGAAGCCGGCACGACGCCGGAAGCACAACGTATCAACCTCGCCAGGTTTCCGCACGCCCGAGACACCCTGGTATCGCTGTCGCCGACCCAGCTGCTCGGTCGGCATTGCGCCGTGCTCGGTGCCACCGGCGGTGGCAAGAGTTGGACACTGGCTCTTCTCGTCGAGGAAATCGTTCGGCTTGGCGGCAAGGCAATCCTCTTCGATGCAACCGGCGAGTTTCACACGCAGAACCACCCTGGGATTACTCACGTACATCTTGGTGGCCGCAAGACCGATCAGGATGATCCACGGCGCTTTTTAAGCTTCCCGTACTGGGACCTGACGGAGTCCGACCTATTCGTCCTGCTGCGGCCGAGCCCGGGCGTGCAGGCGCCGAAACTGAAGGAGGCGTTGCGGAGTTTGAAGATTGCGCAGCTAGTTCCTGGCACCGCAACGCATGGCCTGATTCGAAAGGTGGGAGCACTGCGACACCCGTTTGAGGCGGCGTGTGTGCAGCATGGGCTCGCCCTTAGGCGTCCAGGCACCTATTTCGACATCCAGCAGCTCTCGAGTCAGATTTGGGAAGAGTGCGTCTGGCCGTCGGGTTTCAACGCTGCGCAGAACGGAAACTGGGGGGGAGCTAACGCGAATGAGCAATCCGCCTGCTCGACGCTCATGTCTCGGATCGAGAGCGAGCTTGCCTCGCCCAATCTGGACTGCCTTTTCGCACCAGCGGGACTGGAGCCACTACCAAGCGTTGTCGAGGCCTTCCTTGCCGACCCAGCTCAAAGAGTTCTGCGCATTTGCCTGGAATTCCTGTCCTTCGAGCACAGCGCACGAGAGGTGGTGGCCAACGCGGTCGGGCGTTATCTACTTGGCCTGGCCCGTCAGGGGCGTTTCATGACCATGCCGGTCGTAATGCTCCTTGATGAGGCACACCAATTTTTGGATAAATCAGTCGGTGACGAGTTCTCCAAGACAGACTTAGACGCGTTCGGTCTAATTGCCAAAGAAGGTCGAAAGTATTCGCTTACCTGCGTGCTCGCCACCCAGCGGCCGCGGGACATCCCCGAGGATGTGCTCAGTCAGATGGGTATGTTCATCGTCCACAGGCTCATCAACGAACGGGATCGAAACGTTGTCGAGAAGGCTTGTGGCGATTTGGATGCGTCTGCTGCGGCATTTCTGCCAACTCTTGGCCAAGGTGAAGCCATGGTGGTCGGTGTTAACTCACTCATGCCGCTCCCAGTAGCCATCAACCGACCTATGCGGCCGCCTTCTTCAAGGTCTGCGGACTATGAAAATCTGTGGTTTAAGCTGCCGTTTAATCACACCCCCAAGCTGCCTTGAAGGAAACTTTGCATGACGCTGGCGATCTGCGGCTCGTTCTCCAAGAACGTGTTCGAACTCATGGGCAGAGAGCCTGACGCCGCACGGTCGAAGATCGGCATCGCGTTTCACGCAAAACCGGCATAGGTTTCGATGTTGTGCTCGATGCCCCACAGGACATTCGCCGCATTGTGCTGTGCTCTAAAGAACTGGTGCAGGTAACGCATCAAGGCGCGAATGGCAACACTTAACACGATTTGGAAGAAAGACTATGTGGAAAGAAAAGCTCATACTGGGCGACGGAGAAACGCTTGAGCGTTTGGACTCGAAGACAGGCGGTTTCATGGGTGAAACCGACATCGATACCTATATGGTCGTCAGTTCGGATGGCACCAAAGTTGGCTCGGTGAAGGTCGAGGATCACATGGCCGTAAAGGGCTTTCGGAGGACCATCACGGTCATCCAAACGGACGCTTCCGGCAACAAGATTGTGCACACCAGCTTCAACCCTAACTAGAACGGAAACAGTAAGAAGCATATGAGTTACGGATCGAATCAAGGCGTGGAAGACGCAAATGCTGACTACCGCGAAGTATGTGCAGGAATCATTGCTCGCGGCGCTGCCGAGCTTGTCGCAGCGGGTGATATGCAGCGACAAGCTGCTATCGAGGCCATGACAGAGTGGGTACGAAAAAATTCGGACGCTCTCAACGACGCCACTGGCGCGATCATGGTCGAAAACAGGTATCCAAGCCCAAGCAAAGTGGTTACGCCCACGCAGGCATTCGTCATTGCTCGCGAACTGCTCGAACCCGCACGCGATGCGGCCGATACCCTCTGATCCAACCGACCTTGGAAGGCAGCATGGGAACGAAAGAGTTGGGAGTCAAGTTTGACGGCACGATAGAGTGGCATCTTCTGGGCGTGTCGGACGCTGACTACGTGACGCTCTGGCGGTCTTGACGGTAACGACCCGTCCATCGGTCGGACTGGCATTGTCGTTGCCCACGCACCACCAAGCCCAAGTGTCAGCAATGCGGCACCGTCTGGCAATGGCTGCGCGAATTGAAACTGCAGGAGCGGACTTTACTGACGTCTAAGCCCAAAGAAACTGACATGGATGAAATTACTCGTCTCCGGTCCCTGGCATGGGTGAAAGAACACGCCGAATCGCCAACGGCGCGCGCCTCTTGGCTCGCCGACGTGCAAAAGCTTTCATGGCCTGACTTCGAGTTGCTTATGGAGCCGTTGCTTGCAAACAATAGAAAGCGACTGCTAGCCCTACCGGACTGGAGCCGCAAACCACTGTTTGAACGCTGGCTTTCGCTAGCGTGACGAAGGAAACCAGGAGGGATCGAACAGGCCTGATAGCAAATTGCACCTTTTCGTCGACAACTCGAACGTCAAGATTGAGGGTAAGCGATGACCTCTAACGTGCAATCGGGTTTGCAAACGTGAGGAAACCGCCAGCATCCAAAAATCAGTCTTTATGAGAAATTCAAACGACTCCTTCTCAGCGGTAGCAGCCCTGTAAATTCACGTGGTCAACGGCAGGATTGCGATGTTTTGCTGCCTCTTGTACTCGGTGCCAAGCAAGTCTTAGGGTAATGGGATTTCTTCTCCTTCAACTAAACCTGAAAATCATTACAGAAATTCTGCGTAGCAAGCTAGCAAGGGCCGCGCTGGGCTGGCAGACTTCTCAAGCAGGAACCGCTTCCGCTACGATTCGACGACAACGTTCCTTCATCTTTTGTTCATGAAATTCCGGCCCAAGCTCACCCCGATCTCTGCAGCGCTGCTGGTCATCCTGCTCATCATCGCCATTTGGGGTGCCGCCTACCCTATTGCGATACGCCTGCCTCAGAACACATTCCAGGAACCGCTGAACTCCACCTACAATGTTCTGAACGTCTTATTCACCGCACTGGCGTTTGGCGGCGTGATCATCACGCTAATCTTTCAGGCACACGAAGCTAAGAGGGCTCGCAACGAGATCGTAGAGCGATCCGTTCTCGAGATGTTCCAGATTCTCACGAGTGCGGAATTCCAAGCTACCAAAAATTCCGCCTTTCGTGTCCTCATCGCTGCAATTAAAAACAGGGACTATGGCGAGTATGTGGCAAGCAAACTGTTTGCTGTGGATCAGCTGTCCTTCCCAAGCAACGAAAAGGTAAAGGACACACTCCGCGATCTCGACACCGCGAAACAAACTAACGATGCGCAAGCATTCGAGCACCTGGAACGACATGACCGCCTCAAGCTTGACGACATGATGAACTTCTTTTCCATGCTCGCCCAACGAGAGTCTTCTAAGTCAATCGTGAATCATGTTGATTTTGCTTATGACTGGTGGCGCCCAGCCTTGATGCTGGTTGCTCAGCTTCAAAAAGAGCGACGTGACACACACCCCAAGATTCAGGCACTGTGCAAAAACCGCCTGCTTCAGGACATCATCTTTTCGCTGGATCGGGTCTATGGTCATGAGCCCATTATGGGCGACAAAGCGGCGTGGACCTACCTCAGCGAACATCCGCTTCTGAAAGAGCGATTCGGAATAGACCAGCGCTATTGGCCTACAGCGATCAACGCCAAGTGATCGGCGCTTCAATTGCAGCGTTGCTTTGAGCTTGCCCTTGTCTTTACGATTATGCCAACTTGGCCCTAGCCAACAAATAGAATTTTGCTTCTCATGTTGACATGACAGTGGCCTGCGACAGCAAACCGACATGAGGCACGAGTCAAATGCGAGAAGCCAGTTTCAGGAATGAAGCTACCGCAAGGTCAGCAGCGCGCAGTAACAAGTGTTGGCGGCAGCTGTCGCTTGAACTATGCACCTCAGTCGACCCAAATCAGTCTCAAGCGGACATTCGTCAGGATTTGCTAGGGGCACCCACGAACTCCGTCAGAGTGATCTCACCGTCTATAAAACGTTGGGCACGTGCTTCTTCATCTTTAGTTATTTTAAAACCAGAGAGTTCAACAGAAGCACGCGCAAAGTCAATCGCTTGCTTTCGCCTAAAGCGCAAATCTGCAAAATCATCACTGGAGGGAGAATTTGTCGTCATAAAAATTTCATATTAGGTTGCCAATGTTTACGCTCACTGCATCAGAACACCCAACATGCAATTGGTACGTGCACACTAGCAAAGAAGCTAGATCACGCCAGTCCACGCAAATTGAATCGTATTTGAAGTTCACGGCCACGATCCAATGCAATTTTACGCAGCATACACAACTCGTCTTCCGACAGCCTCTCAACGCCAGAAACGCTGCGCTGTTTATTTGACTTTGGCCTTTCTGCAGGAAGCTCTGCCTTGTCCGGCCGAATCGTTTGCTCAGGTTCTAACGGCACGTTCTTTTGGTTAGTCATGACGCCGTTGGAGAATTAATAGCCGAGTGCACAATGCATCGATGGCTATACAGGAGGATTCAATTTCGCAAGATTGCGAACTACTTGCAATCCAACTTTTAGAGGAATCCCGTCGGCTTCAAGCTTTCGAAGAAAAACGTCCGCGTACGATTTTGCGCTTTCGAGACGTACTGCATCGCGTCGACGATAGAGCTGATAAAGTTCTTTTTCCAACACTTTTATCTGGTTTTCTACAACAGTCATCTTTTTCTCTGAATCAGTATCATTTTTGCGCTGCACTTGAGCTCGGTTTGCGAAGGTATTCTGGTAGCGACTGCATACAGCGAAGCTTTAAGTAGATACCCAAAGTGAAAATGCTGAAGTGAGTCGTGAAATGATTCAGTTTTGACCTTCGGATCGTCTGCACATGCTTCAGGCTATCAGCGTCTTCATTTTCAATGTCGTTGCGTGGACGAGTTGCACGGTCCTATGCCGCGTTCTTCAATGCTGCCTTGCCTATTTTGAGAGCTGCATCCGAAATGTCTGCCGTGTCCTTCGCGGCCTCAAGGCCGCTGAGATCGTAGCGTCCACTGACGTGCCACCGTGAACTTCTTCTGCTGATTTCTCAATCACTGCACACTGCCTCAGAAAAGGGTGGACATCCAAGAGGACTAGAAAACCATACTGTATGCATGAACAGTAGTGTCGTCTTCATCATTCCTCCGGCAGAACCGCTGCCGCGCGTGCTGATTCCGATCGTTCAAAGCCTTCTTGCGGCGGGCTTCCCTTCTCCGGCGGACGACTTCGCGGTCAAGCGGCATGATCTCAATGAGCTGCTGATCACGCATCCTGCCGCCACGTTCATGTGGCGCGTTTCCGGGTTGTCCATGATCGAGGCTGGGATTTTCGACGGCGACGTTTTGGTGGTCAACCGTGCGCTGACGCCAGCGCACAAAGACATCGTCGTGGCCCAGGTCGACGGCGAGTTCACGGTGAAATACCTCTACAAGCGCGCAGACCGCGTGAAGCTGGTGCCTGCCAACCCGACCTATCCCGTGATCACGTTCCGTGAAGGGCAGCAACTCATCATCGTGGGCGTGGTGAGGGCGACCATCAAGCGCTTCCGCCAGTGAGGTCACCATGTACGCGCTCGTCGATGGCAACAACTTCTATGTGAGCTGCGAGCGCGTCTTCCGCCCGAGCCTGCAGGGCCGCCCGGTCATTGTGTTGAGCAACAAAGACGGTTGCGCGATCGCGCGATCGAACGAGGCCAAAGCGCTTGGCATCACGATGGGTGAGCCGTGGTTCCAGATCCAGAAGAAGTACCCAGACGCCGGCTTGGTGGCGCTGTCCGCGAACTTTTGCCTTTACGGCGACATGAGCAACCGGATGATGTCGATCGCCGCGGGCCTCGGGCCCGAGCAGGAGATCTACAGCATCGACGAGTCGTTCATCGGGCTTGCCGGGGTTCGCGGCGACTTGGTGAAGCGCGCTGGCGACGTTCGCGAGCGCATCCTGCAATGGATCGGCGTACCGGTCGGCATTGGCATCGCATCAACAAAGACGCTGGCGAAGTTGGCGAACCACATCGCGAAGAGCGCTGATCGGAAACCAGACAGCTACCCTGCAGAGCTGGCACCTGTGTGCAACCTGGCAGCTCTGCCTGCGGCCGATCTCGATACCGTGCTTGAAGCCACGGACCTCAGTCAGATCTGGGGCATCGGCTGGCGGATTGCTGCACAACTGCGGGAGGAAGGTCTGAAGACTGCGCTCGACGTGGCACGCATGGACCCCGTGGTGGCTCGGCGCCGGTGGTCAGTGACGCTTGAGCGCACGGTGCGCGAGATGCAGGGTCAAGGACCAGCGTTTGGCAAATGCATGCTTGACACGCAGGACTGATGTCGGCTTTCGGCCGATTCTGTTGAAAAACTCGTCGCAGCATTCACCACTGTTCTGCGGCGAAAATCGACCTCTCAGATCGCCCCAGGATCGACGAACGCAACCCGGGGAATGGTTGGACCACCCCTGCAAATGTACCCAAGAGAGTGCCATTCGAGTTTTTCAACACAATCGGCCAGAAGCAGGCATTCGGAAGTTCACTTAATGAACACCGCAACCATTGGTCCAGCGCAGGAATTGTCAATTTGCGCGTTTCGCTGCCCGCCAGCCTGCTCCAAGTCTTCTACAAACCCGTCGAAGGCATCCAACAAGGGCTGGAACCGCTCCGCACCGCCTTCCAATTGGCTCAAGGCGTAGCAGGTCGCCTCCAGCGTGGATAGTTGATCGGGCTTATGTGCTTTGCGGATACGGTAGTGCGAAGGCGGCAGATTATGTAAAGCCAAGCGGGGCAACTGTTGCAGTTGCGGGCTTTGATAGAGCATCTTTCGGCTTTTGCGCCAGGTGCCGTCCAGAACGACCAAGCGCAGGCGCGACTGGGCATTCGGCCACTTAGGCGGTAGCAAAGGTGGGACCCGCAGGTCCGGAAAGTTATCTTGCAGACTGTCCGGGTACAGCAGCATCGTGTGCTTACCGTCCGCTGGCCAGACCGGCGCGGCAAATGCGTCGCCCACCACCAAGCGGCAATGCGCCAAGCTGAGGTGCAGCAGGCGGGCACTTCCTTTGGCCTGGTGTACCTCGAGCGGGTGCTGCAGAACCAGCACCTCCACCGCGTGGGCGGTGGGCACAACCCAGCGGCAAATGCAGGCGCTGAGCGGGCGCAGGCACGCGGTGCACTGGCGGCGTGCGACTAAAGAGGCGGACATGGCTGGATTTTATTCAGCGTGCCTGGCTAGACCATGCATGGAAGAGGATGTCTCTCAGCTTTGGTACGACGAGCGACAGCTTTGGGTAATATCGGAAGACCACCTTGGGCCCAAAGCAGACGCTCGATAATATGAGATGCAGACGCTTAATTTGCGTTCATGCAATGGATCAAGCTTTTTGCTTGTTGCCAGACAAAGCAGCGTCGAGATCCTTCCAGAGATCCTCAACATCCTCAATCCCGACGCTGAAGCGCAATAGCGACGGTGGAAGATGCTCCTGTCCTGGAATTGCTGACCGGCGTTCCATCGTCGATTCCACGGCACCCAAGCTGGTGGCGTGGCGGATAAGCAAGGCTCTTTGGCAGACGGCATCCGCAACCTGTGCGCCGCCTTGAACATCGAACGAAATGATCGTTCCAAACCCTTGGAGCACGCGTTTGGCTGTTGCATGCGTTGGGTGAGAGGCAAGCCCTGGATACCGAACTCTCTCGATCGCAGGATGCGCTTCGAGTCGAGTTGCAAGTTCCATGGCGGACTGTTGCGCGTGCTTCAGCCGCAATGCCATGGTTCTGGCACCTCGGACCGCCAGGAAGCATTCCAGCGTGCCCGGTGTCGCGCCTGTCAGTTCGCGGGATTTCCTGAGTGCGTGCAAGAACGCCTCGTCTTTCGTCGTTGCCACACCCGCCAGCAGGTCGGAATGCCCGCCAATGAATTTGGTCGCGGATTGCAATGACACGGTTGCCCCAAAGTCCAGCGGCCGTTGATTCAGTGGCGTGGCGAACGTGTTGTCCACGGCGACGACTGCGCCAGGTTTGCGCGGTGCAGCGCATATGGCTTCCAGGTCCGCTACGCCAAGCAATGGATTGGAGGGCGACTCAAGCCAGACAAGATCTGCCGTTCTGCAGGCTTCGATCCAGAGCGCCGTGTCATGCAGCGCGACCCTTCGCACTGTCCAACGTCCTTGCGCCGCGCCAGCAGCAACCAGTCCTGCCACACCCTGGTAGCAGTCGTCTGGCAGCACAACCAAAGAGCCGACAGACAACTGATCGAAGACTGCAGAGATCGCAGCCATGCCGGATGCAAAGGCGACCGATCGGCCGGCCTCCAACCCACCGACGAGTTGTTCTAGTGCTTCCCACGTTGGCGTGCCGTCGTCGCGCGCGTAGTCGCGTCCACTGCCGAGGATGAAGTTCGATGCTGGCACCAAGGGGACATTGAGCGGTGCGCCCGGTGCGGAAGAACGACCGGCGGTCACGAGCCAGGATGCCGGCTGAAGGTCTGAGGGAGAGAGATGCATGTTTCGGTCAGGCCAATAGTTGATACGGTTCGCGCCAGCCAGGAACCGACATCACCCTGTCCATCCAGGAACCCAGATGGGGGTACTCAACGCGCAGATCGAAGCCAAGTTCCTTGGCTGGGTAGTAGACGTAGCCGGCCAGCGAGAGGTCGGCGATCGTCAGGCGGTCGCCGGCGACGAAGGCACTGCGTGCAAGTCGTTGGTCCACGATGCCAAGCGCGGCCATCGTGCGTTGTCGCATGTACGCGAGTACCGTCTCATGCGGTGCTGGGAAGGTGAAGGTGCGAAGCCAGCGATAGCTCGCCAGATTGGCCGTGAACTTGTGGTTGTCGAACAGCAGCCAGCGAACTACCTCATCGCGTTCACTGTCGTCGATGCGCAGGGCATCGAAGCGATCGGCCAGGTGAAGCAGGATGACACCGGACTGGGTCAGTCTGCGGCCCTCGATTTCCAGAACCGGGACCTCGCCCATTTCGTTTACGTCGGCACGCCATGCGGACTGCCGTGTCTGATCGTTGAAGAATTCGACCTGAACTTTTTCCCAATTGGCGCCCACGACGTTCAAGGCCAGTGCTACCTTGAACGAATTCCCCGACTCCTTGAAGCAGTGGAGCCTGTAGGTCGTCACGATGAGCCTTTCGCCGTGTCGCGCATGGCTTGCGCCAAGCCATGATTGCCGCTTGCATCCAGGCCTTGGATTGCTCCTTCACGATCTGGTGCCTGATGGTGTTGATTGAGCTTGCGCTTGCAATCCAGGCGGTCCAGGTCGATCTCGATGCCCACGATATTGCGCAGCTGCTCGGCAAGGTAGTCGGCGGGCGCGTCGCCCATTTTCCAAGGCACAGGCTGATCCGCCTCATTCCGGCGGGTCAGGCGTGCCACGGCACCGCGCACAAAGCTTTCGTCGTCGAGTACACGAATCTTGCCGTGGGCATGGACCACCTCGTAGTTCCAGGTCGGCACACGCCGATGCGTCTCATGCTTGCCGGGATACCAGTTCGGTGAGATGTAGCCATGAACACCGCGAAAGACCACCAGGACGTTGTCGCCGTTTTTAACCTTGCGCCAAATCGCGTTCGCTCGTGCGACGTGGGCAACCAACCTTCCATGCGAACCTTGTTCGGCATCGAGCAGGAAAGGCAGATGGTCTGCTTCCATGCCCGCAGGGGAGTTTCTGAACAGGATGCCGAGGGCGCTGTCGCGGATGATGCGATGAAGCTCCTCGGTGCGCGGTTCTGCAAATTGGGGTGGAAGGTACATGGACGGTCTTGGCGTTGCGCGTGCCCGAACAGTTCGAGCGCGAGGTCGCACTGTGGCCTCCTGCCGGTCGATAGAAAATAGCCAGTTTTTCGCTATTTCGCTAGACCAGTTCGTAATGCCAAACCTTGACTCCGACAAAAACCAGAGATTGAGCCGTAACCTCTACGAGGAAATCCGCACGTGGATCGCGGACGGAACCTATGGGGTGGGTGCAGCTTTGCCCTCGACACGTGCACTCGCTGCAGAACGCAGCCTGTCCCGGGGAACGGTGTCACTGGTCTACGAACAACTGGCGGCCGATGGGTTCATCGAAACGCGGCCTGGCTCTGCCAGCCGGGTGTCTTCTGGGATAGGAGCGCCTTGCGTTGATACCCAGGTACATCGAGAGAAAGCGAACCATGAGGCGCATGGCATGCCTTCTTGCCGCCTTTCTGCGATCGGTCGCCGCATCGCTGCCATGGACACCCAGGAGCCTGATGCAACCCTCTCAGGCGAGATCGATTTTGTCTACGGCCCTCTGTCAGGCAACGATTTTCCGACCTTGCTGTGGCAGAAGGCGCTTCGCGCGGTCGAGTGCCAACGCATTCCCAGGCTGGAATACGAAGATCCACGCGGTAACCTTGAGTTGCGGCTTGCCTTGCAAGCGCATCTAAGCCAGACGCGTGGCATGCGCTGTACGGCGGAGCAGATCATGATCGTGAACGGCTCTCAACAGGCGCTTGATCTATGTGCCCGCTTGCTCGTCAATCCAGGGGAAAGCGTGGTCGTCGAGAACCCCGGCTACCGCATGGCCCACAACGCCTTTGAAGCCTACGGAGCGAAGCTGCTGTGCGTCGACGTTGACAGCCACGGGCTGTGTACGGACCAGCTCGATCAACTGGGGCCGGCGCGCATGGCCTACGTCACGCCAACCCACCAGTTTCCGCTGGGCGCTTTTTTGCCGATCGCTCGCCGGCATGCGTTACTGGCTTGGGCCGCAGCTCGACAGGTCTGGGTGGTTGAGGACGACTACGACAGCGAGTATCGCTATTCAGTGCGCCCAGAAGCGACGCTCCAATCTCTCGACACCAGCGGATGCGTCATTCATGTGGGCACTTTTTCGAAGACGTTGTCACCGCAGCTGCGCCTTGGGTACATGGTGTTGCCGCCCACTTTAGTAGAAGTGTTTACAGCAGCAAAACGGGTTACTGATCGGCATGCAGCAACGGGCGTGCAACGTGCCCTCGCGCGTTTGTTGGGGGATGGTAGCTACGACCGGCATGTACGGCGGATGCGCCGTTTTCAACATGCGCGTCAGCGTACGCTCGTCGATGCGCTTGTCAGTAGCTTTGGCCCACGCGTAAAAATCGAAGGTTATTCGAGTGGTCTTCACTTGGTTGCATGGTTTTCAGAAATTTCTGCGCAGGATGAGTCAGCATTACTTCGTACTGCACGCGAATTTGGAGTTCGGGTGTATTCCGTCAGACCGCTTTACTATCCCAAAGCTAATCTCAAACTTTGCAGTCAATCATTGGGACTGGTCATGGGCTACGGGTTGCTCGGATGTGACGCAATCGAGTCCGGTGTAAGACGCCTTGCTTCAGCGATTGATCAAATTCGCGGACGGATTTTTTGATTTAGCAAAGTGTGCTTCAAAATTTGGACGCACAGCGCAACGGCAGTATTGTTTGTTCAAACTTGAGAATTCTGAATGTCAGCTTCTGGCCGAAAGCAGCTATCGAGGCTGTGCAAGCGTCGCATCCAGGTTTTCGGATATGGCAACGTGCAGCCCCTGCAAGCAGCACGTTCGAGCAGGAGATGCAGAGCTTGCACAAAGCTCAGAACCTGCTGACGGCCGCAGCGAACCTGATGCGCCGGCGCGGGCTGACCACAACCAGCAGTGGCTCGCCAACGGTATTTGTGGACGCTGGCGTCTTGCAAGAATCGCTGCTCTCCCTGGAAATGCACCTGAAGGGTGAGCGCCGCCGAGCTCACTGAGGCTCTCGGGGATACTAGGCAGACTCAACCTGAAATCGCGCATTACGCCAAGCATGACAGCTTCCGGTAAGCCCAGAGCCAAAGGCGCCCCGAAAAAGGGCGTGGGAGGGGGTGCGACCAAGCAAGGACAGACGGGTTCCAGGCGCGAGAAGAAGCCCGCTGGCCCCAAGAAGGTCTCCTCGGCGGCCGCGACCGGAAACGCAGGCGGCGCTTTCGAAAGTCGCGTCCAAGCGCACCGACTCTTGCACATGTGCACCCGTAGCACGACTTGCGGCGGGATTCGGGATGGCTTCCGCATCGTCGCCATCAAGTTCCAGACCCGGGTCTTCGGCAACAATACCGACGACCTCTTTTGCGCCATCGAGGACGATTATGGCGCACAGGGCAGCGTTCGCTTGCAGATGAAGCGCACGCTGCGCGCCTCTGCGGATGACGAGGCGTTCAAGGAGGCGGTGGGCCTTGCATGGCTGGACTTCAAAGCCCCGGACTTCCGGCCGGGGCAAGATTTCTTTAACGTCATCTACGACGTCGAGAGCACGACCAAGATGGCCGGCGCGATGGAGCTCGCGCGGGAGTCTGTTCGCTCCATCTCAGCCTCAAACTGGTTGGTTAAAGCGACCGCCGCGCAGTTCAGTAACCCCTCGCGACGCTCAGCGCTCAGAGCCATTCGCACCGTCGTCGACGAGTACAACAAGGCTGTCGTTGCGGACGAGGAGCTCTTTCAGTTCTTGCAGCACTTGCAATTCCTGCATGAAGACCTCGGCAACGACGAGACGGTCGTCGCAAAGGCACTGCAGCAACTGATTGACGTTGCCACACGCGTGGACGGGCGGCATCCTCTTCCGCCTTCTGCGATTTGGGCTAAGCTCATTGCAGCGTGCGTGGACTTGAACAGTAATGCGGGACAGGTCGACGCGAGCAACTTGGCCGCCATTATCGGCGCCGAGCTGGACTACCGGTTCAAGTCCTTCAGCCTCCGCCTCAATCTGGCGGTGCCCCAGGCGAGCGCGCCGGTGGCCACTGCCATTTCTTCAGTCGCACCTGCCCCGCAGGCAGCGATCTCAGCAGAGAGCTCTAACGCATCGGCACTGTCCGCCGCAGGCGACCTTGTTCCGGCGGGACGTGACACGTCTGCAGACAAGATTGTCACCAAGATGTTGGATCACGTAGGCGAGCTCATCAAAGCTTGCAGGTTCAGCGACGCCAAGAGCGAAGTCGAGCGAATCAAGAGAGACACCGAAGGGCACACGCTGGACGCGCACCAGCAGGCACGTTGGTACTCGATGCACGGCACCTGTGTGTGGACGCTTGACAACGACGAGGCGGCGGCAGCCGAAGCCTTCTTAAAGGCGGCCGACCTTTACGAAGACGACGACAAGCTAGCAGCAGCGCGTATCCGAGGGCTCCTGCTCAAACGCGAGTTCGAGGAGGCGGTTGTCGCGGCCGAGAAGACGCGTAAGCGCTTTCCCGACTCGCTGGCAGTGTGGGTTGCCTGGTCCAATGCCTGCATCATCAGTGGCGCTGCGATTGAGCGGACGGACATTCCACAATCGCATCTGGATAAGTCGGTGGCGTACCAAATGCTGGCTGTCAGCTTGGCCAAACGTGGAGACGTGCAGGGCGCCCTAAAAGCGGCACTGGATGGCGTCAAGCAAAGTGACGCCAATTTCTTTATTCGTGAAGCGACACTTCGATACGCGCTGGACCTCGCCGCGTCCAGTCCGGTGAACGTCGCGTATCGGGTCGCATCCGCGCCCGCCCTGGCGATGCTCACGCTCGCGACAGAAGAATTTGAGCCTCGCGATTCCAAGCTGTGGACTGCGCAAATCCCGGAAGCCCTTACCGCCGCAACCAGGCACTTAGCCTATGCATACGTTTTGCTTGGAAAACCGGCCACGGCCCTGGCCGTTTTAGACGAAGCCGGCAAGTACCCAGTCAAGGCGATTGATCTTATGCGCCCGCGCATCGAGGCCTTGTGCGAACTCAATCGCGCTGCGGAAGCGCTTGAGTACGGCGTGCCGCTGCTGCAAAAAATGCCGATCGATGCCTTGGTCTCCTTTGCGCAGACGGCGGCGAACCAGAGCGACATGGAGCGACTCAAGCTTGTCGCGGACGTCGAACGCGAGCGATTCTCCGAAAACGAGAGCGGCAGGCTTGGCGAAACGCTTCAATTCATGCGGTGGGAGGTACTCCTTCGCCAAGGCAAAGCCGCTGAGGTAGTCGTACAACTAACCGTCCAAGGGGTCTTGCAGACAGACAACGTTCCCCTCCTGGTGCTTGGGGCCAGGGCGTGTTTGCAGACCAAGGATGCGGAGGCAGCGGAGCGCTTCACGGCCAAGGCTGTCGCCCTCGCAGACGCGAGCGAAGACCCAGCCAACCGCTATCTCGTTGCGCAGTTGATGATGCAGTCGCGACGGTATGCCGAGGCAGCGGTGCGCTACGAATGGTTAGTGCCTGTCGGCGGCTTGAGCGAGCTACACACGAATTTGCTCCTGTGCTACCTGCGCACCGGCCTGCGGGCAAAGGCTCGCGACCTGTTGGCGTCCTTCCCGGAGAGCTGGAGGAGAGACCGCATAGCCAGGCACTTGGCCATGGAGCTGGGGCAGCAGGCAGGCGACTGGGCATTGCTGCAATCATTGGTGAGCGCGCAGCTGCAGGACGAAGGCCATCTTGCGAAGTCGTGGCTGTTCGCGCTTATGGTGGCCGCTCACCAAGCGCAGGACGGGTTGGACCAACTCGCCTCTGAGATTCCGCAAGAGCTGCAGGGCACGATCACCGAACTGACGCAAGTCGCGTCCGCCGAGTTACAGCACAATCAACTGGAACGTGGCTCGAGCCGCTTGTATCGCATGTGGCGCATGAACATGGGAAGCGTCGATGCTTCGGCTGCGCTGCATGCCGCCATCGCGTTCGCCCCCGAGCGAATGCAGCGCTTGCATGACACGCCTGACGCTGTCGCCCCTGGCACTTCGGTGTTGCTGACCGACGTGTTAGGCGCCTCTCGATGGAAGACCATCGACCCCGTCGACATCCCTGGCCTGCTTACGACGGAGGAATTTCTGAAGCCTGACTCCCCAGAGGCCGCTGCGCTTTTGGGAAAGAAGGTCGGCGACGCATTCGCCGCAAGCAGCCCATTCGGGCCACAGTACAAGTTCACCGTCAAGGCTATTCAAACCTCGTATTGGCGGGTGCTCAATCTGGCCGGCGAAGCGCTTCACGCCCCCATCGCGCCCTCGAAGCACTTGGTCAGCGTGCACTTACCCGAGAATGAAGCCGGCGAGCCGGACCTTAGCCCTGTGCTGCGGCAGCTGGAGCGAAGGGAAGCTGACGCGAACCGCCGCTTCAAGCTCTATCAGGACCAGACCCTGACGCTCGGCATGCTCGCGCGGATGCTCGGCACCGATGTCATCGACATCGTACGCGGTTGGCCCGAAGACGGTCCACTGCTCCAAGTGGGAGGCGGCGAGATTGAAGAGCGAACCGCAACAGTCAAAAACCTCCAGAGCGCAAAGCCTCTTCTGGTTGACCTTAGTGCCCTGACCGAGCTCGCCTTGGTCGAACAGCTCGGGTCGCTTGGGCTCGCTCCCGATCGGCCCCTTGTCACGTCTGCCACGAGGGACGCCGCGCTCCAGAAGCTTGCCGAGTCTCGAATCCTCAAACCCACGGGCGTCGCATTCTCCCGCGGGGGCAAGTTCGGTTTTACCGAGTACACCCCGGAGTCCAGGCAGCGCGAGGAGGACTTCCTGCACGCCATCCTTGACGCCATCGAGCGCCATTGCGAGGTGGTGCCAGCGTACGGGCCACCCTCGCCCGCTGAGCACCTGCCCAAGCTCGCAGCAGTGGTCTCCCACGAGGACCATGCGGTGCTGTCAGCTGCGCTGGAGCGCGGCGCGATGCTGCTCACGCTAGACCTGAGGCTGCGCAATTTGGCGAGCGTATTCGGCCTGGCAACCTGCTGGCCGCAGGTGTTCTTGATGCACAACATCGGCGTGCAGCTGTCACTGCGTGACTACTCCGTGGCGGTGCTAACGATGTTCTTGCGCCGGCGAGATTTCATCTCGCTGAGTGTGCATGACCTGCTTGTCCTGACTGACCAAGGCGAGCCGTGGCTTACGGCCGGCGTGAATCGGTTGCGCCATCACCTTGCACTTGCGACATCAGATTTCGGCAAGGCGTGGAAGGTGTTGAGGGGGTTCCTCGCAACTCTGTATGGGCGCGGCCAGTGTGAATTCGGCGTTGTGCTGGAGCTTTTCAGCTATCTTCTGGAGCCCCTCCTGCGCCATCCCCAGTGCCCGGAAAATTTCGCGCAGCAAGCGGCGCAGCAGCTCGGAGAGGCAATTAACGCTGAGCACGGGCGGTACGCCCGCCACCTGCTCGAGTTCAGCAATCTGACGAAGGCTCGATCAAAGAAGAAGACCATGACGGACGTCACCGTGCAAGCCCATGTCATCTATTGCAGCGCTCCGCCAGCGCTTCGCCACGGGCTGGGCACCAGCGACAACCCACTAGCCGATGTGACGATGCCAACGGCAGGTAATCCTCCACCAGACGAGGCGGAGACTTCTCTCACGCGACCCACAGAGCAAGAGTAGTCGGGGCAAGGAGACCCTGCCGATATTTTAGCCGCCCGACCCATTCGAGTTATCAAGCGTGATGGCCAGCACGGCAGCCACCTCTCCTTTGCCAACGCTTTTGGCGGCTCCAATGGTGGGCGCCAGCTTAGGCAGAGTGGTTGCTTTAACGGCGGCCAGCGCTTGTGCTTCTAATTTCCGCTGAGCCTGTAATTGCGTCATCCTATCTTTTAATGTCTGAACGACCGCCAACGCATCTGGAGACTGTTTGGCCAAGCCTTGCATCAACGAAAGCGTTGCGTTAATTTTCCGGTCGGTCTTGTATTCGATGACTTTGCACATGAGGTCATAAGCGTGCTTACGGGACTCTGGCAAAAACTTGTTGGCGAGGTGCATGAAATTGATACCGTCCATCGCACAGATGGCTATGGTGTCGACCCCCTTTGAGCTCCCATCTACCGGCACGATGCGGCCAACTTCGTCAAAGGCCAGATGCTCGTTCCACTCGTCCAAGTGCGGATGAAGAATTCGGTACGCCTCGGATTCAGTCGGTATCGCGTTTGGACGCGTAGCGCCATCAAGCAAAACGTCCTTCGCAGCTTTATGGGTATTGCAGAGTACGCACGCAACCGCGATGTTCTCCGAATGAAACATGAACTCTGGAAAACCGGATTTATCCAAAATGTGCTCAGCGTCGTAAACACGGGCATGCGGCGGGAGTAACATGCTGCAGTAGCAGCACCGTGACGCTTGGTGCCAATAATAGTGATCTTTTACTTCAGCTCGAAACTTTGCGACCAACTCCTTATTTGCGTATTCCTTATCGGACCATAAAAGATGATTCTTCGAGCCGTCGGTTTGGAGCCCAGCATGTTCATCTTTATTCAGCTTGGTCAGCTGCTCAAGACGTGCTGCTTTTTGTCTGTACGTCATCGCGCACTCAAACAATATGGTCTGTAGGGCGGCCACTAGGCGGCGTATCTGGCAAATTCAGCAAGTAAATTGCATCCCTAACCAGCTGGGCCGTCCTACTGTCGTTCGCGTTGCTGTAAACAGACTGCAACTGCGCAAGCCTCTGCAGCGCGATAAATCGATCATTTTGATTGCCAGTTTCTCCTTGCACAACTGCTTGGAAAACTTCGTTGGAGACGTGCGCACTATCCGCGATTGGCGTGTGGAAGACCTCAATCAATGCTTGCTCAACTGATACGGTTGAGTTCGAAGATAAGACTGAACTAAAGTCTATACGTCTTGCACCTTGGCCCATTTGTATTACATCGGCATTGTAGTGAACCGCCCGCTGTACGACCATCGGAGAATGGGTGGCGACGAGGACGTGGCAGTCTCGAACTGACTTCATAACCTCGAACAGGGCATCTACGAACTTCAGCTGCCATTCTGGATGCAAACTTAGCTCGGGTTCGTCCAGCAAAACCAAACTGTTGCTAGTGACAGCGGTTGCCAATCCGAATACCGCGCAAAGCATTTGCTGCTGCCCGGAACTCGTTTTGGAAACGTCTATTGGCTTGCTTTCGTGAGACTGCAATTCACAGACGGCCAAATTGAGAAGGTCCAAGCGACGCAAAAGCGCGAAAGCTTGTACTTTGTGAAAATCGCGCCGCACATCTTCCAGTGAAACGTCTAATACGATATGCCTATTTTCCCCGCGAGGGCTTCTTCGTACAACTTCAACAGAATGATGCAGCAGCTCCTTAAACGCACCTGAGTTATCCTGCTTTATTTCCCTACGCAGCGCTGCGTCGCCAGGGCGATGCATTCCATCATTTTTGAGTCCCGCCAAGTATTCATGCAGAAACCCATTCCCATCTTCCGTTCGAAATGCTCGCGCAAAGCCACGTTTAGGCACATAGCCCAGGCTTAAACGAGTTTGGAAGTCGAGCTTGCGCAAGACCGAAAACAACGTATCGGCCGACTGCGAATTCTCGCTTAGCCGAAATAGAGCTTCTTCTAGCACTTTCCGAGACAGCCCTGCGCCTACGGCGCGCGAGGCTTTGTGAAGGCCGACACATACATATTTATCGTGCTGAACCTCGTCCTCAGAATATTTTTCCGTCAATGATGTTCGGTTTACGCGTGGCGCCTCGAATCTTGCAAAAGGGCTGAATGTCTGGACAACTATTTTGTCTGGCTTGGAGCTAGCAGAAACCCTGGGCCAAAGACGTGGCTGGTCTGGAGGCTCTAGCGAGGTTCCGGTTGCGTATTGGAGTAATGCCTCGAGCACCTCGGTTTTGCCGCACCCATTTGGTCCGGTGATGACGTCAACGTAATTTCCGCTGACCGTGCGCTGGCGACCTAAGTCGACCGATACACGTTGGGTGGCAACCTTGTGAATCTGCATTTCTCACTCCACATTTAAACGACCGTCGCCAGTCCTGCTCCACGGGAGAGGCAGCGGCATGATAGTTTCGCCGCTGGATTGCGGACATGACAATGGTATCGCGTTGGCCCAGGTATTGGACTACAGCTTGAATCGTAGGCTACACTGGTGATGAAGGTACTTGACGTTTTGCTCCGACGCATCAGCTCCGCCGCCGCCTAAATACCTGTGCAGATCGTCAGATGTTCGCCTTCCTCAAGACTGAGGATTTCCTCGCGACCAGCTCGCGTTTCTCGCTCGGAGGGTGTATCAATGAGGAAACGCATCATGCTAATGAATCCAAGAAATTTAGCGGGCCGCACTGTTTTAATGACGGCGATCGCTACTTTAAAGGCAAACAGTATCTTTGAATTCTCAAGAGCGAAAGAAGCGTTTCAGATCCGGCTTCACTGAAGCCAAAACCTTACCGGGGAGTAGGAATACCGACTTAATCGCAAAAGACGTGTGGGTCAGCAAGCGCACGGCCCGCCAACACAGCGTCGCAAGCATGGTCCCGACGGCTTGGGCAAGTTTGATGCGCTCTCTTTTCCTTCCTGCGTCCGGCCACGAATCTGGTAGCCGACAGGTCAACGACTTTCTCGTTCAGAGGGAATGATGCGTAAGCCGGGCATCGACAGCGTCGCCGCACGGCTGCTATGCCGAGATGCCCCTCGCTGCGTTTTCGAAGACCGTTGAAGCCCGCTTCCCTACTCTGTCAACACGGGAAAATTAGCAAAGCAGTTCGAATTTCCCTTGAATCTTTACAGATTGACCGCTCACTACCATTTTGAGTCCTGATACCGGTCGTTTCCGGATTTCGCACACAGGGCCATCCGCCATCGCGGATGGCCCTTTTTTCTGGTCGTCGGCCCGGCGCCGGGGCGACGAGCACCTGCCGCCCCGCGCGCCTCAGTCGCCGAAGAGGTTCCGCTGGATCTGGTCCAGGTGCTCGATCAGCACCCGCTGAGCCGCTTCCGCATCCCGGTCGCGCAGGGCATCGACCAGGGCCCGGTGCTGCCGTTCGTACTGCGCGCGCCGCGATCCGGTCAGTGAACGGGCCTTGAGCCGGCCCCACTCGCCCTGGTCGCGCACCC
>Ga0308163_10001296_pt1 | contig 28450 bp, 27 predicted proteins | sample PhyTR1_FD_201037 | JGI IMG/M metagenome (GOLD analysis project Ga0308163, IMG submission 201037) | Phyllosphere microbial communities from UC Gill Tract Community Farm, Albany, California, United States - DLSLT.R1 | ecosystem: Host-associated > Plants > Phyllosphere > Unclassified | place: USA... | reverse complement strand
TCGGTCGCCTACGCTGCCGAAGCGGTGCGCGCTGAAATCGGCAAACCATTGCAGGAAGCACAGAAACTGGCTGCGGCAGGAAAGAACAAAGAAGCAGTAGCAAAACTGAAGGAAACCGATTCGGTCGGTGGCAAAACCGCCAACGAGACCTACCTGATCGAACGCACCCGCGCCTCGGCCGCCGCTTCCGCTGGCGATTACGACACCGCCGCGCGCGCCTTTGAAAGCGTGATCAACTCCGGCAAGCTGTCCGCCGCCGAACAACCGAAATTCACCCAGGCGCTGGCCGGTATCTACTACCGCATCAAGGATTACCCGAAAGCCATCACCTGGATCCAGCGCGCGCTGAAAGACAATCCGAACGACGGCGCCATGCACGAACTGCTGATCCAGACCTACTACATCAGCGGCAAGTACGCCGAAGCGGCCAAGGAGCTGCAAGCGTCGAAGAACCTGAACGAAGCGCAGCTGGGCATGCTGGCCAACATCCAGCTCAAGCAGAACGACAAAGCCGGCTACGTGCAGACGCTGGAACGCATGGCCGCCAGCTATCCGAAGCCACAGACCTGGGCCGACCTGCTGCAACGCGTGCAAGCCAAGCCTGGTTTCTCGTCGTCCCTGTCGCTGGACGTGCTGCGTCTGCGCCTGGCCAACGGCCTGCTGACCAAGCCTTCCGAATACATGGAAATGAGCCAGCTGTCGCTGCAAGCGGGCAACCCGGCCGAAGCGATCAAGATCATCAATGAAGGCTACAAGAAAGGCGCGCTGGGCACCGGTTCCGACGCCGCCCGCCATCAACGCCTGAAAGATCTGGCCGCCAAGACCCAGACCGAGTTCGACGCCAAGCAAGCCGCCGACGAAGCCGAAGCCGTCAAGAACAAGGACGCCGACGCGCTGGCCAACATGGGCTACGCGCTGGTATCGGCCGGCAAGGCCGACAAGGGCCTGGCGCTGATGGACCAAGCCGTCAAGCTGGGCACCGGCCGCAATCCGGAAGCCATCAAGCTGCACTACGGTATCGCGCAAGCGGTCGCCGGCAAGAAATCGGCCGCCCTGGCGACCTTGAAATCGGTGAAAGGCACGGACGGCACTGCCGACCTGGCCCGCTACTGGACCCTGGGCCTGAACAAAGCCGCGTAATCGGCCCCGTTCGCGCAAAGCGTGATGAAGCGCTGTCTGCTCCGGCAGGCAGCGCTTTTTTGCTTTATGAGGCGCCAATTAACCCGCACGGCCATGCGGGGGCCGGCCCACCGGGCCGGCGGGGCGAAGCCCCTCTCCGGCCCTTCGGGGTACGACCCCTAAGCGGCATAGCCAGCTCTGCGGCAGTGGCATATGGGTTAACAGTGTGCATCCCCTCAACAAACCGTATAATCCTTCATTTAGCGATAGTTCCCCCAGATTCCCATGAAGGTATTTCGAGGTCTCCCCAACGCAGCGGCGCGCGCGCCGTGCGCGCTTACGATCGGCAACTTTGACGGTGTCCACCTCGGCCACCAGGCATTGCTGGCGCGCGTGCGCGGCGCCGCCACCGGCCTCGGCCTGGAAGCGGCGGTGATGACCTTCGAACCGCATCCGCGCGAATTCTTTGCCATCAAGGCCGGCGACCCGTCGAAGGCGCCGCCGCGCATCGCCAACCTGCGCGACAAGCTGCAATCGCTGTCCGACAACGGCATCGACCGCGTCATCGTCGAGCACTTCTCGGCGCCGTTTGCCGCCCTCACGCCGCAGGAGTTCACCGAAAAAGTGCTGGTCGAGGGCCTGCACGTCAAATGGCTGATGGTCGGCGACGACTTTTGCTACGGCGCGCGCCGCGCCGGCAATGTCCAGATGCTGCTGGAGGCGGGTAAACAATATGGTTTCCACGTCGAGACTTTGCCGACCGTGATGAACGGCACCACCCGCATCTCGTCGTCGGCCGTGCGCGCCGCGCTGGCCGAGGGCGACTTCGGCCACGCGGAGGCGCTGCTGGGCCATCCGTACGCGATCTCCGGCCATGTGATCCACGGCCAAAAGCTGGGCCGCACGCTCGGCTTCCCTACGCTGAACCTGCGGGTGGCGCACCGGCCGGCGCTGTCCGGCATCTTCATCGTCCAGGTGCATGGCTTGGCCGACCACCCGCTGGCGGCCGTCGCCAGCCTCGGCGTGCGTCCAACCGTCGACGACAGCGGCCGCGTGCTGCTGGAGGTGCACGTGTTCGACTTCGACCAGGGCTGCTACGGCAGGCAGGTGCGGGTCGAATTCCTGCGGAAGATCCGCGACGAGGAAAAATACGTCGACCTGCCTACCCTGACCGCCGCCATCCACCGCGACGCCGATATCGCCCGCGATTACTTCGCGCAGCGCGACGGCGCATCGGGCGACCTCATTAGCGCGACCAACGCCACCGACCGAATTTGAGCGCGCGACCAGCCACGCGCGCCGGCTCTACAGAATTCCCGAATACATCACTGAAGAAAAAACATGTCCGATAAAAGCAAAGCCCCGAAGAAGCCTGAAAGCAAATACCCGGTCAACATGACCGAAACCCCGTTCCCGATGCGTGGCGACATGGCCAAGCGCGAACCGGGCTGGGTGCAGCAATGGCAGGATAAGAAAATCTACGAGCGCGTGCGCAAGGCCGCCGCCGGCCGTCCGAAATTCATCCTGCACGACGGCCCGCCGTACGCCAACGGCGACATCCACATCGGCCACGCCGTCAACAAGATCCTGAAGGACATGGTGGTCAAGTCGCGCGGCTTCGCCGGCTTCGACGCACCTTACGTTCCGGGCTGGGATTGCCACGGCATGCCGATCGAGATACAGATCGAAAAACAGTACGGCAAAAACCTGCCGACCGCCGAAGTGCTGACCAAGGCCCGCGCCTACGCGCTCGAACAGGTCGACCGCCAGCGCAAGGACTTCATCCGCCTGGGCGTGCTGGGCGAATGGCAGAACCCATACCTGACGATGAACTACTCGAACGAGGCCGACGAACTGCGCGCGCTTGGCACCCTGCTGGAAAAAGGCTATGTGTACCGCGGTCTGAAACCGGTCAACTGGTGCTTCGATTGCCAGTCGGCGCTGGCCGAGGCGGAAGTGGAATACCAGGAAAAGCGCGACCCGGCGATCGACGTCGGCTTCAAGTTCGCCGAATTCGACAAGCTGGCCAAGGCCTTCGGCCTCGATAGCCTGCCGACCGAAAACGGCTTCGTCGTCATCTGGACCACCACCCCGTGGACCATCCCGTCGAACCAGGCGCTCAACGTCAATCCGGAAGTGATCTACGCGCTGGTGAAGACCGAGCGCGATGGCCAGCCTTTGCTGCTGATCCTGGCGCAGGACCTGGTCGAGTCGTCGCTGGCGCGCTTCAAGCTCGAAGGCGTCACCATCGCCACCTGCCATGGCGCGGCGCTCGAGGGCATCAGCTTCCGCCATCCGCTGCACGCGGCCGATGCCTTCTACGACCGCCTGTCGCCGATGTACCTGGCCGAATACGTGACCACCGAGAGCGGCACCGGCGTGGTGCACTCGGCGCCCGCCTACGGCCTGGACGACTTTATCTCGTGCCGCGCGCACGGCATGAAGGATGAAAACATCCTTACTCCCGTCATGGGCGACGGCAAATTCGTCCCGACCCTGCCGCTGTTTGGCGGCATGACGATCTGGGAAGCGTCCAAGCCGATCTGCGGCGCGCTCAAGGAAGCCGGCGCGCTGTTCGAAGTGAAGATGTTCGACCACAGCTACATGCATTGCTGGCGCCATAAAACGCCGATCATCTACCGCGCCACCTCGCAGTGGTTCGCCGGCATGGACGTCAAACCGAAGGACGGCGGCGCCACCTTGCGCGAAACCGCGCTCAAAGGCATCGACGAGACCAAGTTCTTCCCGGACTGGGGCCAGGCGCGCCTGCACGGCATGATCGCCAACCGTCCGGATTGGACCCTGTCGCGCCAGCGCCAGTGGGGCGTGCCGATGGCCTTTGTCGTCCACAAGGAAACCGGCGCGCTGCATCCGCGCACGCCGGAGCTGCTGGAGCAGGTCGCCAAGCTGATCGAAAAGAGCGGCATCGACGCCTGGCTGGCGCTAGACCTGAAAGACTTGATCGGCGACGAGGCGGCCAGCTACGAGAAGAACAAGGACACGCTGGACGTGTGGTTCGACTCCGGCTCGACCCACCAGACAGTGTTGCGCGGCTCGCACAAGGAGCAGTCGGCCTTCCCGGCGGACCTGTATCTGGAAGGCTCGGATCAGCACCGCGGCTGGTTCCACTCGTCGCTGCTGACGTCTTCGATGTTGAATGGCACCCCGCCCTACAAAGCTTTGCTGACGCACGGCTTCGTCGTCGACGGCGAAGGCAAGAAGATGTCCAAGTCGGTCGGCAACACCGTCGCGCCGCAGGACGTCTGGAACAAACTGGGCGCCGACATGCTGCGCCTGTGGGTCGCCACCACCGACTACACCGGCGAGCTGTCGATCTCCGACGAGATCCTCAAGCGCGTGACGGAAGCCTATCGCCGCATCCGTAACACGCTGCGCTTCCTGCTGGCCAACCTGTCGGACTTCGACGCCGCCAAGGATGCCGTGCCAGTCGCCGGGATGCTGGAAATCGACCGCTACGCGATCGCCAACATGGCCGCGCTGCAGGCCGAAATCGCCGAGCACTATTTGCAGTACGAATTCCAGCCGGTCTACTCCAAACTGCAGAACTATTGCTCCGAGGACCTGGGCGGCTTCTACCTCGACATCCTCAAGGACCGCCTGTACACGTCGGCTGTCGGCTCGCACGCGCGCCGCTCGGCGCAGACCGCGCTGTGGCACATCACGCAAAGCCTGCTGCGCGTAATGGCGCCGGCGCTGTCGTTCACGGCGGAGGAAGCGTGGGAAATCTTCGCCGGCCAGGAGACGTTCAAGGCCAGCGACGAGACCATCTTCACGCAAACCTGGTGGCAGCTGCCGGAAGCGGCGGACGCCGAAGCGCTGCTGGCCAAGTACACGGCCTTGCGCGCGGTGCGCACCGACGTGACAAAGCAGCTGGAAGACCTGCGCACCTCGGGCGCGATCGGCTCGTCATTGCAGGCGGAGCTCACCATCAAGGCCGCCGGCGATAAATACAAGCTGCTCGCCAGCCTGGAGGACGACCTCAAATTCGTCTTCATCACGTCGCTCGCGCAAGCCGTCGAAGTGGCCGCCGAAGCCGATGAAGCGGTCGAAGTGGCCGCCTCCACGGCCGAGAAGTGCGAACGCTGCTGGCACTACCGCGCCGATGTCGGCGCGCACGCGGACCATCCGACGCTCTGCGGCCGTTGCCACAGCAATCTGTTTGGTGCGGGCGAAAAACGCAAGTTCGCTTAATATTGGGCCCGCCGATTCCCAACCGCGCTTTTGGTCGGGAATCGGCGGCGCCGTCGCCACGAACCTCTCTGATATTTTATGGCCACTAAAAAAATCTTCCCGAGCAAGTCGTCCTCCAGTCTGATCCCTTGGCTCGGCATCGCCTTCATCATCATGCTGATCGACCAGCTGTCGAAGATCACCATCACCCGCACCTTCCAGCTGGGCGAGGAAAAATTCGTCACCTCATTCTTCAACCTGGTGCTGGCGTATAACAAAGGTGCCGCCTTCAGCTTCCTGCACAGCGCCGGCGGCTGGCAGCGCTACTTCTTCACCGGCATCGGCATCGCTGCCGCCGCCTACATCATCTACCTGTTGAAAAAGCACGGCGGCCAGCGCATGTTCTCGTGGGCGTTGTCGCTGGTGCTCGGCGGCGCGATCGGCAACGTCATCGACCGCGTGCTATACGGCCACGTGGTCGACTTCCTCGACTTTCATCTGGCCGGCTGGGGCCACTTCCCGGCGTTTAACATCGCCGACGCGGCCATCTGCATCGGCGCGGCGCTGTTCATCCTCGACGAACTGCGGCGCGTGAACAAATAAGCGGGAGAGCGGCATCATGGAATTGACTGGTAAAAAAATCGTCCTCGGCCTGTCCGGCGGCGTCGCCTGCTACAAGGCGGCGGAACTGTGCCGCGCGCTGACCAAGGCCGGCGCCTCGGTGCAGGTGGTGATGACCGACGCCGCGGCCCACTTCATCACCGCCGTCACCATGCAAGCCCTGTCGGGCAACAAGGTGTTCAGCAGCCAGTGGGACCCGCGCGTCGACAACAACATGGCCCACATCGACGTCACCCGCGACGCCGACGCGATTTTGATCGCGCCCTGTTCGGCCGACTTTATGGTCAAGCTGGCCCACGGCGTTTGCGACGACCTGCTGTCGACCATGTGCCTGGCGCGCCCGCGCCGCGTGCCGCTGCTGATCGCCCCGGCCATGAATGTCGAAATGTGGCAGAACCCCGCCACCCAGCGCAACGCCCGCCAGCTCGAGGAAGACGGCATCGTCATCTTCGGCCCGGCCGCCGGCGACCAGGCCTGCGGCGAAGTGGGCATGGGCCGCATGCTGGAACCGGCGCAGCTGCTCGAAGAACTGATCGCGTCGTTCCAGCCGAAAGTCCTGGCCGGCAAACGCATCCTGATCACCGCAGGTCCGACCTTCGAGCCGATCGATCCGGTGCGCGGCATCACCAATCTGTCGTCCGGCAAAATGGGCTACGCGGTGGCGCGCGCGGCGCGCGAAGCCGGCGCCGAAGTGGTGCTGGTGTCCGGCCCGACCGCGCTGCCGGCGCCGTTCGGCGTCCAGCGCATCAACGTTCAAAGCGCGCTGCAGATGCACGACGCGGTGCTCGCCAATGTCGACCACCAGCATATCTTCATCGCCGTGGCGGCCGTCGCCGACTGGCGCGTGTCCAACGCCAGCGAGCAGAAACTGAAGAAGAATCCGGACGGCTCGGTGCCGGACCTGAAGTTCGAACAGAATCCGGACATCCTGGCCACGGTTGCCGCGCGCACCTCGCTGGCCGGCCATCCGTACTGCGTCGGCTTCGCCGCCGAATCGGAAAACCTGATCCAGTTCGGCGCCGACAAGCGCGAGAAAAAAGGCATCCCCCTGCTGGTCGGGAACATCGGCCACCACACCTTCGGTCAGGACGACAACACCATCATCCTGTTCGACGAAAACGGCCATACCATTTTGCCGCGCGCCGACAAACTGACCTTGGCGCGCCAGCTGATTTCAGAAATCTCCAAACGCATCTCGCAGCATTCGCTGTTCGCAAAATAATAGAGTAACCCGCATGAAAAACATCGACGTCAAAATCCTCGACCCGCGCATGAAAGACCAGTTGCCGGCCTACGCCACCCCGGGTTCGGCCGGTCTCGATCTGCGCGCCTGCATCGACGCGCCGATCACCATCGAAGCCGGACAGACAGTGCTGATTCCGACCGGCCTGGCGATCCACGTCGCCGATCCGGGCTACGCCGCGATGATCCTGCCACGCAGCGGCATGGGCCACAAGAACGGCATCGTGTTGGGCAATCTGGTAGGCTTGATCGATTCCGATTATCAGGGCCAGTTGATGATCTCGACATGGAACCGTGGCAACAGCGCCTTCACCCTGAACCCGATGGAGCGCCTGGCGCAGTTGATCATCGTTCCGGTCCTGCAAGTAGGTTTCAACGTTGTCGAAGAATTCGACACCAGCGAACGTGGTGCCGGCGGTTTTGGAAGCACCGGAAAACACTAAAATAATACGGAGACTAGGGATGGTCCAGCAAAACAACCCGAAGAAATTCGCCACTATTTCCCTGATTGCCGCAGCCGTGCTGCTGTCGGCCTGTTCGACCATCTCCCCCAGGACGGCCGAACCGCCACAGGGTCCGGTGGTCGCGCGCACGGTCGACGAAGGCGCGCCGGTGGTCACCGCAAAGATGGCCGCCGCGCGCCAGGCGCTGGGACAGATGGTCGCGCTGCAGGACCGCCTGTATCGCATCGCCGGTCCGCTGTTAATCAACAACGCGGACTTGTGCCGCAACCAGGCGCGCAACCTGCTTGGCTTCACCGCCAAGAACAAATACTCGTATTCCGGAGAGTTCGTCGACGCCGCGCAAGCGGTGCTGAACTACGGCGACCGGCTGGAAGTGGCCAGCGTACTGGCGGGCAGCGGCGCCGCGCGCGTCGGACTGCGCAAGGGCGACGTGCTGCTGGCGGCGGAAGGCAAAAGCCTGCCCACCGGCCAGCACGCCGAGACCGAGGCGGCCGGCGTTCTGGGCCCGCTCGTGGCCAACAACCAGTCGCTCAATCTGATCGTCGAACGCAATGGCACCAACCAGGCGCTCAAGGTGCCGGTCACGCGCGCCTGCGCCTTCAAGATCGACATCGGCAACTCCGACAATATCAACGCCTACTCGGACGGCCAGCGCGTGATGATCACGCGCGGCATGGTCAACTTCGCACAGACCGACGAAGCCATCGCCTATGTGCTGGCCAAGGACATCGCCCACAATGTGCTGGGGCACGCGGCAAAAACGCGTTCGGCATATACGGTCGGCAGCATCATCGACAACCTAATCGCGGTGCGGCCGGACCTGTCGATGCTGATCGGCAGCGCCGGCATCAAGCCGATGCCGCAGGAACTGGACGCGGCGGCCGATTCGCTGTCGTTGTACATGGTGGCGCGGGCCGGCTACAGCACGACGCAGGCGCGCGCCTTCTGGCAGCGGCTGGCCAGCCAGTATCCGGCCTCGGTGCTGAACGGTTATACCGCCAACCACCCCGGCATCAACTACCGCCTGTCCGCGATCGACAAAACCGTCGCCGACATCAAGGCCAAGCAGGCGGCCAAAAAGCCGCTGGTGCCGTGACGCTCATGACCAAGCCCGCACTGATGGCGGTTATGCTGATGTCGATGGCCGTATCGGGCGCGGCCCAGGCGGCGCAATGGCGCAAAGTCAGCGCCGCGCCGGGCAACGTCTTCTACATCGATACGCGCGTCGTCAAAAAAGACAAGACCCGCAAAGTGTGGTCGCTGCGTACCTACGCCAAGGCGCAGCAGACGCCGGAGGGCAAGCCTTACCGCTCGGTCAAGGCGCAGCACCTGTATTCTTGCGAAGACCGCACGGCGGTGATGCTGTCGCAGGTGTTTTATCCCGAAACGATGGGCAGGGGCGAACCGGTCGAGAACTATATCTACGAGAAGTTCAGCCCCGAGGAAGTGACGCCGGGCAGCCCGTTTGAAAAAGCGCTATCGAAGGTATGCAAGCGTTAGGTTAGTGGCAGATCCACGTAGGGCGGATTAGCGCAGCGTAATCCGCCAAGCGCCGCCAGTGGCTTAATAACCTGTCCCTAACGAAAGTTAGGAAAATCCGGAAACACAGTCCCCATCAACCAAGTTAGAAGCCCGCAAAACACCACGGCGATAATCAGCACGATCAGCAGGCGGCCGAATTTAGGTGAGCCGTCGTCTTCCTTGTGGTCTGTCATGGCAGTTCCTGCAAGCTTTGTAGACCCGTAGTATATTCCATCCATGGACAGCATCGATCTCGAAGTACTCAAAACCAGCGCCGCATGGATCGCCTCCGGGCGCCGCTGCGAACTTATCACCGTCATCAAGACCTGGGGCTCGAGTCCCCGTCCGGTCGGCGCCACCCTGGCCATCTGCGAAGACGGCACGGTGATAGGTTCCGTCTCGGGTGGCTGCATCGAGGACGACCTGATCGCCAGGGTGCGCGACGAAGGCATCAGCCGCAGCCTGCCCGAAATTGTCAGCTACGGCATCACCGCCGACGAGGCGCACCGTTTCGGCCTGCCCTGCGGCGGCACCATCGAACTGTCGATCGAACCGCTGTCGGAGCGCAGCCGCGTCGCCGAACTGCTGGAGCGGCTGGAACGGCACGAACTGGTGCAGCGCCGGCTCGATCTGCAGAGCGGCGACGTCGAGCTCTCCCAGGCCGCACCGGGCGCGCAGATGCAGGTGAGCGAGCGCGCCATGGTCACGCTGCACGGACCGCGTTGGCGCCTGTTGATCATCGGCGCCGGCCAGCTGTCGCGCTTCCTGGCGCAAATCGCCACCGCGATGGACTACCACGTCATCGTCTGCGACCCGCGCGAGGAATACCGCGCCGGCTGGCAGGTCGACGGCGTGCAGCTGGTGCACGACATGCCGGACGATATCGTGTTGTCGATGAAGCTGGACCACCGAAGCGCGGTGGTGGCGCTGACGCATGACCCCAAGCTCGATGACTTGGCGCTGATGGAGGCGTTGAAGTCGGACGCGTTCTACGTCGGCGCGATCGGCTCGCGGCTGAACAACAGCAAGCGCCGCGAGCGACTGCTGGAATTCGACCTGACGCCGGAACAGCTGGCGCGGCTGCACGGACCGATAGGGCTGTACATCGGCAGCAAAACGCCGTCGGAGATCGCGATATCGATTCTGGCGGAGCTGACGGCGATCAAGAACGGCGTACCGACGGCGATGCTGATTCCGCACGCGGCCTCGCCGGCGGCGCCGGGCGACGCGGTGTGCGCGGTCGACAGCGGCGCGGTATAGCAGCAACCCGAACCCGCAAACCGGAGGGGTCGTACCCCTTGGGGTACGACCCCGGGCTGTTCGGGGTGCGGGGTAAAAGCAAACATCACAACAAAAGCAACAATCGGCTGGCGCATCAACACGGCCTGCGGGAAAATAGCACAACCATCCCAACCGGAACCCGCATGAGCACCGCCAACCTACTCCGCCTGATCTTCCTGGCCGCCATCTGGGGCGGCTCCTTCCTGTTCATGCGGATCGCCGCGCCGGTGTTGGGCGCCGCCGTCCTGATCGAATACCGCGTGCTGTTCGCCTCCCTGTTCCTCGCGGTGATCGCCGTGGTGCTGAAAAAGCCGCTCAACCTGCGCAAACACTGGAAGCACTACTTCATCCTCGGCCTGTTCAACTCCGCGCTGCCGTTCCTGATGTTCGGTTTCGCCGCGCGCACGCTATCGGCATCGCTGCTGGCGGTACTGAACGCCACCACGCCGCTGTGGGGCACGCTGATCGCCGCCGTCCTCACGCGTCAGATGGTCGGCGCCAAAGTCATACTCGGCCTGGTATTGGGCGCGTGCGGCGTCGCGCTGCTGGTCGGCTTCGACCATGTCAGCACCAAACCCGGCGCCGGCCTCGCCATTGCCGCCGTGCTGTTCGCCTCCTTCAATTACGGCATCGCCAGCAATTACGCCAAATCGGTCAAGGATGTCGAACCGCTGTCCAACGCTCACGGCTCGATGTGGGCCTCGGTGCTGCTGGTGCTGCCGGTGGTGCCATTCTTCCCTGCTCCCGCCGAACCCACCATCGGCATCATGGGCGCAGTGATCGCACTTGGTGTACTGTGCAGCGGCATCGCCTACCTGATCTACTTCCGTTTGATCCAGGATGTCGGCCCCGCATCGGCGCTGACCGTGACCTTCCTCAGCCCTTTGTTCGGCATCCTGTGGGGCACGCTGTTCCTCGGCGAGACGGTCGGCTGGTACACCTTCGCAGGCGCCGCCATCGTCCTTGTCGGCACGGCGCTGGTCACCGGCTTCCGGCCCAACTTCGGACCGCTGCGAAGAACAAAAACCGTATGAAAAGCTTCGTACTCGAACTGCCAGCCAATTACCGCTTGCACGACGTATTGGCGTTCCACAGCCGCGACACCGAAAGCGTGGCCGAGCAAGTCGGTGCCACGACTCTGCGCAAAGGCATGATGATGGACGGCGTGCCGGTGGTACTCGCGGTGGTGATCGATAGCGCGCTGGCGCCCACCAGCGCCAGCTGCACCATTGATGCCGATGGCAAGCTATCCAAAGCCTCGCAACAGCGCCTGCGCGAAGCGGCGCTGAGCATCCTCGGTCTGCGCATCGATCCCGAACCGTTTTGCGCCTTCACCGCCAAGGACGACATGTTCGGCCCACTGACCGTGGCCCAGCCGGGCCTGCGCATCGTGCAATCGGCCACCGTGTTCGAAGCACTGACCTGGGCCATCATCGGCCAGCAAATCAACCTGTCCTTCGCCATCTCGCTGCGCCGCACGTTCATCCTGCAAGCCGGCCATCGGCACAGCAGTGGCCTGTGGTGCTACCCGGAGGCGGCCGACGCGATAAAACTGAGCATGGAAGATCTCACCAGCCGCAAATTCTCGCGTGCCAAAGCGGAGACTTTGCTGCGGCTGGCGAATCTGGTCGCCAGCGGCGAACTGCAACTGGAAGTTACGCCGACCAACAGCATCGAACAGATCTCGGCAGCGCTCCTGGCGGTCAAAGGCATCGGACCGTGGACGGTCAACTACGGCCTGCTGCGCGGCTATGGCTACGCCGACTGCTCGCTGCACGGCGACGTCGCCATCCGCGCCGCGCTGCAGCAGCTGCTGGGTGACGAAACCAAGCCCGATATGGCGCGCACCGAACAAATCCTGGCCCGCTACGCGCCCCATCGAACGATGGCCGCCGCCCACCTGTGGGCCAGCCTGCACCCGCGCGGCGACAACGACAACACCGATTCCGCTTGATCCTGACGTAACGTCAGGCTTTACGATTCCGGCATCTCCGACACTATCAAGGATGCCATGAGCTGGATCGAAAAACTGCTGCCGCCCCGCTTCAACCGCAACGGCGCCGAACCACGCCTATCGATACCGGCCGGCCTGTGGATCAAGTGCCCCGCGTGCGAGGCTGTGCTGTACCGCGCCGACCTCGAAGCGAACCTGCACGTCTGCCCCAAATGCAGCCACCATCTGCGCATCCGCGCGCGCGCCCGTCTCGACGCCCTGCTCGACGCGGGCGGGCGTCACGAAATCGGCCAGGAAGTGCTGCCGGTCGATCCGCTCAAGTTCAAGGGTAGCAAGAGCTATCCCGCGCGCCTGCAAGCGGCGATGGAAGCGACCGGCGAGACCGACGCGATCATCGTCATCGGCGGCGCGATTCTGTCGGTGCCGGTGGTGGTGGCGTGCTTCGAGTTCGACTTCATGGGCGGGTCGATGGGATCGGTGGTCGGCGAACGTTTTGTGCGCGGCGTACAGGCCGCCATCGACCAGCATGTGCCGTTCGTCTGCATCACCGCCAGCGGCGGCGCGCGCATGCAGGAAGGCCTGCTGTCGCTGATGCAGATGGCGAAAACCACCGCCATGCTGGCCAAATTGGCCGAGAAGAAGCTCCCCTTTGTCTCGGTGCTGACCGATCCCACGTCGGGTGGCATCTCCGCCTCGTTCTGCTTCCTGGGCGATATCGTGATCGCCGAGCCGAAGGCGCTGATCGCCTTCACCGGCGCGCGCGTCATCAAAAGCACCCTGGGGGTGACGCTGCCGGAGGGTTACCAGCGTCCCGAATTCCTGCTCGAACGCGGCGCCATCGACATGATCGTCGACCGCCGCGACATGCGCGCCGAACTGGCGTCGCTACTGGCCTTGTTACTCAAGCTGCCGACGGACGCCGTCGCCGAAAACACATCGGAATCACGTAGGGCGGATTAGCGCAGCGTAATCCGCCCTGCATGCTGCGTCGACGGCTCATGGCCGATTACGGCGTCCCGCCTAATCCGCCCTACGTGCCATCGCGACCTCGCGTACACTATCGCGCATGAACGAACATCGCAATAACGCCGTGTTAAAGGTTGGCGAGCTGGCCGCGCGCTCTGGGCTCACGGTGCGCGCGCTGCACCACTACGACAGCATCGGCCTGCTCACGCCATCGGCGCACACCGACTCCGGCTACCGTCTCTATAACCGCGCCGACGTCGCCCGCCTGCACAAGATTCAGGCGCTGCGCCGCTTCGGTATGTCGCTCGCGGATATCGGCACCTTCCTCTCCAGTCCCGACGCGCCGTTCGCCGACATCGTCGCGCAGCAGATCGCCACCCTCGACCAGCAGATTGCGAAAGCGAGCGCGCTGCGCGAACAGCTCTCGCACCTGCACCGCCAGATGGCCGGCGGCGGCGAGCCCGAACTGGCCGACTGGCTGTCCACGCTGGAGCTGATGAACCTCTACGACAAATACTTCACGAAGGACGAATTGCACCGCCTGCCCTTCTGGCAGCAGGACGCGCGCCGCAACAGCGGCTGGGCCGCGCTGGTGGCGCAGATACAGGAGTTGATGCGGCAAGGCGCGCCGCCGGCCGACGCCGAGCCGCGCCAGCTGGCCGAGCGCTGGATGCAAATGCTCGAACGCGACACCGCCGCCAATCCCGACTTCGCGCGCCGCATCACCGTCATGATGGATATGGAACCGGCTGCGCAACTGCACACCGGGATCACGCCGCAACTGAAGCAATACGTGATCGAAGCGTTCGGGGAACACAAACTGGCGCTGTACGCAGACTACCTCGACGAGGACGAATTACAACGCATGCGCGTTGGCGCCAGCCAGCATGGCGCGCAGTGGATGACACTGATCGCGGCAGTCCATCGGCAGCTCGAAGCCGGCGCCGATCCCGCCGCTCCGGCATCGCAAGCGCTGGCCCGCGAATGGATGACATTGTTCAGTGCCCGCATCGGCGACAACCCGGCGACGCTAGAAAAAATACGCCACGCCCACGCGCGCGAACCGCGCTTACTCGTCGGCACTTGGGTCACGCCCGCGATGCTCGATTTCATCCGCGCATCATGCGCCACGTTGCCACCGGCCTGACTTGCCCGCCCGTTTGAGCGGGCGTAAAGTGGAGTTCCGACGAGCGCATTATGCTGGCGGAGGTGCCCCATGGACGATCACATCAAAACCGATTACGACACGGACTTTCTCGTCTGGCTGCAAAGCCAGGCCGAGCTACTGCGCGCCAGGCAATTCGACCGGCTGGACCTTGAACATTTGATCGAGGAGCTCGAAAGCATGGGGAGCAAGGAAAGGCACGAGTTCAAAAACCGCATCGTACAACTAATGATGCATCTGCTTAAGTGGAAGTTACAACCTGACCACATCACAGGCAGTTGGCTGCGTTCGATCAGGGAGCAGCGCTATAGCATCGCAGATCTCATGGAAGAGATGCCCAGTTTGAAACCGCTGCTGAACAACTATGCAACGCGGAACTACGCTAGGGCAGTGGCCCTTGCCGCAGACGAAACGCACTTACCAAAGTCGGCCTTTCCCACCGCAATGCCGTTCACCACAGAACAGTTGCTCGATCCCGACTACCTACCGTAAACGAAGGTGCAACATGGACGATCACATCATCACCGACCACGAAACCGACTTCCTCGTCTGGACCAACGCACAGATAGAACTGCTGCGCGCCAAACAGTTCGACCGGCTCGATCTGGAAAACATCATCGAGGAGCTTGAGAGCATGGCGCGCGCAGACCAACATGAACTTGAGCACCGCATCGAAAAACTGATCACACATCTTTTAAAATGCGAGCTCCAACCCGGGCAAATATCGGGTAGCTGGCTGGGTACGATACGCGAACAGCGCTACCGCATCGCAAAATTGCTAAAAGCGATGCCTAGCATGAAACCATTACTCGACTCGTACATCGCGATGGCTTACGAGCATGCCGCCGCACGCGCAGCAGACGAAACACATCTACCCAGAACGTCCCTGCCTACCGAGATGCCCTTCACCAAGGAACAACTGCTCGATCCCGACTACCTGCCGTAAACCGCCGCACCAAAGAAAAAGCCGCTGATCCCTGCGAAGGAATCAACGGCTTTCGAATTTGGTTGCGGGGACAGGATTTGAACCTGTGACCTTCGGGTTATGAGCCCGACGAGCTGCCAGACTGCTCCACCCCGCGTCTGTGCAATCATTATAGGGCAGTTCACCAATTTAGGCAATGTTAATCCTGAAATCGTGCGCGATAGTCCGAATATATGCATTCACTGAGCGCTGTAGTCAATCCCGTGCGCGGCGCAATCGGTGTAAAGTAACCAATATGATCAAAAACGCCCACGCCACGCAACTCCCCCTATGAAATTCTGCTCCGAATGCGCCTCCCCCGTCAGCCTGCTGATACCAGTCGGCGACAACCGTCCCCGTTACGTCTGCGAAACCTGTGCCACCATCCATTACCAGAACCCGAAAATGGTGCTGGGCACGATCCCCGTGTGGGAAAGCAATGGCGAGCTCAAAGTACTGTTATGCAAGCGCGCGATCGAACCGCGTTACGGCTACTGGACCCTGCCCGCCGGCTTCATGGAAAACGATGAAACCACGGCCGAGGCGGCAATACGCGAAACGCAGGAGGAAGCCGGCGCCAACATCGAACTGGGTAAGCTGTTTTCACTGTTGAACGTCTCGCGCGTGCACCAGGTGCACATGTTCTACCTGGCCACGCTGCTCGACCTCGACTTCGCGCCCGGCGAGGAAAGCCTGGACGTGCAAATGTTCACCGAGGCGCAAATCCCATGGGACGACCTCGCCTTCCCCACCATCCGCACCACCTTGGAACTGTTCTTCGCCGACCGCGCGCGCATGCGCGAAGACAAAAGCACCGGCTACGGCTTCCATGCGCAGGACATCACCCGCGCCATGCGCTCGGACGCGGAACCGACGTGATCCCCTGGCTCGATCGCGACACGCCGTTCCCCGACGTCTCGCAGGCGCTGACGTCGGAGGCGCCCGGCCTGCTGGCCGCAGGCGCCGACCTGTCGCCGCAGCGCCTGCTGATGGCCTACCGCAACGGCATCTTTCCGTGGTTTTCGGAGGGCCAGCCGATCCTGTGGTGGAGCACCGATCCGCGCATGGTGCTGATGACCGACCACTTCCGCGTCTCCGACAGCCTGAAGAAGACGCTGCGCAAGGTCGAGCGCGAGATGGCGGTCGGCGGGCGCTGGCAGGTGCGCTTCGACAGCGCTTTCGAAGACGTCATGCGGGCCTGCGCCGCGCCGCGCAGGGACGGCCCCGGCACCTGGATCTCGGAGGACATCATCGACGGCTACACCGGCCTGCACGGGCTCGGCTACGCGCACTCGGCCGAGGTGTGGCTGGACGGCGAGCTGGTCGGCGGCGCCTATGGTGTCTCGATCGGCCGCATGTTCTACGGCGAATCGATGTTCGCGCGCGTGACCGACGGTTCCAAGATCGCGCTGGCGTATCTGGTGGGCTTCCTGCGCCGGCACGGCGTCGAGATGATCGATTGCCAACAGGAGACCGGCCACCTGGCCTCGCTGGGCGCGGCGCCGATTCCGCGCGCGCAATTCCTGGCGCATCTGCGCAACAGTATTGAATTGCCGCAAATCACGGTGTGGGAACCCATTGCACCGCTGGCCCCGGCCAGTTAAGCTAAAGGTGACAAGCGCCATCGGCAAACAAGCGCTATCATGAGGATTAGAACCGGTCCAGAACCTCGCCATCGATAGGACGTGCATGACGCACCTGAACGATCTGCCTTTCGCGACGCTGCAGTTTTACACCACGGCGCCCTACCCTTGCAGCTACCTCGACGCGCGCCAGGCGCGCTCGCAGGTCGCTACGCCTTCCCACCTGATCAACGCCGACGTCTACTCCGAGCTCGTCAAAAGTGGCTTCCGGCGCAGCGGCATCTTTACCTATCGACCATATTGCGATGGTTGCCAGGCCTGCATCCCGGTGCGCGTGGTGGTCGACCAGTTCGCCCCGAGCCGCGGCCAGCGCCGCGCCTGGGCCAAGCACGGCGACCTGCGTGCCGGCGTCGCCACGCTGCAATTCTCAGACGAGCACTACGAACTGTATCTGCGCTACCAGAGCAGGCGCCACGCCGGCGGCGGCATGGACCAGGACAGCCGCGACCAGTACGCGCAGTTCCTGCTGCAAAGCCGGGTCAATACGCGACTGGTGGAGTTCCGCGAGCCCGGCGGCACCTTGCGCATGGTCAGCATCATCGACGTGCTGTCGGACGGCTTGTCGTCGGTATACACCTTCTTCGATCCCGATGTCGAGGGCGCCTCTTACGGCACCTTCAACGTGCTGTGGCAAATCGCCCAGGCGCGCGAGCTGAGCCTGCCCTACATTTATCTGGGCTACTGGATCAGGGAAAGCCCCAAAATGTCCTATAAAACCAACTTCAAACCGCTGGAGGCGCGCATCAAGGGCATATGGAGCGTGCTGGAGGCCTGATTGGCGCTGCTCAAACGCTGATAAAATACCGGGGCCAACAACCAGAGCCCCCTCATGTCCGAAAAATTCCTGTATTCCCTCGCCCGTCCGATGCTGTTCTCGATGGACGCCGAAGCCGCGCACCACTTCACCCTTCCCGCACTCAAACGCGCCGCCGCGCTGGGCCTGACCAAGCTGGTCAAGCAACCGGCGGCCGACCCGCGCACGGTCATGGGTGTGACGTTTAAAAATCCGGTCGGCCTCGCCGCCGGGCTGGACAAGGACGGCGCCTTCATCGACGCGCTGGCGGACCTGGGTTTCGGCTCGATCGAGGTGGGCACCGTCACCCCGCGCGGGCAGGCGGGCAATCCCAAGCCGCGCATGTTCCGCCTGCCGGCCGCGCATGCCATCATCAACCGCATGGGCTTTAACAACGGCGGCGTCGACGCCTTTGTCGCCAACGTGCAGGCGTCGCGCTTCTACCAGGACAAGGCGGGCGTGCTGGGCCTCAATATCGGCAAGAACGCCGATACGCCGATCGAGCGCGCGGCCGACGACTACCTGCACTGCCTGGAAAAAGTCTATCCGTATGCCAGCTACGTCACGGTCAACATTTCGTCGCCCAACACCAAGAACCTACGCCAGCTGCAAGGCGGCTCCGAGCTCGACGGCCTGCTGGCGCAGCTGAAGGACGCGCAGGCGCGCCTGGCCGACCAGCACAAACGCTACGTGCCGCTGGCCCTCAAAATCGCGCCGGACATGGACGGCGACCAGGTCAAGAACATCGCCGACGCGCTGCTGCGCCACAAGATCGACGGCGTCATCGCCACCAACACCACCTTGAGCCGCGACGCCGTGGCCGGCATGCGCCACGGCGCCGAGGCGGGCGGCCTGTCGGGCGCGCCGGTGTTCGAGTTGTCCAACACCGTCATCCGCCTGCTCAAGGCCGAACTGGGCGACGCCCTGCCGATTATCGGCGTTGGCGGTATCATGCGCGGTGCGGACGCCAGGGTCAAAATGGACTGCGGCGCGCAACTGGTGCAGTTGTACAGCGGCTTGATCTACGCCGGCCCGGCACTGGTCAACGATTGCGCTCAGGCCGTGCGCGGACATTAATTCAGGAGCGGATATGCGGAAGATACAACTTGGTTCCAGCGATCTGCAGGTCACAAAGGTTTGCCTGGGAACGATGACGTTCGGCGAACAAAACACCGAAGCGGACGCCCACAGCCAGCTCGACTACGCGATCGAGCGCGGCATCAACTTCATCGACACCGCCGAGATGTATCCCGTCATGCCGCGCGCTGAAACGCAAGGCGCGACCGAGCGCTTCATCGGCAGCTGGCTGAAGAAATCCGGCATGCGCGACAAGGTGGTGCTGGCGACCAAGGCCGCCGGACCGAATCCGAATATCAGCTGGGTGCGCGGCGGCAAGCAGAATTTCGACGCCGCCAACCTGCGCGCGGCGGTCGACACCAGCCTGCAGCGCCTGCAAACCGACCATATCGATTTATACCAATTGCACTGGCCCAGCCGCAACGTGCCGATCTTCGGCGCCAGCGTCTTCAATCCGCAGCTCGAACGCGAATGCGTGGCGGTGGAGGAAACCCTGGCCGCGCTGGCCGAGCTGATCAAGGAAGGCAAGATCGGCGCGATTGGCGTCTCCAACGAATCGTGCTGGGGCGTGAGCGAATTCATCAAGCAGTCGGAGATGAAGGGCCTGCCACGCATCGCCTCGATCCAGAACCTCTACAACCTGACGGCGCGCCACTACGAAACCAGCCTGCTGGATGAAACCTGCTTCCGCGAAAATGTCGGCCTGCTCGCTTACAGCCCGCTCGCCTTCGGCCAACTGACGGGCAAGTACCACGACGACCCGAACGCGCGGGGCCGGCTGACGATCTTCCCACCGACGTGGAGTCCGCGCTACCTGCGGCCGACGGTGCTGGCGGCGGTCGCGCAATACACCGAACTTGCGCGCGACAACGGCCTGACGCCGACGCAACTGGCGCTGGCGTGGTGCTACGGCCGCTGGTGCGTCGCCTCGACCATCATCGGTGCCACCAGCCTGGCGCAGCTGAAGGAAAACATCGACGCCTGCGACGTCACGCTCACGCCGGAAATCATCGCGCAAGTGGACGCCATCCACGCCACCCTGCCCAACCCCGGCCAATAAAGAGCGTCGTCCAAGGCCATCCAACCCCGTGTGCATTTGGCGATACGCTGGCAACACCACTTAGGGGTCGGACCCTGCGGGTCCGACCCCGCCCGGCAGTGCGGGTTGGCACGCGCCGCCGACCCCGGCGCGCGGGTATATCGTTAGATACAATGGTTCGTTGTTGTTCAATTGTGCGACTGCTATCCTGTGCCATCACCTTCGTACACGAGCCCACACATGACTTCACGCCACATCGCCAAACCGCTCCTGCTGAGCACACTGATCGCCACCATCGTCATCCCCGCCTTCGCCCAGGACGCGCCGGCCGACGGCGAACTGCAATCGGTGGTTGTCACCGGCACCTACGCCAAGAACCGCCGCACCATCGATTCCGAATCGCCCGTCGACATCATTAGTGCGCGCGAACTGCAGGCCAGCGGCTCCACCGAACTGGCCACGGTACTCGGCCGCTTGGTGCCGTCGATGAACTTCCCGCGCCCGTCCGGCGCCGACGCCAGCGACGCCGTGCGTCCGGCCCAGCTGCGCGGCCTGTCGCCCGACCAGACACTGGTGCTGGTCAACGGCAAGCGCCGCTACACCTCGGCCGTGGTCAACGTCAACGGCACCCAGGGACGCGGCTCGGCGCCGGTCGACCTCAACGCGATCCCGCTGGCGGCGATCGAACGCATCGAGGTGCTGCGCGACGGCGCGGCGGCCCAATACGGCTCCGACGCGATTGCCGGCGTGATCAACATCATCCTGCGCAAAGGCGCGGAAGGCGGCGACATCGAAGTCGGCTACGGCGAGTACAAGGAAGGCGACGGCAAGCAGCGCACCTTGCGCGGCTCGACCGGCTTCGCCCTCGGCGACCAGGGCTGGGTGCGGGTGGCCATCGAGGCTGCCGAGCGCGACCCGACCAACCGCGCCGGCGCCGATGTGCGCAATCCGCGCGAGCCGCGTTATGGCGAAGTCAGCCAGCGCTACGGCGATCCGGAAAGCCATCCGCGCAGCATCTTCGTCAACAGCCAGTACCGCGTCACCGACGACATCGACTGGTACACCTTCGCCAACCTGGGCGAGCGCAAGACCTCGGCGGCCGCCACCTGGCGCACCGCCTACGCCAGCACCGCGCCCAACGCGCCGCTACGCTCGCCGCTGTATCCGGAAGGCTTCCTGCCGCTGCAAAACAGCACCTCGACCGACCAGTCGCTGGTGACGGGCCTGCGTGGCGAACTGTCCGGCTGGCGTTGGGACGCCAGCCTGAACTACGGCAGCAACCGCTTCCGGCTCAATCTCGACGACACCGCCAACCTCGACCTGGGCGCCGCCAGCCCCACCCACTTCTACGCCGGCCTGCTGCAAAACACGCAAGGGCTGTTCAACTTCGATATCGCCAAGGAATTCCCGGTGTCCGCCTTCAGCGGTCCGCTGACGGTGGCGCTGGGCGTCGAGGCGCGCCACGAGCAATACGAAATCGGCGCCGGTGACGTGGCGTCCTACAGCGGCTCCGGCGCGCAGGGCTTCTCCGGCTTCCGCCCGGTCAACGCCGGCAAGAACAGCCGCAACAACAAGTCGATCTACGCCAACTTCGAAGCCGACATCACCAAACAGTTCTCGGCGTCGGCCGCTGTGCGGCACGAGCGCTACAGCGACTTCGGCAACACCACCTCGGTGAAGGGCTCGACGCGCTACGCGTTCAATCCGCAGGTGTCGCTGCGCGCGACAGCCTCGTCCGGCTTCCGCGCGCCGTCGCTGGCACAACAGTTCTACACGATCACCACCACCAATTTCTCGGTGATCAATAACGTCAACACCCCGATTGAAACCGGTACCTTCGCGGTCGGTAGCGCCGCCGCCGACGCGCTCGGCGCGCAACAGTTGAAGGCCGAGAAAGCCCGTAACTACAGCGTCGGCCTGCAAGTGCAGCCGACCCGCAACTGGAGCGCCAGCGTCGACGCCTACCGTATCGACATCGACGACCGCATCGCGCTGTCGACCAGCATGACCCTGTCGCCAGCCTTGCGCAACACGCTCGCCAACCAGGGCCTGCTGGTCGGCGCGGCGCGCTACTTCACCAACGCCATCGATACCCGCACCACCGGCGTTGACGTGGTCAGCACCTACCGCTGGGACCTGGCCAGCGCCGGCCGCTACGACTTCACCCTGGCGTACAACCGCAACAAGAGCTCGGTGCAGCACGTCAACGACAATCCGGCCATCCTGACCGCCAATGGCTTGACCTTGATCGACCGGCAAACGATTAACCGCCTGACGGTCGGCTCGCCGAAAGACAAGTTCAGCCTGGCGACCGACTACACGCTGGGCGCCTGGAACGCGCGCGGCGTCATCACCCGCTACGGCCGTTTCACCGTGCCGCAGAACGTTCCGGCGCAGGATCAGGTGTACGATCCGCAATGGGTACTGGACCTGTCGGCCAGCGTCAAGCTGAGCAAGAACTGGCGCCTGAGCGTGGGCGTGGACAACGTCACCGACAAGTACCCGGACACGATCACGTCGGTGGCCAATCTCAACCTCAACGGCATCAACCAGTACAGCGGCTGGGCGCCGAACGGCTTCAACGGCCGCTATTATTACGCCAAGGCTGGTTATAGCTGGTAATTGATAGACGAGAACTCGTAGGGCGGATTAGGCGGAACGCCGTAATCCGCCATCGATGAGCCCACGGCGGAGCACGCATTGGCGGATTACGCTGCGCTAATCCGCCCTACGTGATTCAGAAGTTTTCAGACGGGATTTGATCGCAAAAAAAGGGCCGCTTCAGCGGCCCTTCTTGCGTCAGATCACCTCGCCGCCGTTCAGCGCGGCGTCGATTTCGGCCCGCGTCAGATCGGGCGCGAACTGCTGGATGAAGTGGTAGGCGTACGAGCGCAGATAAGCGCCCTTGCGCACCGCCAGCCGGGTGGTGTTCGCCGCGAACAAATGCGACGCCTCAACCGCGCGCATGCCCTTGTCGCGGCCGTGATCGAAAGCCATCGAGGCGACTATGCCCACGCCCAACCCCAGCGCGACATACTGCTTGATGACGTCCGAATCCATCGCCGTCAACACGATATCGGGCTTGACGCCGGCCTGCGAAAACGCCGCGTCGATATGCCCGCGCCCGGTGAAGCCGATATCGTAGGTAATCAACGGGAACTCGGCCAAATCCTCCAGCCTGATCGGCGAACGCCCCAGCAAGGGATGACCGTCCGGCACCACGATCAAATGGCTCCAGCGGTAGCAAGGGAAGGACACCAGGTCCGGGAACTGCGACAAGCCCTCGGTGGCGATGCCGATATCGGTCTTGCCCGACAAAATCCACTCGGCGATGTGCTCCGGCGCGCTCTGCTGCAAGGCGATGCGCACGTCCGGATACGCGGTGCGGAAGCTCTGCACCACCTTCGGCAACGCGTAGCGCGCCTGCGTGTGCGTGGCGGCAACGCTGAGTGTGCCGCTTTGCTGGCCCGTGTACTCGAGGCTGGCCTGCTGCAAATTCTCCGCCTCGATCAGCAGGCGGTCGATGATCTTCAGGATGCCCTTGCCCGGCTCGGTCATGCCGGTCAGGCGCTTGCCGTTGCGTTCGAAAATCACCAAGCCCAGTTCGTCTTCGAGCTCGCGGATCTGCCGGCTCACGCCGGGCTGCGAGGTGAACAGGGCATTGGCCACTTCGGTCAAGTTATAACCGCGCCGGGCGGCTTCGCGGATCGAGCGCAATTGTTGGAAATTCATATGGACGCTCCAGCGTCAACAAACACATGCAGGCGCTTGGGACGCACCACCAACGTCTCGCCCTCTTTCAGTTGCAGATGGCTGAAACGCTCGTTCGACATCACCGCCTCGATCAGCTCGGACGTATCGTCGCGCTCCAGGTCCAGTTGCGCCAGCGGACCGATCGCGTGCGCGCGGCGCAGCTTGACGACGATGCCTTCCGCGCCCGGCGTGTAGCGTTCGATATCCAGATCGTGCGGCCGCACATAGGCGGTGCCCTTGCCGTCGGCATCGGGCTGGCCCGGCACCTGGAAGGTCGCGCCGCCACTGGCGAGCACGCCATCCTGCACGCGGCCATGGAACATGTTGACGTTGCCCAGGAAGCCGTACACGAACGGCGAGGCCGGATGGTTGTAGACCTGGTCCGGCGCGCCAATCTGCTCGACGTTGCCCTTGTTCATCAGCACCACCTGGTCGGCCACTTCCAGCGCCTCCTCCTGGTCGTGGGTGACGAAAATCGACGTCACGTGCAGATCGTCGTGCAGGCGGCGCAGCCAGCGGCGCAGTTCCTTGCGCACCTTGGCGTCAAGCGCGCCGAACGGCTCGTCCAGCAGCAGCACACGCGGCTCGACGGCCAGCGCCCGCGCCAGCGCGATCCGCTGGCGCTGGCCGCCCGACAGTTGCGGCGGATAGCGGTCGGCAAGCCAGTCCAGCTGCACCAGCTCCAGCAGTTCCTTGACCTTGCGGCGGATCTGGTCTTCCGACGGCCGCTCGGCGCGCGGTTTGACGCGCAGGCCGAAGGCGACGTTTTCGAACACGGTCATGTGCTTGAACAGCGCGTAATGCTGGAACACAAAGCCGACCTGGCGCTCGCGCACGTGGCGATTGGAAGCATCGTTCGAGTCCAGCAACACCTGGCCCGAGTCCGGATGCTCGAGGCCGGCGATGATGCGCAGCAGGGTCGTCTTGCCGCAGCCGGACGGTCCCAGCAACGCGGTCAGCTCGCCCGCAGGAAAGTCCAACGACACATTATTGAGGGCGACGAAATCGCCGAAACGCTTGTGGATGTTTTTAACTTCGATCGTCATGTCAGTGCTCCTTGGAACGTGCGTCATCGGCGATCGATTCGTTCAAGCGCCAAGAGATAAAGGATTTCAGGGCCAGCGTCACCAAGGCCAGCAAGGCCAGCAGGGACGCCACGGCAAAGGCGGCGGCGAAGTTGTACTCGTTGTACAGAATCTCGACCTGCAGCGGCACCGTGTTGGTCTCGCCACGGATGTGGCCGGACACCACCGACACCGCGCCGAACTCGCCCATTGCGCGGGCGTTACACAGGATCACGCCGTACAGCAGGCCCCACTTAATGTTCGGCAAGGTCACGCGGCGGAAGGTATCCCAGCCGGAGGCGCCCAGCACGATGGCGGCCTCTTCTTCTTCGCTGCCTTGCGCCTGCATCAGCGGGATCAGCTCGCGCGCCACGAACGGGAACGTGACGAAGATGGTCGCCAGCACGATGCCGGGCACGGCAAACAGGATCTTGATGTCATGTTCCTGCAGCCACGGTCCCATCCAGCCCTGCGCGCCGAACAGCAGCACGTAGATCAGGCCGGAGATCACCGGCGACACCGAGAACGGCAGGTCGATCAAGGTCAGCAAGAAGCTTTTGCCGCGGAACTCGAACTTGGCGATACACCAGGAGGCGGCCACGCCAAACACCAGGTTCAGCGGCACGGCGATGGCGGCCGTGATCAACGTCAGTTTGATCGCCGAGATCGCGTCTTCCTCGACGATGGCGGCCAGGTACGCTTCCCAACCCTTGCGGAAGGCTTCGGCGAACACGGCCACCAGCGGCACGAACAGGAACACGGTCAGGAACAGCAGCGCGATGGCGATCAGCACGCCGCGCACCCACTTTGGTTCTAGGGTTTGCGGCGCCGACGGCAGTTCGCCGCGACGCACCGGGACGGGAGGCAATGCGCTCATATTATTTACCCGACTTTCCGCGAGCCCAGGCTTGCAACAGGTTGATGGTCAACAGCATGAGGAACGACACCACCAGCATTACCACCGCGATCGCGGTGGCGCCGGCGTAGTCGTACTGCTCGAGTTTGGTGATGATGAACAGCGGCGTGATCTCGGAAATCATCGGCATGTTGCCGGCGATGAAAATCACCGAGCCGAACTCGCCGGTTGCGCGGGCGAAGGCCAGCGCGAAGCCGGTCATCAACGACGGCAAGATGGTTGGAAACACCACGCGGGTGAAGGTCTGGAAGGCATTGGCGCCCAGGCTGGCGGCGGCCTCCTCCAGTTCGCGCTCGGCGTCCTCCAGCACCGGCTGCACGGTGCGCACCACGAACGGCAGCCCGATGAAGGTCAGCGCGACGACCACGCCAAGCGGCGTGAACGCCACTTTGATGCCCAGCACCCCCTCGATGAACTGGCCGAACCAGCCGTTGGCCGAGTACAGCGCGGTCAGGGTGATGCCGGCGACGGCGGTCGGCAGCGCGAACGGCAGGTCGACCAGCGCGTCGACGATGCGTTTGCCGGGAAACTCGTAGCGCACCAGCACCCACGCGACGATGCCGCCGAAAATCACATTGATGAAGGCGCCGATCAGCGACGCGCCAAAGGTCAGCCGGTACGAGGCCATCACGCGCTCGGACGTGACGGCGGCCCAGAAGCCTTCCCACGTCATCGTAAACGTCTTCAGGAAGACCGCCGACAACGGGATCAGCACGATCAGGGTCAGGTAGAAAATCGTGAATCCCAGCGATAGCCGGAAACCTGGCATCACGCGGAATGGCGCGCCCCTGGCGGCCACGGGGGCTGCGCCGGGCGCTGCGAGAACTGCTGACATGGACTTGCTCCCTTATTACAAATTCTTCTATAAGGGCTGCATAATCTCATCCAAGCGTCATATTACAAACGAAGCATTTTTCATTTAGATAGACGAATAGGCTATATAGCTACTCACATTACGAGTTTGGCGGCCACCGCGACCAAAATAAAGGCCAGCAGGCCGCGCAGCAGCCGCTCCGGCACCGACTTGGCGAAATAGGAACCGACGGTAATGCCCGGCAACGAACCTACCAGCAAGGTCAGCAACAGCATCCAGTCGATCGAGCCGAGCCACCAGTGGCCGACGGCGGCGATCGCCGTCAGCGGCACCGCGTAGGCGATGTCGGTACCAGCCACTTCGGCCGGGGTCAGCTTCGGATACAGCATCACCAGCACGGTCGCCCCGACGGCACCGGCGCCGATCGACGAGATCGTGACCAGGGTGCCCAGCACGGCGCCGGCAAAAATGGTCGCGCCGGTCAGCTTTGCGCCGTGCAACTGGCGCTCGGGACGGGCGTTGATCCACGCCAGCATCTTGCGGCGGAACAGCAGCGCGCACACGGTCAGCATCACCGAGCCGGCGATGGAATAGCGGATGATCTGGCCCAGTTCCGGGCTGAGGGTGCCGAAGTATTTAAGGCCGAGGCTGGCGACCACGGCGGCCGGCAAGGCGCCGATGCAGAGGCGGCGCACGATGTCCCAGTGGACCGTGCCGCGCAAGCGGTGGGTGAAGGTGCCAACGCCCTTGGTGAGCGAGGCGAAGGCCAGGTCGGTGCCGACGGCGACCGCCGGCGAGACGCCGAACAACAAGGTGAGCAGCGGCGTCATCAGCGAACCGCCGCCGACACCGGTCATGCCCACCAACAAGCCTACCGCAAAACCAGAAATGACAAACGAACCATCCATTCAATTCCCCAAGAGTAGCCGGCAGGGTACCTACTCTAGGGAAATTTCCAAACAACGCAATCCTTATTTGCTTATGCGCTTTTTGTCCCGATCATTTATTCGGCTGTGGCGTCACGCGCAGGTAGGGTTTGGCGGCGGTGTAGCCTTTCGGGTACTTTTGCTTCAGCACTTCCGGGTCTTGCACGGTCAGCGGGATGATGACGTCGTCGCCATCCTTCCAGTTGCCAGGCGTGGCCACGGTGTGGGCGTCGGTCAGTTGCAGGGCGTCGATCACGCGCAGCACTTCATCGAAGTTGCGGCCGGTGCTCATCGGGTAGGTCAGGCTCAGGCGGACTTTTTTGTTCGGGTCGATGACGAACAGGGTGCGCACCGTGGCCGTGGTGGAGGCGTTCGGGTGGATCATGTCGTACAACGTGGCGACCGAGCGGTCCTCGTCGGCGATGATCGGGAAACCAACCACGGTGTCCTGGGTTTCCTCGATGTCGGCGATCCAGCCCTTGTGCGATTCGGCCGGGTCGACCGACAGCGCGATCGCCTTGACGTTGCGCTTGTCGAACTCGGGCTTCAGCTTGGCGGTCAGGCCCAGCTCGGTGGTGCAGACGGGCGTGAAGTCGGCCGGGTGCGAGAACAGCACCACCCAGGAATCGCCCACCCATTCGTGGAACTTCAGCTTGCCGATGGAAGAGTCTTGTTCAAAATCGGGGGCGGTATCGCCTAGTCGCAGTGTCATGGTGGTCTCCAGAAGTTAGCACGTTAAATGGCAAGGGCGTCAATGCGCCGCGAGGGCTCCATTCTGCACCCTATCTATTAAAAAATACAAGATTTCCAGGCCTTCGGGCCAATCGCCCAGGCCGGACTCGGCGTTGATATGCCCCAGCGCGCCGCCGTCGATGAATTGGCTGTGCCAGCGTTCGGCCCACAAGGCCGCGCGCGGCGCCGCCATCCACGGATCGTT
>Ga0308163_10001293_pt1 | contig 28510 bp, 21 predicted proteins | sample PhyTR1_FD_201037 | JGI IMG/M metagenome (GOLD analysis project Ga0308163, IMG submission 201037) | Phyllosphere microbial communities from UC Gill Tract Community Farm, Albany, California, United States - DLSLT.R1 | ecosystem: Host-associated > Plants > Phyllosphere > Unclassified | place: USA... | reverse complement strand
CGCTCGGCCTGGGGAATATGCCACCGAACACCCATATCCCGACGACTTGAGCATGCCTGATATACCCTCACCGCTCCCGACAGGCCAATAGTCCAGACTGCGTCGATTTAATAGCTCCGGCCTTCATGAATAATACAAGGCGGTGATTATCCACAGGCCGGTTCTGATCTGTGGGCGGCGCGCTTGATAATCGCAGGGCCATGTCGGCCGCGATCGGAGGGCGGTATGTTGGATAAGCCGGGGTGCTTATTTTTGCGGCGGCGGTGCGGTGGATGGGGCGCAGTCCGGGCTATTGGTCTGTCGGGAGCGGTGCCTTCATATCAGGCATGCTCAAGTCGTCGGGATTAGGGTGTTGGGTGGCATATTCCCCAGGCCGAGCGAAGCAAAGGCCCGATTCTTGTATGGCTACCCGCTCCCAGGCAACTTTCTTTGGTTACTTTCTTTTTTGCCAGAAAAGAAAGTGACCCGCCCCCGCGCGGTAAGCGGGCTCACCCCTCCGGAGGAGTAGGAGAAATAATAAGAGCGAAGCGGAGATAAAGTATCGAATACCGTCCGAGAAGACGATTCAATAATCCTATCTAAGCGTACTTTGGAGACGCCACATCGGTACGACTAATACGACTAATGCGACTGGTGCCGAGGATCACCGTAAATCTCATCCTCCGGCGGCGCTTCGGCCGGCACCCGAAACCCCTCGCTGGCCCAGGCGCCCAAATCGACCCCACGGCAACGCGCACTGCAAAAAGGCCGATACGCGTTATCAACCGAATAAACGCTGTCCCCGCCGCACGCAGGGCAGCGAACGATGCGCTTCTTGATCGGGGAGAGGCCTGCAGGATCGCTCATGCGCAAAGCGACAGTTCAAAGCCCGCATCTTCGCCCGCGGCATGCAGCTTGCCATCGCCTTCCTGCTTCATCAGCCGCACCGACACCATCAGCCGGTTCCCGCTGATCTCCGGCACCAGCCCCGACGATGGATCCATGCGCAGACGCAGCAACTGGAAGCTGCGGCCCTGCGGCAGGGTCTGCTGAAAGTTGCCCCCCTGACTCATCACCTTCTGCGGCACGCCGGAGTCGCGCAGCATCTTCAGCAGCAGGTAGATCGATTCGGCCAGCGGCGCCAGCGTGGAGGCCCAGCCGGAGACGTCGGCACGCCGCACCGAAGCGCTGTTGTGCTGCCAGGCGTAATAGGCGGGCAGGTCGAATCCGCAGGTGCCGCCGGGGATGCCGGCACGGCTGCGGATGGCCATCAGGAAATCGTTTTCGGTGAGCGGCTGGCCGGCCCGGCCGGTCAGCTGCGACAGCGACTGCAGGCATTGGTCGACCTGCGCGATGACGCCTTCGAGAACTCCCTCGGCGATGGCCGGGTTGCCGCGAAAGCCGTCGAGTTGCTGCTTCTGTTTTTCGAGGTCCTTCATGACGTCGGCACGGAGGTCGGCGCGGGCCGCCACATCCATGATCTCGAAGATCGAGACCAGCGCGAAGTGGTGGTCGAGGGGATGGTCGCGGGGCACCAGCTCGCCCAGGCGGCGGAACAGTTGCTCGAGCCTCAGGTAGGTCCGGATGCGCTCGTTGAAGGGGTATTCGTACAAAATCACGGCGGTCATCATAGTCCCATGCTGCGGGCTATCGGGCCCACAGCTACATCGAGTTGCTTGATCGTGACGCCCTCGTTCAGCAGCACGAAATCGGCGGCGGCGCGGCGCTGTTCGCGGCTGGCCTGCGAGGCGACGATGCGGCGCACCGTGGCTTCGTCGAGCCCGCTGCGCGACAGCACGCGTGCGACCTGGGTCTCGACCTCGCAGTCGACCACCAGAACCCGGTCGACACGGTCTTTCCAGCCACCCGATTCCACCAGCAACGGGATGTCGAAGACGACCAGCCGGGCGCCGGCTTCGCGCGCGCGCTCGGCGGCGGCGTGGGTTGCGTCTCGCACCAGCGGATGCACGATGGCCTCCAGCCGATGCCGGGCGCCGGGGTCCTGGAAGACCAGGGCGCGCATGCGTTCGCGGTCGAGTGCGCCGTCCGCGGCGACGAATTCCGGGCCGAAGGCGGCGGCGATGGCCGGCATGGCGGCCCCGCCCGGCGCGGTGGTTGCACGGGACAGCGCGTCGGCATCGACCACAGTGGCGCCGCGTGCGGCCAGCAGTCCGGCGACGGTGCTTTTGCCGCTGCCGATGCCGCCGGTCAGCCCGAGCTTCTGCATGCCGCCGGTGACCGCCATCAGAGCCCGGCCAGCCGGAGCAATGCGGCCGGGCTGAAGACCATGCCGATCAGGCCGGCCAGTGCCAGGAAGGGCCCGAAGGGCAGGTAGCCGCCCTCGCGCAGGCTGCTGCGCAGCTTGAGAACGATGCCCACCACCGCGCCGCTGATCGAGGCGATCAGGATCAACGGGATCAGCGCCTGCCAGCCGAACCAGGCGCCGAGGGCGGCGAACAGCTTGAAGTCGCCGTAGCCCATGCCTTCCTTGCCGGTCAGCAGCTTGAAGCCCCAGTACACCAGCCACAGGGACATATAACCGCCGACGGCGCCCCAGACCGAGTCGGCCAGCGGCAGGGCGGTGTACTGCAGCGCGGCGGCCAGCAGGCCGGCCCAGACCAGGGGCAGGGTGATGTTGTCGGGCAGCAGGGTGGTGTCCCAGTCGATCAGTGCCAGGGCGATCAGCGCCGCCGAAAACACGCACCACGCGGCAGCCGTTTCGGTGATGCCCCAGCGCCATGCGCAGAATCCGAAGACCAGCGCGGTGGCGGCTTCCACCAGCGGATAGCGCACGCTGATCGATCCCTTGCACGCCGAGCAGCGTCCGCGCAGCGCCAGCCAGCTGACGATGGGCAGGTTCTCGTACCAGCGCACCTGGTGGCCGCAATGCGGGCAGCGCGAACGGGGCACGACCAGATTGAAGGTTTCCGCCTCCGGCGGCACGACCTTGTCGGCGGACGGTGCTGCCGATGGCGCATCCGGCCGCGCATCGGCGACTTCGGCCGCCCACTGGCGCTCCATCATCACCGGCAGGCGGTAGACCACCACGTTGAGAAAACTGCCGACCAGCAGGCCCAGCAGCGCGGCGACGGCGACGGCGGCTTCCGGCGAGAACAGGGCCGCGAGGGAATCACTTGGCATGGAGCGCTTGGTTGAATGAAGGGGTGGTCAGGGATTGACCCGAGCGGCGGCGGCTGCGTGCGACTGGCGCTGCCGCTCGCGGCTGTTGACCAGATGCATGCGCATGGCCGCGCGTGCCGTTTCGGCGTCGCGCCGGGCGATGGCCAGATAGATGTCCTGGTGCTCCTGGTGGACCTTCTGCAGGTGCTTCTCGCGGTATCCGTCCTCGAGCCGGATGGAGGAGCGCCGGGTGCTCGGAATGACGGCCAGGCCGAGCTGCGTCATGAGGTCGCTGTAGTAGCGGTTGCCGGTGGCCTGGGCAATCGCCAGGTGGAAACGGAAATCGGGTGCGACGGTCTCGCCGATGATGTCCAGGTGCCGGCCGAAGTCGTCCTGCGCATGCTCGATGGCCCGCAGATGGACATCGCTGCGGCGCTGGGCGGCGAGGGCGGCGGCGTCGGCTTCGACGCTGGTGCGCAGCTCCAGCAGGTCGAGCATTTCGCCGAGGTTGGCGACCACCGGGCTGGCCATCTGGAAGCGGCCCTCGCCGACGGGCTCGAGGGCGAAGGTGCCGATGCCGTGCTGCGTCTGCACCAGGCCGGCGGCCACCAGCCGGGAGAGGGCTTCGCGCACCACGCCCCGGCTGACGCCGGCGGATTGCATCAGCGCCGATTCGGTCGGCAGTTTGTCGCCCGGCTGGATGGCGCCGCTGCGCAATTGCGCGGAGAGCACCTGTACCAGGTCGTGGGCGAGGCCGCGGCCGGGGCGGTTCAGGCGCTCCAGGCCGGCCTGCGGGCCGACGCGGAGGGCCGCCCTCGGCCCCGACGGCGTGGTGGTCGAGTCCGTCATGCCGGAATGATAGTCGGCCCCGGGCGCCTCGCGCCCCGGCGCAGGCTCAGCGGGCGTCGGCGACGGTGGTGTTGTAGACCGTGCCGGCGATGGTCACGTTCTTCAGCACGATGTCGTTCACGTTGTACGCGTAGATCGGACCGGCCTTGCCGGCGCTGGCCGGTCCGGCGGCCGAAGGGGTGCCGAAGTCGCAGTCGGTGATGGTCACGCCGCTGATCGGCGGAACCGCCGGCACCGGCAGGGCGCCGTTGTAGTCCTGCTTCACCGGCCCCTGGGCCACGATGGCCTGGAAGCACGACGCGGTGATGCCGCCGACGGTCACGTTGCTGGCCCGCACGCGCGAGATGTTGATGTTCTGCACCGTGGCGGGCCGGGTGCGGATGGCGTCCTTGGCCGGCTGGTAGTCGCAGTCGAAGGTGATGATGCCGCCCTGCGAGGCGGAAGGGTTGGCCGCTGCGGCGGTGACCACGCCGAGCGGCACGCCGGCGTTGATCGGGCTGCCCGGCAGCAGCGACGAGCCGTAGCCGCCCGGCGTGGTGCTGACCCCGTTGGCGAGCGTCACGTTGTCGACGTAGAAATCGCGCACGAAACCGCCTCGGTTCATGTTGGTCTTGATGCGGATGGCGATGTTCAGCGCGTTGGTCGCCCAATAGATGTTGCGCATCTCGAGGTTGCGCGCATAGATCTTCTGGATGCCCGCGCCCATCTCGCTGCCCAGCGTGATGCCGCCGTGGCCGCTTTGCATGATGCAGTTCTGGATGACCTGGTTCTGCGATGCGCCGAAGCCGGTGTCGAGATTCTTGCCGGACTTGATCGCGATGCAGTCGTCGCCGGTGTTGAACTCGACGTTCTCGCACAGCACGGTGTCGCAGGCGTCGGGGTCGAAGCCGTCGTTGTTGAGGCCGCTGCTGTCGGCCAGCACACCGCGGATGACCACGTTCCGGGAGGCCACCGGATGGTGCTGCCAGAAAGGCGTGTTGTTGGTCTGGTAGTTCTCCATCAGCACGTTGGTGCAGCCGATGAAGGTGACCATGCAGGGCCGCAGGTAGTGGCCGAGGCCGAAGATGCGCTGCTCGGTCGGCACGCCGGCCTCGGACAGGCAGGGCAGGTAGTTCTGGTCCTGCTGCCACGGCGTGACCGGGTTGGTCAGCAGCGCATAGAGGGCGTCGCCGATGCCCGGCACCTTGGTGCGCAGGTCGAGGTTGAGCGGGTTGACCGAGGCGCACGAGGGCGTGGTGGCCGCGTTGACGAAACCGTACTGGCCGGTGTTGCCCTTGTACGTCCACCAGCAGGTGGCGGTATTGCCGCTGCCGGCGAAAGGCGTCATGCCCTGGCCGTTGAGCACGGAGGTGTGGTCCTCGCCGGTGATCGCGATGTTGTTCTGGTTGCGCGCGTAGATCGGCGAACCGAAGTTGAGGCAGTCGTTCGATTGCCACCGGGCGTAGTACAGCTTGCCGTTGGCGCCGCAGTCGACCGGGCCGTCCTTGGCGTAGTCGGCCGGCTGGTTGCTGAAGTAGATGCGGCAGTTGGCGCTCAGGTGGAAGTTGACGTTGCTGAGCAGCACGATGGGGCCGGCGCAGTACCAGTTGCCCGAAGGCACCACGACGCGTCCCCCGCCGGCCGCGCTGCAGGCCTGGATGGCCGCCAGGAAGGCCGGGCGCGAGTCGAAGGACCCGGGCGCATGGGTCAGCTCCGAGCCGGCGCTGGCGGGCGACAGCGCGGGGTTGGTATAGGGGTTGACCGCTGTCACCACCGTGATGGGAGCGGCGCCGTAGCGGGTAACCGGAAAGTCCACTGCCGGAAACGCGCGCTGGGACACGGCCGCCAGCGCATTGACGATCCCGGTCGCCGCGCCGGACGGCCCCCAGATCGGGTCGCCGGGATCCACGGCGGCGTTGCCGCCGCCGCACCCTTGCAGGCTGCCCAGCAGCGAGCTGCCGAAGAGGGCGCCGCCGCCCATCAAAAGACTGCGGCGGGTGGAAGCGAAAGGGGCTTGCGCGAGGGCGTACGAAGCGCGGGCGGGCGTGGTCAAGATGGTCTCCAGGCAGGATGTTGTTGTGCATTAGTTGTCTCTTGTCGGACAACATAGGCGACTATCCATGACCTGAAGCGAAAGTTTTCTGGCGTTAACCCGTAAATTTGTCCTAGGTTGTCTGACAACAACTGGTGCGATGGAGGCGCCGGCTTTCGGGCCGGCGCGCCACCAGATCACGGTTCAGGGCAGAACCGGATTGGCCTGCGCTCGCGCGATGCGCCGTGCCGCGTCGCGTGGCAGCAGGAAGCGCTGGGCCACGAGGCCGTTGGCGGCGGTGGTCACCGCACTCACGTAGCCGGACTGGGTTCCGTACAGCGACTCGATCGACGGCCGGGTGTCGCCGGCGGCGATCCGTGCCGCCTCGGTCTTGTGGAAGGGCAGGTAGCTCCCCGAGAGGTTGACCAGGTCGACGATGCCCGGCGTGGCGACGTAGTTGAACTCCAGGCTGGTGCCCAGCGGCACCTGCACGTCGACGTTGCGGATGCCCGACCGGCTCAGGCCGGTCGCCGGGTCTACCTGTGGCACCAGGATCGCGTAGTCGCGGCCCAGGCTGGCGGGCGGCACGATGCTCGGGATGCCGGACTCGTCCTGCGGCCGGTAGCCCGGGCCGTAGTCCAGCAGGGTGAAGCCGGCGTAGCGCGCCAGGTAGTTGAAGGCCGGCACGGCGGCGCCGCCGGTGGCCGGCCAGGTGAGGCCGGTGATGGTCGGGAACTGCAGCTGGCTCGGCCGCACCAGGGTGCCGTCGGCGACCTTCGGCACCTGGCTGTCCGGCGGCGTGGTGTTGCGCACCACCCAGTCTTCGAGGTTGAAGAAGGTGGCGCGGAAGGTGTCCGCGAAATCGACCATCGAACCCTGCGGATAGACAGTCGCCGCCGGTGCGAAGTTGATGCCGGCCGCCAGCCCTCCGGTGCCGCCGCCGTGCTGGGTGCTGGCGTAGTAGTAGATGCGCGCGTTGGCCGGCTGGGCCAGGTCGGCGAAGCCGTTGGCGTCGGTCAGCACCGGCGAGCCCTGCAGTTGCCAGAACTCGGTGCCGGACAGCCCCAGCACGAACTTGGGACAGGTGTCGTTGGCGCTGCAGCGCTTCATCACGCCGCCGCTGCGGCCGGAGACGCTGTCGACGTAATCGGCGGCCAGCCCGCGCGGCGCCGTCTGGCCGAAAGCACGATGGTCGGTGCGCAGCCCGCCGCCGCCGCCCGGCACGGCGAACCGGGTGTTGATGTTGGTCTGGCGCGCGGCCACGTGCGCGTAGATGCCGTCGAACACCTTGCCGCCGTCCAGCCGCTGGTTGAAGCCCAGGTGCAGGAAAGTCTTCATCGCGTTGCCGGACTGGGACGTGCCCTGGCCGATGGTGGCGGTGATCCTGCCGCCGACCGGGTTGGGCGTGCCGAAAGAGTCGGCCGGCGCACGGCGGAAGAAGCTGATCGTCTCGCGCAGCGCCGCCAGGCCGACGCCCATCACCTTCGGGTCTTTGGCGACGTACTGCAGCTCGTACAGCTGGTTGGGCTGAAAGCCGCCTTTCAGGCAGACGCTGGCGGGGTTGGCGGTGCCCGGAAACGGGTTGGCGCCGGCATCGCAGCTGGCGAACTTCCAGTTGGCGCTGGGGATCGTGACGCGCGCATCGCTCTCGTTGGTGCGCTGGGTCAGCACGTAGCCGGGCAGGGTGTTGTCCATGCTGGCGGGCGCGTACGGAATCATCGAGCCGTTGAACACGCCGCCGGGCAGCGAGAGCGCGGGCGAGGCGGTGGCGGCGATGAGTTCGGTGGCGTACGGGCCGGTGATGGCGCTGCCGTCCTTGTTCACCGCGACCGGCACGGTGGCCGTCAGGCGCTGCGCGGAGCTCTTGGGGACGTCGCCCTGCCAGGCGGAGAACATCCACACGTAGCCACGCTCGAAGTACTCGGCATCGCTGGGATTGGCCGCCAGGTTGGGCGCGGTGAGGATGTTGCCGCGGTTGGGCGCGTCGTAGCGCAGCACGCCGTTGGCCTTGCTCATGTCCTTGGGTTTGAGCATGACGAAATCGGCGCTGTACTCGACCATGCCGCGTGCGTTGACCGGTGCCAGTTCCAGGTCCTGGATGATGGTGTTGTGGCTGTCCTTGGGGTCGACCTCGCCGCTGATCGTGCCGGTCAGCTGCTCGTACGCGCCGACCGTGCCGAAGTTGCCGGGGAAGTCGGTGGTCGAGCTGATCGTGAGGCGCAGTTGCGGCGAGGCGGCCACCGGCGGCGTGACCGGTGCGGGTGCGGCCGCCTCGTCGTCGTCGCCGCCGCAGCCGGTCACGGCCAGCAGTGCCAGGGAGGTGGTGAGAGCCGTCGCCAGCATCCGGGAATGGCGCCGCCCCGCCCGCGCGGGCGCTTGTCTGTCGTGCATTTTTGTCTCCTGTTGAAATTCGTCCTGCGAAGGCGGGTCCGGCAAAACCGGAAGCCTTCCGCGGCGAACTCTAGACAGGGTGCAACCATCCGTGAAATCGAAAGTTCGGATGGATTGATCGGCTCGCCGGATCAATGCCCGGCCGGGCGGGCGACCGGCGGCAGCGCTGCCGGCGCCGGCTTCAGACCACCTGGCCCAGCTTGAAGATCGGCAGGTACATGGCGACCACGATGCCGCCGATGAGACCGCCCAGGAACACGATGATGATCGGCTCGAGCAGGCTCGACAGGCCGGCCACCATTTCGTCGACCTCCGACTCGTAGAAATCGGCCGCCTTGCTCAGCATGTGGTCGAGCGCACCCGATTCCTCGCCGATGGCCGCCATCTGCAGCACCATGTTCGGGAACACGTTGACGTTGGTCATGGCCGCGGTGAGGCTGGTGCCGGTGGCGACCTGCTGCTGGATCTTTTCGGTGGCGACCAGGTAGATCGAATTGCCGGACGCACCGCCCACCGAATCCAGCGCCTCGACCAGCGGTACGCCGGCGGCGAACATGGTGGACAGCGTGCGGGTCCAGCGTGCGACGCAGGACTTGTCGATGAGGGTGCCGAACACCGGAACCTTGAGGATCCAGCGATCGACGCTGCGCTGGAATTTTTCGCTGCGCCTGAACGCCTGGCGCACGAAATAGAAGGCGCCCAGCAGCACGCCGAGCATGATCCACCAGTAGGCGACGAAGAACTCGCTCATCGCGATGACGATCAGGGTGGGTGCCGGCAAATCGGCTCCGAACGAGGAAAACACTTCCTTGAACGCCGGGATCACGAAGATCATGATCACCGACACCACCACCGCGGCCACGATCAGCACCGAGATCGGGTACATCAGCGCCGACTTGATCTTGGACTTGATCGCCTCGGTCTTCTCCATGTAGGTCGCTAGTCGGTCCAGCAGCGATTCCAGGATACCGGCCGCCTCGCCGGCCTCCACCAGGTTGCAGTAGAGGGCGTTGAAGTACATCGGGTGCTTGCGAAACGCGCCCGACAGCGAGGTGCCGGTCTCCACGTCCTGCCGGATATCGTTGAGCAGCTTGGCGACGCTGGGGTTGGCGTTGCCGCGTCCCACGATGTCGAAAGACTGCAGCAGCGGCACCCCCGCCTTCATCATGGTGGCCAGCTGGCGGGTGAAAACCGCGATGTCCCTGGGCTTGATCTTCTTGCCGCTCTTCATGCGGCGTTTCTTGATCTTGACCGGCACCACGCCCTGGCGGCGCAGGGTGGCGGTGACCTGGTTCTCGCCGCTGGCGCGCAGCTCGCCGCGCACCGGCTTGCCCTGGCGGTCGCGACCTTCCCACTCGAAGACGAAGTCCTTGATACCCCGTGATGCGGCCGTTGCCATGGTGCTTTAGCTCCTGGGTGGGCCGCCTGCGCGCGCCCGCCGGTTATTCATTGGTGACGGCCAGCACTTCCTCGAGCGAGGTCATGCCCATCTTCACCTTGTGCAGCCCGGACTCGCGCAGCGAACGAACACCGTCAGCACGGGCCTGCGCCGCGATATCCAGCGCGCTGCCGTCGCGCAGGATGATTTCCTGCATGGCCTCGTTGACCGGCATCACCTGGTAGATGCCGACACGGCCCTTGTAGCCGTTGTTGCAGGCAGCGCAGCCGACCGGGCGATAGGGCTTCCAGCTGCCGTCCAGTTCGTCCTCGCTGTAGCCGGCATCGAGCAGTGCCGAACGCGGCACCTCGTGCGCTTCCTTGCAGACCGGACACAGCCGGCGCGCCAGGCGCTGGGCGGTGATCAGGATCACGCTCGAGGCGATGTTGAACGGCGCGATGCCCATGTTGCGCATCCGCGTGAGCGTGGTGGGCGCGTCGTTGGTGTGCAGCGTCGACAGCACCAGGTGGCCCGTCTGGGCCGCCTTGATGGAGATGTCGGCGGTTTCGAGGTCGCGGATTTCGCCGACCATGATGATGTCCGGATCCTGCCGCAGGAAGGACTTGAGCGCGACCGCGAAGGTCAGCCCGGCGCGGTCGTTCACGTTGACCTGGTTGACGCCCGGCAGGTTGATTTCCGAGGGGTCTTCGGCCGTGGCGATGTTGACGCCCGGCTTGTTGAGCATGTTCAGGCAGGTGTAGAGCGACACCGTCTTGCCGGAGCCGGTCGGCCCGGTGACCAGGATCATCCCGTAGGGCCGGCCGATGGCGTGCAGCAGCCGCGCTTTTTCCTCGGGCTCGTAGCCCAGCGCCTCGATGCCCAGCTTGGCGCTGCTCGGGTCGAGGATACGGATCACGATCTTTTCGCCGAACAGCGTGGGCAGCGTGCTTACCCGGAAATCGATCACCCGGTCGTGGCTGACCTTGAGCTTCATGCGGCCGTCCTGCGGCACGCGTTTCTCGGAAATGTCCAGGCGGGAAATGACCTTGATGCGCGAGGCGAGCTTTTCCTTGATGGCGATCGGTGGCGAGGCGATCTCGCGCAGCTCGCCGTCCACCCGGAAACGCACCCGGTAGGTGTGCTCGTACGGCTCGAAGTGCAAGTCGGACGCGCGCATGTTGAAGGCGTCGAGCAGCATCTTGTGCAGGAACTTGACGACCGGTGCGTCGTCGACTTCGGCCATGCCGCCGGTGTCTCCGGCGTTGGGGTCGAGTATTTCGGCTTCTTCCTCGAACTCGAAATCGCCGCCGCCCACCATGCTGTCGAGCTGTTCGGCCGCCGACGCGGTGGTGGCGTCGATCAGCCTGGAGAGCTTGTCGTATTCGACGATGACCCAGTCGACGTTGAGCTGGGTCGAGAACTTGATTTTCTCGGCGGCTTCCTGGTCGGACGGGTCGGCGGTGCCCACGACCAGGCGGTTGCCGCGCTTGCTCAGCACCACCACCCGGTAATCGTGGCAAATCTTGTTGTCGAGCAGGTCCTTGGGCAGGCGCTGCAGGTCGATGGCAGCGAGATCGAGCAGCGGAGCGCCGAAGGCGGCGGATACCGCGTGGGCCAGGTTGGCCGGAGAAACCGCGCCGGAGCCGGTGAGTTCGGCGATGAAACTGCTGCGGGCGCCCTTGGCCTTGCGCAGCAGGTCTTCGGCGGCCTGCTGGGTCAGCAGCCCCGCGGCGATCAGCGTCCGGCCCAGGCCGGGAAGCGCGACGGGGGCGCTGTCTTTGCTTACGGCGTCTATCGCGGCCATGGTCCCGGATGCAGAAGGTTACGGTTTAAAAATACATCCTACCATCGCGTGAAACGCCGGATACGGCCGGCAGGGGTGTGTCCGGGTGCGGCAGAACCCAGCGCCCGGATACCGCCAATTCGCCTCACGGGCGCCGTGCCGGCCGCGGCTCATTGCGCGCCGGCCTGGACGGCCGCTGCCCAGAAAGCCTGCGCCGATTTTCCGACCAGGTCGGCCGAGCGGAACAGGCCGATGCCGGTTTCCACGCTCCACGCTTCGTCCCGCGTCGCCGGCACCAGTCGTCCGGCGGCCAGGTCTTCCTCGATCAGGCTGTGCGGCAGCCATGCCACGCCCCGGCCGTCCAGCGCCATGGTGCGCAACACGCTGGCCAGGTGGGCCGTGAAGACCACCCGCGTCCTGAGCCGGGAGAGCCGCTCGCCGACCAGCGCGCGGGTCAGCCGCCCCATGCCGGAATCGGTGCTGTAGGCGAGCACCGGCACGGTGGCGCCGCGGCGGGCCTCGAGGGTGTGGGCGGCCGCGCCCTGGCGGTCCGGTGCGCTGACGGGAACCAGCACATCGCTGCCGATGCGGGTCGATTGCCAGCGCGGAGCCTCCAGCGAGCCCGCCGCGCCGGGATGCGTGTGGCAGATCAGGAACTGCACCTTGCCTTGCTGGATCAGGGTTTCGCAGCGCTGCAGCACGTCGGAAAAGAGCGAGACCGGCCCCAGCGTGGTGTGCGACTCGAGGGCGCGCAGCCAGCGCGGCAGGAAGGTGAACGACAGCGCGTGCGTGGCGGCCAGCCGCAGCGTCGCCGACTGCGCTTCCGAAACGCTGCGGGCGTCGCCCGGAAGGCGGGCGACCCGGGCCAGCGTCTCCTGGGCGACACCCTTGAACCATTCGCCGGTTTCGGTCAGGCGTGCGGGTTGCGAGCTGCGGTCGAACAGCTCGACGCCCAGCCAGCCCTCCAGCGCCCGGATGCGCCGGCTGAAAGCGGGCTGGGTGACGTTGCGCTCCTCGGCGGCGCGCGAGAAGTTGCCCGACTCCGCGAGGACCAGGAAGTCGTCGAGCCACAGAAAGTTCATGCCGGTGCTTTCAAAGCATCAAAGACGAGAAAAACAGCATTGTTCAAAGCGCCGGCCAGTGGCGACGATCCGGTCCTGAACCGACCGAAGACATGCACAGGAGACCCCATGAAGATCGTCGAGATCCGCGAGAAGACCGTTCCCATCAGCTCGCCCATCCGCAACGCCTACATCGACTTTAGCAAGATGACCCTGAGCCTCGTGGCGGTCGTTACCGACGTGATCCGCGACGGCAAGCCGGTCATCGGCTACGGCTTCAACTCGAACGGCCGCTACGGCCAGGGCAAGCTGATGCGCGAGCGTTTCATCCCCCGCATCATGGAAGCCGCGCCGGATTCGCTGCTGGACGATTCGGGCGACAACCTCGATCCGCACAAGATCTGGAACGCCATGTTCACCAACGAGAAACCGGGCGGCCACGGCGAGCGTTCGGTGGCCATCGGCACCATCGACATGGCCGTCTGGGATGCGGTCGCCAAGATCGAGGGCAAGCCGCTGTTCCAGCTGCTGGCCGACCGCTACGGCAACGGCACCGCCGACCGCAAGATCTTCGTCTACGCCGCCGGCGGCTACTACTACCCGGGCCAGGACCACGGCAAGCTCAAGGACGAGATGCGCAGCTATATCGACCGGGGCTACACGGTGGTCAAGAAGAAGATCGGCGGCGGCACGCTCGACGAGGACCTGCGCCGCATCGACTCCATCCTGAGCGTGCTGCAGGACGGCCAGAAGCTGTGCGTCGACGCCAACGGGCGCTTCGACCTCGACACGGCGATCGCGTATTCCAAGGCCCTGTCGCAGTACGACCTGTTCTGGTTCGAGGAGCCCGGCGACCCGCTCGACTTCGAGCTGCAGGCCACCCTGCGCAACTACTACACCAACCCGATGGCGACCGGCGAAGACCTGTTCTCCATGCAGGACGCCCGCAACCTGATCCGCTACGGCGGCATGCGCCCGGACCGCGACTGGCTGCAGTTCGATTGCGCGCTGAGCTACGGCCTGGTCGAGTACCTGCGCACGCTCGACATGCTGAAGGAGCACGGCTGGTCGGCCAAACGCTGCATCCCGCACGGCGGCCACCAGATGTCCCTGAACATCGCGGCCGGCCTGGGCCTGGGCGGCAACGAGTCCTACCCCGACCTGTTCCAGCCCTACGGCGGCTTCCCGGACGGCGTGAAGGTGGAGAACAGCTACCTGACGCTGCCCGAACTCCCCGGCATCGGCTTCGAAGGCAAGGCAGACCTGATCCGCGAGATGCACGCGCTGGCGTCCTGAGCTTTCCAAAAAAACAAAGAACGGAGACAACGACATGAAAGCAGAAATTCGCAACCTTGTGATCGCAGGCCTGGCCTGCCTGTCGACCGCCGCCTGGGCCGAGTTTCCGGAAAAGGCCGTGGTGCTGATCGTGCCCTTCGCTGCCGGCGGTCCCAGCGACAAGATCGCCCGCGACCTGGCCGAGGCACTGCGCAAGCCGCTCGCGCAGACGGTGGTGGTGGACAACGCGGGCGGCGCCGGCGGCACCATCGGTGTCGCCAAGGTGGCCCGAGCGCCCGCCGACGGCTACACCCTGCTGGTGCACCACATCGGCATGGCGACGGCGCCCGCGCTGTACCGCAAGCTCAGCTACAGCGTGCCGGACGACTTCGAGTTTCTCGGCCTCATCAACGAAGCTCCGTCGGTGGTCATCAGCAAGCCTACGGTGCCGGCGAGCAGCTTCGCCGACCTGCGCAAGTGGATGGCCGAGCAGGGCGGCAAGGTCAACCTGGCGCATGCCGGCCTGGGCTCGGCCTCGCACCTGTGCGGGCTGATGCTCCAGTCGGCGCTCAAGCAGAGCCTGACGTCGGTGCCTTACAAGGGCACCGCGCCGGCCATGACCGACCTGATCGGCGGCCAGGTCGACGTGATGTGCGAGCAGGCTTCCAACGCGGTGCCGCAGATCGAGGGCGGCAAGGTGAAGGTATACGGCCTGACCGGGCAGCAGCGGCTTGGCATCCCCAGCCTGAAAGACGTGCCTACGCTCGCGGAGGCCGGCTTGCCGGGCTTCAATGTGCAGGTGTGGCACGGCCTCTACGCGCCCAAGGGCACGCCACCCGCTGTGCTGGCCAGGCTGAATACGGCCCTGCGCGCGGCGCTGAAGGATCCCGAGTTCGTCAAGCGGGAGGAGGCACTGGGCCTGACGGTGATCAGCGACCGGCGGCTGGAGCCGGCGGAGCACAAGAAGTTCGTCGAAGCCGAGATGGTTCGCTGGGCCAGGGTCATCAAGGAGGCAGGCGAATACGCCGATTGAAGACGCGTTCGATGGCTTCGTGCAGGCGACGGAATCAACAGCTCGCCGCCTGCGTCGCCTGCCGCTACAGCGGCAGGACCGAGGTCGACTTCACCCGGTCGAGCACGAAGCTCGACTTGCAATCCTGCACGCTGGGGTGGCGCAGCAGTTTCTCCATGACGAAGCGCGAAAAATGCGCCATGTCGAACACCATCACCCGCAGCAGGTAGTCCATGTCGCCGGTCAGAGCGACGCACTCCACGACCTCCGGCCAGGCCTGGATCGAAGCTCCGAATTCGTCCGACGGCCCGCGCTTGCCGACCTCCCGGTGTTTTTCGAGCCGCACGTTGATGTACGCCGTCAGGTGGAGACCCACCTTGGCGGAGTCCACCAATGCGACGTAACCTGTGATGACGCCGTCCTCTTCCAGCTTGTGCACCCTGCGCAAGGTGGCAGAGGGCGACAGGGAAACCACCGAGGACAGCTCGTCGTAGGTAGCGCGCCCCTGGGTCTGCAGCGCCTGAAGCAAGCGCAGATCGACGGCATCGAGTTGGTTTTGTTCGTTCATGAGCGATGTTTGCACAGGATTCCTGCGCAGATGCGGGAAAACCCATTCCTGCTTTGCAGGAAAACTGCGGGCCGGTCTATCTACGATCGGTCAACACCACGAGAGGATTGACGATGGCTGACCTTTTTGAAAATCCGATGGGCCTGATGGGTTTCGAGTTCGTCGAATTCGCCTCGCCGACCCCCGGCGTACTCGAACCCATCCTGCAGATGATGGGTTTCACCCTGGTCGCGCACCACCGCTCCAAGGACGTGGACCTGTATCGCCAGGGCGACATCAATTTCATCGTCAACCGGGAAGCCAAGAGCCCGGCGGCCTACTTCGCGGCGGAGCACGGCCCTTCGGCCTGCGGCATGGCTTTCAGGGTGCGCGACGCGCATGCCGCCTACACCCGCGCCCTGGAGTTGGGTGCGCAGCCGGTCGATGTGCCGACCGGCCCGATGGAACTTCGCCTGCCGGCCATCAAGGGCATCGGCGGCGCGCCGCTGTATCTGATCGACCGATACGAAGAAGGCCAGTCCATCTACGACATCGATTTCCGTTTCATCGACGGCGTGGACCGCAGGCCAGCGGGCCACGGCTTTCAGGTGGTCGACCATCTCACCCACAACGTCTACCGCGGTCGCATGGCGTATTGGGCCGGCTTCTACGAGAAGTTCTTCAACTTCCGCGAAATCCGCTACTTCGACATCAAGGGTGAATACACCGGCCTCACCTCCAAGGCGATGACCGCGCCGGACGGCCTGATCCGCATCCCGCTCAACGAGGAGTCGTCCAAGGGCGCCGGCCAGATCGAGGAATACCTGATGTCGTTCAACGGCGAGGGCATCCAGCACATCGCCTTGCTGACCGACGACCTGCTGGCCAGCGTGGACCGCCTGCGCGCGGCCGGTGTTCCGCTGATGAAAGCGCCGCCGGACAGCTATTACCAGATGCTCGACGGCCGGCTGCCGGGGCATGGCGAAAGCCCGGAAGCGTTGAAGTCGCGCGGCATCCTGCTGGACGGCACCACCGAGGGCGGCCAGCGGCGCCTGCTGCTGCAGATTTTTTCCGGCACGGTGATGGGTCCGGTTTTCTTCGAATTCATCCAGCGCAAGGGCGACTACCGGGAAGGCTTCGGCGAAGGCAACTTCAAGGCCTTGTTCGAGTCGCTCGAGCGCGACCAGATCGAGCGCGGCGTGCTGCAGGCCGAGACGCCATGAGCAGCACCCAGGCCGCTGATGGGGAAACCCGGCACGGCCTGGCCGCCGGGCAGGCCTTTACGCCCGATCGTCCGGACTGGACGATCGACCAGGGCTGGGAGCGGTATACCGCGCAGGATCACGCCACCTGGAAGACCCTGTTCGAGCGGCAGACCCGCATGCTGGTCGGGCGCGCCTGCGACGAGTTCGTCGCCGGCATGCAGACGCTGCCGATGGGCGCCGACGAGATTCCGGATTTCCGGCGGCTGAGCGAAACCCTCATGCGGCGCACCGGCTGGGAGATCGTGGCGGTTCCGGGGCTGGTGCCGGACGACGTGTTTTTCGACCATCTCGCGCACCGGCGTTTTCCGGCGGGCCAGTTCATCCGCCAGCCGCACGAACTCGATTACCTGGAAGAACCGGACGTCTTCCACGATGTGTTCGGCCATGTGCCGATGCTGCTGAATCCCGCGATCGCCGACTACATCCAGGCCTACGGCATCGGTGGCCTGCGGGCGCGCGAACTCGGCGTACTGGACAAGCTGGCCCGGGTGTACTGGTACACGGTCGAGTTCGGCCTGGTACAGCAGCGCGACGGCCTGCGCATCTACGGCGCGGGTATCGCGAGTTCTTTTACCGAGAGCGTCTTCGCGCTGGATTCGCCGTCGCCCAACCGCATCGGCTTCGACCTGGCCCGCGTGATGCGCACGCTCTACCGCATCGACGATTTCCAGGAAACCTATTTCGTCGTGCCCGACCTGGACCGCCTGCTCGAGCTGGCGCAGGTCGATTTCGCCCCGATCTACGCGGCGATCCAGGATCGGCCGGAATACGTTCCCGGCACCGTGCTGCCGACGGACGCGGTGGTGACGCGGGGAACCGGCAGCTATCACCACGGTGGGCGCAGCAGCGGCACCGAGGCGTCGCAACCATAGGCTCGGCCGGCCATCACGCCTTGGGCGCCCTCGGGCCGGCCGGATCGCCGACCTAAAGCGTGGCGGCGAGCGCCGCGAGCTGGTCGGTGGCGAATCCCCAGCCCTGGTGGAAGCCCATTTTTTCGTGTGCTTCGCGGTCGGCGACGCTCCAGTGGCGGCATACGGCGGTGTAGCGGGTGCTGCCGTTGCCCAGGTCGTCGAATGTCAGTTCGATGGTCACAAACGGCTTTTCCGATGGATGCCAAGCCGAGGTATAGGCATCCGTGGTGACCAGTCTCCGGTTGGGCTCGACCTCCAGGTAGACCCCCCGGTTGGGGATTTCGGTGCCGTCCGGGCCGCGCATGGTGACGACACTCGCGCCGCCCGGACGCAGGTCGACCTCCGCCGCGGTGGTGACCCAGGGTGGCGGCGTGAACCACCGGACGATCAGCGCGGGATCGGTCCAGCAGCGAAACAATTTGTCGGGCGACACGGGGATGTCGCGGGTCAGCCGAAGTTCGCGAGCGGTGCTCATGGCCTGCATCCTCTTTTCGATAGTGGAAGGGAAATCGGGGTTCACGGTCGACGGTCCACGCGACGCCGAAGCGGTCGGTCGCGGTGCTCGATGGAGCGTAGAAGGCTTGACTCTGAAGCTGCTACAGGGTTTCCAATGTCTGCATGAATCAAAAAAGCACCATGAACCGCAGCGATGCCGCCGATCGGGCGACGGCCGGGCCAGCGCATTGCGACCCTTGCGGCGGCGCCGCGCATGCCGGGCACGACCACGCCGGGCACACAGGCCATGGTGAACATGACCATGCACACGGCGAGCACGACCACGCAGCGGCAGCCGCATCACCGCCCGCCGCGCTTGCGCCGGGCACCCTGCTCCTGCGCGTTCCCCAGATGGATTGCGCCACCGAGGAGGCGCAGATCCGGCGCGCCCTCGACAGCTTCACCGAAATCCGCCGCCTGCAGTTCGACCTTTCCGCGCGCACCGTCGGCGTCGAAGCTCCGGCCGACGCATGGGAGCGGCTCACCGAGGCCGTCCGCAAGGCCGGCTTCAAGACCGAGACCTTGTCGGCGCCGCCCGCCGCAGCCGACACCGCGCGGGCACAGCGCATCGAACTCATCCGCCTGATCGCAGCACTCGCGGTGGCCGTGGTCGCCGAGTGCTTTCACTTCTTCGCTCCGGATGCCATGCCCTGGAAGGTGGCCGGCATGGCCGTCGCCGCGGCCGCCATCGGCCTGTCGGGCCTGTCCGTACTGGCCAAGGGCCTGGCCGCACTGGTGCGCGGGCAGCTCAATATCAACGCCCTCATGAGCGTCGCGGTCGTCGGTGCATTCGTGATCGGCCAGTGGCCGGAAGCCGCCATGGTGATGGCGCTCTACTCGCTGGCGGAACTGATCGAAGCCAGGTCCGTGGACCGGGCCCGCAACGCCATCGCCGGGCTGCTGGCGCTCTCGCCTGCGCAGGCCGAAGTCAGGCAGGCCGACGGGGTCTGGGCGCTGGTGCAGGCGACCGAAGTGGCGGTCGGTGCGACCGCCCGCGTGAAGCCGGGCCAACGCTTCGCGCTCGACGGCCGCGTGACGGCGGGCCATAGCGCGGTGGACCAGTCGCCGGTCACCGGCGAGAGCATTCCCGTCGACAAGAGCGCCGGCGACGACGTCTTCGCAGGGACCATCAACCAGAGCGGTTCCCTGGAATTCGAAGTGACCAAGCCTGCCGGCGACACCGTGCTGGCGCGCATCATCCACGCCGTCGAAGAAGCGCAGGGCCAGCGCGCGCCGACCCAGCGTTTCGTGGACAAGTTCGCGGCCGTCTACACGCCGGCCGTCTTCGTCGTCGCCCTGGCCGTGGCGGTCGGCACGCCCCTGGCGCTGGGCTGGACCTGGATGGAGGCGGTCTACAAGGCGCTGGTCCTGCTGGTCATCGCATGCCCGTGCGCCCTGGTGATCTCCACGCCGGTCACGGTGGTCAGCGGCCTCGCCGCGGCCGCGCGCCGCGGCATTCTCATCAAGGGCGGCGCCTACCTGGAGCTGGCTCGCAAGCTGACCGTGATCGGCCTGGACAAGACCGGCACCCTGACCGAAGGCAAACCCAGGCTGGTCGCCCATCTGCTGGTGACGAGGTCGGTGCCCGAAAAAGACGTTCTTCGCGTGGGCCGGAGCCTGGCGGGGCGGTCCGACCACCCGGTGTCCCGGGCGGTGGCCGAGGGGCTGCCGGGAATCTCCGGCGAGGTGACGGATTTCGGCGCCGAGATCGGCAAAGGCGTCCACGGCACCATCGACGGACAACGCTACCTGCTCGGCAACCACCGCTGGATTCATGAGCGCGGCCAGTGCACGCCGGCGCTGGAGGCGCTCATGGCCGAACATGAATCACAGGGGCGCACGCTGTCGGTACTCGCCAGTGAAACCGAGGCGCTGGCGATCTTCGCGGTGGCCGACACGACCCGCCAGACCAGCCGGCAGGCCGTCGCCGAACTCAAGGCCCTCGGCGTGCGTCCCGTCATGCTGACGGGCGACAACCGGGCAACGGCGCAGGCGATCGCCGCACAGGTGGGAATCGACGAGGTTCGCGCCGCACTGCTGCCGGAGGACAAGCAGACCGTGGTGGCCGAACTCCAGCAGGCCGGGCAGCGGATGGCCATGGTGGGCGACGGCGTCAACGACTCGCCGAGCCTCGCTGCGGCGGCCATCGGCTTCTCGATGGGCGCCGCCGGTACGGACACGGCGAAGGAGGCGGCGGATGTGCTCATCATGAACGACGACCTGCGCAAGGTCCCCGAGATGATCCGCCTGTCCAGAAGAACCCATGCGGTGCTCTGGCAGAACATCGCCATCGCACTGGGCGTGAAGCTCGTTTTCTTTGCCCTGGCGGTGTTCGGCGATGCTTCGATGTGGATGGCGGTTTTCGCGGACATGGGCGCCAGCCTGATCGTGGTTTTCAATGGCATGCGGCTGCTGCGTTTCGACGCTTCGACACCCCGGGCCGAGGCCTGGCGCGACACATCGCATGCCACGAAAACCGGCGAAATACGAGTAGGCGACAAGCATTGAGGTCTAAGCGCCATGCCGGAAACCCACGCTTAGAATGCGCCGAAATGTTCAACCGCCTGATCGTCATCGTCATGCTGATGCTGTTCCCGTTCCAGTGGAGCGCGGCCCAGGGGCATGAGCTCAGGGACGACGCCGGCGCATTCGAAGTGGTGATCGGCGCCCAGGCGGACATCACGCAACTGCTGGCGCACACGGACGAGCCGGGCGGAATTTGCCAGTTCCACGAGCTGTCGCAGCCGGCAGCGGACGTGCCCGCCCACGATGCAGGCGACCTCCTGGCCCGTAGCGGCGAGGCCTGGTCGCTCACGCTCCTGATCAATCCGCTGGCGTCGCACGCGCCCAGCGAAATCGAAAAACCCAAATGGGGTTCCCGCCAGCAATCGGCGGCGAACTCCTGACGTCGGCACTCATGCCCTGAATTCGTCCGGACTCGCCGAAGTTAATTTTTTACTTCGGAGTCCTCGGTGGCCCTTTTTCGTTCCTCTTTTTCCGAGGTCGCGCCGCATCTTGCGGTGGCGCTCCTCGTGCTGTGCTGCTCGGCGCAGGCGCATGCACAGCTGCAACCCGCGGCCGTTTCCACGCCCGGCACGCTCGCCGTGCCGTCGGCGGCCAATGCCCTGTCGGTGGGCGAGGCGGTGCGCCGTGCGCTGGCTGCCAACCCGGACCTGTCGGCCGTCCGCCGGGAATGGGAGGCCACGGCCGGCTCCCTGATCCAGGCGGGCCTGCGTCGCAATCCGGAAGCCGGCTTCCTGCAGGAAGACATTCGCGACGGCCGCCGTACGTCGACTTTCCAGCTCACCGTTCCCATCGAGCGCGGCGGCAAGCGGGACGCCCGCATCGCCGTGGCCAGCCGCGTGCGGGAGCAGGCTGAACTCGGCATCGACCAGTACCGGGCCGATGTTCGTGCTGCGGTAATGGCGAACTATTTCCAGGTGCTGCTGGCCAAGGAACGCCTGAAGCTTGCCCAGGAATCCCTCTCCCTGTCGTCGGGCAGCGCGGACGCGGCGGGCAAGCGGGTCCAGGCCGGAAAGGTTTCGCCCGTCGAGGAAACCCGGGCACGTGTCGCACAGGCCGCGGCACAGGCCGAACTCGCGCGCGCCGAAAGCGATGTCCGTACCGCACGGCAGCAGTTGTCGTCCCTGTGGGGCGACAGCGCCAACACCTACGGCGACATCGCGGGAGCGCTGGTTCTGCCGGCCGAGGGATTGCCGGACGAGTTCGTCTACCAGCGCCTGCAAAACTCGCCGCAGCTCCTGCGCGCGCGGCTGGAGGTGGAGCGCTGGCGCGCCACGGTGAACCTCGAACAGGCCCGCAGCGTCGTCGACGTGGCGGTCACCGCGGGCGCCAAGCGGGACCAGGCTTCGGGCACCACGATGGGTGTCGTCGGCATCTCGATTCCCATCCCGATTTTCGATCGCAACCAGGGCAACATTGCCGAAGCCGTCAGCCGCGAATACAAGGCGCAGGATGAACTGAGGGCGGCCGAAGTGCGCCTCACCACGCAGGTGTCCCAGGCGCGCGAGCAATTGCGCGCCGCACGCACCGAGGCCCTGACGCTGCAGCGCGACGCGGTTCCCGGCGCCCGCAGCGCCTATCAGGCGGCTTCGCAGGGCTTCACCCTGGGCAAGTTCAGCTACCTCGAGGCGCTTGACGCCCAGCGCACCCTCATCGGCACCCAGGCCCAGTACCTGCGCGCGCTTTCCGATACCTACCAGGCCGCCGCCGAGCTCGAGCGCCTGCTCGGCATTTCCGACGACACGTCGGTTTTGCTCACTCCCCGATAAACAGCGTTAACGCGAGTTCCTGAACATCATGAAGAACAGCACTGACACGACCGCCCCGACTTCGCGCAAGCAGTGGGTGGTCATCGCCATCATCCTCGTGCTTGCAGTCGTCGCGGGCATCGCCATCCTGCGCAGCGGCAAGTCCGGGCAGGCTTCCGAAACCGGGAAGGTCTCCACGGCCGAAGGCGCCCATGCGCACGACGAGCACGCAGACGACGCCGAGCACGGCGCCGCCGGGCCGGCCGTAGACCACCGGGATTCCCACGGCCGCGAAGAGGCCTCCGAAGCGGGCGAGAAGAGCCAAGGCGGCCACGGCGGCCACGGCGAAAAGGTCGGCTTCACCGCGCAGCAGATCGCCTCGTCGGGCGTCTCCATCGACACGGCCGGCCCGTCGCAGATCGCCACGACGGTGCAACTGCCGGGCGAGATCAAGTTCAACGAAGACCGCACCGCCCACGTTGTGCCCCGCGTGGCCGGCGTGGTCGAGAGCGTGCATGTCGACCTGGGCCAGCAGGTGCGCAAGGGTCAGGTGCTGGCGGTGCTGGCCAGCGTGGGGGTGTCGGAGCAACGCAGCGAGTTGCTGGCGGCGCAGAAACGACTGGCGCTGGCCAAGGTCACGGCGGAACGCGAGCGGCGTTTGTTCGAAGACCGGATTTCCGCGCAGCAGGATTTTCTGCAGGCCGAACAAGCCCAGCGCGAGGCCGAGATCGCGGTCTCCAACGCCACCCAGAAGCTGAAGGCGATCGGCGCCTCGGCCGGGTCCGGCAGCAGCCTGTCTCGTTACGAACTGCGCGCGCCTTTCGACGGCATGGTCGTCGAGAAACACCTGTCCATGGGCGAATCGGTGCGGGAAGACGCGCAAGTCTTCACCATCTCCGACCTGTCTTCCGTCTGGGCGCAAATCAACGTCAGCGCTTCCAACCTGAACCTGGTGCGCGTGGGCGAGCAGGCCGTGATCCGTGCCAGCGGATTCGAGCAGTCGGCCACCGGCAAGGTGTCTTATGTGGGTTCGCTGCTGGGGGAGCAAACCCGCACGGCGGTGGCCCGCGTGACGCTGGCCAATCCGAGCCTGGCGTGGCGTCCGGGCCTGTTCGTCACCGTCGAACTGGTGTCGGGCAAGGCCCACGCCCCGGTGAGCGTTTCGGCCGACGCCCTCCAGACCGTCGAGGAAAAGCCCACGGTCTTCGTGAAGGTCGACGGTGGCTTCGAAGCGCGCACGGTGCGTATCGGGAGAACCGACGGCCAGCGGGTCGAGATTCTCGACGGCCTCGAAGCCGGAACGACCCATGCGGGCCGGAACAGCTTTGCGGTGAAGGCGCAAAAGGGCAAGGGTTCCGCGGGCCACGAGCACTGATCGCCGACCATGTTCGAACGCATCATCAAATTCTCCATCGCCCAGCGATGGCTCGTCATGCTGGCCGTGCTCGCGATGGCAGGTCTGGGCATCTACAACTACCAGCGGCTGCCGATCGACGCGGTACCGGACATCACCAACGTCCAGGTGCAGATCAACACCGCGGCGCCCGGCTACTCGCCCCTGGAAACCGAGCAGCGGGTGACGTATCCCATCGAGACGGTGATGGCCGGCCTGCCCGGCCTCAAGCAGACCCGTTCGCTGTCGCGCTACGGCCTGTCCCAGGTCACCGTCATCTTCGACGACGGCACCGACATCTACTTCGCCCGGCAGCTGGTGGGCGAGCGCATCCAGTCGGCGCGCGACCAGTTGCCGCCGGGCGTCAGTCCGGCCATCGGTCCCATCTCGACCGGACTCGGCGAAATCTACCTGTGGACGGTCGAGGCCGAAGACGGCGCCCGCAAGCCGGACGGCCGGCCCTACACGCCGACCGACCTGCGCGAGATCCAGGACTGGATCATCAAGCCCCAGTTGCGCAACGTGAAGGGCGTCACCGAGATCAACAGCATCGGCGGATTCACCAAGGAATACCAGATCGCGCCGAGCCCGGAAAAGATGTCGGCCTACGGCCTGACCATGGCCGACCTGGTAACCGCCCTGGACCGCAACAACGCCAACGTCGGCGCCGGCTATATCGAGCGCCGGGGCGAGCAGTACCTGGTGCGCGCGCCGGGCCAGGTCAAGTCGATGGACGATCTGCGCAACGTGATCCTGGGCAACAACGCCGGGGTGCCGGTGCGCATCAGCGACGTCGCCGAGGTGATGATCGGCAAGGAACTGCGCACCGGCGCCGCGACCGACAACGGCCGCGAGGTGGTGCTGGGTACCGTGTTCATGCTGATCGGCGAGAACAGCCGCACCGTGTCCCGCGCGGTGGACGCGAAGATGGTCGAGATCAACCGCACCCTGCCCGCGGGCGTCACGGCGGTCACGGTGTACGACCGCACGGTGCTGGTCGACAAGGCCATCGCCACCGTCAAAAAAAACCTGCTCGAGGGCGCGGTGCTGGTGATCGTGGTGCTGTTCCTGTTCCTGGGCAACATCCGCGCCGCGCTGATCACCGCCACGGTGATTCCGCTGGCGATGCTGTTCACCTTCACCGGCATGGTCGGCCAGAAGGTCAGCGCCAACCTGATGAGCCTGGGCGCGCTGGACTTCGGCATCATCGTCGACGGCGCGGTGGTGATCGTCGAGAACTGCGTGCGAAGGCTGGCCCATGCACAGGGTGCGGCCGGCCGCGCCCTGACCCTGAAAGAGCGTTTCGCCGAGGTCTTCGCGGCTGCCCGGGAAGCGCGCCGGCCCTTGATCTTCGGCCAGCTCATCATCATGGTGGTGTACCTGCCGATCTTCGCGCTGACCGGCGTCGAGGCCCGGATGTTCCACCCCATGGCCTTCACCGTGGTGATCGCCCTGCTGGGCGCGATGATCCTGTCGATCACCTTCGTGCCGGCCGCCGTGGCGCTGTTCATCGGCAAGAACGTCGCCGAGAAGGAAAACCGCCTGATGCACTGGCTGCGCAGCCGCTACGAGCCGCTGCTGGAAAAGGTCATGCGCGCGCGCGGCGTCGTGGTCACCCTGGCGGTGGTCGCCGTCGTGCTGTCCGGTCTGCTGGCGACACGTCTCGGCACCGAGTTCGCGCCCCATCTGAGCGAGGGCGACCTGGCCATCCAGGCGATCCGCATTCCGGGCACCAGCCTGACGCAGTCGGTGGAGATGCAGCAGAAGCTCGAAACCACGCTGAAGGAGAAGTTTCCGGAGATCAGGCGCGTCTTCGCACGGACCGGCACCGCGGAGATCGCCTCCGACCCGATGCCGCCCAACATTTCCGACGGCTACATCATGCTCAACCCGGTGGACCAGTGGCCCGAGCCTCGCAAGACGCCCCCCGAGCTGCTCGACGCGATCCAGGAAGAAGCCGAGGCGCTGGCGGGCAGCAGCTACGAGTTCTCGCAGCCCATCCAGCTGCGCTTCAACGAGCTGATCTCGGGCGTGCGCAGCGATGTCGCGGTGAAGATCTTCGGCGACGACATGGACCAGCTGAACCGGTCGGCGGCCGAGGCGGCGACCATCCTGCAGGGCTTGCCGGGAGCGTCCGAAGTGAAGGTCGAGCAGACCACCGGCCTGCCGATGCTGACCATCGAAATCGACCGCGCCAAGACCGCCCGCTACGGCCTGAACGTGGGCGACGTGCAGGACACCGTCGCCATCGCCGTGGGCGGCCGCGAGTCGGGCACCCTGTTCGAGGGCGACCGCCGCTTCGACATCCTGGTGCGGCTGCCGGAGGCGACCCGCCAGGACCTGGATGCGATTCGTCGCCTGCCGATCGCCTTGCCGAAGGGCGGTGCGGCCGCCGTCACCTTCATACCGCTGAGCGAGGTGGCCGACTTCACGATCGCGCCCGGTCCGAACCAGGTCAGCCGCGAGGACGGCAAGCGGCGCATCGTCGTTAGTGCCAACGTGCGCGGCCGCGACCTGGGTTCCTTCGTCGGCGAAGCACAGGAAGCCATGCAGACGCTGGCCCTGCCGCCGGGCTACTGGCTCGCCTGGGGCGGGCAGTTCGAAAACCTGCAGTCCGCCACCGCGCGCCTGCAGATCGTCATTCCGGTCTCGCTGGCACTGGTCTTCGTGCTGTTGTTCGCCATGTTCGGCAACGTACGGGACGGGCTGCTGGTGTTCACCGGAATCCCCTTTGCGCTGACCGGCGGCGTCGTCGCCCTGTGGCTGCGGGACATTCCGCTCTCGATCTCGGCAGGCGTGGGTTTTATCGCGCTGTGCGGCGTCGCGGTGCTCAACGGCCTGGTGATGTTGTCCTTCATCCGCCAGCTGCGCGACGAGGGTCTGTCGGTCCACGATGCCGTCCACCGGGGCGCGGTGCAGCGGCTGCGCCCGGTGCTGATGACGGCCCTGGTCGCCTCGCTGGGCTTCATCCCGATGGCTCTGGCCACCGGAACCGGCTCGGAGGTTCAGCGTCCGCTGGCGACGGTGGTGATCGGCGGCATCCTGTCGTCGACCGTGCTGACGCTGCTGGTGCTGCCCTTGCTCTACACCTGGGTCTACCGCAAGGACCGGCGCAACCCGGCGCCTGATGAAACCGGGCAGGCCCGGCTGCAATCGCCTGCTTGACTCGAGTGGATAGCCGTGGATGCCGGTCGCTACCGATCCGGTAGTGCCGGACGCACGGCTGCTGCAAAGTTGCCGCGACGGGTGTCAGAAAGACAAAAGCCCCATGGCTTGGGGCTTGGGTTCGGGGCTTGGTAAGGACTTGGAATCCAAACGAAAATCTGGTCGGGGTGAGAGGATTCGAACCTCCGGCCTCTACGTCCCGAACGTAGCGCTCTACCAGGCTAAGCTACACCCCGATGACGGCATGCCACTGCGGACAAGCCTGTCGATCAGCTGAAAAACCGAGATCAGCGGGTTATAAAAAACTTCGTTTTTTACGACCGTCGCGTCAACAACTGAGCCGCTAATTCTAGCAGAGCTTTTGTATGCGAATTTTCGGGAAGCATCGATATCGCATCGATGGCGCGTTGCGCTTCATCGGCTGCTGCTTCCCGGGTCGACTCCAGCGCGCCGGTCTCGCGAACGATGCCCACAATTGCCGACAGATCGCCTTCGCCTTCTTCGATGGCGGAGCGGATGAGTTGCGCTTGTGCGGCACTGGCGCGCTGCATGGCGAAGATCAGGGGCAGCGTTGTCTTGCCTTCGCGCAGGTCGTCGCCCAGGTTCTTGCCCATTTCGCCGGCATCACCGTCGTAGTCGAGCACGTCGTCGATGACCTGGAAAGCGGTGCCCAGGGCCTGTCCGTAGGTCGCGCAGGCTTCTTCCACTTCGGGGTCGGCGCCCGCGACGATGGCACCCAGACGTGCACTGGCTTCGAACAACTTGGCCGTCTTGGAGCGGATCACGCGCAGGTAGCCGGCCTCGTCCAGCCCGGCGTCGTGCATGTTCATCAACTGCAGGACTTCACCTTCGGCAATGACATTGGTCGCTTCGGCCAGGATGCTCATCACCCGCATGTTTCCGGACTCGACCATCATCTGGAAAGAGCGCGAGTACAGGAAGTCGCCCACCAATACGCTGGCCGGATTGCCGAACACCTCGTTGGCCGTGGAGCGGCCGCGGCGCAGCGTGGAGGCATCGACCACGTCGTCGTGCAGGAGGGTCGCGGTGTGGATGAACTCGACGACGGCCGCCAGCGTGCAGCGCAGCGGGTTGCGGCATTCGAGGGCGCCGGCGGTGAGCAGCAGCAGGGCCGGGCGCAGGCGCTTGCCACCGGCCGCGATGATGTAGCGCGCCACCTCGCCGACCAGCGGCACGCCCGAGTCCAGGCGCGCGGCGATGACGGCATCGACCTCGCGCATGTCGTCGGCAATCAGGGCGAGGGGGGCGGCCGGATTCGCGGCGGCGGCGGCCGTGGGGGTGGCGATGGCGGTCAAGAAATGTGTGGGATTGCTGCGGAAAAAGGGTCGCGCGTCGCATTATAGGAAGCCTGCGTCGGCGGATCGCCGCCACACCCTGGCTGACCATGCTTGGCAGATCCGGCAGGGCGGGCTACAATCGAGGGCTCTGCGGAAATCCGTCCGCAGATACCTTCACAATGAAGAGGTTTGTATGTACGCGGTCATAAAAACCGGCGGCAAGCAGTATCGCGTTGCTTCCGGCGAAAAAATTAAAGTAGAACAGATTGCTGCGGACGTAGGCCAGGAAATCGTGATCGATCAGGT
>Ga0308163_10001289_pt1 | contig 28550 bp, 25 predicted proteins | sample PhyTR1_FD_201037 | JGI IMG/M metagenome (GOLD analysis project Ga0308163, IMG submission 201037) | Phyllosphere microbial communities from UC Gill Tract Community Farm, Albany, California, United States - DLSLT.R1 | ecosystem: Host-associated > Plants > Phyllosphere > Unclassified | place: USA... | reverse complement strand
CCGTGGGCCCGCCGCCATCCGCCATCCATGGCGGGGGGCGGCTCTCGCGGCATCCATGCCGCTCGGCCCACTCCACGCCACCTGCGTTCAGCCTGCACCCAAGTCGCGTTTTGTGGTGTCTGGACTGACGCGCACAAGAGCAACGCGGGCTGGAGCTAACGCTCTTCGCATTTTTGATGCGTGCATCAATCTCCTCTGCGCCGCTCTTTACTGTAGGAGCGACCGGGGTGGCGTTCCACCTTGCCCGCGATCTGCCGGGAACCGGCAGCAAGACCTGTGCATGCGGTGTGTCTGGCATGATCGAGTCGCATGGTTTTGCTACCGCTGCGCGGCAGATCGTCCGAGTGCGGCCCAGAGCAAGCGCGCTCCTACGCCTTCGGCAGAATCAAAAGCAGAGCAGCAAGCTGCTCCTGCTCTTGCTCTCGCTTTTGATCCTCATATCGCGTACTTCCAGACACCACAAAACGCGACTTGGGTGCAGGCTGAACGCAGGCGGCGCGCAGTGGGCCGAGCGGCATGGATGCCGCGAGAGCCGCCCCCGGCCATGGATGGCCGATGGCGGCGGGCCCACGGAGCGTCGCCGGAGCGAAGGAACGACGACGAAGGAGTCGCCAAACCGGGAGTTCAGACCCTTGGTTACTTGGGGTTATCAAGTAACTCGCCGAAGGCGAAACAGGTCTGGCGCGAGCCAGAACCCAGTCGCCCCAACCGAAAAAACGGATCCACACGCGACCCAAAAGCCAGATAGCCTAAAACCTCAAAACCTTAAAACCTCAAAACGCCTCATGCCGAGGCAAACGCTGCGACAGCTCGTCCAGCAGCTTCTGCTCGCGCTTATCCTCCAGCGCACGCGCCTCATCAATGTACCGCTGCACCAGCTTGCGCAAACCCTCGACCCGCGCATACGCCTTCTGCCACTCACCGCGCGCTTTGTTCACATTGTTCTGATGCCAGGCCAGGCTCTGACGCTGCTGACTGACCGCCGTTTCCAGCTGATTGAGAAAGCGCTGATAGTTCATCAGCCACTGACCCGACACACCGTGCGCGCCCTTGTCGATCCACTGCTGCTGGTAGTCGGAACGAAACTTTTCCAGATCGCCCAGCTTCGTCTCCGCAAGCCGGACCTGCCCCTGAAAATGCCCCAGGCGCTGGACCGCGGCTTTCTCGGCTTTTTCGGCCATGTCCACCACCGGAGCGAGGCGGGCCGCGCGACTCTGCGTCATGACCTATCAGCTCCCACCCTGGGGATTGAAGATCTTCGCCAACTGAGCCTCGCTGCTCTGCATGCTCTCGTTGTCATGCAGGCCCTGACGCAGGTATTGCACCAACTGCGGCTGCAGGTTGATGGCGAGGTCGGTTTCGCGATCACCGCCCGCCACATACGCACCGACACTGATCAAATCGCGGCTCTGCTGATAACGCGACCACAACTGCTTGAAGTATTGCGCCTGAACCATGTGCTGCGGATCGACCACCGAGGGCATGACCCGGCTGATAGAGGCTTCGATATCGATGGCCGGGTAATGCCCTTCCTCGGCCAGACGCCGGGACAGCACGATGTGCCCGTCCAGCACACCCCGCGCCGAGTCGGCGATCGGGTCCTGCTGGTCGTCGCCTTCGGACAGTACGGTGTAGAACGCCGTGATCGAACCACCGCCCTTCTCGGCATTACCCGCACGCTCTACCAGCTTCGGCAGCTTGGCGAACACGGAAGGCGGATAACCCTTGGTCGCCGGAGGTTCGCCGATGGCCAACGCGATTTCCCGCTGGGCCTGGGCGAAACGGGTCAGGGAGTCCATCAGCAACAGGACGTTCTTGCCCTTGTCGCGAAAATATTCGGCAATGCGCGTGCAATACATGGCCGCGCGCAAACGCATCAGTGGCGCGTCGTCCGCAGGGGATGCCACGACCACCGAACGCTTGAGGCCTTCTTCGCCGAGGATGTGCTCGATGAATTCCTTCACCTCCCGGCCCCGTTCGCCGATCAGCCCGACGACGATGATGTCGGCTTCGGTGAAGCGGGTCATCATGCCGAGCAGCACACTCTTACCCACACCGGTACCTGCGAACAGGCCAAGACGCTGCCCGCGACCGACCGTCAACAATCCGTTGATGCAACGAATGCCCACGTCCAGCGGCACGCTGATCGGGTCACGCTTGAGCGGGTTAATGGTCGGGCCGTCCAGCGGCACCCAGTCCTCGGCCTTCATGCCACCTTTGCCGTCCAGTGGACGGCCGGCGCCGTCGAGCACGCGACCGAGCATGGTCATGCCCATCGGCAGACGTCCGGTGTCCGGCAACGGCACTACGCGCGCGCCCGGCGCGATTCCGGCGACGCTGCCCACCGGCATCAGAAACACCTTGCCGCCAGCAAAACCCATGACTTCGGCTTCGACTTCCACCGGATGATGACTGTCGTCGTTGATCACCACACAGCGGCTGCCCATGGCGGCGCGCAGGCCTTCGGCCTCAAGCGTCAGGCCGACCATGCGCAACAGGCGACCTTCGACCACCGGCTGTACCGGCAGCGCAATCGCGTCGGCGTAGGTGCTCAGACGCTTGCCGAAACTGGTGCGATCAAGACGCATCGGAAGCGTCCGCGTGCTTGTGCATCACTTCTTCGGCGCTTTTGATCGCCGCTTCCAGGTCGACACTGACGTCCGGCGCAGCCGGGTGCAGGGCCTGTTCGTGCAATTGATCGAACATCTTGGCGATCGCCACGCTCAGCCGGGTCTCGACGGTGGCGTCGATGCGGCTGTGTTCGGTTTCGACCCGGCAGCCGCCTGGCTGCAAGGTGTCGTCTTCAAGAATGCGCCAGCTTTCCTCGTGACGTTCACGCAGGGCTTTGACCTGGGCGAAGTCCTGGGAATTGACCAGAATGCGAACGTTGTTGGCGCCCATCGGCAGCAGGCGCAATGCGTCCTGCAGCACTTTGCCGATCTGGCTGGAGTCGGTCTTCAATTCGCGCTGGATCACTTCGCGAGCCAGATGCTCGACCAGTTGAATCATGGATTTTTCGATCTGCGCGTCCTGATCGGCGATGGGCTCGAACAGGTGCGTCATCAAGGTCTCAAGGCCCTCCAACTTGGCGGTCAAGGCGACTTCCGCCTCCTGCCGCACCTTGAGCTGGGTGCTGTGAAAACCTTCTTTCTCGCCGATGGCGAAACCCTCGTTGTAGGCGTCCTGACGGATGCTTTCCAACTCTTCCAGGGTCAGTGGCTGGACTTCTTCCAGCGGCACTTCTTCACTTTCGGCGAGCTCCGGCTCTTCAGCGACCGGTTCAGGCTCTGGCTCCGCCACCTGAGGATCGAAGCTGGGCAAGGCCCAGACATCCAATCCACGCAGGTCCTTGGCGCGGATGAGCTCGCTGGGTGCTTCTTTATCGGAGCTGAACATCGACTGCACCTACTGTTAAATCATTTCCTCGCCACCTTTGCCGCCGAGAACGATCTCCCCGGCCTCCGCCATACGACGGGCAATGGTGAGGATCTCTTTCTGAGCCGCTTCCACGTCGCTGACGCGAACCGGGCCTTTGGCTTCCAGATCGTCGCGCAGCAACTCGGCGGCACGCTTGGACATGTTCTTGAAAATCTTTTCCTTGATGGCGTCGTCCGACCCCTTCAAGGCCAGAACCAGCACATCGGAGGACACTTCGCGCAGCAAGGCTTGAATGCCACGGTCGTCGACGTCGGACAGGTTGTTGAAGACGAACATGAGGTCTTCGATCTGCGTCGACAGGTCTTCGTCCACTTCGCGGATGGAGTCCATGAGCTGGCCTTCGATCGAGCTGTCGAGGAAGTTCATGATGTCCGCAGCACGTTTGATACCACCCAGGGTCGTACGCGACGTGTTGGCGTTGCCCGAGAACTGCTTCTCGAGGATCTGGTTCAACTCTTTCAATGCCGCTGGCTGCACGGTGTTCAACGAGGAGACACGCAGGATGATGTCCAGGCGCACCTTGTGGTCGAAATGGCTCAGCACTTCACCGGCCTGGTCGGCGTCCAGATACGCAACGACGATGGCCTGAATCTGCGGGTGCTCGTAGCGAATGACGTCCGCCACCGCGCGCGGTTCCATCCACTTCAGGCTGTCCAGGCCGCTGGTGTTGCCGCCCAGCAGGATCCGGTCGATGAGGCCGTTGGCCTTGTCTTCGCCCAAGGCCTGGGTAAGCATTTTGCGAATGTAACCGTCCGAGCCGATGCCGACGCCGGTCTGGTCACCGATGACGTCGACGAACTCGCTCATCACTTGCTCGACCTGCTCGCGGTGCACATTGCGCATTTGCGCCATGGCCACGCCGACACGCTGAACCTCTTTAGGGCCCATGTGACGCAGCACCTGCGCAGCATCTGTCTCACCCAGGGTGAGCAGCAGGATGGCGGCCTTATCAACTCGGGTCATTTTGACCGCTGCAGCGCGACTATCACTCATCTGTGTTGATCCACTCTTTTACGACCTGAGCCACACGAGCCGGGTCTTCAGCCACCAGGCTCTTGATTGCGTTGAGCTGCGCGTCATAACCCTCGCTCGGGCTAGGCAGCAGAATGCTTTGCGGACCGCCCAGACTCACGCGGTCGTTCGCCAGTTCACCGTCCAGGCCGACCATGCCGCCCAGTTCGACGTCACCGTCACCGTGCTTGCTCTTCGGGTTGGTGATGTTGTTCAGCACCGGACGCAGCACACCGAACACCAGCACCAGGATGAACAGCACGCCCATGGCCTGTTTGACGATGTCCCAGAACCACGGTTGCGAGTAGAACGGAATGTCCGGAATCACTTCGCCGCGATCGGCCGAGAACGGCACGTTGATCACGCTGACGCTGTCACCACGGCTGGCGTCGAAGCCCACGGCGTCCTGCACCAGACGGGTAAAGCGTGCCAGCTGGTCGGCGGTCCACGGCACCATGGTGGTTTCACCGTTGGCCGCATTCACTTTCACCTGATCGTCCACGACCACCGCAACCGACAGGCGATTGATCTTGCCCTGCTGTTGCTTGGTGTGGCTGATCGAACGGTCCAGCTCGAAGTTCTTGGTCGACTGATTACGCTTGTCCGACGGGTACGGCGCCAGCATTGGCTGGCCGGTGGCCGGGTCCATGATCTGTTGACCGTTGGCGTCCAGCAATGGCTGGCCGGGAGCGATCGGGCCTGTGGCACCACCCGCACCGGCGGTCGCGTTCTGCGGCGCAGTCGCCGGGCCGGGTGGCTGGTTGCTCAGCGCACCCGGAACGCCTTGCGGACCGCTGCTGCTGGAGCGCTGTTCATTGGTGGTCTGCTCACTGCGCAAGGCAGGCTGGTCAGGGTTGAAGCTCTCAGCGGTGGATTCGACCGCACTGAAGTCTACGTCTGCCGAGACTTCAGCCTTGTAACGGTCATTGCCCAGCACCGGCTGCAGGATGTTCTGCACGCGTTGCGTCAGCATGCTCTCCATGCGACGGGTGTAGTCGAACTGCTTGCCGGCCATGGTCAGTTCGGAGTTCTCCGCCTGATCGGACAGCAGGTTGCCTTTCTGGTCGACCACGGTGACCTGGGACTTGGTCAGTTCCGGAACACTGGTTGCCACCAGGTTGACGATGGCCATGACCTGACCCGGCTCAAGGCTGCGACCGGCGTACATCTCCACCAGCACCGAAGCGGTGGGCTTACGATCGTCGCGAACGAACACCGAGCTTTTCGGAATCGCCAGGTGCACACGAGCGGCCTTGATGTTGTTCAGGCTGGAAATGGTGCGCGCCAGCTCGCCTTCCAGACCCCGACGATAACGCGTGGCTTCCATGAACTGGCTGGTGCCCAGCCCCTGGTCTTTGTCGAGGATCTCGAAGCCAACGTTGCCATCGGTCTGCGCGATGCCGGCACCGGCGAGCTTGATGCGCGCACGGGCCAGGTCATCGGACTTGACCAGCAGCGCACCGGAGTTGGGTTCGACGGTGTACGGAATGTCGGCCTGCGCCAACGTGTCCATGACCTGCTTGGTGTCCATCCCGGACAGACTGCCGTAAAGCGGCTTGTAGTCCGGCTGTTGCGACCAAAGCACGACGGCAAAACCAATCGCCACGCTCGCCGCCAGACCGACCATGAGGCCGACCTGCCGCAGCATGGTCATCTCGGACAGATTTTGCAGGAACGCCAAACCGAACATTGGCGGTTTGCTTCCTGTCGCACCCGTTTTGGCGGGTACGTTATCGGCGACGGCTTCAGCCATGACTTAGATCGTCCTCAAACCGGCATTTGCATAATGTCTTGGTACGCCTGAACCAGCTTGTTGCGTACCTGGGTCAGCGCCTGAAACGACACGCTGGCTTTCTGCGAGGAAATCATCACGTCGGTGAGATCCACGCCGCTCTTGCCCATCTCAAAGGCAGTCGCCAATTGGTTTGACGCTTGCTGGGTATCGTTGACCTTGTTCACCGCCATGCCGAGCATGTCGGAAAAGCTGGTCGCGCCCGCCTGCTCCGGCGCCTCGATAGCCTTGGGCTTGGCCATCGCATCCATTTGCATGGAGCGCATGTCCAACATCAAGCGATTAAATTCAACACCTTGGCTCATGGACTTCTCTCTCAAAGGGCCCGCAAATTTTTGACACGGATTTAGCGATTACCCATGTAGTAGCAACAACGGTGCCAGACCAATAGAGGCACAGTGCCAGCCTTCATGAAAGTATTGGGGTGGTTACACATGGGGAAGCAGAACTCGAAACGGTGTGAGCGAGCTTGCTCGCGAATACGTTGCGTCAGCCGACATTGCAGCGCCTGACATTGAACATTCGCGAACAAGCTCGCTCCCACTGGGAAAAGCAGCCATTCACTGGCATCGTCCGGATGCGGCCCAGACCAAGCGCGCTCCTACAGGCTAGCGTTCATTCAGGAAGCGAACAGATAACCCTCGACATCCATCCCGGCATCGCGCATCTGCGCCAGCTTGTAGCGCAAGGTACGCGGGCTGATACCCAGACGCTCGGCGGCTTCTTTACGGCGACCGCGCTCGGCCCGCAGGGTGTCGATGATCATCTGAAACTCACGACGCCTCAGGTCTTCACCCAATGCGCCGCCCGGATCGCCGCTGGACGTCTCGAACGACGAATCCATGACGCTGGAGGTTGTCGGCACCGCCGGCAAAACCTGTAGGACCGACGCAGGCGTCGGAAGGGATGCGAAGGTGATGGGGCCGGTCAAGCAAAAATCTTCCGCTTGAATCACCCCGCCCTGCTGCAGAATCAGCGCGCGCTGCACCGCATTGTCCAGTTCGCGCACGTTGCCCGGCCAGCTGTATCCGACTAGACACTTTTGCGCGTCAGCCGAAAGACGCACCGGCGCGTGCTTCATTTTATTGACATGTTTGGCCAGGAGACGCTCGGCCAGCGGCAAAATATCGGCGGGACGCTGACGCAGCGACTGCCACGCCAATGGAAATACCGACAGACGATAGAACAGGTCCTCACGGAAACGGCCTGCAGCCACCTCTCCCGCCAGATCGCGGTTGGTGGTCGCCAAGACACGAATGTCCAGTTCGATGGGCTTGCGCGCACCGACCCGCTCCACTTCCCGCTCCTGCAATACACGCAGTAGCTTGGCCTGCAAACCCATCGGCATTTCGGAGATTTCGTCGAGCAAAATGGTGCCGCCATCAGCCTGCTCGAATTTGCCGGGTTGGGCCGCGATGGCGCCGGTGAAGGAGCCCTTCTCGTGACCAAACAGCGTCGCTTCAAGCATATTGTCCGGGATCGCCGCGCAGTTGATGGCAATGAAGGGCTTCCCGGCACGAGGCGATTGCTGGTGAATAAAACGCGCCAGCACTTCTTTACCGGTTCCCGACTCGCCCGAAATCAACACCGTGGAGTCGCTCTTGGCCACGCGGCTCGCCAGGTTCAACAGTTGTATGCTGGCGGGCTCGACCGCAATCGGGCCCTCGCCGTCCGCAGGCCCAAGACGCCCGAGGGCGTGGCGTGCCACCAGCGCGAGCAATGCCTTGGGCTCGAACGGCTTGACCAGGTAATCGGAGGCGCCTTGACGCATCGCCTCGACCGCACGGTCCACCGCGCCATGCGCCGTCATCAGCAGCACAGGCAGCTGCGGGTAACGCGTTCGCAGCTGATTGAGTAATTGATGCCCGTCCATGCCGGGCATGTTGACGTCGCTGACCACCAGGCTGAACGACGCTTCGGCAGCGGCCAGAAGGGCCTCCTCCGCCGAACCGACCGCGTGGTAATCATGCCCCGCGAGCGTCAGGGTTTCGCCCAAGGCTTCGCGCAGTGAAGGGTCGTCCTCGACCAGCAATACCTTGATCGTCATGAGTCATCACCCATCGTGGTAACCGCTGCGCTGAGACCCGGAATCAGCGGCAAGGAAACGATGGCACAGGTACCGCGCCCCGGACGCGAACGAAATTGCACTTGTCCCTGGTGAGCCCGCGCAACGGCGGTGACCACGGCCAGACCCAGCCCGGTGCCCGTCGTCTTGGTGGTGAAAAATGGCTCACCGATGCGGGCCAACGCAGCAGCGTCAATGCCGCTGCCGTTGTCGCTGATACACAGACGCAGCGCATTGCCACGGCTGTACGCATGAATCTTGATGCGCGACCGACCGGCGCTCGCCTGCACCGCGTTTTCGATCAGATTGAGCAACGCGCCGACCAATGTGTCCCGGTTGCACAGCAATTCGCCATTGAGGTCATCGCACTGCCAACGCACTGCCGCATCACGCACGTGGGTCTGCGCGGCAGACTCAAGGGCACCGACCAGTTGACTGGGCGTGAGGCGGTCAGTCAGCGGCAACTCGCCGCGCGCGAACACCAGCATGTCGCGCACCTGATGTTCGAGTTCGTGCAGACGCTCTTTCAAACGGCCGGCGAAACGCTGCTGCGTTTCCACATTCAGCGCCTGTTCGGTCAAATGACTGGCGTAAATCATCGCGGCGGACAACGGCGTACGAATCTGATGCGCCAGCGAAGCGACCATGCGGCCCAGCGACGACAGACGCTCATGGCGCGCCAGCTGACTTTGCAGGTGACGGGTTTCAGTCAGGTCGTTGAGCAGCACGAGTTGGCCCGGTTCTGCATCGAGGGATCGGGTCGCAATCGACAGGCGACGACCGTCTTTCAGCGAGATCTCGTGACCATCGTCCTCTCGCGGCGCAAAGCAGCGCGCGATCACATGACGCCAAAGCATGCCGATCAGCGGCTCGCCCAGCAGATCGAGGGCTGCCGGGTTGGCCTCGCGAACCATGCCGTGAGCATCGATGACGATCACACCGCCCGGCAGCAGGTCGAGCAGGTTCTGCAGGCGGTTGGCCAGACGCTCTTTCTCGGCCAGCTCCTGCATCCGCTGAGCACTGACGACCGCCAGCTCACCCTTGAGCTCGGTGACCCGTGCCTCCAGCAAACTGTAGGAGTCAGTCAGTTGTGTCGACATCTGGTTGAACAGGGCAAATGCCTGCTCCAGCCCTTGACGACTTTCCACTTCCGGGGACGGCTGCACTTGCGAACCCGGTAAAACAGGTTCGGAAGACATCTGAGCGGCCTGGGGCATAGTGTTGATCTCTCGCGTGGCGAACCGTCAGTAAACGGTATGTTGCAAGAGACTTAGCAATCCTCGTGCCGAAAAAAAACCGCTGAAAAATCAGCGGTTTATTTTTAGCGCGTCAAACGAGTGTCAGTCGTCGACCTGATCATCGCCGTCGCGGCGGCTCATGCCGTATTTGCGCATCTTCTCCACCAGCGTGGTGCGGCGGATACGCAAGCGCTCGGCGGCGCGTGCCACGATACCGTTGGCATCGTCCAGCGCCTGCTGGATCAAGCCCTGTTCCAGACCCCCGAGGTAATCCTTCAGGTCCAGGCCTTCTGGCGGCAGCATTGCACTGTTGGCGAAGTTGGGCGTGTGACCGTTGATGGCCACGCGCTCTTCCAGATCGCTGCGCAGGCTGTCCACCAATTGCTCGTCTTCATCATCGACGTAGCGGAATTTCTTCGGCAGTTCGGCAACGCCAATCACACCGTAGGGGTGCATGATCGCCATGCGCTCCACCAGGTTGGCCAGCTCACGCACGTTGCCCGGCCAGCCGTGGCGGCACAGGGACATGATGGCGGCCGAGTTGAAGCGGATCGAACCGCGTTTTTCGTGCTCCATGCGCGAAATCAGCTCGTTCATCAGCAACGGGATGTCTTCCACGCGCTCACGCAACGGCGCCATTTCGATTGGGAACACGTTCAGGCGGTAATACAGGTCTTCTCGGAAACCACCGGTCTCGATCATGTCTTCAAGGTTTTTGTGGGTCGCTGCAATGATCCGCACATCGACGCTCTGGGTCTTGTTGCTGCCCACGCGCTCAAAGGTGCGTTCCTGCAGAACACGCAGCAACTTGACCTGCATCGGTAACGGCATGTCACCGATTTCATCGAGGAACAGCGTGCCACCGTTGGCCAGCTCAAAGCGCCCTGCCCGGCTGGTGATCGCACCGGTGAATGCACCTTTCTCGTGGCCGAACAATTCGCTTTCCAGCAGCTCCGCGGGAATCGCGCCGCAGTTGACGGGCACGAACGGCGCATCGCGACGTTTTGAATGGTAGTGAAGGTTACGTGCAACCACTTCCTTGCCGGTGCCCGACTCGCCCAGAATCAACACGCTGGCGTCGGTGTCGGCCACTTGCTGCATCATCTGGCGCACGTGCTGGATAGCACGGCTGGTGCCAACCAGGCTACGGAACAGGTTGGGTTCACGCTGACGACCCCGCTCACGGGCCTGATCGTACATTTCACGATAGACCTGGGCGCGGTGCAGGGAGTCCAGCAATTTGCTGTAGCTGGGCGGCATCTCGACGGTGGACAACACGCGTCGGCGAAGGTCTTCGGCCAGCTCGGCAGAAGAATTTTCGCCCATCAGCAAGACAGGAAGGAACTCATCCCATGCAGCGACGGTCTTAAGCAGCCCTTGAAGACTGCCCGGCGAATTCACCGAGCCGACCAGCACGCAGAGGACTTCTCGAGTGGAGGTCAAAGAACCCACGACTTGCTGCCAGTCAGTGCTGGAGCAGGAGAGGTTCTCATCGCCGAGAAAATTCAGAATCACCGCCATGTCACGGCGGCGCTGGCTATCGTCATCGATCAGCAGAATCTTGATTTCACGCCACATGCAATAGCAACTTCCCTAGTCAACTCGATGCCCATCAGGGGCAAGCTTGGCATTTGTACTGTCCGCAGGACGCTACATCAACCAGAAATTAGTGAACATCACTAGTTAAGTCAAAAAACCGTACACAGTCAATTTTATGGCGCACAAATTTTTCAGATCAACCCAGCGTCAACCAAACAGATGGTAAACCTTTGCAGCGCTTTTCGCTCGCTGGATCTGCGACATTTCATCGACAATTGCCTGACGCTCCCCCGCAGCGATATCGATCAGCTGCCGATACACGCCCAATAACTCTTCCAGATTGCTGCGCACCTCAGGCTCGTCGTCAGTCGCCTCGCGGATGACTTCGTCGACGCAGGCACGGCAGGCCAGATCGAGCTTGCCGATTGCCTCCCAGTCTCGCTCGGCGAGGGCATCGACCAAAGCTTCGCGCGTTTCTTCGATTCGCTTGAGTGCAGCACTCATGGTTATCTCCTTACAGCGCTTGCTGCTGATCGCCAATCGCGTCCCAACCTTCCTTCACGGTCGTCAACAAACCGCTGACTTCGTCTAGGATTTTAGGGTCGGTCTTGATGTTGGCTTCCGCCAGACGCTTCATCATGTACACATACAGGTTGTCGACATGGGCCAGGGCCTCTGCCTGCTTCTCCATGTCCAGCCCTTCACGCAGACCACCCACGATCTCGATGGCCTTGCCAATCAACGTACCCTTGGCGGCCACGTCCTTGCGTTCGATCGCACCTTTGGCCTGGGCGATACGGTCCAGTCCCGCTTCCATCAGCATTTGCACAAGCCGGTGCGGTGTGGCCACGGCGGTCTGTGCGTGTGAATTGACCTTCTGATACTGCCGAAGGGCTGCCATCCGGTTCATGTACTTACCTCACACAACTCGAAGTTTCTATATTCAGGGTATCGACACGGCCTTGAGAAACTTTAAGGCCAGATGCCAAAAACCCGGCACTGGGCCGGGTTTGGGTAGCTCAGCTAAACATCAGCTCGACTTCTGAGCGTTCAGCGTGTCAAAGAACGACGTGATGCTGGATGCAGAGGCCTTCAACTGCCCGACCAGCAGGTCCATGGCGTTGTACTTGGCCGTCAGCGTAGCGGTCAACGTCGTGACGCGCAGGTCGAGCGCAGCCTGCTGATCCAGCAGATCGTTTTGCTGAGTGTTCAGGCTCGTTTTACGGGTATCGAACATACCACCGGTCTGGGTAAACGGGTCCAGTGCTGCGTTCATACGCGCGACCAAGCCGTTGGTGTCGTTGGTGCCGCTGAACATCTGCTGCACATCGCCACCCAGCCCCTTGTCCATCGCCGCCTTGAACTGAGTGTCGTTCAGCGACAACGTACCGTCGGTCTGCGAGGTCGAAATACCCAACTGCGACAATACCGACAGGTCACCGGCTGCGCCCGTGGTCACCAGTTCATTGCGCATGGCCGACAAAATCGAGCGCGGCATCGAGTCACCCGTCAGCGCCGCAGGGGTCACGGTCGCGCCGGTGGTCGGGTCAGGTGTGCTGCTGATGGTGGCTTTGGTCACGGTCGACACAGCGGAAACCACCGCGTTGTAGGCGGTGATGAACGACTGCAGCGATGTCTTCAGCCCGTCGCTGTTGGTGGCGACGTTGACGGTCGAAGTACCCTGGCCGACCAACGTCATAGTGACGCCACCCAGCGTGGAATCCAGTGTATTGCTCTTACTGGTGACAGGCAGTCCGTTAATAGTTAGTGCCGCACTCACCGCTTTAGCACCGATATAACCGGCCGATGTAGCAGAACCGGTTGAAAGCGGGGTATTAGCGGCAATGGTAAAACCAGTGATGCTGCTGGTGGTGGTTATGTCAGAGCCCGCGCCTGTCGCACTCGAACCCAGCACAAGGCGCGAGCCGTTGGCGTCGGTAATGATGTTCGCACTGATCTTGGTACTGTCGGAGCCGGCGTTGATCTGCTTGACGACCGAAGACAGCGTTGCGCCCGCAGGAATTGCATAACTCGTGGAAATGCCATTTTGAGTGATGGTCAGGTTACCACTCGGAATGGCACTGTCTGCGCCGCCGGAAAAGGCAGCAGTGGCAACACTTGAACTGGTTGCGATATTGCCGACGACCACGGTGTAGTTACCGGGTACAGCATTGTTGTCGGATTTGACGGTCAGCTTGGTTTCGTCGGACGACTTGGCGGCGTAACCGTTGAACGCAGGGTTAGTCGTATCGCTCAGGTTCTTCAATGCGGTCTGAAATGCAGCCACAGCCGACTGCAGGGTACCGATCCCGGACAGTTTGGTGGTGACCAGCTTGGTCTGGGTGGTGATCTGCGTCTGTTTGGCCAGCTTGTCAGCATTGACCAGGGCATTAACGATATCCCCGATAGCAAGCCCGGAACCGAGGCCTGTGGATGGGGTAATTGGACTCGCCATGTGTGTCTCCCTTCAGTTTGAGTCGGTCTTTTGACGATTACCTAGCTCAAAAGTACCGCGTTCACGTTTCATGCCACTTACACTTTTGCGTCGAACAACAGGCTGTGAGCACTCTGCAGGCTGTCCGCAATTTTCAAGGCTTCTGCCGACGGCAACTGCCGCACCACTTCACCCGTTTCGCTGGCAATCACTTTCACGATGACTTTTCCGGATGCCTCGTCGATCGAGAACTCCAGATTGCGCCGTACCGACTGAACGAATTTTTCGATTTCCTGCACTGCGGCTTTCAACGCCTCGGGGTCTTCTTTGGAAGGTGAGTCTTTACTGGTAGATGTGTCTGCCTTCACGGCGGCTGCCGGAGCAGAAACAGCTTGAGGCGCGACAGCCGGCTTTTCCGCGACGACAGGTACCGGTTGCACAGCAGCATAAGACAAGTTCAGCTTGGCGCTCATGTCCATGTCCACGACCTCTTAAAAGTAAAAAAGCGGGAGAGTACGCAAGCACACTCCCCCGCTAAAACTCATTCCGATATTACTGAAGCAGTTTCAGTACAGCGGAAGGCAGTTGGTTAGCCTGGGCCAGAACAGCGGTGGAAGCCTGTTGCAGAGTCTGCTGCTTGGTCAGGTTAGCGGTTTCAGCTGCGAAGTCGGTGTCTTGTACACGGCCTTGTGCAGCAGTGGTGTTTTCCACGATGTTCTGCAGGTTGGAGATGGTGCTCGACAGACGGTTTTGAGCAGCACCCAGGTCAGCACGGGTAGCACCGATTTTCGCGATTGCAGCGTCGATCGCAGTGATCGCGTTGTCAGCAGCACCGGCGAAAGTCGCACTGGTGCCGGAGATCGCGATGGTGCCGCTGCCTGCGGACAGGGAAGCGGAGTCAAACTTGCTGCTCAGCACGATGTCGATGTGGTTGGCAGAACCGGTGTCTGCACCGACTTGCAGGGTCATGGTGCCAGCGGAACCGTCCAGCAGGTTTTTGCCGTTCAGGTTGGTCGAACCAGCAGTACGGTCCAGTTCCGACTGCATTTGAACGAATTCTTTTTGCAGTGCGTCACGGTCGGCCGAGCTGTTGGTACCGTTACGTGCCTGTACAGCCAGTTCACGCATACGCTGCAGAATGTTGGTCGACTCTTGCAGAGCGCCTTCAGCGGTCTGAGCGATCGAGATACCGTCGTTGGCGTTCTTGATGGCTACGGTTTGACCACGGATTTGCGAAGTTTCGCGAGTCGCGATCTGCAGGCCGGCGGCGTCGTCTTTAGCGCTGTTGATTTTCAGACCGGAGGACAGACGGGTCATCGAGGTCGACAGAGCGTCCGAAGCACGGCCCAGGTTCTTCTGAACGGCCAGGGAAGTAGTGTTGGTGTTTACTGTTAAAGCCATGATGAATTCCTCGTTGGTTGGGTGCTGCGGCTATCCGGCCCTGGCAACCGCCGGGTGTGGCCTAGAGAACCTTCGTAATGTTTATCGTCGTATCTGCAAGGAGCTTGAGGGGCATTTGAAAAATTTTTTGCCACCAGAGCGCCACCCCTGCTTTTGACGGGGGTTACACAGCGTTTCGGCCCGCTCCCCACAAGCTTTAATCGACGCAACAACCCATTGATTCACAACGATTTATAAACCGGATACGCCTTTCGACGTATCCGGTTCCGAGGCAGGCTATCGAGAAAGAAAGGTCACTGAAGCAGCTTCAACACCGCTGCCGGCAGCTGATTGGCCTGTGCCAGAACGGCGGTCGAGGCCTGCTGGAGGGTCTGTTGCTTGGTGAGCTCAGCGGTTTCGGCAGCGAAATCGACATCTTCGATGCGACCTCGCGAAGCCGTGACGTTTTCAACGATGTTCATGATGTTGGCAACGGTTGTCGTCAGACGATTTTGCTTAGCGCCCAGTTCAGCCATTGCTCCGGTGACCTTGGCAATCGCGACGTCAATCTGGTTGACCGCCTCGTCGATATTTTTGTTAGCCACAGCCGCCTCCAAAGCAAGCTCCTCTTTCGTAGGATTGAGCGGGTCTACCCTGGCTACGCCTTCGTAGATCCCGGTGCCATCAATTTTTGGAGTCAAATCCTCGCCCGCAGTGATCGCCCTCATCCCTACGACGGGAGGAGTCGCTGGCGTCGTTCCGGTGGCAGCGACGCCCAACACAGCGGTCACTGCTGCCTGATCCGCGGGGGCTTGGAAGAGCGATTTAGCAGAAAAGTCCTGATCCAATACGATTTGAATTTCTTCCTGCACCCCAACATTGGCCCCTACATGAAACGTCAAGACCCCCGCTTTTCCATTGAGGAGACTGAGATCCTTACCAAACTTGGTGCTTTCGCTCAGCCGCGTTAACTCCTCCGCTCTTTGTTCAAACTCTTTATGCGACGCCGCGCGGTCAGAGGCCGTATTTGTCCCGTTCTTGGACTGAACCGCCAGGTCTCGCATCCGCTGAAGGGTATTCAATGTTTGAGACAGAGCGCCTTCGGTCGTCTGAATGACTGACATCGCGTCGTTGGCATTCCTGGACGCTACGGTTAGCCCTCGGATTTGAGTGGTTAGCCGACTTGCGATCTGCATGCCGGCTGCATCATCAGCCGCGCTATTGATACGAAGCCCGGAGGTCAAGCGAGTCATAGCGGAGCTCAGGGAGTCGGAGGACTTATTCAAATTCCGCTGAACAGTGAGCGACGCGATATTGGTATTAACGGTTAAAGCCATCTTGAATTCCCTCGTTGATAGAAACGGCAGGTTTTCAAAAAGCGGGGAAGTCCATTTCTCCCGGAAAACCTACAACTTCGTTATCGACAACGAGCGATATCACGTTAGCCCGAAAACTGAATTCTCAGAATACCCACCCTACATATGTAGGGCGCAAAAAACCGTTTACCTCAAGGCAAGACTGGGAAAACTGTAAAGCCGTATCTCTCTTAAATAAATTTTCAAAAATTCTTTTCATTATCACTTAATCCCTCCGAACGCTCTCATTCCATCTCTACGTAAATTCTCAAAGGAGAAAGCTCCTACATCCCAATAGGAAGTTTCCGCCTTGCCCTTCTTCAGCAAAAACGCTTACGTCAGGTCGTGAAGATAAATATTCACAAAACAAAAATAACTAACAAAAGAAACCAATATATGAAAACACGAACTCTACTGACTCTCACCACTCTAACCTTATTTCTACAGGGTGCCACCGCGCACGCAACAGACGTTGAAGTGCATATTCAAAATCTGTCTGGAGAAACGATCAAAACTTCTCAGCAGGGCTTCCCGTCTATATTGCTTCCCGGACAAAGTGAGTCAGTCACCCTGAATTTCCCTGACACCGGCAGCCATGTGAACGTCACCTACACTTCCACTTCCGGAAAAACGTGTAACTTTCAAGGTCGACACACCATGTTTGGAGAGTACAACGTACGAAGGGAAAAGGAAGCTATCGGATCTGCGAGCTACAACAACTGCGGTGCTACCCTAAACGTTCGAAAATGGTCAAGACCCTACGATTACCGCCTCGGCTTCTGGATGACCAACTAAGCGACTTGAAAACCCTAATATAGGACGATCAGCCATCAACCTGCATTAATTCACGTAAATTGCCGATCAGTGTAGTAACTAGCACTGCACTGATCGTCACCTCACCGCCAATCCCGATGTCACTTTCAGAAACTTTACTTCCAGCCAATCCGCCACGCCAATCCAGTCCCGTCGTTCATGGAAGTACTCAGGGCATCACTGGTGCGTTGAGTTTTGTCTGAATAGACAACGACGTCACATTGGTATTAACGGTCAAAGCCATCTTGAATTCCCTCGTTGATAGAAACGGCAGGTTTTCAAAAAGCGGGGAAGTCCATTTCTCCCGAAAAACCTACAGTTTCGTTATCGACAATGCGCTTGATGGCTTTGAGCAAGAAACTGACAACTTAGTCACACGCTTTGTTTGCCACCCCAACAATTGCAGGGAGTCAAGACAACCTAATCAACTGATCCACAAAGGCCTTTTAATTTATTAAAATCTTTTATAAAAAAATACCGACAATCATACCCATTATCTGATTGTGCCTCCAGACAAACATCGATAACCCGGCACTGGAACTACAATCAAAGAAATGTCCGACACTCGTTAAGGAAACACCTGCATTAACGCCCGATGGAAATGCAGGGTTCAATCAGCCTCGGTGATGGAGCAGGGAGAAACTCAGCCCAGCCGAGCAATCAAAGCCTGAAAAAGTCTTCAATGATCCGCCGCTTGGCCGGCTTCTGGATCAGTGCCTGCCCTGCTCCAAAGACCAGAGAATTGGCGGCAATGTCCTGGTTGATCACGCTGACGCCCTGAGCGATCACTGCGCCCTTGCCAATGTGGCAGGCACCGATCACGGCCGCGTTCGGGTAGAGGAGCACGCCTTCTTCCAGCACAGGCGCGACACCGTGGTTTTTACCGACGGTGACGTTCTGGGAAACCAGTAAGTAATTGGAGTAGGTGGCTTTTGCGAATACGATCCCGGTGCTGTGACCAATGAGAAAGATATCTGGCATGTTGATTTCATAAAACAGGTCCAGCCCGTTGAGCATTTTATTGAGCAGGAACAGCTTGGTGGGTACCTCAGTGTCGCCGCTGTCACGCCAGATGGTATTCGCCAGATAATAAAGGTACTGACAATACTGCGAAGAATGGAGGTAGCTGAACTCATCTGGCGCCCACGCTTTAACCGCATTGAAGCAAACCTGCACCCGCATCAGCGCCTCATCCAGATAGCGGTCGATAAGGCTGCGCACTTGCTGGTCTCGCCCGTCGGGCAATGCGTGTGCGATCTGACGGCAGGTGTAATCCAGCAACCCGTCGCGGCCCAGTACAGGAATGTTCAGCTTGGCGTTCATAAATGTATTCCAAAAAATGACGAATGCCTGCCGCCCGCTATCTTACGCTCAGACCATCGCGGTCAGCTCGTACTCCAGCGCATCGGCGACACCCAGCCAGTCTTGGCGCTCCTGGCTCTGCAGGATTGCGCTCATGATTCGGGCCAGATGAGCCTGATCCTCTTGCGAGCGGGCAACAAACAACGGTACGAGGATGTCGATGATATCGACCATTTTCAGCGCGGCTTCAATGTCACGTCCCAGCCGGAACAGGTGAGCGCAGTGCAGGGCATCGGTGATGACCGGGTGATTGACGTTCATGGCGCGGTCCACTCTGGATCGAAATTGGTACCGGCGATCAGGGCACCGTCACGGCTGGTGTTGAGGAACGTCACCTCGGGATGCTGGGAGATGTAGCGCTCCAACTCGATGAGGTAACTGCGAAAATTGAGCTGTGTCTTGACCTTGTTGCCGCGTCCGTCACGCACCCAGTGCCTGGCGATGCTCATCTCGGGCCCCAGTTCGCCGTCCTGCCAGCCGGTGTGAGTCTTGTCGCCGGGAAAGGCAAAATCGGCGCCGAACAGGGTAATGCGTGAGGCTCCCATTTTTACCGCCAGGTCGATGGCGGGATGAATCACGCTACCGGCCACATACAGCTGAGCCTTGGGGATGGCCTGTCGAATATCGGCGTACATGGGGCTTGATGAATAACCGACATAACGCGGCCCTCGCCAGGCGTTAAGCAGACTGGCGTCCAGGCGCGGCAGGTAGACCAGCGGAATGTTCTCGCTTTCGGCGGGCGGGAGGTGACGCTCGGTGATGTTGTGGTCGATGCTGACCACGAAATCAGGCGATATGCCCAGCCGACGTAACGGCCAGAATGCCGTGTCCACACAGATAAACAGCGGTCGCTCGTCCTTCTCGCTCACCTGCTGCAGGCGCGGCAAGTGCTGCTGCAAGCTCGGGCCGGTGGCAATCACAAACACATCGCGTCCCGGTTGAGTGCCGAACAGATCACCAACGTCGGTATCACGTTGCAGCAGCGCCCTGCCCTGTTCGAGCCGGTGAATGTTTTCGGGATTGTCCAGCGAGAATTCGCGGTTGTTGAAGCTCAGGTGAATTTCACTCACCAGACGGTCGCGGATTCGAGCGCTGCTGTCTTGTGCAAGCACCAGTTCGGCGGGCAACGCGAAAAACGGCAACTGGATTTCGCTGCGTGCGTCAGCGTACGCCAGCACCACACGCGGATCACTCAGCCAGCCATCTTGCTCAAGCAGGCGCAACACCAGCGCCCAGAGTGCGCCGTTGAGAATGTAGACGTGCAAACGCTGAAGATCCTGCGAGCCCAGCAAGACGCGCTGCAGATCCCCAAGCCCTGTGCCGTACACATGGATCTCGGCACTGTCAGCGGGCAGGCTCGCCGCTTGCAACCGCGCCTCCGCTACCCGGTCGTGACGGCTGGTGAGTTGAATGCCGGCAATGCTGAGGGTCGAACCCTGGCCTTCGAGCAATTGCGCAGGCACCGCGTCAGCATCTTCGGCCAGCAGGCGTTGAGCGACCAGGGGCCAGCGTTGCTCGATAACCGCAAGATTGCCTTGGAAAATCTCGTTCATGACGCCGTCCTTATCAAACGAGAGAAATAAAAACGGCGACGTGGAAATCCGCGTCGCCGTTTTCAGTGACTCAGGGTCAAGGACGATAAATGATCGCCGAACCCCAGGACAAGCCTACGCCGAAACCACTGAGTGCCACGCGCTTCCAGGCCGCGTTGAGCACGTGTTTTTCCAGCAGCAGCGGAATGCTCGACGACACGGTGTTGCCCGTCTCAAGCATGTCCTTGACGAACTTCTCGGGCGAGCTGCCTTCTTCGAAACGACGGGCCACTGCGTCGACAATCGCGGCGCTGCCCTGGTGGATACAGAACGCGTCGATGTCCGTCGATTGCAGACCCGAATCGGTGAGCAGCTCGTTCAAATGCGCCGGAACCTTGACCAGCGCGAAGTTGAACACCTGACGGCCGTTCATGAAGAAAGCGCCGTCGGTGGTCTTGAGGAACTCTGCGCCACCGCCGTCGGTGCCGAACTTGGATTTGCCCAGTTGCCACGGCGCGCCGTCGCACATCCAGGTGGCGGTCGCGGCGTCGCCGAACAGCATGGTGGTATTGCGGTCTTCGGGGTCGACGATCTTCGAATAAGGGTCAGCGGTGATCAGCAGGCCGTTTTTCAGGCCAGTGGCTTCCATGAAGCCTTTAAGGGCGTAGATACCGTAAACGTAACCCGAGCAACCCAACGAAATGTCGAAGGCCGCCACATGGGTCGGCAGACCGAGTTTGTGTTGAACGATGGCTGCGGTGTGCGGCAGGCCTTCTTCGTCACCGTTCTGGGTGACCACGATCACCGCATCAATGGCGTCGCGCGAAAGCTCAGGGTTGTTGGCGAACAACTGGTTGGCCGCTTCGACGCACAGGTCGGAGGTCTCCTGAGCATCGTCCTTGCGTGGCAGAAAAGCAGAACCGATCTTGCCGAGGATGAAGTCTTCATCCTTCCCGAATTTGGCACCCTGCGCGTAATTGTCAACGCCGGCTGCTGGCACGTAACTCGCTATGCTTTTAATGCCAATCATCATGGCTTCCCAATCAAAAACTGCTGAACATCGCCCGTCGCCCAAAGGCGAGGCATTGAAAATCCGGGGCTTGAAGCCGAAAAAAAAGGCAACCGGAAGACTCTGGCGGCTTCAGAAAGTCTCTGAAATCAGCCTGATGCCTTCATCGCCTGCAAGCACGATACAGTGAAGATGCCCGTTATGACTCACAGGTCACCAAAAGTTTTACAAGCTTTTAGCTGACCGATGGGTCCGGTGCAAGGGTCGATTGCCTTTCAGACAGGGAATAGACATGAAGGCGTCACTGATTCGATCCCGATCAAAGAGGCGATTTTGGTGCAGGCAGCGTTTGGACACATGCGTTGGATCAGTCAACATCATCGGTGTTTGAACCATCGCATTCGTCCGAAGTGCGGCCCAGACCCTCGTAACCTCGGACTGCTCCTACACGTATGGCGTCGTGCCGAGAGACGAATGCGATGGAGCGTTGACATCCTCAGTGCCTGACACACCGCGTTCCTAGCCAATCGCGTCCCAACTCAGCGCTGTGCCACGCGTGAGGGCGTGACGAGCGATGCGGCCGAGGACGCTGTCAATGTGTTTGGGTGCCAGCCCCAGACCGGGTCGGATTGCGCGGACGTTGTCTTTGCTGAAGGCCTCGCCCTCTGCAATGTCCCGCACTACGTAGAGCGAGCGACGGAACACCAGCGATTTCAGTTCCGCTTGGGTCGCGCCGTATTGCACGCGGCCCAGGCCTTGCCAGGCTCGCTCGGTTTCGATGACCAGGCTGGCCATTTCCGCAGGCTCCAGCGAAAAGCTCGCATCGACGCCGCCGTCGGCACGGTCCAGGGTGAAGTGTTTTTCGATGACCGTCGCCCCCATCGCGACCGCCGCGACGGACACGCCGACGCCCATGGTGTGATCGGATAGTCCGACCTGACAGCCAAACAATCCCGCCAGATGCGGAATCGTCCGAATGTGGCTGTTTTCTGGCGATGCCGGGTAGGTGCTGGTGCATTTGAGCAATACCAGGTCCTTGCACCCGGCCTCGCGGGCGGCACGCACGCTTTCGTCGAGCTCGGCGATGCTGGCCATGCCGGTGGAGATGATCATCGGCTTGCCGGTGGCCGCCACCTTACGGATCAGCGGGATGTCGGTGTTCTCGAAACTGGCGATCTTGTAAGCCGGCACGTCAAGGCTTTCAAGAAAGTCCACGGCGCTTTCATCAAACGGGGTGGAAAACGCCAGCAAACCCAGCTCCGTGGCGCGGGCGAAGATCGGCGCATGCCACTCCCAAGGGGTGTGGGCTTGCTCATACAGCGCGTACAAGGACGAACCTGCCCACAGGCTGTTCGGGTCCTTGATGAAGAACTCACCCTCGGCGATGTCCAGGGTCATGGTGTCCGCGGTGTAGGTCTGCAACTTGAGCGCGTGCGCGCCGGCCTTCGCGGCGGCTTCAACAATGCGCAGTGCCTGATCCAGCGACTGGTTATGGTTGCCGCTCATTTCCGCGATGACGAACGGCGCCGAGTCCGGGCCGATGGTTCTGGAACCGATCTTGAAACTATTCATCGTTGAGCACTCGCTGAAAATGACGCTCGGCCTGGGCGTACCCGGCCTTCTGAAAAAGAGAAACGGACACGGCGTTGTCAGCCAGCACCTGCGCCTTAATGAGACGGATATCCAGCCAGTGGCGTCGCAGAAAGCGCTCGCCACTGGTCAGTAACACCTGCCCCCAACCCACACCGGCGTGGCCTTCGAACAGATAGATCGACACCTCGACGCTGTCCCCTTCACGGTCGTAACGCACCATGCCGACCGGCCCTTGTGAGGTATCGCCGATCAGGATCAATCGCTGTTGATTCTCAAGGCTGCTCGCAAGCCAGGCGACATGGCTGTCCCAGTCGATGAGATCGCGGTTGAAGGCCCACTGCCGGACATGCGCAGCATTGCGCCCTTCAAACAGCAACGTGGCGTCCCGTTCGGTGGCCGGACGCAGCGCCAGGACCGGCGCTGCCAGTGCGACCGCGACACGTTGCGCGCCCTTGCCGTCCACCAGCGCCCGTGAACGCTCGGCAAGACTCTGGCGCAATTCGCGGTTGTGCCGCAGCACCGCGACAGCGTCGACCAGCCGTTGCGGATCGAGGGTGTCATGCGCGCCGAGGTAAAGATGGCCGCCGGCTTGCGCCAGTAATTGCGCATTGAGTTGCTGGTTGTGGGCGACGGTAATACAGATCGTCGGCAACCCCAACGCTGCGCGCTCCCACGTGGTGCCGCCACCCGCACCGATGAACAGATCGGCCTGCCGCATCAAGCCAGAAAAATCGCTCACCAACGTGTGCAAACGCCAGTTCGGATGCGCCTTGGCCAGTGCGCTCATGGCTTCCCATTCGGGATTGTGCAGCCCTGCGACGAAATCTACCTGCAGATCGTTGAAGTCCTGTAGCGCCAGCATCGTCGCGTACACCTGACGCGCCGCATCGAAGCCACCGAAATTGACCATAACCCGTTCAACACGCGGTTTGATGCCGATCGGCTCGCACTGAAACTCATCCCGCAGCAACGCAAAACGTGGCCCCAGGAAGGTCTTGCAGTCGTCATCAAGCCATTGCGCGTAAGGATGATTCTGCGCCTGCGCGGAATAGTTCTGATCCAGCAGCACGTCCACCGCATGGGGACGGTTGGCGAGATCGTCAATCGCCATCAGGTGATCGGCGAACCGGCGAGCGGCCCTCTCCCATCGCGCATCCAGCCCGTAGTGATCGACAACCAGCCAGTCGAAACGTTGCTGGTCGCCCAGCGCACTCGCCAGCGCATCGATATCGGCCTGCCACGGCAAACACGCATCGATGCCAGCGCCAGACGCCTCCTGCGGGTAACGCTCCGGCAACCCGAGGGCGAGATACCCTTGATCGCTCAGACGCTGAAGCAGGTGCCCCGGCAATTGCCGACAGGCGAATACCACCTCCGCGCCATCCTTGCGCAAGGCATTGGCCAGCGTCAGACAGCGCGCGACATGGCCGCTGCCGATGGCCATCGACGCGTCGGCCCGAATCAACACCCTCACGGCTCCAGTTCTCCGCCCGCCTTGAGCGCCGCATACAGGTATTCAGCGCGCACCCAGTCTTCCTCGTTGTCGATGTCCTGAACCAGATGTCGAGGCAAAATCACCGGCAGACTCTGCGACGAAAAAATCACATCACCACGCAACCACGCGTCGCTGCGACCCCAGTAGAACTGCCCCGCGTCTTGATAGGCTGCGGGCAAGTCCTGGGAGCGCACGTGGCGGTATTCGGGGTGCATGGAGTCCAGGCTGCCATCGTCTTTGATCAGCAGCGCCCGTTGAATCGGGAAACCAAAACCACAGACGGAAAAGGCATAGGATTTATCAGGCGCCGCTTGCAAGGCCAGAAAGCCCTGACGCAAAAAGCGGGCTTGCAGCAGCGGCGCAGTCGCGTAGAGGCAACAGGTGAAATCGTAGCGTTGATCCAGCGTTTGGATGGCATGTTGAATCACCGCCGCCGTGCCGGTGTAGGCATCGGCCAGGTCGGCAGGCCGCAGAAACGGCACGTCTGCACCTTGGGCACGCGCCACGTCAGCAATTTCATCGTCGTCGGTGCTGACCACAACGCGTTCGAACAGCCCGCTGGTCAGGGCCTTGCGAATCGACCCGACGATCATAGGTTCGCCGTTGAACAGCTTCAGATTCTTGCGAGGAATCCGTTGACTGCCGCCGCGCGCCGGAATGATCGCCACTGCGCTCATGGACGTTTTTCCAGCAGGAACCAAGTGATGTCGTCCACTGGAAACTGCGGATCGCGGTGATAACCGAAGCCGTAATCCAGCAGCTGCAGATCGGCAAAACGATCGAGCATCTCGCCCGCAAAATCACGCTTGAACAGCTTGCCGCTGTTACCGCGATAGGCCACTTCCACCGGCGCCGGGTTGTAATACTCGGCGAGCAATACATAGCGTGAACTGAGGTGGTACAGCTGGTCGTACGCTTTGCTTAGCAGCTCCGGCGCCAAGTGAATCAGCACGCCCTTGCTAAGGGTCAAGTCATAGCGACGCTCACGCGGGAAGTCGAACAGCGAACCTGGCCAGATGTGGCCAATGTTCAGCGATTTCGCCTGTGCGTAAGCCTTCGCGTTGATTTCAACACCGTTGAATTCACAGGTCGGCAGCAATTGACTCAACGCCAGCAAGTTGTTGCCGGTGTTGGTTCCCAGTTCAAGCACACTCTTGAGCCCGTGCGCGCGCCCCAGCGCCTTGGCAAACAGCGCGACGTTGGCCGACACCAACGCATGCCCTTGATTGCGTTCCACGTACTGATCGCCGAAATCGCCTTGCCAGAATTGTTCTTGTTCAGTCAGATCACGCATGTCTTGCGTCCGTCGATTCAGAAACGATCCCATCAGAAACGACTAATAGCCGCTTGAGCTGATCGATCACATAGTCTTGTTGCGCATCGGTCATCGCCGGGAACAGCGGCAGACTGATAGCTTGCGCGTAATAGGCTTCCGCCTCGGGGAAGTCACCCGCCACAAACCCCAGGTCCCGATAGTACGGCTGCAGATGCACCGGGATGTAATGCACGTTGACGCCGATGCCCGCCGCACGCAAGCCTTCGAACACCTGCCGATGGCCGAGGGTCAGACGCTCGGTCTGAAGACGCACGACGTAAAGATGCCACGCCGACTCGGCCTCGGCTTGCAACGTCGGCAGGGTGAGCGGCAGATCGGCAAGCAGGCGTTGATAGCGCGCCACGAGTTCGCGACGACGGGCCAGAAACCCCTCGAGCTTGTTCAACTGCGACAAACCCAGCGCGGCCTGCATGTCCGTCATGCGGTAATTGAAGCCCAACTCGATTTGCTGGTAATACCACGGCCCATGGCTGGGTTCGTCCATCTGCGCGGGATCGCGGGTCATGCCGTGGCTGCGCAGCCGACGCAGCCGTTCGTCCAGCTCGGGACGATTGGTCAGCACCAGACCGCCTTCGCCTGTGGTGACGATCTTCACCGGGTGGAAGCTGAACACGGTAATGTCGGCAAATTCACCGCAGCCCACCGGGCGTCCGGCGTAGCGCGCGCCAACGGCGTGGGATGCGTCTTCGATGACCGTGAAATCGTAACGACGGGCAAGTTCAGCCACCGCGCGCATGTCGCAGCTCTGCCCCGAAAACGCCACGGCCACCAGCACTTTGGGCAGTGTGCCGGTGCGCTCGGCGGCCTCGAGTTTGCGTTCGAGGGCCTGCGCATCGAGGTTCCAGGTCAGAGGGTCGATGTCGACGAAATCAACGTCGGCGCCGCAGTAACGACCGCAGTTGGCCGACGCCAGAAACGTGTTGGGACTGGTCCACAAAGCGTCGCCTTCGCCCAACCCGGCCGCCAGACAGGCGATGTGCAACGCCGCCGTGGCATTGCTGACTGCCACGCCAAAGCGCGCTTCACAGCGCTCGGCCATCGCCGCTTCAAAACGCTCGATCGTCGGGCCCTGCGTCAGCCAGTCGGACTTGAGCACCTCGACCACCGCATCGATGTCCGCCTGATCGAGGCTCTGGCGACCATACGGGATCATGGCTTGATGGCGGCGTGCAGATCGCCGATCTGGCGGACCGACATGAAGTCGGGGTTGGTGTCGGAACGGTACTCGAAGTCATCGGACACCGGCTGACCGTTTTCACCCGCGGCGTCGACAGCGAAGTCGGTGTCGACGTTGTTGAACCGGATCGACGGCACGATGGTGTAGTGATCCTCGAACTCCAGCGTCATGCGCGCGTCATCCTGCGGGACCATGAGCTCGTGAAGCTTTTCGCCCGGACGAATCCCGACCACCTTGTGCGGCAGTTCGGCCGCCATGGCGTGGGCCAGATCGACGATGCGCACCGAAGGGATCTTGGGCACGAAGACTTCACCCCCGTGCATACGCTCGAAACTCTGCATGACGAAGTCGACACCATGGTCCAGAGTGATCCAAAAGCGCGTCATGCGCGGGTCTGTGATCGGCAGTTCCTTGGCTCCGCCTGCGATCAGCTTGTTGAAGAACGGCACGATCGAACCGCGCGAACCCGCCACGTTGCCGTAGCGCACTACGGCAAAACGGGTCTGCTCTTCACCGCCGATGTTGTTGGCGGCCACGAACAGCTTGTCCGACAGCAACTTGGTCGCGCCGTACAGGTTGATCGGGCTGGCAGCCTTGTCGGTGGACAGCGCGATCACCTTCTTCACGCCGTTGGCAATCGCGGCCGCAATAATGTTTTCAGCGCCATTGACGTTGGTGCGGATGAACTCGGTCGGGTTGTATTCGGCCGCAGGCACGTGCTTCAGGGCTGCCGCGTGCACGACGTAGTCGATGCCGCGCATGCCCTGCTGCAACCGGTCGGCGTCGCGCACATCGCCAAGAAAATAACGCATGCAGGGCGCATTGAATTCCTGCTGCATTTCGTACTGCTTGAGCTCGTCGCGGGAGAACACCACCACGCGCCGGGGCTGATAACGCTCCAGCAGCGTGCGGATGAACTGACGACCGAACGAGCCGGTCGCGCCAGAGATGAAAACCGATTTGCCGTTAAACATGACTGCGTCCTTTACCTGTTGCGGTTACGCCAGGAACTGTTGCCAGTGCGAGCCATTGGGGGCGCCCAGGGTGTAGGCATTGCCGGTGTTGGACAGGTTCGCGCTGTAAGCCGGATCCTGAGCGAATGCCTCTGGCCATTTGTCGCGCAGGGCGGCCAATGCAGCGGCATCCTGAGGCAAAGCACCCGGATGCAGGATGTGGACCTGCGGGGTCCAAACGATCAAGTGACCGGTCTGTCCGACTTTCAGGCTCAAGTCTACGTCGCCGAACGCATCAGCGAAGCGATCTTCGTCGAGCCCGCCAACGGCGTCGAAAATCGACTTGCGCACCATCATGCACGTGCCGGACACCGCCGAATGGTTCTGATCGACGCGTGCTCGGGACATGTATCCGTCTTCGTTCTTATCCTGACCGACGAAGGGCGATCCAATGCCGCCGTCGAAGCCCAGGATGAACCCTGCGTGAGTCACCTTGCCAGCTTCGTCGATCAGCTTGGCGCCCACCGCGCCCACTTCCGGGCGCAGGGCCTGGTTGAGCAGGGAACCGACCCAGTTCGGGCTGACGATCTGGCTGTCCGCGGCCAGCAAGACCAGGTACTCCCCACGCGCCTCTGTGGCAACGCTGTTGAGAAACGCGTTCTGGCCGAGGGATTCGCGGTTGACGACAACCCGTACTTTGGCAGAGGCGTTGCTCTGCTGGCTCAGCCACTGGGTGATCGCTGGCTCACGCTGCGGGCTGACGGTAATCAGCACTTCATACAGGGCATAACGAGTGCGCTGCAGGATGCTGGTCACGCAATGCTGCACAGCGGTAACCTCATGATCACCGTGCAGGATGATCGACACCAGCGGCCGCTCGGTGTGGCAGTAGTCAATCTGATAGGTGCCGGGCTGCGAAGAGCTGACCAACGCCTTGTAACCCCGATTGGCCAGGTGACGGGTCAACGCCAGACGCTCGTGATCGTTTTCCTTGAGCATCTGGGCGCGGCAGATCAGCAACGGCTCGT